>Ga0187893_10000030_pt1 | contig 291027 bp, 231 predicted proteins | sample MA1701074metaG_FD_139574 | JGI IMG/M metagenome (GOLD analysis project Ga0187893, IMG submission 139574) | White microbial mat communities from a basaltic lava cave in the Kipuka Kanohina Cave System on the Island of Hawaii, USA - MA170107-4 metaG ...
CGCGAGGAGGAGGAGGAGGAGGAGGAGGAGGGTGAGGGGGAGGGTGAGGGTGGGGGGAACGAGGGGGGCGGGGGAAGGGACGGGGAGAGGGGCGGGGCTGGGGGCGGGGATAGGGGCGGGGCAACGGGCGGGGGTCGGGGCCGGAGCGGGGAGGGGGATCGGGGCGCGGGCGACGGCAGGGTCGGAGGCGGAGGCGGGCGAGGACACGATCGCGCATTCTCGCCGCCCGGCCGACCGCCGTCAAAGCCCTTGCGCGACCCAGGGGCCGCGGGCGTGCGGAGGCGTAAACCCTCACAGGCGAAGCGGGGCGGGGCGCGCGCTTCGCGCTCACGCCGCCCGGGAATCCGCCGTGCGCGGACATGTACGGGCCATGCCGTCCGCAAACCGCGTCTCCATGGCGGCGGCACGGAGATTGCGTGATCCCATCGGCTCGATGGCGGAACCCATGCTCTCCCTTCCAGGCGGCGCCGCGGCCGGAACGGCCGCTCGCCCCGTCCCCGACGGGGCCGCAGGCGCCGCGCGCCCTCCACGCGTGCTCGTCGTCGAGGGCGATCTCGAGATGCGCGACGTGCTCGTGACGGCGCTCCGGCGGGCGGGCTTAGACGTCCTCGGCCTCGCCGACGGCCACGACTTCATGGGGTACCTGAGCTGCTGCGTCTTCGCCGGGACGGCCGAGCGCCCGGCCGACGTCGTCGTCGCGGCGCTCACGCTCGCGGGGCCGTGCGGGCTCGAGATCCTCTCGACGCTCCGGTCCGCGGGCTGCCGGACGCCGGTCATCCTGCTCGCGGGCGACGCCGACGCCGACACGCCGGCGCGGGCCTACCGCCTCGGCGCGACGGCCGTCCTCGCGAAGCCCTTCCGCTTCGAGGAGCTACGGGCGCGGATTCACGAGGCCCTCCTCTTCGGATAGAGGGCGGAGCCTCGGCGGGCGCACTCCGGATCCAGGCTCGCGCTACCCGCCGCTCGCGAGCAGCGCGATCGTGACGACGATCGCGATGATGAGGGCGACGACGGCCGCGATCTTCGCGACCGACCACGGCGCCTCGCCGTGCACGCGCCCCGTCACGCCGTTGACGCAGAAGCGGTACGGCTTCTGGCGAAAGCGGTACGTCGCGATCCAGACCGGCAGCAGGCAGAGCTTGAACGTCCGGTTGTGGTACGAAGTCCGGACGCGGATGTTCCGCTGCTCGTCCCCGCCGATCCGGCGGCGGCACGCTTCGCGGATCGCCGAGTCCATGGTCCCCTGGGCCGTGCCCCAGGCGTCCTTGAGCTCGACGCGGTAGTCCTCGGCCGCCATCCCGGCCAGGTAGTCGGGCTTGTAGGGCACGAGCTCCTTCGTCGGGTAGGGGTACAGGCCCTCGACGAGGTGCGTCGGCGCGGACGGGGAAGCCGGCACGAGCACGTCGTCGAAGAGCTGCTCGTGCGAGCCGCTGACCGACGTCCAGCGCGTGTGCCGCACGCGCTCGGGGCGCGACTTGCCGTCCGACCCCGTGACCGTGCGCTCCGTGTAGTAATGATCGCCGCGCTCGCCCGTGTAGTAGGAGCGCGTGAAGGCGTCGAACGTCCAGAACGGCAGGTAGCTGCCGCGGATCTCGTCGGCGAGCGCCTGGCGGCGGAGCGCGTTCGGCCGGAACCAGAGCGACTGGATCCAGCCCCGGAACTCGGCCAGCGCCCGGTCGCGGCCGACCCGGAACGGCAGCAGGGACTCGGGCTGGAGGCGGTCGGGTCGCGCCTCCGTCACGAGGACCGCCGGCTGCCCGCAGAACGTGCAGGAGAAGGACGTGACCTGCGGCTCGACCTCCGTCAGCGCGCCGCACCCCTGGCAGGTGAAGGTCTTGCGCTCGACGCCGAGCCCACGCTTCTTCCTCGCGACGTCGAAGGCCGACTCGAGCGCGATCTCGCGGACCTCGGCCTCGGTCTGCGGGATGTCCTCCTTGTGGCCGCAGTACCCGCACTCGAGCGCGCGCGACCCGGGGGCGAAGGCGAGCTTCGCCCCGCAGGCGCTGCACGGGAACTTGAGGACATCCGAGGGCGCGGGCGCCGGGGCCGGCGCGGGAGCGGGCGCGCTCACGCCGTCGCCGTCAGGCCGAGACCTTGGTGCCGCAGCCCATGCAGAACTTCGCCCCGGCGACGATCTCGGCCGCGCAGGTCGGGCACTTCTGGGGCGAGCCGCAGGACATGCAGAACTTGCTGCCCTGCGGGATGAACGTCCGGCACTTGACGCACGGGGTGCTCGCCGCCGCCGCCGGGGCCGGAGCCTGCGCGGCCGCCGCCCCCGCGCCGGCCGCCGCGCCGGCGCCGAAGGCCCCGCCGAGGCCGCCCCCGCCGCCACCGGCCCCGCCCCCGCCCATGCCCCCGCCCAGGGCCGCGCCGAAGTTCTGGGCGAGCGCCAGGCCGGCGCCGAGCCCCAGCATCTGGCCGGCGCCGCTCGCGGGCGCGGTCGCCGCGTCGCGCAGCGCGTGCGCGGCCTGGTACTGGGTGAACTTGTTCAGGTCGCCGAGCGCGCCCATGCTCGCCCGCGCGTCGAGCGCCTTCTCGACCTCGGGCGGGAGCGAGACGTTCTCGATCAGGAACTTCGTCAGCGAGAGGCCGAACCCGTTGAACTGCGGCTCCATCTTGCGCCGGCAGACGTCGGCCATCGGCTCCAGGTTCCCGGCCAGGTCGAGCGCGGCGATCCCGGACGAGCCGACCGTCGCGGTGAACGTCGACACGGCCATCTTCCGGAGCTGGCCCTCGATCTCCTGGGTCGTGAAGTGGCCGTCGGTGCCGACGACGTCCTTCAGGAAGCGGGGCGGGTCGACGACCCGGATCGCGTAGACGCCGAACGCGCGCAGGCGCACGGCCCCGAAGTCGGGGTCGCGGAGCGTGATGGGGTTCATCGTCCCCCACTTCAGGTCCATGTACTGGCGCGTGTTGACGAAGTAGACCTCGCACTTGAACGGCGAGTTGAAGCCGTACTTCCACGACTTCAAGGTCGTCAGCACGGGGATGTTCTGGGTCGTGAGGGCGAAGCGCCCCGGACCGAAGTAGTCGCCGAGCTGGCCCTCGCTGATGAAGACCGCCGTCTGGCCCTCGCGGACGATGAGCTGGGCGCCGTTCTTGATCTCGTGGTCGTTGTCGGGAAAGCGCCAGACGAGCGTGTTCCCGCTGTCATCGAGCCACTCGATGACGTCGATGAGCTGGTTGCGGATGAAGCTCAGGATGCCCATCGCCGCGCCTCCTTGATCGGACCCGCCGCGCCCTATCGATCGAGGCCGCCGGCCTCGATCTCCTTCTCGATCTCGAAGATGTCGTCCCGGAGCCCCAGGTAGCCGGCCATCCAGTCGAGCGCCGCGTACTCCTCGCTCGTGATCTTCCTGTCCGCCTTCATGAGGAGGATCGCCGTCTTGATGAAGAGCCGGCGGAGCCAGGTCGCGTCGAGGACGCGCGCCGCCTGGTCCGGGTCGAAGGGCAGCTTCGCCAGCTCGGCCGCGAGGTGGCCCACGCCCGCCTCGTCCAGGAACTCGCGGATCAGCGCCGTTTCGTGCTCCGAGATGCCGTCGCTGTTCGCGAGGTGGTAGAGCCCGCTCGCGAAGACCTCGACCTGCTCGGCCGTGAGCCCGGCCGCGTTCCACCGGGTCTCGGGGGCAGCCGCCGTTTCGGCCATGCTTCCGCTCGACCTCCTGCGTCGCTGGCTTCGCGCGCGGTGAAGTCGCGCGCGGCGGTAGTGTAGGTGGGCGGCCCCCGGCTGTCAAACGACCGGGGACGGCGCGGCGCGCTTCAGATGACGAGCTGCTCCGGGTCCTCGCGCGCCTCGTTGCGGAGCAGCGGCTCGAGGCGAAGCCCGCGGACGTCGAAGGGCGGGGACGCGCCGAGGACGAGGTCGCGGACGACGGCGCCGGTCGCGGGCGCGTGCATGACGCCGTGGCCGCTGAAGCCGGCGGCGTGGAAGAGGCCGCGGACGCGCGGGTCCTCGTCGACGATCGCCTTCTCGTCGGGCGTCACCTCGTAGTAGCCGCAGGTGACGGCCTCGAGGCCGACCTCCTCGGCGACGAAGGGAAGGTCCTCGGCGATCTCGGCCAGGACCTCGTAGCCGTAGCCGTCGATCTCGAGGCCGAAGCCCGGCTCGATGTCGTCCGTCAGGTGGGCGAAGTCGACCGGCGGCGGCGGGAAGCGGTCCCAGCCGGCCGGCTTCTCGGGGCGGCGGTCCCAGCCGAGCATGAGCCCGTTCGCCTCGGGGCGGCAGTACGCCTCGAGGTCGAAGACGAAGAGCGGGAAGCCGCGCACGTCGCGGCGCTTCGGGTCGAGCTGGCTCGTGAAGTAGAGGTAGCGCTTGACCGGGACGACCGGGACCTCGACGCCCGCCAGCCGGGCGATCTTGTTGGCCCACGGGCCGGCGCAGTTCACGACCGCGCGCGTCTCGATCTCGTGCTCGCCGCGGACGACGATCGCGCGCACCGCCCCGTCCGCGCCCGTGCGGATGGCCGTCACCGGCGACCACTGGAAGAGGAGCCCGCCCAGCTCCTTCCCGCGCTCGAAGTACGTGCTCGTGATGAGGTCGGGGAGCACGAAGCCGTCGTGGCGGCAGAAGGTCGCCCCCGCGAGCCCGTCGGGCGCCAGCTCCGGGAAGCGGCGGAGCGTCTCGGCCGCGCCGAGGACCTCGACATCCGGCACGCCGAGCGACGTCTGGAAGCGGGCCCGCTCGGCCGCCGCGTCGAGGGCCGCCGCCTCCCGGTAGATGAAGAGGTAGCCGTTGCGGCGGATGACGGGCGGCGCGCCCATCTCCTCGGGGAAGCGCCCGTAGCGCAGGCCGGCGAGGAGCGACATCCGGACGTTCACCTCGGCCGAGAACTGGTGCCGGAAGGCGGCGGCGCTGCGCGCGGTCGAGCCGTAGAGCTTGTGGGCGGCCTCGAAGCAGGCGACGGTGAGGCCGCGTTCGCGGGCGAGCTCGTGGAAGCACGCCCCGCCGACGATGCCGGCCCCGACGATCGCGACGTCGACGCGCTTCGGGTACTCGCGGGGCGCGGTCATTCGTGAACGCCCATTCTATCCGTCGTCCGGCCGCCGTAAAGCTCACGCACTTGCCGTGCCCAAGCGCCCCTCCTATAATCTCCCGGCATCGGAGGAACCCGCATGTCCACCGCCGTCCCGCCGGCGAAGAAGCCCTCGCCCGCGAAGGCCCCGACGTGGAGCGCCGCCGCCCAGTTCGTCTTCGCCGAGTGGAAGAGCGTCGAGACCTTCCACGCGCTCGAGGACCTCGTCACCGAGGAGATCGACGAGATGATCTCCTCGGCCGCCGACACGATCGGCGAGGACCTTCCGGGAGGCCAGGAGACGTGGGTCCGCAACCTGACCGGCGGCGGGGCGTCCCGCGGGTTCGCCTTCCGCAAGCGCAACTGGCTCTCGCTCGACGTCGCGCTCGGCGTCTACTACGACCGCGGCCACTGGACGCACCTGAACCTGAAGCAGTCGCACGTGTTCGTCGCCGTCTACGCCCCCGGCGAACCGGAGCGCCGCGCGGCCGTCGCCGCGAGGCTCCGTGAGGCGCTCGAGAACGGCGACGACTTCGACAAGACGCTCGCGAAGCTCGTGCGCGGGGAGAAGGAGTGCCTGATCCAGGTCGGCATCACGCTCGCCGACGACGACCGCACGGGAAAGAGGTTCTTCGAGGCGATCATCGACCAGTTCGACGAGATCGCGAAGGCCGTCTCGCCCCACCTGGACGCCCTCGCCAAGGGCGGCGCGTAGCCGCGCCGCGCCCCCCGAGCGAACGAGACCCCCCGGCCCTCACGGGGCGCGGGCCCGGGCCCGGGAGGCGAGGAGCGGACTCGTAGTCATGGGCGCCTTCCTCGAGATCGTCGCCGGACCCGACCGCGGGACGCGCCACGCCGTCGCCGAGCGGCCGATCTCGCTCGGCCGGGACGAGCAGAACGAGATCCCGCTGCTCGACGAGGCCGCCTCGCGCCGCCACGCGGTCGTCTCGCGCCGGGCGGGCGCGGCGCCCGGGGGCCGCGAGCGCTACGTCCTGCGCGACCTCGGGAGCCGCAACGGCACGTACCTGAACGGGCGGCGCGTCGAGGGCGAGGTCGAGATGCGCGCCGGCGACGAGATCGGCGTCGGGGCGACGCGCCTCCGGCTCGTCGACGACGCCGTGCGGGCGCGGGACACGGCCCCGATCGGCCCGCCGGGCGACACGCCGGCCGCGTTCGCCGTCGACCGCGCCGTCCCGGTCGAGGCCGCGGCCGGCGCCGCCCGCTCCCCCGCCGAGGCGCGGCTCCGCGCCCTGCTGGCGCTCGGGCGGCTGATCGCCTCCGCCGACGACCCGCGCGCGCTCCTCGAGGATGCGCTCCGGCTCCTGCCCGAGAGCCTGGCCGTCGACCGCGCGGCCGTGTACCTGGCGGCGCCGGGCCTCGACCCGGAGCCGACGGCGAGCGTCGGCGACGTCGCCACGCGCCCGAGCCGCTCGATCCTCGAGCGCGCCCTCGCCGGCGCCGAGGCGCTCCTGCTCACGGCCGGCGAGCCGCTGCTCGGCCGGGAGAGCGTGGCCGCGGCCGGCATCCGCTCCGTCATCGCCGCCCCCCTCGTCCTCGGCGGGCGGCGGCTCGGCGTCATCTACGCCGACCGCCTCCGGACGGGCGGCCGGTTCGGCGACGACGACCTCGCCTACCTCGCCGACCTCGCGCGCCAGCTCGCGGCCGCGCTCGCCGCCCTCGAGCGCGCGGGCGAGGCCCGCGACGAGGCCGAGGCGTGGCGCCGCGTGGCCCGGCGCGCGGCCGCCGGCGGGGTGGAGGGACCGCCGGCGCTCGTCGGCGAGAGCCCCTCCTTCCGCGCCGCGCTCGACCTCGCCGAGCGGGCGGCGGCGTCGGCCTCGCCCGTCCTCGTCCTCGGCGAGACCGGCACCGGGAAGGAGCTCGTCGCCCGCTTCATCCACGACCGGTCGCCGCGCGCCGCCTTCGCCTTCGTGCCCGCGAACTGCGCCGCGATCCCCGAGGCGCTCCTCGAGAGCGAGCTGTTCGGCCACGAGCGGGGCGCCTTCACGGGCGCGGATCGGCGCCGGCGCGGGCTCGTCGAGCTGGCGGCCTCCGGGACGCTCTTCCTCGACGAGATCGGCGAGATGCCGCTCGCCATCCAGGCGAAGCTGCTCCGCGTCCTCGAGCAGAAGGAGGTGCGCCGGCTCGGGGCCGAGCGCGCGACGCGCGTGGACTTCCGGCTCGTCGCCGCGACGAACCGCGACCTCGAGGGCGCGGTGCGCGAGGGCCGGTTCCGCGAGGACCTCTTCTACCGCCTCGCCGTGATCTCCCTCAGGATCCCCGCGCTCCGCGACCGGCCGGGGGACGCGGAACGGCTCGCCCGCCACTTCCTCGATGGGCTCGGGGCCCGCGCCGGAAGGCGCGCGCCGGCGCTCTCGGCGGCCGCGGTCGACGCCATCCGCCGCTGGCGCTGGCCCGGCAACGTGCGCGAGCTCCGGAACGCGATCGAGCGGGCGCTCGTGCTGGCCGGGCCGGGCGAGGAGATCGGGCCGGAGCCCCTCGGGCTCGGGGCCGCCGAGGCGGCGGCGCCCGCGGCCCCGGCGGAGGCCGTCACCCTCGAGGAGGCCGAGAAGCGCGCGATCGCGGCCGCCCTGCGCGCGACGGGCGGCAAGAAGGGCGAGGCGGCGCGCCTCCTCGGCATCTCGTGGCCGACGCTCCGGAAGAAGATCGCCGAGTACGGCCTCGGGAGCGGCGACGATGCCTGACGCCGGCGCCGGCGCCGGCGCGGGCGCGGGGACCCAGGGCTTCGTCCCCTACGCCGAGAGCGCGCTCTGGCGCGTCCACGACGCCTACTACGAGGAGCGGGCGGCCGCGGCCTGGACCTCGGGCGAGGTCCCCTACCTCGCGACCAGCGGCTACCCGGCGGCCCGCCGCGCGGTGCGCCTCGTGGCCGCGCTCGTGCGGGCGCTCGAGCGCGAGGGCGCGCTCGACCCCGGGGCCGACCTGTGGGTGCTCGAGGTCGGCTGCGGCCTCGGCCGCTTCGCCGAGAACTTCTTCCGCGCCCTCGCGAGCCTGCGCACGGGCGCGCGCCTCGCCCCGCGCCTCCGCTTCGCCCTGACGGACTACGTCGAGGGGACGGTCCGCGCCGCCGCGCGCTCGCCGGCGCTCCGGCCGCTCGTGCGCGCCGGGCGGATCGTGCCGGCCGTGCTCGACGCCCGCGCCCCGGACGCGGCCCTCGATGCCCTCGGCGCCGGGCCGCTCGTGGCCGCGTTCGCGAGCTACCTCTGCTGCGTCCTCCCGGTCGTGGCCCTCCGCAAGACGCGGGCGGGCGGGTTCGAGGAGAAGCTCGTCGCCCTGCGCGCGGACGGCGCCCGGGGCGTCCGGAGCGTCGAGCGCTTCCGCCCGGTCCGGCTCGAGCGCGCCCTCGGCGACCCCGTCCACGCCCGCGCCGTGCGGGCGGCGGTCGCGCCCTTCGTCGAGGCGCGGATCGCGTACCCCGGCGCCTTCCTCGACTTCGCGCGCGCCCTCGGCCGGCGGATGCACCGGGGCGGGGCGCTCGTCGTCACCGACTTCGGCTACGCGCGCCGGGCCGACCTCGCCCGCCCGGGCGACGTCGAGCCGGCCGTCTACGGCCGCTCGCTCAACCACCCCGTCCAGTTCGCCCTCGTCGAGGCCTTCGCGCGCGAGGCCGGGCTCGCCTCGGTGCGGACGCGCGCCCCGAGCGGGCGCGTCCACACGGTCGCGCTCCGCTACGGGCGGCCGATCCCGCGGCCGCTCCGGCGCACGTTCGCCCGGATCTACGAGCGGCGCGGGCGGGGGCGGGACCTGATCGAGCTCGCCGCCTTCGCCCAGGATCGCCTCCGCGCGGGCGACGCCGCCGGGGCCGCCCGCGACTACCGCGAGTGCCTGCGGCGCGAGCCGCGCTGCCCCGAGCTGGCGCTGTTCCTCGCCCGCGCCCTGCTCCACGCCGGGGAGGCGCGCCGCGCGCTCGCCTGGCTCGGGAAGGGCCGGCGGCTCGACCGGGCCGGCGGCCTCGACTTCGACTTCGAGCTGGCGCGGGCGTACGCGCGGCTCGGGCGCGACGCGGATGCGGCCCGCGCGCTGCGCCGGTCCTTCGCGCGGGAACCGTCGTGAGGCCGAACCCGGAGGCGCGCCGAGGTCATGGACCCGACCGGCGGTTACATCGACAGCCCGTTCGTGGCGGGCTACTACGACCACGTCCTCCCCTACCGCGAGCGGAGCGATGTCCCGTTCTACGTGGACATGGCCCGGGCGGCGGGCGGACCGGTGCTCGAGGTCGGCTGCGGGACCGGGCGGATCCTGATCCCGACGGCCCGCGCCGGCCTGTCGATCACGGGGCTCGACCTCGCCGAGCCCATGCTCCGCGTCTGCGAGGAGCGCCTCGCGAACGAGACACCGGAGGTGCGGGCCCGCGTCCGGCTCGTGCGCGGCGACATGCGGTCCTTCGAGGTCGAGGGCGGAGCGGGCGCCTTCGCGCTCGTCACCGTCCCCTTCCGCGCCTTCCTCCACCTCCTCGAGGTCGCGGACCAGATGGCCTGCCTGGCCGCGATCCACCGGCACCTGCGGCCGGGGGGCCGCCTCGTCCTCGACATCTTCAACCCCTCGCTCCGCCTCCTCGCGCTCGCGAAGGAGGGCGACGTCGCCGGCGAGGAGGCGCCCTTCCTGGCCCCGGGCGGCGAGACCGTGATCCGGCGGCACGTCTACCAGGCGAAGGACCCCTTCCGGCAGGTGAACGAGGTCGACCTCATCTACGAGGTCCGGCACCCGGACGGGAGCGAGCAGAAGCTCACGCACCGGACGGCGCTCCGCTACATGTTCCGGTTCGAGGCGGAGCACCTCCTGGCGCGCTGCGGCTTCCGCGTCGAGGCGCTCTACTCGGACTACGACCGGACCCCCTTCGGCACGAAGTACCCCGGGGAGCTGGTGTTCGTGGCGGTGCGCGACTGAGAGGGGAGCGGGCCTAAGGGGCGCCCTTCTTCGGCTCCGTCCTCGCCCGCTCGACGAGACGCTCGTAGCCCTCGCGCGGGATCTCGACGACCTCGGCGTCCTTCCCGAGCACGGACTCCTTCCCCTCCGCCGTGACGACGGCGATGCCGCCGTCGCGCGGGCCGACGACCCGGAAGGCGCGGTCGGCCGTGACGCTCGTGGCGGCGTGGCGCACGCTCGTCGCGCCCGCCGACTCGGCCGGCTCGGGGGGCGGGGTCGGGAGCGTGAAGCAGCGGCCAGGGGTGAGAGACGAGAGCAGGACCTTGCGGGGCGGCGGCATGCGGACCTCCTGAAGCGGACCCGGCTCGCTATTAAACCGCGGGGGGCGACGGCGTGAAAGGTCCTTTCAGCGGGGATTGAAACGTCCTTTCAGCCGGTCCTCGCCGCATCGCGCAACGACGCGACTTCGCGGTCCGGCACGCCGGGTGCTAACATGGGGTTCATCAGCAACCTGTCCATCGACAACCGCTCCCGTCCGAGAAGGGCGAGAGGGCAGGGGGGATCCAGAGCCGATGGCCAATCGCGTCCACTGTCCGCACTGCGTCGAGGAGGCCGAGATCCCGGACGGCTTCGCCGGCACGGAGATCCGCTGCACCTACTGCAAGGCGGTCTTCAACCTCCGGAAGAAGGACACGATCCCGCTCTCCGAGGCCGAGGGCAAGCCCGAGCTGCTCCCCGGCTTCCGCGAGGGCGACGGCTTCGGGCCGTACGTCCTCGAGCGCAAGCTCGGGCGCGGCGGCATGGGCGTCGTCTTCCTCGCCACCCAGCTCTCCCTCGGGCGCAAGGTCGCGATCAAGGTCCTCGCCCACGAGCTGCTCGCCGACTCGCACTTCGTCGAGCGCTTCGACCGCGAGGCGCGCACGCTCGCGGCCCTCAACCACCCGAACGTCGTGCAGGTGATCGACAAGGGCGTCGAGAGCGGCAACTTCTTCCTCGTCATGGAGTACATAGACGGCGTCTCGCTCCGCGAGCTCATGAACGAGAAGCGCCTCTCGCCCGTGGACGCGCTCAAGATCGTTCCGCAGGTGTGCGACGCGCTCGAGTACGCGCACGGCAAGGGCGTCGTCCACCGCGACATCAAGCCCGAGAACATCCTCCTGACGCGCGACGGGGTCGCGAAGATCGCCGACTTCGGGCTCGCCAAGATCATGGGCAAGCCCGGCGAGGACCGGCGGATCACGCGGTCGAACGTCCTCATGGGGTCGCTCGACTACATGGCCCCCGAGCAGCGGGAGAAGACGAAGGACGCCGATCACCGGGCGGACATCTACTCGCTCGGCGTCGTGATCTACGAGATGCTGACGGGCGAGCTCCCGCTCGGCCGCTTCGACCCGCCGTCGAAGAAGGTGAAGCTCGACGTGGACATCGACGAGGTCGTGCTCCGCGTCCTCGACAAGGACCCCGAGCGCCGCTACCAGCGCGCGAGCGAGGTGAAGGAGGAGCTCAGGCGGCGCTCCGAGCGCGGCGGCGGCCCGCTCCGGGCGGGGGCGGACGCGGCGGGCAGCGGGCGGGATGCGGGCGGGCCGTGCAAGGCCCTCGCGCTCGCCGACGTCCGCAACGCCGGCGAGCTGCTCGACTTCGCCACGGGGCGGCCGTTCTGGGAGCGCGCGACCCTCGTCGCCGCCCTCCTCGCGTTCGGCCTCCTGCCGATGCTCGGCGGGGGCCCGGGCGGCGACGGCGTCGGCTTCGTCGGCGGGCTGTCGGCCTCGGCGGCGATGCTCCTCGCGATCGCCCTCGGCGTCGTCGACCGGCCGGCCTGGCCGAAGCACTGGCAGGCCCACTTCTGGAGCTGGGGCGTCGGCGGCGCCGTCTGCGCCCTCATCTTCCTGCCCGACCCCGTGGACACGTTCATCGTGACCGTGATCGGCGCGGCCGTGCTGGCGCTCTGGTCGGAGAGCCCGCGGCTCTTCCGGCTGCCGGAACCGAAGAACGGGAACGGCAAGAAGTCGCCGCCGGCCGCCGAGCCGCCCGGGACATCCCCCGCGCCGGCGAAGCGCCAGGCGAGCAGCACGATCCTCGACTGGACGGGCGAGAGCGGGGCGGCGGCCAGGGCCGATGTCGAGGCGGCCGTCGCGACGGTCGCGACCGCCGCCGCCGCCGCCGCACCTCCGGCGGCGCCCCCCGCCGTGGACGCCGGCAAGTCCCGGCCCTTCCAGTTCCGCGGGTTCGGCGAGCCGACCCTCTGGATCGTGATCGCCGCGATCGTCGGCCTGATCGTCATCGGTCGGATGCTGCCCGACGCGCACGGGCGCCTGGACGATCACCTCAAGGTCGTCCGGAACCTCGCCGCCGGGCTGCTGTCGATCGCGTCCGTCGGATTCCTCGTCCGCCTCACCGGCCTGCGGCCACGAGTCCGGTGGCTGGCTCTCCTCGCGATCCCGACCGCCCTCGCGGCCTCGATCCACTTCGGCGAGATCCACAAGGCCCACCACATCCCGCGCGCGATCGCCCTCTGGTCCGGGCTCCTCGTCCCCGCGGCCCTCGCCCTCATCACCCGCCGTCGCGCGTACTTCCGCTTCGGCAAGGAGGAAGACATGCCCAAGCTCCTGCTCGACATCCAGCTCGGCGGCACCGTCTCGGTGCCGGCGGCGGCGACCCCGCGCGCCCCCGCGGCCCCGGTCCCCGAGACGGTGCCCGTAAAGCGGCCGCGGTCGCTGCTCGCCATCGTCGCCTTCGCCTTGGGGGGCGCCCTGCTCCTGCCCGCCGCGACGGCCGCCTACGTGTCCATCGTCGGCCAGGACGGGTTCGCGATCCTCGACGACTTCGCGCGCGAGGGGGCGCGCGAGCCCTTCCGCGAGCTCGCGACCCTTCGCTTCAGCGAGGCGCGGATCATCGCCGCCACCTGGCGGGGCGCGTGGATGGTCGCGGGCTACGGCGTCATGCTCCTCGGCATCGGCGCCTTCGTCCGCGCGCTCGTCGCCGGGCAGCGGGGGAAGCTCATGGCCGCCTCGGGCGTGGTCTTCAGCTGGCTCTTCTTCATGGCCGGCATGGCCGCGCAGAGGGAGCTCGAGCCGCTCATGGACTACTGGCGGAGCGCCCGGGAGGCGGATCTGCGATACCAGAACGTCCAGGCGCTCGAAGCCCCGTACGCGCCGCGCGGCTACGACACGATCGCCCAGCTCGGCGCCTTGAAGGGCATCGCCGACCAGGACGAGCCCATCGCCCGCGAGAAGGTCGACCGCGCCGCCCGCGAGTCGAGGTCCCCCGCGGTGCGCGCGCTGGCCGAGGAGATCATCCGCCGCCGGCCCAAGACCGAGACCGGCGGCCCGGCCGGCGCGCCGGGCGTCGAGCTCGAGAAGCCGGCCCCCGCGTCGGGCCTGCGCTAGGTCAGCGCCAGGTCCCCCTTCCCCCCGGTGCGGCGCGCGTCCCCCTCCCCTCGGTGGGGCGCGCGCCGCGCCCCCTCCCGCACGCGCCGGCTTTTTCGCCCAACCCCTTGCATTTGTAGCGCGGCCTGTATAATAAGCCGCGGTTTACGGCTGGGGGGCCGGGCCACGGGGTGTAGGAAAGGGACATCCGATGATCGCGTGTCGTCCGTACCTGCTTTGCCTCGTCACGCTGGCGACGGGCCTGACCCTCGCCGCGGCGACCGCGCCGCGAGCGGCCCTCGCCCAGGATCAGCCCTCGACCGCCTGGGACGCCGAGCTGCCCCCCGCGGGTGACCGCACCGCCGAGTACAAGACCGACACCGTCGACACCTGGATCCGCCTCACGCCCTACCTGGGCATCCAGTTCTACACCGGCTTCGACTTCTCCGGGCAGGCCAAGGGCGACTCCGGCCCGGCCGTCATGCCCGGCATCATGCTCGAGTTCGAGGCGGCGGACGTCGTCCTCGTCTCGATCGACTTCAGCGTCGGCTTCTCCCAGTACGACGAGGCCTTCGGGACGGACATCGACAAGGCCGACGTCGAGATGTACGGCTTCGGCGTCTACATCGCCCTCAACAACCCCGAGCTGACGACCGACGGCGGCGGCTTCCGCGTCATGCCGGGCCTCGGCGTCGGCGCCAAGTACCTGCCCCAGCCGCGCGGCTTCCGCCCCGAGTTCGATGAGACCGGCGGCGCGCGGATCCGCATCCACAGCCACACGGCGGACCCGGAGGTCGAGGAGGTCTTCGACCAGACGCTCCTCGCCCACGGCACGATCTTCGTCCGCTTCGAGTTCCGCGTGTCCTCGAACATCCAGTTCGGGTTCATCTTCCGCGAGCACTTCGTTTTCTACTCGTCCGAGGCGATCGACGACGAGCAGTTCGACGAGGAAGGCGGCAGCGCCGGGCTCGCGCTCATCCACGAGCCGCTCTTTTACCTCAGCATCACGTTCTGACCCGGGCGGGTCCACGACTTCAGCCGGCTGGGGGAGGGGGTAGTGCCGGCCGGCGGGCCGCGGCGCCAGGCCCGGAGTAGCTACGCTACGGGGCCAGCGCCGCGGCCTGCTTCAACGCGCGCACCTCGGCGCGCGTGAGCGGGCGGACGGCGCCGTACGCCAGGTCGCCCAGCTCGAGCGGGCCGATCCGCGTGCGGCGCAGCTTCACGACCTCGTGCCCGAGCGCCTCCATCATGCGGCGGATCTGGCGGTTCTTGCCCTCCCGGATGGTCAGCGCCACCCACGTGGACCCGCGCCCCGTGCCCGGGCCCGCTTCCGGCTCCCGCTCCATCACCTCGCACGCGGCCGGCAGGGTCCGGTAGCCGTCGTCCAGGACGACGCCCGCGCGCAGCCGCTCGATCCCGGCGGGCTCGAGGCGACCCTTCACCTTCACCTCGTAGCGCTTGGGGACGTGGAAGCGCTCGCTCGTGAGCGCCTCGCCGAGGTCCGTGTCGTTCGTGAAGACGAGCAGGCCGGAGGTCCTCGCGTCGAGGCGACCGACCGGGAAGACCCAGGCGGGGAGGTCCTTCGGCAGGTGCTCGTAGACCGTCGGGCGCCCCTCGGGGTCGAAGGCGGTCGTGAGGATGCCGGCGGGCTTGTGCATGGCGAGGTAGATCGGGCGGTTCGGCTCGATGGGGCGGCCGTCGACGGCGATGCGCTCGCGCGCCGGGTCCGTGCGCCGCTCGGGATCGCGGATCGGGCGGCCGTCGACGGTCACGCGCCCGGCGGCGACGAGGCGCGCCGCCTCGGTGCGGGAGGCGAGCCCGAACTTCGAGAGCCAGCGCGCGAGCCCGTGGGTGCCCGGGCGCGCGCCCGGACGCGCCCCGGGGCGCGCGCCCGGGCGCGGCGACGTCCGTCCGCGCCCGCCGCCGCCGGGCGGGCGGAAGCCGCGCGTCAGCGACGTCATCCAGCGCCTGCGGGCCATGCGGTACGGTTACCTCGCCGCGTCCCGCGACGCAAGCTATACTCGCCGCCCATGGACGACGGCATCACCGAACGCCTCTACGTCTCCCGGTCGGGCGGGCCCGAGGTCCTCGAGCTGCGCCGCGAGCCCATCCGCCCGCCCGGTCCGGGCGAGGTCTCGGTGCGCGTGCGGGCCGCGGGCGTCAACTTCGCCGACATCTTCATCCGCCTCGGCCTCTACGGGCCGGCGCCGAAGCCGCCGCTCGTCCCGGGCTTCGAGGCGGCGGGCGAGGTCGATGGCGTCGGCCCCGGGGTCACGGACCTGGCGCCGGGCGACCGGATCGTCACCGTCACGCGCTTCGGCGGCTACGCGCGCCGGCTCGTGATCGAGGCGCGCCGCGCCTTCCGGCTGCCCGAGGGCTGGTCGTTCGAGGAGGGCGCGGCCTTCCCCGCCGTCTACCTCACGGCCTGGCACGGGCTCGCCAACGTGGCGCGCGTGCGGCCCCGCGAGCGCGTCCTCGTCCACTCGGCGGCGGGCGGCGTCGGGATCGCGGCCGGGCAGCTCGCGAGGCCGCTCGGCGTGGAGATGATCGGCACGGTCGGCTCGGCGGCGAAGATCGAGACGGCAAAGGCCGCCGGATACCGGCACGTCGTCGACTACTCGGTCGTCGACTTCGAGACGGCCGTGCGCGACTGGCTCCGCCCGCAGGGCGCGGACGGCGTCGACGTCGTCCTCGACGCGGTCGGCGGCGCCTTCTCCCGCAAGGGTTACCGGCTCCTGCGCGGCGGCGGCCGCCTCGTCTGCTTCGGCCTCGCCGGCTTCACGCCGCGCGGCCGGCGCCCCTCGCTCGCCCGCCTCGCCTTCGAGTACGCCCGCATGCCGCGCTTCAACCCGATGTCGCTCATCGGCGACAACCGCTCGGTCGGCGGCTTCCAGGTCCTCCTCCTCTGGGACCGCCTGGACCTGCTGGGGGACGCCATGGCCCGGCTCCTCGCCCTCGCCCGCGACGGCGCGATCCGGCCGACCGTGAGCGCGACGTTCCCCCTCGAGCGCGCCGGCCTGGCGCAGCAGCTCCTGCACGCGGGGAAGACGACGGGGAAGCTCGTGCTCACCTGCTGATGGTCGCGGTCGCGGCGCTCGACACGGGCTCAGCGCCGCCGCTGATTCCTCAGGCGCTCGAGCAGCAAGACGATGCAGACCGTGCCCGGGTCGTCGAGCGACTCGCTCGACAGGACGGCCGCGAGGAGCCGCCGCCGCTGCTCGACCGAGAGCGCCTCGCCGGCCGGCCCGTGCGCGAGGTCGTAGGCTCCCTCCCAGCGGAGGCGCGGGTCGATCGCGCACTGGACCAGCCACTCGACCGTCCGCGCCGCGCGCTCGGCCTCGTCGGGGAGATCGAGGATGTCGAGCAGCCGGCGGACGGCGGCGACGTACGAGACGCGCACGAGCGGGTCCGACACGTCCTTCGTCCCGTAGCTGAGGGCGAGCGTCTCGAGTCGCCCCCAGTGCGGGTTCCAGACGAGGAAGGCGAGCACCGTCGTCCAGGGCGGGTAGCGCGGCGGCTCCGGGCAGATCAGGTTTCCCGGGAACGGGATGCGGAGCTCGGGGCCGGGCAGGGCGTCGCCCTTCACGACGTCCACGATGTGCAGGACGGCCACTCGCGTGTTCCAGTCGTCCTCGTCCCGTCGATCGTACTCGTCCCAGGACCGGACGCGGGCGACGACGATGGCGTCGGCCTTCTCGACGAGCTCGCGGAGCGGCTGCGGGCGGATCGGGTAGGCCGCGGCCGTGTCGGGCACCGCGGCCAGCGCGACCAGCCCGGCCCCGAGGGCAACGGCGACGAGGACGGCGGCTCGCTTCAAGACCTCCTCCTACCGGACTCCGGACAGCGCCTCGAACGGGGTGAGAGGCGAGGGAGCGGCCGGCGCGAGCGCGGCGTGGAGCCGCTTCACGGCCGCCTCGAGCCCCACGGGCACGTGGAAGAGCTCCCACGGGACGAGCTCGAAGCCCGCCGCCCCCGGCGTCTTCCAGGTGAAGTAGATCGAGGCCGGGCCGGCCGAGTCGAAGTGCTCGACGATCACGTCGTGGTGGCCCTTCGTCAGCTCGATCGGCCCGAGCTGGCGCCAGGCGTGCGTGTAGGCCCACTCGTCGAGGACGAGGCGGCCGTCGATCCAGATGCGGGCGCCGTCGTCGATCCAAAGGGAGAACGCGTGCGGCCCGCCGGCCGGGACCTCGAGGCGCGAGAACCAGCGGCTCGAGAAGTCCACCGGGACGCCCGGGTACGGCCCGTTGTGGGCCTCGATGCGGATCTCGGGCTGCCGGTCGATGACGAGCGGCACGCCCCGGAGCTCCAGGTTCCCGTAGTACTGGACGAGCGCGCCCGGCTCGAGCTCGTTCTCCGCCAGCACGCGCCGCAGCCCGGCGCGGGCGGCGCGGACCTCTCCCCACCAGGCCCCGGCGGCCTCGGGTGTCGCGAAGCGGCGACCGGCCGCGGACTCGAGCAGGAAGCTCAGGAGCTCCTCCTCCGCCCGGGGCGCGGCGGGGTCGTCGGCGCCCACGGCCGCCGCTCCAGGCCCGGCCGCGGGTCGACGATCGGCGCGCGCGCGCGGGGCTTCGACGAGCGTGGCGAGGGTGGTCGCGAGGATCAGCGAGACGGCCGTCCCGAAGGCGATCTGGCGATGCATGTCCCCTCCTCTTCTCTCTTACGCACGGTTGGACCGGCCGGTCGCCTCCGAGTTCAATTCGGGTTGACGGCGACTCCCGCCCCGGCTACGTTCCCGCCCATGCGCTTCCTCGCCCCGCGTGCGCTCGCGCCGCTCGCCGTCGCCGTCCTCCTCGCCGTCCCGGTGCCGGGGCTCGCCGCCGACCCGCCGGCGCCGCCCCCCGCCATCGAGCCCGACGACCCGATCTTCGCGCGGGCGGCGGCGGCGCTCCGCCTCGAAGGGCCGGCGCGCCTCGGGATCCAGGCGGACGACCTGGCCCTCTTCGGCGGCGACCGGTTCCGGCTGCCGCTCTTCGACGCCCTCGCGCACGACGTCCGGCGCGCGCCCACGTACGTCGCCGCCTTCCGCGACCAGGCGCTCGCCGCCGCGACCTCGCCCGGGGATGCGGCGTCGTTCGCCTTCGGGCGCGTGGGCGTGAGCGTCCGGCGCACCCTCTCGGGCGACCCGCTCGCGGACCTGGCCGCGAAGGCGTCCGCGCCCGAGGCGCTCGGGGCGGCGCTCGTCGCGCTCGGGGCCGACGCCGCGGCGAGGGAGAAGGCCGCGCGGGTCCCGCCCGAGGTCGCCCGCCCGTGCGCGCTCGTCCTCCTCGCCGCCGCGCGCTTTCGGGACTGGCGCGAGCGCGCGCTCGCCGCCCTCACGGCGGACGAGCGGGCGCGGCTCGAGGCGGCGACGCTCGCCCTCGCGCGCGACGGCGGCGTCGCCGAGCGGGACTGGGCCTTCCTCGAGGACGTCGCCGCGCGCGTGGACCTGGGCGCGCTCGCCGCCGGGACGGAGGACCTCGCCCGGGCCGCCGAGCGGGCGGCGCGTGACCTCGCGGCCGCGGCCCAGCCCGGGGCCGCGCCGTTCGAGCTCGAGGTCGCCACGCCCCTCGGCCTCGTCCGGGTCGACGGGACCCGGAAGGCCACGGCGCACGCGATCCAGGGCGACTGCCTGCTCCTCGTGGACCTGGGCGGCGACGACACCTACCCGGCCGTGGGCGGGACCGTCGCCTCGATCCTGATCGACGTCGCCGGCGACGACCGCTACGACGCGAGCGCCGCGGGCGTGGGCGGGATCGCCGCGGGGCGGCTCGGCGCCTCGATCGTCGTCGATGTCGCCGGGAAGGACAGCTACCGCGCGGGCTCGTTCGGGCTCGGCGCCGGCTGCTTCGGCGCCGGCATCCTCTGCGACCTCGCCGGCGACGACGTCTACGAGGGCGACCGGCACGTCCAGGGCGCCGGCCTCTTCGGCGCCGGCGTCCTCCTCGACGCGGCCGGGAACGACCGCTACCGCGCCTTCACGCAGGCCCAGGGCTACGGCTTCACGCTCGGCTGCGGGCTCCTCGTCGACCGCGAGGGCGACGACGTGTACGTGGCCGACGACGCGACGATCCGCCACCCGGCGCCGCAGACGGCCGAGCACAACGTGAGCTTCGCCCAGGGCGCCGCCTTCGGGCGCCGCGCCGACCTCTCGGACGGGCGGTCGCTCGCGGGCGGAGCGGGCCTCCTCTTCGACGGCGCCGGCGACGATCGCTACTCGTGCGGCGTCTTCGGCCAGGGCTGCGGCTACTGGTACGGCGTCGGGATCCTCGCCGATGCGGGCGGCGCCGACGAGTACGCGGGCGTCTGGTACGTCCAGGGCTCGGCCGCTCACTTCGCCGTCGGCGTGCTGCACGACGGCGCCGGGGCCGACCGCTACAGGGCGACGATGAACGCCTCGCAGGGCTGCGGCCACGACCTCTCGGTCGGCCTCCTCTACGACGGCGCGGGCGACGACCGCTACGAGGCGCCGAGCCTCTCCCTCGGCGCCGGCAGCGCCAACGGGCTCGGCGTCCTCCTCGACCGCGCCGGCGCCGACCGTTACGTCATCGCGGGCGGGCCGGGCCTCGGCGGCGCGTCGGCCGGCGCGTCCGCCGGCCTCCGCCGCCACCTCAAGACGATCGGCCTCTTCCTCGACCTCGGCAAGGCGAAGGACCGGGACGTCTACGAGGGGAAGACCGCGACCGAGCGCGGGGCGGGCCCGGGCAAGGAGTGGACGCAGAAAGGGACGGCGGAGACGCCGCCCGGCGAGCGCGGGGCCGGGATCGACGAGAAGTAGCTACGCCTCGCCGGCGAGCAGGGTCACGAGCGCCGCGATGAACGTCTCGTACCCGGGCCCTCCCGGCCCGTGGGCCCGAAGCGGCCCGCCCTCGCCGAAGAGCGCGTCCGCCGCCTCGCCGATCGCCCGCACCTCGTCCTCCTCGAGCGCCTCGAGGTCGAACGGCTGCGGCGGCAGGGCCGCGTAGGCCGGGAACCGCGCCTGGATCGGGCAGTCGTTCTCGAGCACCCGCCCGGCCGGCGTCGCCATCGGCAGCCCGATCAGGCGGCAGACGAGCGGCCGATCCACGTAGATCCGGCAGCGGCCCTCGTCGTCGAGGAGCGGGCACGGCTCGTCCGCGAGCGCCTCGCCGAGGGCGTCGAACCGGTCCTCGCCGATGTCCCGGATGGCGAACGGCGGCCCCCAGCCGGGCGAGAGCGCCCGCGCCTTCCCGACCAGCCGCCGGGCGCGGGCCGCGACCTCGGCGCGCGCCTCCGGCGCGAGCCGGCCGAGGGCGCGCGCGATGAGGACGGCGTCGGCGGCGGAGATGTCGAACGGCCCGTGGCAGCAGGCGGAGCAACCGGCCCGGCACGGGACGACCCCCGGGTGGGCGGCGGAGACGGCAGCCGACCAGCCGTCGAGGGGCGCGAGGGCGCGCCCGTATGCGTCCGCGACGACGGGGAGCCGGCGCCCGGCCGGCCCCGCTCCGCCGCCTACTTCGCCTTCCACTCCCAGAAGCGCTCGCCGCTCTTCGTCTTGCCCGCCCTGATCGGGAGCTCGAACGGGGCCCAGCGCGACATCGCGCCCGTGATCCCGCCGATCGACTTCGGCTCCTTCGTCCCGACCTCCTTCATGGCCTCGGGCATGGTGAGGCGGCCCTTCCCGGAGAGGGCCGTGAGGAACTTCTTCGCCGCCTCCGGCTGCTCGCCGAGCCAGTCGTTCCACTCCTTGGTGCCGGGCTTCGCCGCCGGGCGCCGCTTCCGCGGCTTCTTCGGGGCGGCCGCCCGGGCGGCGCGCCCGCGCCGGGGCGCGGCGCCGTTCCCCGGCGCCCCGACGAGCGCGGCGAGGCCCCCGCGGGCGCGGCGGCCGCGACCTCGCGGGGCGAGCGCGCCGCAGAGACCGAGGAAGGCCTGGACCACCTCGGGGCGGCCGAGGTCCGAGAAGTCGAAGGAGATCTCGATGGACATGAGCGACCCTTTCGTCGACGTGCGAATGACGCGTGGAAACCGGAACCGCGCGAAGGGTAGCACGTCGCGCCGTCGATGTCCACAACGAAGTCATGAAAATGGCTCGCAAATGGCTCTCCATGGGTTTCTCCGCCCCGCCCCATGAGTCCGTCGCCCGCCGACCGGGGGCGCGGTGGACACGGGGAACCAGCGCGGCGGGCGCGGCGGGCGCGACGGGCGGCGCTACTTGATGATCTTGAGGCAGCGCCCGAAGCCGAGCGGGCGGTTCGACTCGCGCAGGACGAGCTTCGCGAGCGGCGCGAGCCGCGCCGCCTCCTCGATGGCGATCGGACGGACGGCGGCGAGGCGCACCCGCGCCCACTCGCCGCCGATCAGCCGGTCCGCCGGCCGGTCGGCGTCCGTCGAGATCGCCTGGATCTCGACGCCGACCTTGTCCACGTGGGCGTGGAGCGTCCACTGGATGCCGGGCGAGACGGGCACCTCGGGGTCGAAGACGGTGATCTCGGCCTCGATCTCGCGGGCCACGCGCGGCGGGTCGTCGGGCGTGCCGGCCACGATCCCGCGGTTCTTCGCGACGTCGCGGAGCGACACCTTGGGCGTCACGCGCTGGAGGGCGACGCCGACGAGCTGGCGTGGGATCGCCTCCTGGACGGGGATGCCGGGCGTCGCGACGTGGCCCTTCGTCAGCTCGACCGAGCGCACGTGGGCCGTCAGCGGCTCGCCCTGCTCCATGCCGAGCGGCTCGAAGACGAGCGTCTGGTCGCGCCTGAGCGTGCCCGACTCGACCAGGGCCGTCACCGCCGTGCCGATCCCGGGCACCTGCTCGTGGACGTCGGCGCTGTGGATCACGAGCCGGAGCGGCGAGCGCGGCCGGATGGCGCGGAAGTCGAGCTGGCCGAGGAAGCCGTGGAACGTCGGCCCCTTGTACCACGGCATCTTCGTGTACCGGGTGATCCCCTCGCCGGGCTCGTAGATCGAGCGGCCCGGCGCGTAGGCGGACGTCGGGACGAACGTCACGTCCGCGTCCGGGATCCCGTACATGCGGAGGCCGGTCCGCACGAGCTCGACGCCCTCGAGGAACGCCTCCTCGCTGTACCCGACCTCGTCCATCTTCGTCAGCGCGACGCCGCGCAGCGGGATCTCGTACCCCCTGAGGACGCGCAGCACCTGCTCGGTCACCTGCTTGACGCCGTCCTTGACGTCGACGACGAGGACGGCGCAGTCGGCCGAGAAGAGCCCGGACAGCCGGTTGTTCGTGTAGTTCTCCTGCCCCGGGGTGTCGATGACGGTCACCCGGTGGGTCGGGAACTCGAAGCGCACGAACGACGGCAGGACCGTGATCCCGCGCGCCGCCTCGTCCGTCGGGTGCGTCGGGTCCTTCTGGCGGAAGACGAGCAGGGCGAAGACGAGCGAGTGGTCCCGGCCCTGGCGCGCGATCCGCTCGTAGTTCTCGAGGTCGCGCCGGCCGACGAGGCCGAGCTCGCACACGGTCTTGCCGACGAGCGTCGACTTGCCGTGCCAGGCGTGCCCGCAGATCGCGACGTTGATGTCCTGGACCTGGGCCATGTCGACCGAGAGCTTACGAAAGCGCGTACCTCGCGGCAAGAGCGCGGGCTTCCTTGACGCCCGGCGGCGGCGGCGCGAAGATGTCGGCCCCATGGAGGACATCCGTCTCGGCCCGGACGTCTACGGGCCGTCGACCTACCGGCCGCAGCCGTTCGTCACCCCGAGGGTGCGCGAGCGCTTCGAGCGCCATGGCCTGGGCGTCCCCCACCTCGTCTGACCCGCCGGTCCTCGACGGCGCCGTCCGCCAGTTCGGGGACGTGACGGCGCCGCTCGAGGTCGAGGCGGACGCCGTCGTCGTCGGTTCGGGCGCGGGCGGATCGGCGGTCGCGGCCGAGCTCTCCGAGGCGGGCCTGTCGGTCGTCGTCCTCGAGGAGGGCGGGCTCCACGACACGCGCACGTTCCACGCGGACGCGATCGAGATGGTGAAGCGTCTCTACCGCGGCGGCGGCTCGCTCGCGACCCGCACGGCCCGCCCCATCGTCGAACGCGCGGGCGGACGCGGCGGTCTTGCGGGCGCGCCGGCCGCGTGATAGCGTGAACGCCCTCGCGAAGGAACGAACGGAGCACGACGTGCGCCGCACCCCGATCGACGACCCCTTCGGTCCGGTCCTCCAGCGGGTCGAGGCCCTGGGCGTCTACTACCACATGCAGCTCCCGCCGCTCCTGCGCTGGACGGCCGAGCCCGAGGCGAGGCTCAACGCCGTCGAGGACGAGGACGCCCTGGTCGTCGAGGTCGAGGTCGGCGGCGCGGTGCGCCTCCAGCGACCGCTCGGCCCGCGCGGGCTCTCGCTCCTCCGCCACGTCTACCGGGAGCGGGTCGAGGCGGGCGGCGTCCTCGTCTGCGGGCTCGAGCCGGCCGAGTGGAGCGACTTCCAGACCTGGCTCGGGCGACCGCTGACGAAGAGCGAGGACGCGCTCGAGCAGGCCGACGTCGGCGGCTACGACCCCGAGCTGAAGGGCGGGAAGTTCAAGGACATCCGCCACTACATCCACCACTACGAGCAGCGGGGCGGGACGATCGTCCCCTACGATCCCGGGACGCACGCGAAGGCCGCCGTGCTGCTCCACGAGGACTGGATGAGCCGGCGGAAGGCGCCGGCGGCGGCCTACATCCGTCGCCTCCTCGAGGACCCGCCGCGCGACCCGCGGGTGACGACGCTCGTCGGCGTTCGCGAGGGGGCGATCCGGGCGGTGGGCGCCTCCCTCCGCCTGGGCCGCTACGGCTACATGGTCTACCTGATCTCGGCCGCCGACGCGAAGTACGCCGGGACCGTCGTCGACCACCAGCTCATCTGCGGGCTGCTGGAGCGCGGCGTGACGCGCCTCGACTGGGGAGTCTCCGCCCGCAAGAGCCTCACGAAGTACAAGGAGCAGTTCGCGCCGCTCCGCCGGACGCCCGTCTACACGTCGTGGTGCCCGAAGGGCCTCTCGCCGGCCGGGCCGTCGCGGCCGGACGTCGGCTCGGAGGCCGCTTGAGCGAGCCCCCACCCGGGCCTCGGCCGGCGCCGGCGGCGCCGCCGCCGCCGGCGACGGTCCCGCCCCGCTGGACGCTCAGGTACCGCGCGGTCTACCGCTACGACCGGCCGGCGCCTCGGGCCAGCCTGCGCATCCGGCTGTCGATCCCCGAGATCCCGGGCTGGCAGCGCGTGCTCCGCCGCGACCTCCGCGTCCGCCCGGCGCCGGCGCGCCTCGGCCCGGGGGCGGACGCGCTCGGCAACGCGGTCGAGGACCTCGAGGTCGCCGGCCCGTTCGACGAGATCGCGATCGAGATGGAGGCGCTCGTCGAGACGGTCAACACGAACCCCTTCGCCTTCCGCCTCCCCGGCGAGCGCGGCCGCCTGCCGCTCCGCCTCGACGCCGACGAGCGGGCGGCCGTCAGCCGGTTCGACCCCCGGCCCGGGACGGTGCCCGCCCCCGTCCACACGCCCGCCGCCACCCCGCCCTCGGACCCCGTCCTCGAGTTCGGCCGGCGGTTCGCCGACGAGGCGAAGGGCGACGTCTTCGGGCTCCTCGCCGCCATGACCCGGGCGATCCACCGCGAGTTCCGCTTCTCGTGGGGGGTGACGAACGTCCAGACCGCCCCCGAGCAGGTCCTGGCCCTGCGGACGGGCGTCTGCCAGGACTTCACGACCCTCATGATCGCGGCCGCGCGCCGCCTCGGGATCCCCGCCCGCTACGCGAGCGGCTTCGTCTACGACGGGCCGCCCGAGCGGCGGCGCGCGGGCGAGCTCGGCGCGACCCACAGCTGGTGCGAGGCGTACATCCCGGGGATCGGCTGGAAGGGGTTCGACCCGACGAACGGCATCCTCGTCTGCCACACCCACGTCTTCGTGGCCGCCGGCCCTGACGCCCGCTCGGTGACGCCGGTCGAGGGGACGACGTTCGGGCCGGGCAGCAACTACTGCAACGTGGCGGTCGACGTGGACCCGGCGGAGGAGGATGGCCGCCTCCCCGCCCAAGGCCCTTAGGGACGTCCCCGGGGGGACGCCCGGGAAGTCATCCCGGAAGTCATTAGATGACTCCAGGCGTGACTAGGGCGTCGGCGTCGGGGAAAGGCCGGGCGGACCCCCTAGAGCTCGCCCGAGGCGCCGCCCTTGTCCCGCTTCGGCCGCTGCCCCTTGCCCGACTTCCCGCGCCGGTCCTTCATGGCCGCCCGGATCTCGTCGCGGGTGATGTAGCCGTCCCCGTCCGCGTCGAGGCGGTCGAAGTTCTTGTCGAGCTTGGCGGCGGCCCTCGCCTCGTCGCGCGAGATCCTGCCGTCGCCGTCCACGTCGAGGCGGGCGAGCTTGTCCGCCTTGCGGCCGTCCTTGCGGCCGCGGTCGCCCTTGCCGCCGGCCCCGTCGTCCGCCCGCGCCGCCGGTGCGAGCGCGAGAAGGGCCGCGACCGCCGCCGAGCAGAGACCGATGCGAATCGCCGACATGCGGTATCCTCCTGGCCGAGCCCGACCCCCTCGGGTTCCAATGAAGGAACGCCGCGGGCCGCGAAAGGTTTCGCGGTCGGGCGCCGCCCGCCATGAGCGACCTGCCGCCGCCCATCGCCCCCGAGGCCATCGCCGAGCGGCTCCGCGCCCGGGCCGACCTCCTCGGGCTCGACCCGCGCCAGGCCGAGGTGGGGTACGTCCTCAACCTCGGCGGGTTCGTGTGCTCGTCGTTCGTCGCCCGCGACCGCGAGCGGGCGGTGCACGTCAAGCTCGCCCGACCGGGCGACGAGCCCTGGCTCGGGCTCCTGCGCTGGCGGGCGAACCGGGACGTCCTCCACGCCCGCCACCGCGCTCCGCGGATCCTCGGGTGGGTCGAGCTCGAGGACCTGGGCCTGGCCGGGCCCGTGCTCGAGCGGGTGGCCGGCGTGCACCCGCCGGCCGCCCCGCCCCCGGCCGTGGTCGGCGGCGTGCTCGACCTCCTGCGCCGCCTCCACGCCGACGCCGAGGTCGCGTCCCGGCTCCTCCCCGAGGACGGCGAGCGCAGGTGCTTCGAGGACCTCGACCGCCACGCGCTCGACATGCTGCGGGCCGACCTGGCCGGGCTGCCCGCTTCCCCCGAGAGCCGCCCACCCTTCGTCCCGGAGTCGCTGAGGCGCTGGATGGAGCGCGAGGTCGAGCGCGTGCGGGACCTCGCCCGGGCCGAGCCGGCACGCGACCTGGATTAGAACGCGCCCAGCTCCTCGAGCCGCTCGCGCAGGTCGGGCTGATCGGGGTCGAGCTTGAGCGACTGCTTGAGCGTGGCGATCGAGCGCTCGCGGTCGCCCTTCAACGCGTAGAGCGCGGCGAGGTTGCTGAGCGACGGCAGGTGGCGGGCGTCCACGTGGAGCGCCCGCTCGTAGGCGAAGATCGCCCGGTCGATCGCGACCGCCTCGGCCGCGCGGTTCCGGAAGATGGAGCCGTCGGCCCGGGCGAGGGCCTCGATCGCCCGGAGGCCGTAGATCACGCCGAGGCCGTAGTGGACGTCGGGGTCGTCATCGCGGAGGAGAGCCGCGCGCTCGAGGACGTCGGCCGCCAGCGCGAGGCGTCCGCCCTCGGCGAGCTCGAGGCCGCGCTCGAGCAGCGTCTCGTACGGGGCGCCCTCGAGCTCCGGCGGGAGCGGCGGCGGGGTCGGACGGACGACCGCCGGCTCGGGCTCGGCATCGGGGGCTTCGGGGCTCCCGGCCGCCTCGGTCCGCTCCGGAACGTTCGAGCGCACACCCATGTTCAGGCTCCGCAGGAACCTACGTTCTCCGTGGCCATTGTAGCTCGACCGCCCGCGGGATGCAACGCGAAGCGTGCCCGACCTCGCCCCGGACCGGCAATGCGCGCTTGACACGCGCCGGGCGGCGGGGTTAGCTCACGGCTTCGCGAGTTCGCGTTCGACAGGAAGGAGCCACGCGCGTGCCACGCTTCGCCGCGTCCCTCGTAGCCGCCGTCGTTTACGTCGTCGCCGCGGTCGTCGCCGGAGCGCCCGCCGCCGTCGCCGCCCCGGAGGACGTCGTCGCCATCGTCGGCGGCCGCGTGATCCCGGTGACGGGTCCGGAGATCGAGAGCGGGACGGTCGTCGTCCGGGACGGCAAGATCGTCGCCGTCGGTCCCTCGGCGAGCGTCGTCGTCCCGGACGGGGCGACCGTGATCCACGCGACCGGCCGCTTCGTCATGCCGGGGATCATCGACACCCACTCGCACATGGGCGTCTACCCGTGGGCGATCGCGCGCGGCAGCGCCGACGGCAACGAGGCGACCGAGCCGCTCACCCCGTTCGTGCGCGCCGAGGACTCCGTCTACCTCGAGGACCCGGCCTTCGAGCGGGCGAGGGCGGGCGGCTGCACGACGGTCCACGTGATCCCCGGGTCGGCGAACCTCATGGGCGGCGAGGGCGTCGTCCTGAAGCTCAAGCCCGTGAACACGCTCGCCGAGATGAAGGTCGCCTCCGCCCCGCGGACGCTCAAGATGGCGTTCGGCGAGAACCCGAAGCGCGTCTACGGCGAGGGCAAGGGCCGGACGCCGTCGACGCGCATGGGCAACGTCGCCGTCCTGCGCGAGGCCTTCCGCGAGGCGAACGAGTACCGCGCGCGCTGGAAGCAGTGGGCCCAGCGCCCGGACGCCATCCCGCGGCCGGAGTACGACCCGACCCTGACGTTCCTCCTCGACGTCCTCTCGGGCGAGGTGCGCCTGCACATCCACTGCTACCGGAAGGACGACATCCTCGCGATCTTCCGGCTGCAGGACGAGTTCGGCCTGAAGGTCGCCGCGATCCATCACGCCGTCGAGAGCTACAAGGTCGCGGCCGAGCTGGCCGCCCGCAAGATCGGCGTCTGCACCTGGGCCGACTGGTGGGGCTTCAAGATGGAGTCGTGGGACGCGATCCCGCAGTGCGCGGGCATGATCGCGGCCGCCGGGGCCACCCTCTCGATCCACTCCGACAGCTCGGACGGCGTCCAGCGCCTCCATCACGAGGCGGCCAAGGCCGTGCGCTGGGGGCTCGCGCCGGACGCGGCCCTCGCGGCCGTGACCATCGGCCCGGCCCGACTCCTCGGGATCGACGGCCGCACGGGGTCGCTCGAGGTCGGCAAGGACGCCGACATCGCGGTCTTCACGCGGCACCCGCTCGACATGTACGCCCTCTGCGAGTGGACGCTCATCGACGGCAAGGTCGTCTACCGGCGCGAGCGCGTGCCCAAGGTCGAGCCCGGGCTGCCGATGCCGGCGATCGCGGCCGGTCCGGCGCGCCCGCCCGAGTCCGTGGGCCCCGTGTACGGCGTGGCCGCGCCTGGAAGCCGGGGCAGCGACATCGCGTCAGGCCACTACGCGATCGTCGGGGCGACGCTCGTCCCCGTCAGCGCGCCGCCGATCCCGAACGGTGTGCTGATCATCAGCAACGGCAAGATCTCCGCGCTCGGACGGGCGGACGAGGTCCCCGTGCCCAAGAGCGCCTGGGTCGTCGACGCCAAGGGGCTCTACGTCGTCCCCGGCCTCATCGACTGCGGCACCCAGCTCGGTCTCGTCGAGATCGCCTCGGACCCGGCGACGCACCAGGACGACGAGGACTCGAGCATCGCCGTCCCGCACGTCCGCGTCGCGGACGGCTTCAACCCGCGCAGCGAGACGATCCGCGTCGCCCGGCTCGCGGGGGTGACGACGGCGCTCGTCGCGCCCCAGGCGTCCGGTCTCGTCTCGGGACAGAGCGCGATCGTCGACCTCAACTTCGACCTCAACGCCCCGTCCACCATCGTCGACGAGGCCTTCGCCCTCCACGTGAACCTCGGCGGCCCGGCGATCGGGCGCGGGCGCGACCGGCGGGCGTTCTCGACGCGCATGGGGCTCGTCGCCGAGCTGCGCGAGCTCCTCGTCGATGCCCAGGAGTACAGGCGCAAGCTCGAGCGCCACGAGGCCGAGATCAAGCAGCACGAGGAGAGGAAGAAGCGCGCGGAGGAGCGGAAGGCGCGGCGCGAGAAGGACAGGCCGGACGAGAGGTCGGGCCCGCACGAGGGGAGGAACGGCGACGACGAGGAGCGTCGCCGGCGCGACGGCGAGGACCGCGACTGGGACGACCCGGGGCTGCCGCCGAGCCCGCCCTCGCGCGACCTCAAGCTCGAGGCGCTGCTGCCGGCGCTCGAGGGGAAGATGCCGGTCGTCTTCCGCGCTCAGCGCGCGGAGGATATCCTCGCGGCGCTCGACGTGGCCCGGGAGTTCAAGCTCCGTCCGATCATCTCGCACGGCATGGACAGCCAACGCGTCTGGACGGAGCTGCGCGATCGGAACGTGCCCGTCATCTACGGCCCCGTGAACACGCAGCCCGAGAGCTTCGAGACCTGGGGCGCCGTCTACGAGACGCCCGTCGAGCTCGACCGCTTGAAGATCCCGTTCGCGCTCCAGACGGCGTCGTCGCACAACGTCCGGCTGATCCCGTTCATGGCCGGGCTCGCCGTCGCCCACGGCCTCCCCTGGGAGAGGGGCTTGCGGGCGGTGACGCTCGGCGCGGCCGAGGTCCTCGGGATCGAGGGGCGCTGCGGAAGCCTCGAGGTCGGCAAGGTCGCGAACGTCGCGGTCTTCACGGGCGATCCGCTCCAGCCGCTCTCGCGCTGCGAGGCGCTCTTCATCCGGGGGAGCCCCGTGCACCTCGACAGCCGGCAGACGGAGCTCTACGACCGGTTCGCGCCGCGCGCGCCCGGGAAGCCCGCCGGGCGCTGAGCCTCGTGGACCCGAAGCGCAGGGTCGAGGCGGCGATCCGCAAGGCCTGGACGTACCTCGAGGCGAACCAGGCCGAGCGCGCGATCGAGTGCTTCGACGAGGCGATCGCGGCCGACGCCGCGAGCGAGACCGTGTGGCTCGAGAAGGGCGTCGCCCTCTACCGGCTCAAGCGCCACGTCGGCGCCTACGAGTGCTTCGAGGCGGCCGTGGCCCGCGCCCCGAAGAGCGTGACCGCGCTCGTCAACCGGGCGAAGACGCTCCTCCTGCTCGGCCGGCGCGAGGCGGCCCTCGAGGGCTTCGAGGCCGTCCTCGCCCTCGTGCCCGACCACCAGTCGGCGCTGCTCGCGCGCGGCGAGCTGCTCGAGATGGCGGGCGACGTGGCCGGCGCCTTCGCCCTCTACGAGCGGGCGATCGCGGCGCGACCCAAGGAGGCCGAGCCCTGGCTGCGGAAGGGCGTCGCGATCCTGCGCCACGGCGGCGAGGCCCGGCGCGAGGAGGCCCTGGAGACGATCACGCGCGCCGTCGAGCTGCGGCCGCGCTACGTGGACGCCCTGCATCACCGCGGGCTCGTCCTGCGCGCCCTCGGACGCCCGAAAGACGCGTACCGGAGCTTCGTCGAGGCGCTCAAGGCCGAGGACGCCCCGGACGAGACGGTCGCGGCGACCGGCGACTGCGCCCTCGAGCTCGGGCTCGCGCGCGACGCCCTGGCCCTCGCGGAGCGGATCCTGAAGCGCGGCCAGGACTCGCCGCTCGGCTGGGACCTGAAGTCGCGGGCGCAGGCGAAGCTCGGCAGCCTCGCGAGCTCGGCGCTCTGCGCGGCCATGGCCTGCATGGTGGTCGGCCGCCTCGACTCGGCCCTGGTCGAGATCGAGCGCGCGATCCGGATCGACCCGCGCTACGGCCCGGCGCTCTCGAACCGGGCCGTGATCCTCGAGCGGCTCGGGCGGCCCGAGGAGGCGCTCGAGGCGTACGACCGCGCCCTGGCCCTCGAGCCGGCCGCGATCCCGATCCTCCTCAACCGGGGAGCGCTGCTCCTGAACGTGCTCCGCCGGAGACCCGATGCGATCCAGTGCTTCCGCAAGGTCGTTCGCCTCGACCCGCGGAAGTGGTTCGACCTGCCGAGCGACATCCGTCAGGAGGTCGACCGTCTCGAGGTCGACCCCCAGGCCGCGGGGACCGCCGAGGAGTGACGTCCGCCTCCGCCGACGGCGCCGCCCTGCGGGACGCTCTGGCCCTGAACGACGCCGCCCCGGCGATCGACCTGCACGCCGACACGCCGCTCCTCTTCCCGTTCGGCTACGACATCGCGAGTCGGCACGACCCGCCGCTCGGGCGCCCGTGGCCGTTCGGCCACGTCGACCTGCCGCGCATGCGCGAGGGCGGGCTCTGGGGCCAGTTCTTCGGCGTCGTCACGTTCCCCTACCTCCAGCGCGACCTGCCGGGCGCGGCGCGGCGGCGGATCGAGGCCCTCAAGCGCCGGGCCGACGGGAGCGCCGGCGCGCTCCGCCTCTGCCTCACCGGCGGCGACGTCCGGGCCGCGCGCGCCGCCTCGGCCCGCGCCGCCCTGCTCGGCATCGAGGGCGCGCACTCGCTCGGCGGGCGCCTCGACCACCTCGAGACGTTCGCCCGGCTGGGCGTCCGTTACCTCGGGTTCCTCCACTTCACGAGGAACGAGGCGGGCTACCCCGCGAAGGGCTACGGGCGCGACGACTCGAAGGGCCTCACGCGCTTCGGCGCGGCCCTGGTCGAGGAGGCGAACCGCCTCGGCGTCATCGTCGACCTCACGCACCTGAACCGCCGCGGCTTCATGGAGGCGGCGGCGCGGACGAGGGCCCCGGCGATCGTCTCCCACACGGGCGTCACCGGCGTGAACCCGCACTGGCGGAACATCGACGACGAGCAGATCCGCGCGGTCGCGCGCACGGGCGGCGTCGCCGGCGTGATCTTCTCGCAGGGCTTCCTCGGCGGGGGCTCGCTCGAGGCCGTGGTCCGGCACCTCGACCACCTGAGGCAAGTCGGGGGGGAAGACCTGCCGGCGCTCGGCTCGGACTTCGACGGCGCCGTCTTGCCGCCGCGCGGCCTCGAGGACGTGTCGCGCCTCCCGGCGCTCACGGCCGCGCTCAAGCGGGCCGGCTGGCGCGACGAGGCGCTGCTCAAGCTCCTCGGCCGGAACGCGCTCCGGGTGCTCGACGCGGTCCCGCCGCCGGCGGCCGCGGGCGCCGGCGGCGCCGTCCCTACTTCTCCGCCTCGAGCTTCCTGAGCCAGCGCTCCTCGAGCTTCGAGAGCGGCTCGCCGATCGAGCCCTTGAAGCGCGCCTCGACCTCGTCCGCGGAGTCGCCCGCGCGCGTCTCGGCGTAGACCTTCTTCACGGCCTCGACCCCGAAGGTCTCGAGGAGGTACTTCGCGAAGCCGCCGGACTCGGGGTAGGTCACGTGGTCGTCGAGCGCGCGGAACGCCTTGCCCTCGGCGATCTCGCGGAGCGGCACGTATCGGCCCTCGGCCCGCATCTTCCGGACGTACTCGTCGAGCGGGGCGCCTTGCCACTTGCCGGAGATGCCGACGGCGAGCCCCTCGCCGAGGAGCACGTTCGGCTCGGGGTTGACCGCGTGCATGAGGACGTGCACGACCTCGTGGTTGTCGCGGGCGTGGATCGTGTGGACCTCGAGCCTCTCCGGGACGGCGTGCGCGTTGCCGGGCCGGCCGGTGAGCGCGCCCTTCGTCTCGTTGTCCGGGTACTTGTAGTACTGGATCGGGCCCTTCGGGGCGACGCCGAAGAGCCTGGCGAAGCCCTCGAGGGCTCGCTCGTTGAAGTCCATGGCCTCGGCCGGGAGCGAGTCTCCCTCGAGGTGGTGGAACTCGTACCCGCGACCCTTCTTCGAGATCCAGCTCGAGAGCGTCACGTCGTCGAACCACGCCTTTCCCGTGCAGGAGAGGAAGCAGCCGACGGTCGCCGCCGTCGCGCCCTCCGGCACGATGAAGGACCGCCCCACGCGCCGCCAGTCGTTCGACCCGCGAAGCTGCTCGGTCGCAAGGAGACGGGCGCCGTCCGCCGCCACCCGGCCGCCCTTCGCGTCCGTGAAGTAGACGAGGAGGTTGCAGTTGAAGGACTGCTTGCCCTCCGGCCCGACCGCGTCCGTCCGCACCCAGCCGGTGACGAGGAGGCGGGCGCCGGGCGCGAGCCCCCCGATCCTCTGTTCGACGACCGTCCACACGGTCGTCCCGGACGACCCGGCGAGCAGGAGCGAGCGCTTCCCCGAGCGCGCGACGGCGTCGTCGAGCCGGCACTCGCTCTCGACGGGATCGACGCCGAGCACCTGCGCGCCGATGCCTCGCGACCAGGCCCTGGGCAGCCGCCCGTCTTCCTCCTCGAACGAGCCGTTGGCGACGACGACGCCCTGGGCGCCGGCCGCGGCGGCGAACGGGCCGCCGAGTGCGACCGGAGCGGCGAGCGCGACCAGGGCCGCCAGCGCCGGCGCGAGCCCGCGCCCGGACCGCGGCCGCGACCTCACGGCGACGGGCGCATGGCGGCGGCCGATGTCGCCGCCCCGCCCTTCCTCTCGGCGATCGCGCGCAGCATCTCGGCCGTGCTCCCGAGCTTCGCCTCCGCGTGGTCGGCCAGTCCGCGCGCCGCGGCCTGCTCTCGCTCCCAGGCCTCGAGGAGCTGCAGGTCCGCCCAGGTGACGTACGGGACCGGGGGCCCCTCGAGCCGCTGCCGGAGCGCCGCGAGGGCGGCGCTCGCGTGGTCGTCGGGGCGCTGGCTGAGCGACATGAGGTAGCCGAGGACCACGTTGGCGCACTTCTCGCCGTCGACCTTCGCCTTGCCGACGACGCCCTCGCTCGCGACGCGCGACCATCCGGCGACGAAGACGCCCTGGACCGGCGCGTCCTTCTTCTCGTCGAAGACGTGGTAGCCGGCGGCGTCGCCGTGGTGCGTGCCGGGGTGATGCGGCTGGGTCACGTACTTCCCGCCGCGGTAGGGCAGCCCGAGCGCGGGGTCGGCGACGTCCCCGACCGCGAAGACGACGCCCGTCACGTCGAGGACGACCTTGCGGCCGGTCCCCTTCGCCTTCGGCTCCTCCGGATCGCCCGCGAGCTCGGTCTCCTCGACCTCGAGCCCGGCGCACCGCCCTTCGGGGCCGGCGATCACGCGCGTCGGGCTCGACAGGAAGCGGAACAGGACGCGCGTCTTCGAGGGCGTCGGCTGCGCCCACTTGTCGAGCTCGGCGAGCAGGTCCTGCCGGATGTGGTCCAGGTCCTGACCGATGGTCTCGACGGCCGGGCGGACCCGCTCGAGCTCCCGGGCGAGCGCGTCGCGGTCGACGTTGGCCGCGATCGCCTCGAGCTCGATCGGCGTCCACTTGCGCTCGCGCGGGCCGCGGCGGGCGACGGCGATCACGGACTCGACCTTCCGGTCCCAGACGAGCCAGTGGGCCACGTCGATGAAGACGTTGCCGACGCCGATGACGGCCACGCGCGGGCCCGGGTCGAACGGCCGCTCCGCGTACGGCGGCAGCCGGTTGTAGTGGTAGACGATGTCCTTCGCGTGGAAGACGCCGGCCAGGTCCTCGCCCTCGAGCCGGAGGCTCTTCGTCCCCTGGGCGCCGGCGGCGACGACGACCGCGTCGAAGCCGAGCGCGCGCAGCTCCTCGAGCGCGAGGTCGCGGTCCGCGCCGACCCGCACGTTGCCGAAGTAGTGGACGTTCGGCCGCGAGAGGATGGCCCGGAACTGCTTCCGGAGCCCCTCCTTCATCTTGTACTTGTCGTGGTAGATCCCGTACTCGGCGAGGCCGCCGTACTTGACGTCGCGGTTCACGATCGCGACCTCGACTCCGGCCTCCGCGAGCTTGCGCGACAGGTAGAGGCCCGCGGGCCCCGCCCCGACCACCGCGACGACCTTTCCCTTGGGCACGGGTGCCGTTCTCCGTGAGTCCTGGTGGCTAGTCCGCGTCGCGCCGGCGCTCGGCCTCGGCGAGGCCCTTCCTCGCGCGCTCGGCCTCGGGAGAGCCGGCGGGTGCGGCCGCGAGCGCTTTCCGGTAGACGTCGATCGCCTTCGAGGCGAGGTCGTTCTCGAGGTAGGACTCCGCGAGCCCGAGCCACTCGCGGACCTGCGCGGCCCGCTCGCGCTCGCGCACCTCGGCCATGAGCGCCGGGTCGGCCTCGATCACGCGGACGGTGTTCGCGGCCTTGGCGGCCGACGGCGCTCCATCGAACCGGGCCGCCTTGCGGAGGAGCCGGAGCGCCTCCGACGCGTCGCCGCGCGCGAGCGCCTTCTCGCCCTTCTCGAGGAGGAAGCGCGCCTCCTTCTCCGACTCGAGGAGGGCGAGCTCCGCCCGCCGCTTCGGGTCGGCGCGCACCTCGTCGGCGCGCGCCCCGGCGCGCTCGGACTCGGGCAACCCGAGGAAGCGCTCCTCGACGCCCTCGAAGGCGAGGATGGCGCCGGCGGCATCGCCGGCCGCGAGCGCCTTCTCGGCCGCGTCGAGCGCGGCGCGCGCCTCGGCGGAGATCTCCTTCAGCGCCGTCTCGGCCTTCGCGGTCGCGGCGCCCGCCTTCTTCGCTTCGACGATCGCCCGGTAGTAACGGATCGCGCGGCGCAGGTCGCCCGAGGCGCGCGACTTGTCGGCGACCTGGAGCGTCTGGTCGAGCTTCGCGAGCAGGCCCGGGTCCCCGATCGTCCCCCGGGTCGTCTTCACCTTCAGGCGCTTGCCGCCCTCGAGGACGACCTCGTTCCCCGGCAGGGCCGTGAACGCGGGCCCGTAGCTGAAGCCCGGGAAGGCCTCCTCGGGGACCGAGAGGTCGATCGCCTCCGGGATCAGCTTCCGCAGCACGCCCGGGCGCTTCTCGATGTGCGAGAACACCTTCCCGGGGTACTCGCCCGTGCGCTTCCCCTGGTAGTAGCTGAGGGCGTAGTACCAGTTCTCGACGATCGTCGGGTCGGGCGGCGGCAGCTCCTTCTTCCCCGTCCAGCGCTCGCGCGCCGCCCGCGTCCACTTCGACTCGAGCACGCGGACGCCGGCCTCGAGGTTGTAGCGCCAGTCCTTCTTCAGGCGGTCGACGTCGAACTGCTCGGCCGTCGAGCCCGTGAGCTGCATCATGCCGAGGCCGCAGTCGGTCGCGTTGTGGACGAACGAGCCGTCGGACTTCCACTGCTGGACGCCGCTCTCCTGCATGGCGACGCCCTTTATGATCTCCGTCGGGACGTTGAACGTCGCCGACAGCTCCTCCATCGCCTGGGCGAGCTCCTCGGGCGTCGGGTTCTTGCCGCGCGGCAGCTCCCCGCAGTCGGGCCGGGCGAGCGCGGCGCCCGGGATCGGGAGCGAGGCGGCGACGGCGAAGACGGCGGCGAGCAGGCGCGCGCGGACCATGGGCGCGAACTTACCGGGCATCGGCCCCTCCGTCAATGCGGCGATCGACCAGGTAGGGCCCGATCGCCAGGAGGCGCAGGCCCGAGCCGAGGAACGTGGCCAGGGCGTCCTCGGGCGTGCAGACGACGGGCTCGCCGCGCCGGTTGAACGACGTGTTGAGCACCGCCGGCAGGCCCGTGAGCTGCTCGAAGCGGGCGATGAGGCGGTGGTAGAGGGGGCTCGTGGCGGCGTCCACGACCTGCGGCCGCGCGGTCCCGTCCACGTGGACCGTCTCGCCGATCCGGTCCCGCCAGGAGGAAGGGACGTCGAACGAGAGGGTCATGAAGGGCGCGGGGTGCGCCGAGCCCAGGACCTCGGCCGCGCGCTCGGCGAGGACGGACGGGCAGAAGGGGCGCCAGCGCTCGCGGAGCTTCACGTCGGCGTTGATCCGGTCGGCGGTCCCGGGCCGGCCCGGGTGGGCGAGGATCGAGCGGGCGCCGAGGGCCCGCGGACCCCACTCGAGGCGGCCCTGGAACCAGGCGACGACCTCGCCGGCGGCGAGGAGCCGGGCGACGGCGTCCACGAGGTCCGGCGGCTCCCGGAAGGCGAGGCCGGCCGCCTCGAGGGCGCGCCGGCAGGCGTCCGGGGCGAAGGCGGGCCCGAGGTAGGCGTGCGCCATCGGCTCGACGCGCTCGCCGCGGGCGACGGCGGCCGCCGTCGCCGCCCCGAGGGCCGTCCCGGCGTCGTGGGCCGCCGGCTGGACGAAGACTCGCCGCACCAGGGGGTGGGCGAGCAGCCGCTGGTTCATGCGGACGTTGAGGGCGCACCCGCCGGCGAGGCAGAGCGAGCCGTGGCGCTCGAGGTCCCGCGCGAGGCGGGTCTCGAGGAGGGCGAGGGCGGCCTCCTCGAGACGCCGCTGCGCCGCGGCGGCGATGTGGATGTACGGCTGGTCGATCTCATCGCCCTCGCGCGGGGGGCACCCGAGGAGGTCGACGAGCGCCCGCGAGAAGCGCCGGCCCTCGTAGCGCTTCGCGCGCCGGACCCAGACGAGGTCGTCGTTGACGCGGTAGTCGCCGGTCGCCGGGTCGATGGCGAGCAGCGGGGCGAGGTCGGGCGCTCGCGCCGCGTCGCCGTAAGCCGCCATGCCCATGACCTTGAACTCGCCGTCGTGGGCCTCGAAGCCCAGGAACTGGGTGAGGGTCGCGTAGAAGAGGCCGAGCGAGTCGGGGTTCAGCACCTCGTCCACGACCTCGATCCGGCCGTCCGGCCGTCCGCGCGCGCTGAGCGTGGCCGTGAACTCGCCCTTGCCGTCGAGGGTCAGGATGGCCGCCTCGTGGAACCCCGAGAGGTGGAAAGCCGACGAGGCGTGCGCGATGTGGTGCTCCACCCAGGCGATCTCGACGCCGGCCGGGTCGATCCCGACCGAGCGGAGCGTCTCGGCGACCCAGCGACGCTTCTCGACGTTGCGGGCCCGGGCCTTCGTCACCGCCTTCACGGCGTGGGAAGGCTTCGTGCGCCACGTCCGGCGCACGAACCGCCAGAGGTGCCGGTAGTAGGCGGCCTCGCTCCAGGGGACGGCGACGAGGTCGACGTCCGCCCCCGAGACCCCGGCCTCGTTCAGGCAGTATGCCGCCGCCCGGACCGGCAGCTCCCGCCGGGCGTGCTTCCGGCGCGAGAACCGCTCCTCCTCGGCGGCGGCGACGACCCGGCCGTCGGCGAGGAGCGCCGCCGCCGGATCGTGCTCGAGGAAGCTGCCGATGCCGAGGATCAACATTGCGATCGAGCCGGCATCAAAATAACCTCGCCCCCGGACGGTCAACCGTTCGGAAGAAAGAGGCGGATGTCGGACGGCGAGTCGCCGGAGCTCATCGAGCGGGCGCGAGACGGGGACCGGGCGGCCTTCGAGGTCCTCGTCGGGTCCGCGTTCCCCGCCCTCGTGCGGTTCTGCGGCTCGCTCGCCCGGGAGGAGGGCAGGGCGCTCGACCTGGCGCAGGAGACCCTCCTGCGGGCGCTCGGCGGCATCCGCAGCTTCCGCGGAGAGTCGCGGTTCACGACCTGGCTCATGACGATCGCGCGGAACGTCTGGCTGAACGAGCGGGCCCGGCACTGGGTCAAGCGGGAGAGGGGCGACGAGACCCTCGACGCCCGGCCCGGCCGCGGCGACGGCCCCGTCGAGATCGCCGCCGGTCGCGAGCTCGAGGAGCGGCTCGCCGAGGCGGTCGCGGCGCTGCCCGAAGACCAGCGCACGGCCCTGCTGCTCTGCGACCGCGACGGCCTCAGCTATCGCGAGATCGCCGGCGTCATGCGCTGCCCGCTCGGGACCGTCATGTCGCGGATCCACTACGCGCGGAAGAGGCTCAGGGAGGCGCTCAAGGCCCATGCGATGTGAGGACGTGGAGGTCCTCCTCGACGCGTACGCCGACGGCGAGCTCGAAGGGCTCGCGGCGACGGGCATCGCGCCGGCCGGGGCGGCGGCGGTCGAGGCCCACCTCGACGGCTGCCCGGCCTGCCGGGCCGCCCTCCTGGAGGTCCGCGCCTTCAAGGCCTCCGTGCGCCGGCTCCCGGCGCTCGCGCCGCGGGAAGGCGACCTCGAGCGCGCGCTGGCCGCGCTGCCGGCCGTCGCGACGCGCGTCGAGGCGCCGCCGCCGGCGACGCGGGCCCGGCCGCCGCGCCGCTTCCTCTTTGCGCTCGAGGTCGCCGCCTCCCTGCTCCTCGCCTTCGGCATCGTCCTTTCCTCCCTCTACCTCGGCCCGGGCGGCGTGTCGCTCGCCTACGTCCCCGGCCTCTTCGCCCGGTACGACCACGAGCGCGTGCCGTTCGAGCCGGCGCTCGAGCCCGTGGCTCCGGAGCCGGCCCTCCTGAACGTGGCCGGCGCGGGCGAGACGGGCGCGCTCCGCCTGACCCGCGAGGAGCGGCGCCGCCTCGCGGAGCAGGGCGTGCTCGGGCGGACCCCGCCCCGGCCGCTCGCGTCCGACACGGCCACCCGCCTCCACGGGACCACGAACGGCCCGCGGACGTTCGCGGACATCTACGCGGAGACCCAGGCGGCCGGCCTGCCGACGCTGCTGACGGCCGACGTCGCGGTCCTCGCGTTCGCCGGCCTCGTCGCCGCCGTCGAGGACCGCCTCGCCGCCGAGCGCATCGCCCCCGACTCGATGCGCCTCCTCGCGACCCTGGAGGCGACGCTCGCCGCCAACCTGAGCGCCTCGACCGATCCGGACGTGCACGCCGCGACGTACCTCGCCATCGACTACGTGGCCATCGGCCGCACGCTCCTCGGCGATCGCCGGCCGGAGGCGCTCTCGACCCGGGCGCGGGCGGAGCTCGAGCGCGTCCTCGCCTCCGAGGGCGTCAAGCGTTCCCCGCTGACCGGCGAGCGCGAGGACTACACGGCCTACGGCCTGACGCACCCGACGCCGCGCGGGATGCGGCGCCGGGCCCTCGCCTGGCTCGCGCGCGAGCGGTTCCCCCTCGACCGCCCGGAGGGCGCCCGGGCCGCCCTGGTGCTCACCCACGCGCTCTTCTCGGCGCGCGACGACGGACCGGCGCTCGAGCGCTACGAGCGCATCCGGGCGGGGATCGCCTTCTTCGAGGGCGCCCCCGACGGGTACGACCCCGAACGCCTCGTCCCCGCGCTCCGCAGGACCGTGGGCGAAAGCCTGCGGCTCGCCGACCTCGCGGGCGGACCGCGCGCCCGGGCGCTCCTCGAGAGCCTCTCGGGCCTCCCCCCGGGCGAGATCCCCGGACCGAACGGCACGCGGCCGTTCTTCTCCCTCCTCGGGCCGCGCTACGGCGCCGAGGCCGCGGCGATCGCCCGCCTCACCTGGCCGCACGTCGGGACGCGCGAGCGGCCCCGCACCCGGAGCACGGGCCTCGACGTGCTCGTCGCCGCGGGCCTCCCCGGCGCCCGGTCGGCGCTCGACGCGACCCCCGCCGGGGCCTACCCGGACTACGGCCGGGCCCTCGAGCCCGTCGCCGCCGACCTCGCCCCGCGAGCCGCCCTCGCCTCCCGCGACCGGGACGAGGATCTCTTCTGGCTCGTCCATGCCGCCCGCCTCGGGCTCGAGCCCGAGCGCTCGTCGGGCTACCCCTTCTTCGCGACGACCGAGGCGGCCCGCGCCCGGCGCCTCGGGCTCGCCCTCGCCTCCCTCGACATCGTCGCCCTCGGGCAGGGCCGCGCCCGCATCCAGGACCGGCCGGCGAGCCCCGCGGCGAGCGACCGCCCGGGCCACGGCGCCACCGGCGACCCCCCGGGCGGGCACCTCGCCGGCGCGGCCGGCCCGGCCGCCCCGCCGGCTCCCGAGGGGTTCGTGGAGCCGGCGCCGGAGCTCTTCGCCCGCCTGGCGAGCCTCTCGCGCGCGCTCGCTCGCGCCCTCGCCGAAGGCGTCGAGTTCCCCTCCCGGGAGCGGCTCTCGGCCGAGCTCCGCGACCTCGCGGCCGACCTCGACCGGCTCGCCGCCGCCGCGCGCGCCTCGCTCGAAGGGAGGCCGGTCCCGGCCGAGGCCGCGGCCCTCGTCCGCGACCCCGCCGGCTTCGCCGCGCGCCGGGCCGCGTTCCCGCCGTCGGCCTCCTGGACCTACGCCATCGTCCTGCGCCCCGAGGGCCTCGCCACGTTCCATCACCGGATCGTGCGCGGGCCGGTCGAGGTGCTGGCCGTCGTCCCGCGTCCCGGCGCCGCCCGCGGCGAGCTGGTGCTCGCTCGAGGCGCCGGCCTCTTCGCCGAGGAGGTCTCGAGCGAGCGCCGCCTCTCGCCCGAGGACGTCGAGGCGCTGCCCCGCCTGCCGCCGCCCGTCTGGGCCCGCCCGTTCCTGGTGGAGGTGTCCCGTTGATGCGCGTGGCATGTCCCTTGCTCCTGGCCCTCGCCCTCTCCGTCCCGGCCGGCTGCTCGCCGCTCGACGACGAGTTCGTCCGTCACCATCCCCTGCCGCCCATGACCTGGGCCGAGGCCGATCGCGCCCTCGGCGAGCCGGCCTCCCTCCCGCTCCCCGCCCGGGTGCTCGTGGTCGGGCGGCCGCGGGGCGGCGGCCGGCTGGCCGAGCCGCTCGCCGCGCGCCTCCGCGCCTCCCCGGCGATCGCGTCGGCGACGGTCGCCCACTTCACGCCGGGCGAGGAGTTCGAGCGCCTGAGCTTCGACGCCGCCCGTGCCATCGCCCGCGCGAACGACTGCGACGCCCTGGTCGTCGTCTCCCAGCTCGGCCGCCAGGAGCGCGGGAAGAACGTCCTCGCCGCCTCCTACGCCCTCGTCGTGCCCGTCCTCTTCGCCCCCGGCGAGAGCGTCGCCTTCGAGACGCGGGTCGAGGCGACGCTCATCGACCCGGAGACCGGCGCCGCCCTCCGCACCGTCGCCGCCACCGCGCGCGCCGAGGACGGCTTCGTGCGTCGCTTCCGCCGCGACGCGGCCGGGCACGAGCTCGAGGCCGAGCTCGGCCGGTCTCTCGTCCCCGAGATCGCTCACGGCCTCGAGACCGCGATCGTGGCGATCGCCGCCCGGCCCCCACATCTCGACCCCGACCCGACGCCGCCCCCCGGCGCGGCGCGCATCCTCCTCCTCGACCGGACCCGCTTCTCCGGCGAGCGCGCCGGCCGGCCCTGGCACGGCGGCACGCCGCTCGGCGAGGCCCTCGCCGGGCGCCTCGCCCGCTCGCCGCTCGTCGGCGACGTCTCCACGGCGGCGCTCTTTCCGGCCGACATCGGGCCCGTTTCCCCGAGCGGCGATCCCCTCACGGAGGACGCGCGCCGCTTCGGCGTCCGCCACCGCGCCCCCCACGTGCTCGTCCTCCGCTCGTCCGTCCGGCGCGACTCGGGCTTCAACCCGCTCGGCCTCCTCTACCTCGGCCTCGTCACGATCCCCCTCGTCCCCGGCCGCACGATCGAGGTCGACGCGACCTACGAGGTCGACCTCGTCGACACCCGAACCGGCGCCGTCCTCTTCACGGCGCGCGAGAGCGCGTCGGCGAGCGAGTGGTTCGTGCGCCTCACCCGCGAGGACCTCGCCCTCGACGACCTCGAGCGCGAGCTCGAGGCGGGGGTGGTCGACCGCCTCGCCGCCGCCATCGAGGTCCGGCTCGCCCGCGTGGTGGCGACCGCCGCCCCCGGGAGGCCCCCGTGCCCGCCCCGATGACCTCGCCCCTTCCATCGCTCCGCCTCCCGCGAGTCCTCGCGCTCGCCCGGATCGCCCTCGCCGCCCTCGCGCTCGCCGGCTGCGCCTCGGCCGCGAAGGAGGCCGGCGAATCCCCCGTCCGCGCCGTCCCCTACGGCGAGGACCCCGGCGACGTCCCGGCCGACGCCCCCCGCGTCGTCCTGTTTCCCGAGGGGGCCCCCGGCGGCCTCGCCGGCGACGCCGAGATCGCCGCCGCCCTGGACGCCCCGCGAGAGGTCGCACCCGGCGCGGCCGTCGCCCTCGTCCGGCTCGAGGGCGAGCGCCTCCTCGAGGTGCGCCCCGCCGACGTCGAGGCCTTCGACGCCGGCCGGGGCACGGGTCTCGGCCCCGGCCGCCCGCTCGGTCGGGTCGTCCTCGCCCCGGCCGACCCCCTCGCCCTCCGCGACCTGCGCCTCGCCGCCGCGCGCCTCGGCGTGCCGCTCCTCGCCGTCCTCCGCTTCCAGGGCCGCGGCCGCGACCGGCGCCTCGAGGCCCTCCTGGTCGACGTGCGGACGGGCAGCGTCCTCGTCGCGACCGAACCGCTCGCGCCGAGCATCGAGGCCGCCGCCGCCGTCCTCACGAAGCGCGCGAACGAGCCGCCGCCCGCGGGACCTCCCGCGCGCTAGTCCCTATCCGGCGCCGCTCGCCGCCGGCCCGGTGCCGCGGTAGAGCGGCCGCCTCTCGCTCGGCCCCGGCGGCGGCGCGCGGTAGAACGACTCGAGGAAGCCGTCCGCCATCAAGGCGAGCGCCACGGGCACGGCGCCGGGCGCGAGCCCCGCCTCGACCTCGGCGGCCGTCATGCCCGCGTCGTCGCCCACCCGGGCGATCGCCGCCAGCACGGCCGACCGCAGCTCGACGAACCCGTCGGCGACCACGGCGCGGAGCAGCGCGCCCGGGCGGCGGGGCACGCCGGCCGCGTCCGGGACGCCCACCCGCGCGAGCATGCGGTCGTAGAGGTCGAGGAGCCGCGCCCGCACCTCGGGCTCCCGGCGCGCGAGGGCCCGGAGCGCGAGGAGCGCGCTCGCCCGCGCGGCCGGCGGCAGCTCGGCGTCCTCGACGAGCGACGCGACCTCGGCCGGATCGCCGGCGCCGAGGCGGTAGAAGGCCCACGGCAGGAGGTCGCTCGACCCGGGCGCGATCGCCCGCAGCAGCGCCGAGTCCGGGGTCCCGACGAGCGACGCCACGAGCGGCAGCGCCTCCGTCGCCCGGAGCTCGGCGAGCAGGGCGAGCGCGTGGACCGGGGCCTGGCCGCCCGCGCCGCCGCCTGCCCCCACCCGCCCGAGCAGGTCGACGAGCCACGGGCGCAGGACGTCGGACCGGGTGCGCGCGACCTCGATGTCGGCGGGCGAGAGCCGCGGCGCCCGCAGGATCGCCCGGGTCAACCGATCGACGGCCCCCGAGGTCGACGCTTCCGGAGCGGGCGTGCGCGGTGCGGACGGGCGGGCGTTCTCCCCGCGAGTGCGAATGATGACCGGCATGGTCGTTCCTCCTCTTGCCCCACGCGTTGATTCGCGATTTGTTAGGGCAGCGGGAAGATACCCGGCGGGTCCGACAGGAGGATCGAGCTGGTCGGACGCAAAGTATTGCTGGATAAAGAGAAGAAAATTTAGGTCGAAGTTCGGACGACCGCTGGAACGGCGCGACGCGGCCGGCGGGGGGCTACGAGCGCTCGCCCTTCTTGAAGAGGTCGAGGAACCGGTCCTCGTACTCCTTGAAGCAGCCGTGCCGGTCGAGCTCCTGCTTCAGGATCAGGGCGAGCGAGCGGTCGGTCTGGGCGCGGCGGAAGAGCTCCTCTATGCGCTTGCGGACGGCCGGCGTGATCCGCGCCTCGGCGTCCTCCTCGACGCTCGGCGGCGTGAAGGACGGCGTCTCGTCGTCGGACTGGGGCGGCGCCGCCCCCGCCGCCTGGGCCTGCTCGAGGAGCTGCACGAGCCCCTCCTCGACCGCCCGCGACTGCTCGCGCAGCTCGGTGAAGTCGATCTCGATCCCCGTGAGCTGGCCGAAGACCTCGAGCACGGCCAGCGACGCCTTCGGGTTCGGCACGCCGACCGCGTAGAACGGGATCTCGCCCAGGAGGCACAGCCCCGGCAGCCCGCGCGCGAGCGCGGACCCGAGCAGGACGCCGTTCAGCCCGCTGATCTGGCCTTCCTCGAGGACCGAGAGCCCCTCCTCGCGCACCCGCGGGAGGAGCGTCCGGTCGTTCGTCGCCGCGAGCACGCGCGGCTTCGCCCGCGGGTGGATCGGCGTCGGGGCCGCCGCGAACGTGAAGATCTGCTGCACGCCATGGCGCGCGGCCACGTCGAGGACGCGGTCGCAGTACTCGTGTCCGCGCCACGTCGGCTGGGCCTCGCTGACGAAGAGGAGCAGGTCGCGCCCGCCCGAGGACGGGCTCTTCCAGCCGAAGAACACGCTGCGCGGGAAGCGGACGCGCGAGATGACGCCGCCCTCGATGACCACCGCCGACACGTCGAAGTAGTTCTCGGGCGGGACCTCCTCGATCGTCTTCGCCTCGAGCTTCGAGACGAGGTAGCTCGCCGCCGCGAGGGCGACGCTTCCCATGCCCGGCCACGCCGCGACGAGGTAGGGGTCCCGAAGCTGCATCGTCATGGCCCCATTGTATCAGACGCGACGTGACCCGCACGAGGCGCCCTCGAAGCTCAAGGCGTTGCCCGCCCGCCGCTTCGTCCCGGGCGACCGAAATCCTCGGCGGGGCGGGCCACCCCGGGCTGGCGCCCGGCGGCGCCGGCCGCGCTCACGCTTCCCCGCCGGCCTCGCCCGCCCCACCGGCCTCGCCCGCCGCGAGCGCCAGCGCCGCCGCCCCGCGCAGCCAGATCGCCGTCTGCTCGCCGAAGTAGCGGAGGTCGCCCTCCTGGGTGAAGCGGAACTCGTAGCGCACGATCTGCCGGTCCGGCGAGAGGCGCGCGCGCGTCTCGGCGCACTCGAGGTCGAGGTCGGGCCCCACCCGGACGAGCTTGCGGAACTCCGCCCGGTGGATGCGCGTCCCGTAGCCGATCCAGCCCTCGTCGAAGCGCACGCCGTGCAGCCGGTAGGCGTGGAGGCAGCCGAGCATCCCGGTGAGGTGCACGAGCAGCCCGCCCGGGAGGTGCGGCGGGTGCACGGGCGAGGCCCGGACGAGGTCGAGGAGCGGCATGGGCTTCGTCGTGCGGAGCCGCGCCCGCAGCCGGCGCGCGGGCTCGTCGACCTCGAGCACCTCGTCGATGAGGAAGGCCTCCTTGCGATACGGCAGGCTCTCGAGCAGGCGCGGGTCCGGAGCGGGCATGGAAGGATTCGCGCCGGTTATAGCCGGGCGGCGCGAGGAATTCAACCGAAGCCGACGCACCACGGGCCCCGGCCGCCGGCTACACGAAGGTAGGCGCCTCCGGATGGGGCGCCTCGAGCGGGGGTCAAGGGTTTCCGCGGGAGGAACACCCATGAAGAAGTCGATCGCGCCCACCGTCTTTGTGCTCGGCGTGGCCGCAGGCCTCCTCGTCGCCGCCGGGTTCGGGCGCGCCGACGAGCCCGACCGCAAGGCCCTGGAGTCCGAGCTGAAGAAGGCGTGCGAGGCGAGGGAGCTGGACCGGGTCGACGCGCTCGCGCTCAAGCTCGCCGACGAGGGCGGCGCGGAGGGGGTGAAGGCGCTCGTCACCCTCGCCAGGCGGATCCCGCCGGGCGACGAGGGCGTCTACTGGCGCCTGGTCCGCGGGGCCGCCTCCGTCCGCGACGAGGCCGGCGTCCTCGGGCTCGCCGACGCGATCCTCGACGCCGCCAGGCAGCCGATCTCGCGCGACCTCCTCTTCCGCTTCCAGTCGAACCGGTCGCCGCGCGCCGTGAAGCTCCACGCGCGCATCCTCGCGAGGGCGCCGGCCGACCTCCGGCTCCTGTCGGTGGACCAGCTCACGGCGATCGAGGTCGTCGAGACCGTCGACGTCCTCATCGAGTCGCTGAAGCGCGAGGAGAAGGGGCGCGACGTCGAGGTGCGGGACCGCATCCTCCGGGCCCTCCAGAACCTCACGGGCGCCGACTGCGGCGCCGCCTCCAACTGGGAGAAGTGGTGGGAGACGGCCCGCGCGCAGGGCCTGAAGCGCAAGGGCACCGAGGCGACCCCGGGCGAGACCGGCACGGTCGTCGACGACCTCGAGGGCAACCGCGCCTGGGAGTACCCGATCCTCGAGAAGCTCAAGCCGGGCGACATCCTCGTCTTCAAGACGGACTGCAAGAAGGACCCGGACGCCCGCGCCTGCAACTTCGACGCGATCGAGGACGTCCTCGAGCGCATGCGCATCCCGCACACGGTCGCCCTGAAGAAGGACCTGGACAGCGGCAAGGTGTCGCTCGACGGCGCCAAGGTCGTCGTCGTCACCTGCACCATGATCCGCGACCACTGCGTGTGCCCGACCTGCGTCCCCGGCGGCCCGCAGAACAAGCGGCTCTTCCAGTGCACCGGCTGCGACAAGCACGACGTCGTGAACCACCGCTTCTCCATGGACTCGATCAAGAAGATCCGGGCCTGGGTGGACGCGGGCGGCTACCTCTTCACCGAGGACTGGGGCATCGAGGACGTCCTCGTCCGCGCCTGGGGCACGGTCCAGAAGAAGTCCGACCCGAACAACACGGGCGCGCAGGTCGAGCACTGGACCGGCAGCTTCGTGACCACCGCGAAGTACCTGAAGGAGCTCAAGGTCGACGTCGTCCCGGCGCGCGGGCGCACGTCCCACCCGCTCCTGCGCGGCCTGTTCGTGGAGCCGCGGCGCGGCGCGGACCCGGGCGACGACCCGGCGGGCGGCGACATCGGCACGGCCCCGCGCGAGCCGGGCACGACCGACGAGCGGCCGGGCGTCGAGCGGTTCTGGAAGATCGACCGCGACAGCCCCGCGATCAAGGTCGTGAGCAAGGACGTGACCGTCCTCATGACGAGCGGCGACCTCCGCCAGCTGGCCGACGGCGACGACGCCGTCGCGGTCACGTTCCTGCCGCGCGGCGGGCCCGAGACGGCCGACGCGGCCGCCCAGACGAAGCTCCGGGGCGGGCGCGTCCTCCACGTGCTGTCGCACTTCGGCAAGCAGGGCTCCCAGGACGACGAGTACGCCCTCCAGAACCTCCTCCTCAACTTCCTCCTCGAGGCGAACCGGCGGGCCGCGCCCGTGAAGGTCCAGAGGAACCAGAAGCCCGCGCGGTAGCCCCCGCGGGTTGCACGCCCTCCCGGCCCCGAGGTACAAAGGTGACGTGACCTCGGGGCTGGGGAGGGAGTGTATTGCGGTGCGCCATCGAGCTCGTCGGTCCTCCGGTCTCGTCCGTTCCCGGTCCCTCGTCGCCCTGAACCTTCCGGTCGCCGGCCTCGGCCCGGTCCTCGCCGCCGCGGTCGCCGTCGCCATCGCCTTTGCGATCCCGAACGATCGCGCGGGCGCGGACGACGCGCCGCCGGGCGGCCAGGCGCCCCCGAAGCCGCTGGCGCCCGCCGCCGCCGTGCCCTGGCGCGAGGAGGTGCCGCCCGAGGCGCGCGCCGCCGCCGAGCGCGGCGTCCGGTGGCTGCTGAAGAAGCAGTTCGGCGACGGGTCGTGGGGTTGCGGCGACCCCGAGACCCCGGCGAGCGCCGGGATCACGGGGCTCTGCGTCCTCGCCCTGATGTCGAGCGGGTCCACGCCGCAGAGCGGCCCCCACCACGAGCCGCTCCGCGACGCCGTCGACTGGCTGCTCGCCCACCAGAACCGGGACGGGGCCCTGCGCGGCGAGTACGTCACCGAGATGGGGATCGCCTTCGACCACAGCTCGGCGACGCTCGCCCTCTGCATGGCCTCCGGCATGCACGACGAGCGCGCCGACGAGTTCGCCGCCTGCCTCCGCAGCGCCGAGGGCTTCCTCGCGCGGCGCCAGGCGGGCGACGGCGGGTTCTCGCGGCACGAGGGGCGCGGCGACGCCATGGTCACGGCCCACGCCTGGCTCGCGTTCCGGGCCCTCCACTCGGTCGGCGGCCGGGTGCGGCTCGGGCACGCGCCGATCGAGAAGTTCGCCCAGCGCGCGGCCGGCCCCTGGCTCCGGGCGAACTTCGCCGGCCGGCTCTCCGGGTCGAGCGAGATCAACGACGCCGTCGGCTGGTACCGCATCCAGCTCGGGCTCGGGAAGGGCGAGGACCCGACCGTGAAGCGGCTCGGCGACCGCCTCGCGCGCCGGTACCTGAGCGCCGACCGGCCCGAGGCGCAGGAAGGGGGCGTCAGCGAGTGGGACTACGTCGCCGCCTTCCACCTCGCCCAGGCGCTGCTCCACGAGAGCGACGACGGGCGCGGCGCCGGCTGGCGGATCTGGTACCCGGCCGCGGCCCGCTACCTCGTCTCGATCCAGGACCCCGACGGGAGCTGGTCGATCGTCAACTGCGTCCACTGCAAGGCCTTCGCGACGGCGCTGGCGATCTGCGTGATCGAGACGCCGAGGCGCCTCCTGCCGGCGCTCGGGCTTTGAGGCGCGCGCCGCCCATCGCGGCGCTCGCGGCCGCGCTCCTCCTGGCTCCGGCGGCCGCGAGCGCGCAGGAGCTGCGCTACCGGTTCGAGCCGGGCGAGACGGCGAGGTACCGCTTCTCTCTTCACGATCGCGCCGGCGGGCGAACGCGCGGGCTCGGCGGCGGCTTCCGCGTCACGGCCCTGACGCCGCCCGACGTCGACGAGCAGCCGGTCCTGCTGGTCGAGGGGCCCTGGCCGCTCGTGGCCCGCATCGGGGTCTTCGGCTGAGTTCGCTCGCCGGAGCCCGGCGGGCTCCTCACCGACAAGCTCTTCGACGCCTTCCGCTTCCCGGCCGGCGGGATCGCCCCGGGGGCGATCTGGGGCCAGCACTTCGCGTTCGCGCTCCCCGACGGCACGCGCGCGAACGTCCCCGAGACCCTCAGCTACCGCCGCCTTCCGGGCGGCCGTCACATCCTCGTCACCGCGCGCGGCGAGAAGGGCGGAAGCGGCGCCGTCGCGCTCTTCGACCGCGGCGCCGGGCGGCTGCTCTGGTCCCGGCGCGTGGCGAGGGCCGGCACGGCGGAGCGCCGTTCCCGCTTCGTGCTCCTGCGGGTCGAACGCCCGTAACGCGGTTGGCATCGGCCTCTCGCGCCAGTATCATCCACGCTCCGAGCGGAGGGCGCGATGGGCGAGATCGACCGGATCGGCGGCGGCGGGACCAGCGGGTTCGAGGCGCTCGAGCAGCTCCGGCAGGTCGTCGAGGACGGCATCCAGCCGGGCGAGCTGCCGGAGGTGATCGACCTCGCCTCGACGGCGGTCGACGAGGCGCGATCGCAGGCCGCGTGGGCGGCGCACCAGTCCGAGCCGGGTGCCCAGGTCCTCCGGCAGCTCCTCGAGCTCGGCGCGAAGCTGCTCGAGGTCGCGGCGCAGCAGCTCGACCAGCTGAGCCGGCTGAAGGCGGGGGATGCCCGGGGAGAGCCGACCGACCTGGGGCTCGCGCCGGAGGAGGACGAGCCCCGGGACGGGCCCGCGCCGGACGCCTCGGTCCCGCCCTGCCCGCCCGGTCAGGCCGGGTTCCGGGGCGACGGGGCGCCGGCGCCGGCGCTCGACGACGAGGCCGTGGGCGGCGGCGCGGGCGCGCGTCCGGGACGCCAGCGGTCGGCGGGGAAGCCGGGCGGCGGCAAGGCCGCCGGCAAGGCCCGCCCGCCCGCCGGGGTCGGCCGGCGCGGCCGGAGCGGGCGGGCCGACGCGCCCTCGGCGCCCGCGCGCGGCGACCGGGCGGAGCGACGGCGCGACACGGACGGCGTGCGGCGCTCGTCCGGGACGGCGCCGACCGCGCCCGCCGGCTCCGTCCAGGGCCGCGTGCTCCGCTTCCGCGACGAGATCGAGGCCGCCGCCCGCAAGCACGGCGTCCCGCCCGCCCTCGTCGCCGCCTACATCGAGGTCGAGTCCGGCGGCAACCCGAACGCGCGCAGCTTCGACGGCGGCCACGGCAAGGGCCTCCTCCAGATCGACGACCGCTCGCACTCGTTCGCCCGCACGGCGCGCGTCTTCGACCCGGCGGCCAACCTCGACTACGGCGCGCGCCTCATCCGCTCGAACCTGAGCGCCTTCCCGGGCAACACGCGCGCCGGCATCGCGGCCTTCAACGCCGGCCAGGGGGCGGTGCGGTCGGCGCTCGACGCCGGGCGCGACCCGTCGTCGGCGACCTACTCCCGGACCTACATCTCGAAGGTCCTCGAGGGGCAGCGCCGCTACGAGCGGTACTTCTAGCGAGGGCCGCCGCGGCTCGCCCCGAGGAGCCGCCCCGCGTGGTCGCCGATCTGCGTGTCGGCGACCGACCACGCCGCCCGCCCCAGGTCGTGCTCGTGGCGCGCGTGCCAGTCGTTCGAAGGCGCGTACGCGTGGAGGGCCTGGACGGCGACCGACCAGCCCACGAGGGCGTACGCGAACGCCCGGCGCCGCGCCGACCCCTCGAGCCGGGGCCCGGCCTCGGCCACGAGCAGCGCCAGCACGGGCATCGCGTCGAGGATGAGGCGCGGCCCGTAGCTCCAGCCGCCCACCCAGGCGTGCCACTTCGCCGACGCCAGCCAGAGCAGCACCGGGTAGAGCGCGAGGATGAGGAGCGCCGCCCCGCCCGGATCCCCGGCGGCGGGCGCGGGCGCGGGCGCGCGTCGGCGCCGGAGGGCGAGGAAGCCCGGCACGGCCAGCGCGAGCGCCGGCGAGTAGACGAGCAGGCCGCGGCTCGGCGCGACGAGCAGGCCGGCCAGCCCCTCGAGCCAGGGGCCGGTGAAGGCGGCCGCCTCGGCGCCGTAGCCCGTGCGCCACGGCGCGCCGAAGCACGCCTGGTTCCAGCCCGCGAGCAGGAGCGCGAACGGCGCCGCGCCGGCCGCGAACGCGACGAGCGCCCGCGGGCCGCGGCGCGCGCAGACGGCCAGGGCGACGAGCCCGAGGAGCCCGTCGATCGGGCGCGCGAGGAGCGCGAGCCCGGCCCCGGCGCCCGCGAGCGCGGCCGAGCCCGGGGTCGGCGCCCGGGCGACGAGGGCGTGGGCCGCGAGCGCCACGCCGAGGAGGGCCGGCCCGTGCGGCCACAGGTCCTGGGCCGCGGTCGAGAACGCCCCCGTGCCGAAGGCGAAGGCGACGAAGGCGAGCCGGGCCGGCCGGCCGGGCGCCCGGGCGGACGCCGCCGCCTGGACGAGCGCGGCCGCGGCCGCCGTCGCCAGCGCGGCCACGAGCTTGGCGAGGCCGTCGACGGCCGGCGAGCCCGCCTCGAGCCCGCCGATCCACACGGGGAGCGCGAAGAAGGGCAGCGCCACGAGGACGTTCCCGGGCGGGACCTTCGACCGGAGCCGGCCGTCGCGCCCGGGCACGACCACGCTCGAGGCGCGCTCGCGCAGGCCCTCGAACTCGTCGAGGTCGACGTCGCCGTCGCGGAGGAGGCTGATCGCCACGTACGGCGCGGGCTTGGCGTCGACCTCGCCGATCCGCTCGGCGTTCGAGAGGTAGACGGCGAGCGCGAGCAGGAACGCCGCCGGCGCCCCGCCGCGCCGCCACGCCGCGCGCGCCGCGACGAGCGCGAGCGGCAGGCCGAGGAAGACGAGCGCCACGGCGAGGGGGTGGGCGACGACGCGGGCGCCGAGGACGCCGCCCGGCACGACCCAGACGGGCGGCCAGCCCCCGCCCGCCCGGTAGTTGCGGACCTCGACGCTCCACGGCCCGCCGCCGGCCTCACCGCCGCCCGGCGCCTCGAACTCGAGCCGGGCCCGATCGAGGACCCGGGCCCCGCCGCGCGCCCGGACGACGGGCGGCCCATGGCCGAAGCCGCTCGCCGGCTCGATGGAGAAGCGCCCGGCCCCGTCCGCCGTCACCAGGCCGGGGGGGACCGGCCGTCTGGCCCCCTCGACGGCGAACGTGACGCGCGGGCCGGCGTCCGCCGGCACACCCGCCTCGCCGCGCACGAGCACGCGCGTCGCGCGGAAGGACGGGTCGAACGTCGCGACGAGGACGGCCGCCCCGAGGGCGAGCCAGGCGACGATCGGAGCGAGGCGACGGCGAGCGGGCACGGCGCCTACCGCTACCACGCGCGGCGGGCGCGATCAAGCCGCCGCGCGGCTTGACGGTGGCGGCGGCCCGCGGTAGTCTCCGCTCGCCATGCTCGACGCCGTCCTGCGCCCGCCCGAGCCGCGCGAGAGGCCCGCCGCCCGCTGGTTCCTGATCGCGGCCGCCGTCGCCTTCGCCCTCTTCCTCGGCGGGGTCGCGGTCGCGCAGCGTCCGGAGATCCGGCTCCAGCCCTACGTCGTCGGCGCCGCCCTGATCGTCGCCGGCCTCCCGACCCTCGACTTCGGGCTCCGGCGCTGGCGGCTCCTGCGGCTGATCGAGACGACGCACACCTCGACCGCCGGCGCGCTCGAGCCCGGCACGTGCGAGCTCGAAGGCACCGTCGAGCTCGGCGCCGATTCGCTCGCCGGGCCGAAGAGCGGCAAGCCGTGCGCGTGGTATGCCTACCGGGTGACGCGCGCCGGCGGCAGGCCCGGGGTCGTCGTCAAGGACGAGCGGCGCGGCGTCCCGTTCTACTGCCGCGACGCGACCGGGCGCGTCCTCGTCGACCCGCACGGGATCGCGCCCGAGGCCGTCTCGCGCGACCTCGTCCTCGCGGAGGGCGACCTCACCCACGAGGAGCACCGCCTCGATCCGGGCGACAGGCTCTACGTCCTCGGCGTCGCCCGCCCGCAGCCCGACGGGCGCGGCCTGGTCGTCTCGCTCGGCGACGAGCCGGTCGCCTATCTCTGGAACCTGACGCAGCACGACGCCGCCCTCGTCGCCCTTAGGCGCGCGGCCTTCGCCGTCGCGCTCGGCGCGCAGCTGGCGGCGGTCGGCGGCCTCGCGATCTGGATCGGGACGACGTGGGCGTGAGGCGAAAGCTCGGAGCGCTCGTCGGCGCGGCCGCGGCGATCGCCGGCGCGGTCCTCTACGCCGGCGCGGCGCTCGCCTTCGCCCGGGCCGGCGACGTCCGGGACCGCGCGCCCATCGCGCCGGCGCGCGTCGAGCCGGGCGCCGGACCCGTGGCCGTGGTCGGGCGCGCCCGGGCCCTCGGGCGCGACCGCACGGCGACGTCGCCCCTCGGCCGGCCGGCCTGCGTCCACTTCGAGTACTCGCAGCAGCGGTCGGCGGGCGGCCGGAGCGAGACGGTCGAGCGCCGGCGCCTGAGCTTCCCGTTCCTCGTCGTCGACGACGAGGGCGGCGCCGTCCTGGTCGACCCGAACGAGGCCAGCCACCTCTACGGACGGGCGGAGCGGCGCCCCGGGCCGCCGTCCCAGCTCGAGCAGACGATCGCCGAGGGCGACGAGGTCCTGATCCACGGCCGCGCCGCCGGCCCGCCCGTCGGGTCCCCGGCCCGCGCGGCCATGACGCGGGAGGGCTCCGTCCTCGTCGTCTCGGCCGCCGGCGCCGGCGCGGCGGTCGGCTCGCTCGCCGCCGCCTGCCTCGCCACGGCGGTCGTCGCCGCCCTGGCCCTCTCGCTCGCGGCCCGCTTCCTCGTCCCCCTCTTCCGCCCGCCCCGCGTTTGAGTATCATGGGCGGGATGCCGACCGCCCCGAAGGACGCCCTCGCATCCTTCCATCCCACGCTCGCCCGCTGGTTCCGGGAGCGCCTCGGCGAGCCGACGCCGCCCCAGGTGGAGGGCTGGCCGCGCATCCGCGCCGGCCGCCACACCCTGATCGCCGCGCCGACCGGCTCGGGGAAGACGCTCGCCGCCTTCCTCTTCGCCATCGACGGCCTCCTCCGCCGCGGCGAGGCGCTCGGGGACGAGACGCTCGTCCTCTACGTCTCCCCGCTGAAGGCGCTCGCGAACGACGTCCAGAAGAACCTCCTCGGCCCGCTGGCCGAGCTGCGCGAGCGCGACCCCTCGCTCCCCGAGGTCCGGGTGCTCGTGCGCACGGGCGACACGCCGGCGGGCGAGCGGGCGCGCATGACGCAGCGGCCGCCGCACGTCCTCGTGACGACGCCCGAGACGCTCTACATCCTGCTCACGAGCGCGGGCGGCCGGCGCCTCCTGCGCACGGTCCGGACCGCGATCGTGGACGAGATCCACGCCCTCGCCCGCGACAAGCGGGGCTCGCACCTCTCCCTCTCGCTCGAGCGGCTGGAGGCGCTGGTCGCGGCCGGCGGCGGCCCGGGCCTCCAGCGGATCGGGCTCAGCGCGACCCAGCGCCCGCTCGAGGACACGGGCCGCTTCCTCGTCGGCGTCGGGCGGGACGTCGACCTCGTCGACGCCGGACACCTGCGGGCGATGGACGTCCAGGTCGAGGTGCCCCCGTCGCCGCTCTCGGCCGTCTGCTCGCACGAGCAGTGGGACGAGATCTACGACCGGATCGCCGCCCTCGTCCTCGAGCACCGGACGACGCTCGTCTTCGTCAACACGCGCAAGCTCGCCGAGCGCGTCGCGGCCCGCCTCCAGAAGCGGCTGGGCGAGGACGCGGTCGCCTCGCACCACGGCAGCCTCTCCCGGGCGCGCCGCCTCGACGCCGAGCAGCGGCTCAAGGCGGGGAAGCTCCGCGCGCTCGTCGCCACGGCCTCGCTCGAGCTCGGGATCGACATCGGCGACGTCGACCTCGTCATCCAGATCGGCGCCACGCGCTCGATCGCGACCTTCCTCCAGCGGGTCGGGCGCGCCGGCCACGGCGTCGGGCGCGTGCCGAAGGGGCGCATCTTCCCGCTGACGCAGGACGAGCTGGTCGAGGCGGCCGCCCTCCTCCGGGCCGCGCGGCGCGGCGACCTCGACCGGACGCCGCAGCCCGGGAAGCCGCTCGACATCCTGGCCCAGCAGGTCGTCGCCGCCTGCGTCGCCGAGCCGTGGGACGAGGACGCCCTCTACGATCGGTTCCGGCGGGCGTGGCCGTACCGCGAGCTCGCGCGGGTGGACTTCGACGCGGTCGTCGCCCTCCACGCGGACGGCGGGCGGCGCGCCCTGCTGCACCGCGACGGCGTCAACCGCCGCGTCCTGGCCACGCGCCGGGCCCGCATCCCGGCGATCACGTCGGGCGGCGCGATCCCGGAGACGTTCGACTACCAGGTGCTCGCCGAGCCCGACGGGACGCTCGTCGGCACGGTCAACGAGGACTGGGCCGTCGAGTCGAACGGCGGCGACGTCTTCCAGCTCGGGACGACGAGCTGGCGCGTGCTCCGCGTCGAGCCCGGGATCGTGCGGGTCGCGAGCGCCGAGGGCCAGCCGCCGACGCTGCCCTTCTGGCTCGGCGAGGCGCCGGGGCGGACGGCCGAGCTGTCGCGGGCCATCGGCGACCTGCGCGAGCAGGCGGCCGGCGCGGAGTGGCTCGGGCGCGAGTGCGCGCTCTCGGAGGCGGCGGCGCGCGAGCTCTGGGAGTACGTGGACGCGGGGCGGCGGGCCCTCGGGGCGGCGCCGACCGACCGGCGGATCGTCCTCGAGCGCTTCTTCGACGAGAGCGGCGGCATGCAGCTCGTCGTCCACGCGCCGCTCGGGAGCCGGCTCAACCGGGCGTTCGGGCTCGCCCTCCGCAAGCGCTTCTGCGTCGGGTTCGGCTTCGAGCTCCAGGCGGCGGCGAACGAGGAGGCGATCGTCCTCTCGCTCGGGCCGCAGCACAGCTTCCCGCTGGCCGAGGTCTTCGACTACCTGCACCCGGCGACGGCCCGCGAGGTGCTGATCCAGGCCGTCCTGGCCACGCCGTTCTTCGAGACGCGCTGGCGCTGGAACGCCCAGCGCTCGCTCCTCCTCGAGCGGACGCGGAACGGTAAGCGCGTGCCGGCCGGGCTCCTCCGCATGCGGGCGCAGGACCTGCTCGTGCAGGCGTTTCCGGAGGTCGTCGCCTGCCCCGAGACGCTCCCGCCCGGGCCGCTCGAGGTCCCGGCCGACCACCCGCTCGTGCGGCAGACGGTCGACGACTGTCTCCACGAGGCCATGGACCTGGACGGGCTCCTCGAGGTCCTGCGCGGGCTGCGCGACGGGCGGATCGAGCGCGTCGCCGTCGACCTCCCCGAGCCGTCGCCGTTCGCGCGCGGGATCCTCGCCGCCCACCCGTACTCGTTCCTCGACGACGCCCCGCTCGAGGAGCGGCGCACGCAGGCCGTGATCGCGCGCCGGACCCTCGACGCCCGGACGGCGGACGACCTGGGCGCCCTCGATCCCGACGCGATCCGGCGCGTCCGCGAGGAGGCGTGGCCCCACCCCGAGAGCGCCGAGGAGGTCCACGAGGCGCTCCAGTGGATGGGGTACGCGACGGTCGACGAGGCGCGCCCGTGGCAGGCCTGGCTCGACGATCTCCTGGCCGCGCGGCGCGTCGTCCTCGAGGACGGCGGCCGCTGGTTCGCCGCCGAGGCGCCGCGCGACCCGGTCGCGGTCGCGCGCGGCCGCATGGAGGCGCTCGGCCCGGTGTTCGCGGGCGAGACCGGCGGGCCGGGCTTCGCCCGGCCCGTCGCAGGGGGGATCGGGGGGGGCAGCGCAGCGGAGGCCTCCCCCGGATCATCCGAGGACCGCGCCCCGCCGCTCGACGCCCTCCTCGAGCTCGAGCGGCAGGGCGCCGTGCTGCGCGGGCGCTTCGAGGGCCGCGACGGCTTCTGCAACCGCCGCCTCCTCGCCCGAATCCACCGCTACACGCTCGACCGCCTGCGGCGCGAGATCGAGCCCGTCACGGCGGCCGTCTTCCTCCGCTTCCTGGCCGCCTGGCAGCACGTGGACGAGGAGCACCGGCTCGACGGGCCGCGCGCCGTGCTCGACGCCGTGCGCCAGCTCGCCGGCTTCGAGGCCCCGGCGGCCGCCTGGGAGGCCCACATCCTGCCGGCGCGCGTCCGCGGCTACCGGCGCGAGTGGCTCGACCAGCTCGCGCTCTCGGGCGAGGTCGCCTGGGGACGGCTCTGGGGCGCCGGCGCGGGGCCGATCCGCACGACCCCCGTCTGTCTGATCCCCCGGGACGAGCTCGACCCGTGGATGGAGCTGTCCCCGCCGCCCGCCGATCCCGTCACGCTCCCGGGCACGGCGCGCTCGCTCTTCGACGTCCTCGTCGCCCGCGGCGCCCAGTTCCCGCAGGAGCTGGCCCGGGCGGCGCGCCTCATCCCGACGCACCTCGAGATGGGCCTCGCCGAGCTGATCGGCCAGGGGCTCGTGACGTGCGACTCGTTCGCCGCCCTGCGCTGGCTGATCGTGCCGGCGTCGCGCCGCCGGTCGGCGGCCTCGGCGGCCGGGCGCTGGTCGCTCTTCAAGCGCCCGGGGCCGGCTCCCGACAGGCCGTCGGACGCGGCCCTCGACCTCGTGGCCCGCCGCCTCCTCGCCCGGACGGGCGTCGTCTTCCGGAAGACCTTGACCCGCGAGAAGCAGCCGATCCCGTGGCGCGACCTCGTCCGCGTCTACCGGACGCTCGAGGCGCGGGGCGAGGTCCGCGGCGGCCGCTTCGTGACCGGCTTCGACGGCGAGCAGTACGCGCTGCCCGAGGCCGTGACGCTCCTCCGCACGATCCGGCGCCGCGGCGACCGCGAGGGCCCGCCGATCGAGGTCGCGGCCGCCGACCCGCTCAACTTCCGGGGCATCCTGACGCCGGAGGAGCGGGTCGCGCCGGGGCGGCGGCGGCAGGTGACGCTGGCCTGACCCCGTCTCGGGGCGAGGCTACCAGGTCTCGACCCGGAGCCCGCGGAAGCCGTCGAAGTCCCGCCGGTTGGCGGTGACGAGCGTGAGGCCGTTGACGGCGGCGATGGCCGCGATCTGGCCGTCCTGGAACGGCGGCGTGCACCCGATCTTCTGGAGGCGGGCGCGCTCGGCGGCGTGCCACACGGCGGCCCGGAGGTCGTAAGGAAGGATCGGTATCGCGGCGACCTTCTGTTCGAGAAACGCGAGGATCGCTTGCCGCCGCCTCGAACGCGCCGGGAGGAGGTCTGCACCGTAGCGGATCTCGTGGATGACGACGCTCGCGGTCGCAACCTCGTCTCGTTCCGCCTCGAGCCGCTCGGCCGTGGACACGTACCGGTCGGGCTTGAGCGGGGCCGACAGGATGTTCGCGTCCAGCAGGTAGCGGGGGGTCACGGCTCCGTCAGCCACTCGGGGGGTTCGCGGCCGGGCGACCGGTCGCGCAGCTTGTCGAAGTAGCCGGGCTCGATCCCGTACTTGTCGAGCTTGTATTTCTTGCGGAACTCGGCGAAGTTGCCGAAGAAGGGCGCGGGCTTCTCGGGCTGCTTCGTCGCTTGCTGCTCCACCAGCGACCGCACGATCGACGACGGGCCGACCGGCACCCCCGCCGCGCGGGAGCGCTTCTTCGCCTCCGCCTCCAGCCACGCCCACTCGCGCTCGCCGAGGCGGATGGACAGGGGACCCCGCTGCTTCGCGCGCCGCCGCATGTAGGACTTGTACTACACGCGCCGGTCGGGCGTCAAACACGGGCCCGCGACGCTTGCCACTCGGGCCTGTCCGCGGCCCGGATCGCGGCCGCGATCCGGGCGAAGGTGACGTGACTTCGAGCGTGGACGAGGATCGCGTTGGCGCTCGGGTCGTAGTGCACGGACTCGCCGCGAGAGGCGTCGATCAGCCGACGCAGCGTCGAGAGCAACGGGAAGTCTGCCGGCGGCGGTTCGGAGCAACCGGAGCTGTGGATGCAGATGATGGGTCCCGGAGGCGTGCGGGCGACCCACTCCTGGAGCTCGCGGTCGTTGCGCGGTCGCGCACGCTCGAGGAGATAGGAGCGCTTCTCGCCGAACAGATCCGTGTCGTCGGCGAGCACCTCCGCCGGTAGACCGAACGCGGGCTCCGGAGTCGCCGGCTGCACCGCACAGGCCGAGACGGTTGCGACGATTCCGCCGAACCAAGCCAGTCGCGTCTTCACGCTCACCCCTTGAGATACCCCTCCCGCGCCTCCTGGACGCGCGCCCAGTCGGCCTCGAGATCGGCGAGCGACGGGCGCACGTTCAGCGTCTCGAGCGGCTGGGCGTGCGAGGCGATCGCGCGGCAGGCGCGGTCGTAGACGGCGACGACGGCGTCGATCGCGCCCGGGAGGCGGGCGGCGCGGATCTTGGGGAGGCGGGACATGAGGACGTTCGGGTGGTAGCGCTGGGAGACGCCCTGGAGCAGCTCCTGCTCGACGAAGACCTCGCAGAGGGCGCGCAGGACCTCGTAGCCCTTCTCGACGAGGGCCGCCTGGGCCGGGCCGGCGCCGGCGGCGCGCGCGTCCTGGATGAGCTGGTTCAGGCGGGCGCGGAGCGACGAGGGCGTGTCGGCGCGCGGGTGCGTGCCGCGGGCGACCACGCCGCGGCGGCCGTCGGCGGCCGAGACCTCGTAGAAGGAGCAGGCGTCGCGGTCGTGCTCGAAGCGCGACAGGATCTCCATGGTGAACCAGATGTTGTGGGTGAAGACGATGACCTGGCGGGCGCGCGAGAGCTCGACCAGCCGGTCGACCACGTGCTTCAGGCGCTTGTAGTCGAGGCTGTTGACGGGGTCGTCGAAGACGACCGGGCTCGACTTCGCGCGGAGGAGCGACTCGGCGAGGAAGTCGGCGAGGCCGAGCGCCTTCTGCTCGCCCTCGGACAGGATCTCCGAGAGGCGGTGGTCGGCGAGCGTCTTCCGCCGCGCCGGCTGGCCCTTGCGGCCCGGGAACTCGACCGTCACCGCCGGCGCGGCCAGCAGCCGGCACTCGCGCTGGAAGAGCTCCTCGAAGTTGTGGTTCAGGAGCCGCTCGCTCGCCTGCTTGCTCGCCTCCGTGAGCGAGCGCGAGACCGACTTCATCCGGCCGAGGACGGCGCCGGCGCGGTCCGCCCACTGGGTCCGCTCGACCCAGCGCTCGACCTCCGGGAAGATCGCCCGGAGCGCGAGCCGGCCCTCGAGCTCGCGGAGCCGCGCCTCCTCGCGCTCGAGCGAGCGCTTGCGGTCCTCGGCCTCGCGCCCGAGGTCCGAGACGAGCGCCGTCACCGCCTTCAGCCGCTCCTCGAAGAGCTGCGCCGTCTCGCGGGCGAGGGCCGGGAGCGAGGCATCCGGGAACGGGGCCTCGGCCCGGACCGCCTCCTGCGCGCGCCGCGCCGCCTGGCAGAGATCGACCAGCTTCGCGAGCGTCGCCGGGCGCTCGGTCGCCTCCGGGATCGCCGCCAGCCGCTTCTCGATGAGCGCGCGCAGCCCCTCGAGGTCGAGCCCCGGGAGCGCCCCGACCGCCGCCGCCAGCGCCTTCCGCGTCTCCTCGACCGCCTGCCGCGCCTCGCTCGCGCAGAACTCGCGGTACTTCGCGAGGAGCGCGACCGCCGCCTCGCCGAGCGGCTCCCGGCAGTACGGGCACGGCCGGCCGGCGGCCGGGAAGGTGGCGTACGCCTTGCCCTCGGCCTCGCGCCCGTAGCGGTCGGCGGCCTCGACGAAGCCGCGCCACGCCTCGGTCAGGACGCCCGGGATCCGCGATCCGGCGAAGGCCTCCTTCGTCGCCTTCGCCTGCCGCTCGCGCGCGGCCAGGAACGCGCCGAGGGCCGCGCCGTAGGCCTTCGGGTCGAAGGCGCCGATCGCGCGGATCACGGCCATGAAGGCCTGGTGCTGGTCGCGCTCGGCGACCGCGAGCTGGAGCCGGGCGTCGGCCGTCCCCGTCCGCAGCGCCAAGACCCGCTCGCGGAGCGCCGCGAGCCCCGCCTCGTCCGCCGCCGCCACGTCCGCCAGCGCCCGCAGGGAGGCCAGGTCGGTCGAGGCCCCGAGCCCCTCCACCTTCGCGAAGAACGGCGACTCGCGCGGGAAGCGGGCGACGAACGGGTTCGCCTCGGGCTGCGACTCCGCCCGGGCCGCCTCGAGCCGCGCCCGGACCCGCTCGATCGCCTGGTGGACGAGGGCGAAGAGCGTCAGCTCGCTCGGCGTGTAGACGTACGTCAGCTCCTGGTCGACGTGGACGAGCGTCCCGCGCGTGTCGAGGACGTCGATGCGCGTGAACGGGGCGACCCCCGCCTCGTTCCGCCACTCGTACGTCTTGCGCTTGCCCTCGAGCTCGTACTCGACGACCGCCGACGGCTTCGCCTCGGCCGGCGCCGCCTCGGGGGCGGCGGCCGGCGCGGCGCCCGCCGTCACGTTCCCGAGCACCGCCTCCGCCGTCCGCACGCCCGCGATCCGCTTGAGGATCCGGACGTACCCCGTCTTCCCGGCGGCGTTCTCGCCGAAGAGCACGGTCATGCGCGGGTTGAAGGCGATCTCCTGGCCGCCCGCGAGCGCGTTGACGTCGCGGACGTCGCGCAGGGCGACGAGCGTCAGGGCCTTCTCCCTCGGCCCCGACTCGATCCCGGCGTCGAGCGGCGGCGCCTGCGGCTTCTCGCCCGGCGCCAGCTCCTTCTCGCGCAGCAGCCGCTCGTAGAAGTGGTCGACGCGCCGCTCGGAGAGCTCCTTCCGCGCCGACGCCAGCTCCGCGACGATCTCGCGGATCCAGTGGTCCTGGGCGTTGGCCCAGTCGACGAGGAGCGACCCGGCCCGCGGCTCCGCCGCGGCCGGGGCCGGAGCGGGCGCCGGCTTCTTCACGACGACGGCGCCGCCGACGCGGCCGCGCCGGGAACGGCCAGGGACGCGGACGCGGGGGCCGGCGCGGGCTTCGGCTCGGACTCGAGGCCGTCGACCTCGACGGCGAAGACCTCGACCGGCTCCTCCCGCCCCTTCACGGTCTGCGTCCCGAGCGCGACCGTCCGGGCCGCGTCGCCCGCCCGCGCCCGGGTCGCCCCGCTCACGAGGATCGAGCGCCCGTAGCCCTTCGTCAGCCCCTCGAGCCGCGAGGCGACGTTGACGGCGTCGCCTATGACGGTGTAAGCGACGCGGCGCGAGGAGCCGATGTTCCCCATGACGACCTCGCCCGTGTCGATGCCGCAGCCGACCTCGACCGGCGGCAGCCCGAGCTGGCGCCGCTCGACGTTCATGGCGTGGCGCCGCCGCGTCATGGCGATCGCCGCCCGCACCGCCCGCGCCGCATCGTCCGGGCGCGGCGAGCCCGGGTCGCCGAAGACGGCCATGACCGCGTCGCCTATGAACTTGTCGATCATCCCGCCGTGGTTCAGGACCTCCTCGACCATGGCCTCGAAGTGGTCGTTCAGGAGCTGGACGACCTCGCGCGCGTTCAGCCGCTCGGTGAGCGCCGAGTAGCCGCGGATGTCCGAGAAGAGGATCGTCACCTGCTGCTGCACGTTCTCGGCCAGGCGGCGCGGGCCGCGGGCGAGCAGGCGGGCGACGACCTTCGGGTCGACGTAGCGCCCGAGGATCGTCCGGGCGAAGTCGCGCTCGCGCAGCTCCTCGCCGCGGCGGCGGAGGGCGTCGACGAGGTAGGTCGCGCCCGTCCGCTCGGCCAGCTCGCGCGCGTGCGCGAGGTCGCGCTGCGCGTCCTCGGAGGCGCCGCGGTCGGCGCGCGTCTCGGCGCGCGAGGCGTAGACCTCGGCCTGGAGGACGCGGTTCGGGTCGCCCGAGACGAACTTGAGCGCCTCGTCGAACCAGGCCTCCGCCCGGGCGAAGTCGTCGCGCAGGGACGCGATCTGGCCCAGGTGCTTGACGACGCGCGACAGGCGCAGGACGTCGCCGATCGCCTCGTAGCGGCGCGCCGCCTCCTTCGCCGCCTGCTCGGCCCGGGCCAGCTCGCCGCGCCCGATGTGGAGCTCCATCTCCTCGGCGGCGATCCGCGCCAGCTCGTAGCGGTTGCCGATCGCCGACGCGATGGCCCGCGCCTCGGCGTAGTGGTCGAACGCCTCCTGATAGCGCCCGAGCTGACGCCGCACGTTGCCGAGGTTGGCGAGGTCGACGGCCTCGCCGAGCTGGTCGCCGCAGCGGCGCCTCAAGCGAAGGCTGGCCTCGATCGCCTCGGTCGCCGGCTCGACCTCGCCGCGGAAGGCGTGGACCTCCGAGATCCCCTCGAGGGCGCGGCACTCGAGGTCCGGCCGCCCGGCCGCCTTGCTCTGGGCCTCGGCGCGCCGGTACTCGCCGATCGCCTCGGCGAAGCGCCCGGCGACGAAGAGCGCCCGCGCCCAGAGGAGCGACATCGAGATCCAGATGTCGTGGCGCGGCCTCAGCGCCGCCTCCTGCGCCCGCTCGCAGCGCGCGATGCAGGCGTCGAGGTCGGCGCGCTCGAAGTCCACGCAGGCGAGCGAGAGGTCGGCGCAGGCGATCGCGTCCACGTCCTCGTGCTGGACGAAGATGCGCCGGGCCTGCCCGAAGAGCTGGGCGGCGGCCTCGACCTGGCGGCGCGCGAACGCGATCCACCCGCGGTAGTAGGCGAGGCGCGCCCGGTCGAGGACGTCCTCCGGGCCGACCAGCCGCTCCGCCTCGGCCAGGGCGGCGTCGGCGTCGGCGTACATGGCCTCGTGGAGGTAGCCGTAGGCGAGGTCGTAGAGGCCGGCGAGCGCGTTCTTGCGCGCGTGCCCGCCGCCCCTGAGCGCGCGGCGCAGCGTGTCGATCGCCTCGGCGAATCGGCCGCGCTCGAGGAAGATGCGCCCCAGGTGGAGGCCGGCGCGCCGCCTGAGCATGTCGGGCGCGGCCGGCGCGCCGATCACGGACTCGAGGTCGGTCGCCGCCTCGACGTAGCGCGCGCCTTGGTTCAGGACCTTCGCCCGCGTGTAGACGACGCCCAGGTGCCGCTCCGAGCCATCGGGCGCGGCCAGCGCGGCGGCCTCGTGCAGGGAATCCAGGGCGAACCCGAGCCGCCCGGCGAGCGAGTCGATCGTCGCCTTCTCGATGAGGAGCGAGAGGCGGTCGTCCGCCGGGAGCGCCGGCTGGGCGAGGCGCACGGCCACGTCGGCGTAGCGGAGCTGGGTCGTCACGTCCACGCGCTGCCGCTCGCTCACGGGCAGGCGCCGGAGGAAGCCGTAGGGCTGGAAGTAGCGGCTGAACATGGGCATGGAGATACCACCGGCGGCGCGGGGCCGTCAAGCGAAACGCGCCGCGGCGGGCGCCGGAGCGGGCGACCGCCGCGACCCCGTCCGCGGGCCGGAAAGGCTCCCTCCCCCGCGCGCTCCGTTGAATGAGAACCCGGCGCGCCCCGTCCATACCAGTGCACTCGGGCCCCGGCGGCCGTTATGATGGGTGGGAGCCGGCCGGGGCGAGTGGTGGAACGGCAGACACAGGGGCCTTAAAAGCCCTTGCGGCGAAAGCCGCGTGCGGGTTCGAGTCCCGCCTCGCCCACCCGGAAGGATGAACGACGTGAGAAAGCTCCTTCTTGCGGCCGCCCTGCTCCTCGGGCTCGGCACGCTCTCCGGCTGTCACCTCTCGAGCCTCGACGTCCACTACTCGGACCACGGGCCGCGGTACTCGAGCTCCGCGCACATCTCGTACGGGTCCGGGTACGCGCGCCGCTACGCTCCGGCCTACGCCGCGCCGACCTACGGGCACGGAAGCCGCCACGGCGGCTGCCGGTAGGACGGGGAAGGCCGGCCCGCCGCCCGGCCGCCTGGCCGCCGGGCCGCCCGGCCGGGGCTCACTTCTTCCCGGTGATCTTCCCGAGCAGGCGCCTGAGCGCGCCGTCGGTGGGGATCTCGTCGGGGTGCTCGCGCGCCCGCGCGAACGCGGCGGCGGCCTCGGCGGCGCTCTGGTAACGGTCGTCGGGGCGCTTCTCGAGGAGCCGCAGGAGCGCGGCCGAGAAGGCCCGCGAGATCTGCGGGTTGACCGTCCGCGGCTCGGTCGGGGGACGGCTCACGGCCTTCTCGAGGATCTCGAGGGCGGACTTGCCCTCGAACGGCACGATCCCCGTGGCGGAGTGGTAGAGGGCGACGCCGAGGCTGTAGAGGTCGCTCCGCCAGTCGAACTTGCCCTCGCGCGCGTACTCCGGGGCGATGTAGTAGGGGCTCCCGAGCAGCACCCCCTCCGCCGTGCGCATGGTCGAGCGCCGCGTGTCCTTGGCGAGCCCGAGGTCGCAGAGCTTGGCCTCGCCCTTCCGCGAGATGAGGATGTTCGCGGGCTTCACGTCGCGGTGGACGACGCCGTGCTGGCGCGCGTGCTCGAGCGCGCTGCACATCTGGACGCCGACGGAGATGCAGAGCGGCTCGGGGACGATCCCGAGCGTCCGCATCTTGCGCTGCAGGCTCTCGCCGTCCACGTACTCCTGGACGTGGTAGAGGTAGTCGTTGGTCTGGCCGGCGTCGATCAGGCGGACGATGTTCGGGTGCGAGAGCTGGGCCCCGAGCCGGGCCTCGGCGATGAAGCGCTTGCCCTCGGGGTCGTCGCCCGGGCACCGCGGCGCGCGCACCTTGATCGCCACGCGCCAGTTCACGACCGGCTTCAGGCCGCGGTACACCGCCCCGCTCATGCCGCGGCCGATGATCTCCTCGATGTCGTAGCCCGGGACCGGCTGGCAGCGGTCCGGCGGCTGGCCCATCTCGCGGAGGATGCGCGTGACCTGGACGAGGTCCAGGTGGCCGAGGTCGTGCAGGATCGCCCCGAGCGTGCGGCCGCCGCCGCCCGCGCGGTTCTGGTCCTGGACCTTCAAGCCCTCCTCGACCTGATCGACCGTGACCAGCTTGAGCTGAAGAGCGACCTCGCCGAAGAGCATGCCCGCGGTGTCCGCTCCCTAAATCCCAGCTAAGTATCGCCTGGCGCGCCGGGGGTTGCAACGCCGCCCGCCGGCTCAGGGCGGGACGGGCCCGGGGGGCCCCGCCCCCGCCCCGTGGGAGTGGGCCTCGGCGAGCGAGATCACCCCCAGCCCGGCGATCAGGAGGCCGACGAGCGCGCGCTCGTAGCGCTCGAGGCGCTCGAGGCGCAGGCGCTCGAGGCCGAGGCCGACCAGGCCCGCGACGAGCACCATGGCGACGATCGTGACCGCGCCGTTCACCCCCATGACGAAGAGGGCCGCGCGCACGCCGAGCCGGCCGGTCTGGAGGAAGATCGGGATCAGGGCGATGCAGGGCGACACCGACAGGAGCAGGACGAGCGACGCGATCGCGCTCCGGTCGGAGAGGACGACGTGGTGGGCGACGTCGTGGACGGTGCCGTCGTGGACGTGGTGCATGCGCCGGTGCCCCAGGTGGCGCAGGTCGAGGATCACGTAGAGGAGGCCGAAGGCGATGAGGACGCCCGAGCCGACGCGCGACGCGTACGCCTCGAACCGGCCGTGGACCGCGAGCCCGAGCACGGCGGCGAGGAGCCCGACGCCCCCGGTGACGGCGGCGTGGCCGGCGGCGGCGGCGGCCGTGATGACGGCGCGCCGCGCCGCGCTCCAGCGCTGGGCGCGGCCGACGAGCGCGAACGGGAGCCAGTGCGTCGGCAGGACCGCGTGGAAGAACGCGATCACGGCCGTGGCGTAAGCGAGGCGGGACAGCTCGGGCGGCAAGGGCGGGTCGCGTTCCCCGTGGATCGAGCGTGGACGACAGCCGGAACCTGCGATGTATTCGCAACGTCCGGCGCCGTCAAGGCGGCAAGCATCGATCGCCCGGCGCCCTTCGCGGCTCGGGTAGACTGATGACATGGACCTCCGCGTCAAGGGGATGCACTGCGCGAGCTGCGTCGGCGCCGTCGAGGGCGCGCTCCGCCGGGTCGAGGGCGTGCGCGAGGCGCGCGTCAACCTCGCCACGGAGCGGGCGACCGTCGCCTTCGCCCCCGGGGCGCCCGCCGACCTCGACGAGATCCTGCGCGCCGTCCGGGCGGCGGGCTTCGACGCGGCGCCGGCGGACGGCGCCGGCGCCGGCGCGGCCGCCCAGAGCGAGGAGGAGGCCGAGGAGGCGCGCGAGGCGCGGCGGAACCTGGTCCTGACGATCGCCGCGGCCGCGCCGGCCGTGGTCGTCATGGCCCTCATGCACCGCCACGAGCGATGGGCCGTCCTGCTGTCGCTCGGGCTCGCGACGTTCGTCCAGGTCGTCCCCGGCGCGACGTTCTACGCGGGGGCGGCGCGGGCGCTGCGCGCGCTCACGCCCAACATGGACGTCCTCGTCTCGCTCGGGATCACGGCCGCGTACGGGTCGAGCGTCCTCGCGACCTTCGGCCTCCTCGGCTGGAGGGGCGACGTCTTCTTCGAGACGTCGGCCATGCTCGTCGCCTTCATCCGCTTCGGCAAGTGGCTCGAGGCGCGGGCCCGCGGCCGCGCGCGCCGGGCCCTGCGCGAGCTGGTCGCCCTCGAGCCGCAGGAGGCGCTGCGGATCGTCCCGGCCGGCGCGACCGAGCGCGTGCCGGCGGCCGACGTCCGGGTCGGCGACCTGCTCGCGGTCCGGGCCGGCGAGAAGGTGCCCGTCGACGGCGAGGTCGTCGAGGGGACGACGGCGATCGACGAGTCGGCGGTGACGGGCGAGCCGGCGCCGGTCGAGAAGGCGCCGGGCGCGCGCGTCGTCGGCGGCACGATCAACCGGAGCGGGGCCTTCACGATGCGGGCGACGCGCGTCGGCGCGGACACGATGCTCGCCGGGATCGTCCGCCTGGTGCGCGAGGCGCAGGCCGACCGGCCGCCGATCCAGCGGCTCGCCGACCGCGTCTCGGCCGTGTTCGTGCCGATCGTGCTCGCGCTCGCGCTCGCGACGTTCGCCGGCTGGACGCTCGCCGGCTCGGGGACGCTCTACGCGGTCAAGGCGGCGACGGCCGTCGTCGTCATCGCCTGCCCCTGCGCCCTCGGGCTCGCGACGCCGACGGCGATCCTCGTCGGCAGCGGCATCGGCCTGAAGCGCGGCATCCTCGTGAAGAAGGCCTCCGCGCTCGAGGAGGTCGCGCGCGTCGACCTCGTCCTCTTCGACAAGACGGGGACCCTGACGCGCGGGCGCTTCGCGGCCACGGACGTGGCGGCCGCGGCGCGCGCCGACGAGCGCCTGGTCCTCGCCCTCGCGGCCGCGGTCGAGCGCCGATCCACCCACCCCCTCGCCCGCGCCGTGGTCGAGAGGGCGGAGTCCGCGCCGGACCTCGAGATCCCCGAGCCGCGCGCCGTCCACGAGACGGGGGGGCGCGGCGTCGAGGGCGAGGTCGAGGGCCGGCGCGTCATCGCCGGGAGCCGCGGCTTCCTCGAGTCGAAGGACGTCGAGTTCGAGCCGGCGCTGCTCGAGCGCGCCGGGGCGCTCGCCGCCGCCGGGAGGTCGCTCGTCTTCGTCGCCCGCGATGGCGCGGCGCTCGGGGCGATCGCGCTCGAGGACCGCCTGCGCTACGAGGCCCCCGACGTCGTGCGCGCGCTCCGCGGCCTCGGGATCGAGGTCGGCCTGGTCACGGGCGACGGGGCGGCGGCCGCGCGCGCCGTCGCCGGCAAGGCCGGTATCCCGGAGGACCTCGTGTTCGCCGAGGTCCTGCCCGAGGCGAAGGCCGAGGTCGTCGAGCGCCGGCGCGCCGCCTCGCGACGCGTCGCCTTCGTCGGCGACGGGATCAACGACGCGCCCGCGCTCGCCCGGGCCGACGTCGGGATCGCCATGGGCGGGGGGACCGACGTCGCCCGGGAGACGGGCGACCTGGTCCTCGTCCGGGGCGACCTCGAGGACGTCGGCCGGGCCGTCCGGCTCGGCCGGGCGACGCTCCGCAAGATCCGGCAGAACCTGTTCTTCGCCTTCTTCTACAACGTCCTCGGGATCCCGATCGCGGCCAGCGGACGGCTCGACCCCGAGCTGGCGGGCCTGGCCATGGCGCTCTCGAGCGTGACCGTCGTGACGAGCTCCGTCATGCTGCGGCGCGTCATGTCCAAGCTCTAAGGGAAATTCATCATCCGCTCGTTGCCATCGGGTCATCCCGGCGCTAAAATTGCCCCCTTCCATCCGGCTCGGCCGAAGAGGGGGATCGATGGCAGCCAGATGCCTTGCTCCGCGCGGTCTTGCGGTCGGTCTGGTCGCGGCGACGATCGCGGCCTCCGCGGGCGTCCTCGCGGTCGCGGGTTGCTCGAAGCTCTCCGTCGGCGGCGGCTCCGGCTCGGGCTCGACCGCCGGCGCGCCCGCGGCGCCCTCCGCGAAGGTCGAGATCACGGCGCCCGCCCGCGCGTCCTTCCAGGTGCCCGGCCCGATCGCGGTCGAGGGCCGCGTCACCGATCCCGCCCTGAACGAGCCCGTCGCGGGCGTCACGGTCAACGGCCAGCCCGTCACGCTCGACGCCGACGGGCGCTTCGCGACCACGGTCACGCTCGTGCCGGGCATGAACACGATCGACGCCCGCGCCTCGATGATGAGCGGGCGGCGCGGCTCCGCCACGATCGGCGTCATCGCCGGCGAGTACGGGCCCGCGCTCACGCCGATCTCGCAGGCCGCGCAGATCCGCGTGAACGACATCGCCCTCGATGCGATCGCCTCGATCGTCGAGTCGGTGCTCCGCACCGCCGACCTGAAGAGCCTCTTCGTCGCCGGGAACCCGCTCCTCGCGACGGACCTCCTGGGCTTCATCCGGGTCACGATCGACGTGAAGGACGTCGTTTACAGCGACATCCGTTCGTCGATCGACTCGACGCCGGCGGGCCTCGTGATCCGCGCCGAGGTCCTGAACCCCGTGCTCACGATCGACGCCTTCGCCAACGTGATCGCGACCTTCGGCATCCAGAACGTCGAGCTCCGCGCGGACTCGGCCGTGATCACGACGACGCTCGACCTCGACGCCCGCCCGGACGGGACCGTCGACGTGACGACCAGCGCGCCGACGACCACGTTCACGAACTTCCACGTCATCGCGCCGGGCATCGCGCCGATCCTCGTCGGCCTCATCCAGGGCCGCGTCGAGACCGAGGTCCGGAACGTCGCCCAGGACGCGATCGTCAACAAGATCCCGACGTTCCTCGAGACGAGCATCGCCAAGGTCCTGCGGCCGGCCCCCTTCGACCTGCTCGGGAAGCCGTACACCGTGGAGCTCTTCGTCGAGTCGATCTCGTTCGACCAAGACGGCGTCTCGACGTCCTACGGGCTCCGCTGCGCCGGCGGCACGGGCCTGACGTTGCTCGCCGGCCACGCGGCCGGCGCCTACACGACGCCCGGGACGCCGCCCGTGCTCCAGCCGGGCCCCCGCGGGGTGACGATCAGCGTCAACGACGACGCCTGGAACCGCGCGCTCCACGCGGCCTGGGCGGGGGGCGTCTTCGACATCGACCTCGACGCGGCGTTCTTCGCGAAGCTCAACGTCCAGCTCCCGTTCCAGCTCGAGGCCGGCGCGCTCGGCGCCCTCCTCCCCGAGCTCGCGGCCGTGGCGCCGCCGACGGCGCCGGTCTCCGTGCGCCTGCGGCCGGCGCTGCCGCCGCTCCTCGTGGTCCAGGGCTCCCCCGACCTCTTCCTCGCGCAGGCGGGCGAGGTGGCCGTCGAGATCCACTGCGACCGCGGCTCGGGCTGGGAGCACGTCTTCACGTTCGTCGCCCAGCTCGAGGTCGGCGCCACGTGCGGCCTCTCGGCCCAGGGGCTCTCGTTCTCGGCGAGCTCGCTCCCGCGCCTCAGGTTCCAGGTCGTGAGCGAGCCGATGGTGGAGATCGACGACCGCCGGCTCGAGGTGTTCGGGACCGTGCTGCTGACGGCCACGCTGCCGCAGCTCCTCAACACCATGCAGACGATCGCGATCCCCTATCTCCCCCAGCTCCGGACGTTCAGCGTGGCGGCGTACCGGGACGGCCCGATGGGCGACTTCCTCACGATCACGGGCGACCTCGCGCGCTAGCGGTTGCGCGCCTCGTCGGCGCCGATAGAATGGCGTTCCCCCGCTGCCGAGCGCCGCGGACGAGGCTCTTCCTCGCCCGGCGCGAGGCGGGGGCTTGGGTGGGCGGTCGACCGCCCCCCCGGACCCGAAGACGAGGAGCGCCATGGTCCCTGACTTCAAGCCCGAGCCCCTGACCGACCTCACGGTCGAGTCGAACCGCACCGCCATGCGGCATGCGATCGACCGCGTGCGCACGCGGCTCGGGGCGCGCCACGACCTGCGCATAGGCGGCGAGGCCGTCGCCACGCCCGACCGGATCCTGTCGATCAACCCGTGCGAGCCGTCGCAGGTCGTCGGCGAGGTCGCGAAGGGGCGCGAGGCCCACGCCGAGCGGGCCCTCCTGGCGGCCCTCGAGGCCTTCCGCTCGTGGAGCCGGACGGCGCCCGAGGACCGGGCGCGCATCATCCTCCGGGGCGCGGCGATGCTGCGCCGTCGCAAGCTCGAGCTCGCGGCCGTCGAGGTCTTCGAGGTCTCGAAGAGCTGGGCGGAGGCCGACGCCGACGTCGCCGAGGCGATCGACTTCCTCGAGTTCTACGGGCGCGAGATGCTGCGCTACGCGGACCGGCAGCCGCTCACGCGCATCCCGGGCGAGGACAACGAGCTCTACTACATCCCGCTCGGCGTCTGCGCCGTGATCCCGCCCTGGAACTTCCCGCTCGCGATCCTGGCCGGCATGACGAGCGCCGCGATCGTGGCCGGGAACACGGTCGTCCTGAAGCCCGCGTCCACGTCGCCCGTGATCGGCGCCCTCTTCTGCGAGGCGATGGAGGACGCCGGCCTCCCCGCGGGCGTCCTCAACTTCTGCCCGGGGGGCGGGGTCGAGGTCGGCGAGTTCCTCGTCAAGCACCCGCAGACGCGCCTCATCGCCTTCACCGGCAGCAAGGAGGTCGGCCTCCGGATCCACGAGCTGGCGGCCCGCCACGCGCCGGGGCAGCGGTGGATCAAGCGGACGATCCTCGAGATGGGCGGCAAGGACGCGATCGTCGTCGACGCCGGCGTCAACGTGGAGGAGGCGGCCGACGGCGTCGTCGCCTCGGCCTTCGGCTTCCAGGGCCAGAAGTGCTCGGCCTGCTCGCGCCTCATCGCCCACGAGGACATCTACCGGCCGCTCCTCGACGCCATCGTCGCCCGGACGGACGCCCTCCAGCAGGGTCCGGTCGTCATGCCGCAGAACACGGTCGGCGCCGTGATCGACGCCTCCGCCTTCAAGAAGATCCTCGAGTACGTCGAGATCGGGAAGACCGAGGGCCGGCTCGTCGCGGGCGGCGGGCGGCTCGAGGGCGCCGACGGCTACTTCGTCCGGCCGACCGTCGTCGCCGACGTCGACCCGCGCGCCCGGCTCTCGCAGGAGGAGATCTTCGGGCCCGTGCTCGCCTGCACGAAGGCGCGCACCTTCGAGGAGGCCGTCGACATCGCCAACGACACGGAGTTCGGGCTGACGGGCGCCGCCTACTCGAGGAGCCGCGCCCGGCTCGAGCACGCGCGCCGCGAGCTCCACGTCGGCAACCTCTACCTGAACCGCAAGTGCACGGGCGCGCTCGTCGGCGTCCACCCGTTCGGCGGCTTCAACCTGAGCGGGACGGACAGCAAGGCGGGCGGCCGCGACTACCTGGCCCTCTTCACGCAGGCGAAGGTCGTGAGCGAGCGGCTCTGATGCGCCGTCCGGTCCTCCTCGCCGTCGCCCTCGTCCTCGCCGCCATCCCGTCCGCGCCGGCGCGCGCCGACGACGGCCTCGGCGAGACGGAGCGCCGTGTCCTCGGCCGGCTCTCGGCCGCGAAGAAGGCCGGGACGCTGACGATCCACTACGAGCCGACGGCCTGGATGAAGACCATCGTCCCCGAGTTCGAGCGCGTGCAGACGAAGGCGCTCGCCGACCTCGAGCGGGCGCTCGGCCTGAAGTACCGGGGCGAGATCCACGTCTTCGTGTACCTCGACGCCGCGGAGATGCGCGAGCTGACGGGCGCGCAGGAGGGCGTCTCCGCCTACGCGGCCGGAAGCTGCCTGCACACGCCCTTCCACACCCTGCCGCACCACGAGCTCTCGCACATCCTCTGCAGCCAGTGGAACGACGCGCGGAACGGCGCGGTCCCGCACGACCCCGCCGCGACCGACTACGGGCGGAACGAGTACAAGTTCGTGGTCGAGGGGCTCGCCGACGCCCTCACGCACGTGGGTCGGCTCGGCGTCCCGATCCGCTCGTGGGTCGCGGTCTACCGGAAGCTCGGCTGGGTGCCGCCGCTCGCGACCGTGCGCGAGAAGTTCCCGACGACGGGCACGCGCGCGCCCGGGTACTGGATCGCGGGCTCGTTCTTCGAGTGGCTCGTCGAGCGCCACGGGATCCGCGCCGTCAAGCGCTACTACTTCTCCCCCGGCGACGCGGCCGCGGCCTTCGGCAAGGACCTGGCCGCGCTCGAGGCCGAGTGGCTCGCCTGGCTCGACGCGACGACGGTCGACGCGGAGCGGATCGCCTGGACGCTCGGCCGGGACGTCGTCGTCTTCGAGAAGGTCCTCGGCGCCGCTCGCGGCGAGGCGCGCGCGACCGTCGCGGGGGACGATGCCTTCCTCCTTCTCCACGACGGACGGCTCGTCGGCGGAGGCACCGCCTGGGACGAGCCGCAGACGTTCCGCCTCGAGCTGGACGGCAAGGACGCGCTCGAGGTCTACGTCGTGAACGAAGGCGGAGCCGGCGGCCTGCTCCTCGAGGTCGTGCCCGCCGGCGCCTCCGCGGGCGCGGGCGCCGCGGCCGCGCCGCTCGCCGCGAGCGACGCCACGTGGACCGCGCGCCGGCAGGGCGGGAAGCCCGGCCCGGCGGTCGTGGTCGCCGAGGCGACGGGCGGCGTCTGGGGGCAGCATGCCTCGCCCCAGGCGAGGGAGGCGCTCGGCAAGGTCCGCGGCTCCTGGATCTGGGCGCCCTGACGCGACCGGAAGGACCCGGCGGCGTCAGGCCCGCGCGCCCGCCCGTCCGGCGCCCACGTCGGCGATCAGCCCCTCGAGCCGGTCGAGGCCGGCCGCGACCGACGCCTCCCCCGGCCCGAAGCTCACGCGGACGTGGTGCCGGAAGCGGCTCGGGTAGCCGGCCCGGCGCTTGCCCGGGTTGACGTCGAAGAACGTCCCGGGGACGAGGATCACCCTGCGCTCGAGCGCCGCCCGGAAGAGCTTCATGCCCGTCGCGATGTCGGGCGGCAGGTCGCGCGCGCTCGCGAAGACGTAGAAGGTCCCCTCGGGCGCGAGCTCGACGCGGAAGCCCATGGCGCGGAGGCGCGCGAGCGTCAGGTCGCGCTTGCGCCGGAAGACGGCGGCGAGCGCGCGCGTCTCCTCGAGCGTCGCCTGCGGCTCGAGGAGCGGGATCGCGGCCCGCTGCACGGGCCGCGAGCCGCCGCCGTCGAGGAAGCTCCCGGCGCTCGCGATGGCCTCGACGACGGGCTTCGGGCCGAGGGCCCAGGCGACGCGCCAGCCCGGGTAGCGCCAGTTCTTCGTCAGGCCGTCGAGGATGATCACCGGGTCGCGGTTCACGTCCTCGACGTACCGGGCCGCGCTGACGAGCGGCGGGTCGCCCGCGTCCGCCACGCGCGACCAGACGTAGTGGCTGTAGAACTCGTCGACGATGAGCGTGCAGTCGAGCTCGCGCGCCGTCGCCGCCCAGGCGGCCAGCTCCTCGCCGGCGACGAGCTTCCCCGTCGGGTTGCACGGGTTCGAGAAGAGGAGCGCCCCGAGGCCGCGCCCGAGGACCTCCTTGCGGAGCTCGTGGACCGTGAACTCGTAGCCGCGGTCCCCCTCGAGCAGGATCGGGATCGGCGTGAAGGCGCGGAAGACGTCGAGCAGCTCCTCGTAGGCCGTGTAGTCGGGCAGGAAGTGGCCGAGGTGGATCGACCCGAGGGCGACGGCGACGCGCGCGAGCGCGACGCGCCCGCCGGAGGCGACGCACACGTTCTCGGCCGTGTAGCGCGAGCGCGCGCCGCGCCGGTAGAGGCGGTTGTAGAGGTCGGCGATCGCCTCGCGGAGCTCGGGGACGCCGGCGATCGGCGCGTACTCCTGGTCGGCGGGATCGATCGGGATCCGCTCGACCCGCGGCGGCGCGCCCGGGAACGGCCCCGTCTCGGGCATGCCCTGGCCGAGGTTCGACCACGACTCGTCGCCCGACCGGTAGCCGGCGGCCGCCGCCTCCGTCACCACGTAGATGACGCCGGTGCGCGGCACGGGCCGGAAGGCCTGGGGGCGGCCGGGCGCGGGGTCGTCGCCGCGGGGCGCGTCGCCGTTCGTGGGGTTCGTGGCCGTCATGGCCGTCCCATCATACTCGACGGGGCGGGGCCGCGCCGCAAGGAACGCCGGCCGGCGGCGAGACGCCGGCGCCCGCTCAGACTCAGAAGCGGACGCCGACCCCGAAGTAGAGCATGTGCTGCTCGGCGCGGACGCGCACGCCGTTGAACTCGGTGCTCTGCGAGCCCTCGATCGTCTTCTCGGACTGGAAGGCGTAGATGTAGGCCACGTCGAGGTCGAAGCGGTCGATGTAGACCCCCGCCCCGAGCGTGACGTGGTGCTCGAGGAAGCCCGAGTTCGTGGGCGAGATCGACTCGTCGGGGATGGGGTTCGAGCCGTAGTTGTAGCCGCAGCGCAGCGCGAGCCAGTCGACGCCGTGCACGAGGTAGGCGAAGCCGACGGCGACGACGTACTGGTCGTCCCAGTTCTGCTCGTTGTCCTTCTCGATCGAGGTGCCGCCGTTGATCGCGTTCAGGTCCTCGTTCGTGCCGCCCGTGAGCTCCACCTTCTGGGAGTCGAACGCCCGCCCCCACCCGATGTAGCGCAGGTCGAGGGCGATCATGATCCGGGGCGTCGGCCGATAGGCGGCGCCGATGGAGATCACGTCGGGCGTCACGAACTCGAACTCGAGGTCGTACTCGCTGATGAACCCGCGCGAGCCGCCGTTCGGGAGGAAGGCGTTGAACAGGAAGCCCGTGAGGGAGGCGAAGCTCGGGTTCGCGTTCAGCGACTGGATCGAGCGGGTCGCGTCGACGCGGGCGTCGCCCTTCACCTTCTGGAAGAACCCCTGGGTCGTGTAGGCGGCGCCGAGCGAGAGCTCCGGGATCGGCTGCCAGAGGATGCCGAAGCTGGCGCCGATCCCGAACGCGTGGGCGTCGTCGAAGTCGACGATCGCGCCGGAGTTGGCGTCGGCGGTGCCGGCGGCCGCGAACAGGTCCGAGAACGTGAGGGGCGGGTCGAGCGGCTGGGGCGTGGGCCCGACGTTGTGGACGAACACCTGGCCGCTCTGGCTCGTGCCCGAGCCGGCCGGCTGCTCGAGGTCCACGGTGAGGTACTGGAGGTAGACGGAGGCGCCGATCGAGAGGTTGTCGATCGGGCGGAACGCGATCGTGGGTGCGACCGCGAGGACGGTGAACTCGACGTTCTCGTCGACGCCGTCCGGAAAGAGCGCCGTCCGGAACATGAGGTCGCCGCCGCCGCCGAAGGGGGCGAAGAACTGGAGGCCGATCCGCACCGGGCTCGAGTCGGGGAGCCAGGGGGCATCGGCCGCCGCCCCCTCGGGGCCCGGCTCGGGGGGCCCGAGGGGGTCGAAGAGGATGCCGATCGCCGGGATGACGCTCAGCCCCTCCTCGAGGTCGTCGTTGAGGTCGTTCTTGTAGCGGGCGCGGCTGAAGATGAGGCCGAGGCCGGCGTCGGCCCGGAAGCCTTGGACGAACGCGATCCCGGCCGGGTTGGCGACCGCGAGCGCGTCGTCCGAGACGGCGACCTCGGCCCCGCCGCGGCCCGCGGCCTTGGCCCCGGCCGTGAACGGGCGCGCGCCGTTCGTGGCGATGGCCTCCCGGGGGGCCGCCGCGGCCAGCGCGACGAGGGCGCCGAGTGCGCCGATGAGCCCGGCGACGAGGTTTGCGGCCGATGGGCGAGCCCGGCACATGAGCCGACGATCATAGCGCGGGAAGTCGCAAGGTCAAGTGAAATGCCCGCGCCGGGCCGTGCTGCGGCGCGTCACGGCGCGCGTTCCGCGCGCGCTCGGCGTCAGCCCGCGCCGTCCATCCACGAGAGCACGTCGTCGCGGACCTCCGCGAAGGTCCGGAACGGGCGCACGGGGACGCCGCGCTCGCGGCAGAGGCGGGCGAGGGGCTCGCCCTCGACCGCGTAGAGCCGGTCGGCGCGGCCGGCGACGCAGCGATCCGACGTTCCGTCGCCGAAGAAGGCCACGCGCCGGCCGCCGGCGCGGAGGGCCTCGACGACCCGGGCCTTGCAGAGGGCGCAGCGCTCGCAGCCGAAGCGCTCGTGGTGCGGGAAGTCGACCGCGACCGCCCCGTCCACGAGGTCCGCGTGGTTGGCGTAGAGGCGGATGCCGGCGGCGGCGGGGCCGAGAGTCGCCAGGGCCGGGCGGATGTAGAGGTCGAAGCCCTGCGAGGCGATGACGACCGGGACGGCGCGGGCCCGCGCTTCCTCGACGAGCTCCCGGAACCCGGCCCGGAAGCGGACCGTCTCGGCGAGCCAGGCCGCCAGCGCATCGGCGCCGCAGCGCACGAGCGGCCAGACCCGTCGCTGGACCTCGACGAGCGGGAGCTCGCCGCGCTCCCAGGCCCGGTCCCAGTCGACCCAGGACGGGTCGGCGAAGCGCCGGCAGATCTCGTCGCCGATGTCGAGCGTGACCGCGGTCCCGTCGAAGTCGAAGACGATCGCGGCCGGCCGCGCCGGGCGCGGCGGCTCGTTCAAGGAGCGGTGCCGGGGCCGCGCGCCGGCGGCGGCCCGAACGTGTCCGGCCGGGGCCCGGGCGCGGGGGTGGGGAGCGGCCTCCCCCGCCCCGCCTCCGGCCGGCCGCCCCCGCCGTCGGGCCCGGGCGGCGCGGCGGCCGTGACGGGCTCGCGCAGGCGCGCGGCCATCGGGCGGTAGAGGTCGCGCTCGATGTCGTCGAGGACGCGCTCGAGGGCCGGAGACCGGAGGAGCAGCTCGGCGCCGTCGGGCTTCACCCGGATGGAGGCGACGAGAGCGCGCGGGTCGGCCGGGGACTCCCGCTCGAGGACCACCCGCGCCGTCCGCCGTTCGAGGAGCACCAGCAGCTCGAGGGCGCGGACGCGGCCGCCCTGCGCCCTCACGACGGCGTCGATGGCCGCCTTGCGGCTCCGGCGGACGATCGCGATCCGGAGCTCCTCGCCCCCGCTCGCCCCGGCCGCGGCCTCGTCGCCGCGCGCCGGCGCGAGCTCCACCGCCGCCCGGAGCGTCTCGGGGTCGCGCGAGAGGTTGAACGCCTGCTGCGCCTCGGCGACGAAGGGGGCGAGCGGCGAGCCGCCGTCCGGTCCGGCGGCGGCGGCGGTCGCCGCGAGCGCCGCGATCACGGGGTCGCGCACCGCCTGGAGCTCGTCCAGCCGGTCGCGGGCCCCGTCGATCACGAGCCGCTGCTCGACGGGCAACGGCTCGACGATGATCGGCCAGCGCTCGGGCTCCGCGCAGCCGGCGGCGGCCGTCGGCGCCGCGACGGCGAGGAGGAGCCACAGTCGCCGGCGAGCCCAGGACATGCCCGCTATGCTACCCCACGTGCCGCGGCGCGGCAACCGGCGGGCACCCTACGGGGCCCGCCGCCGCCGGCAACTGCACCTGTCGGGTGCCGTTCAGGGAGGCGACGACCCGGGAGGGCGGTCCGGGGCACGGCCCTCGAGCGCACCCCGCAGGCGCAAGGCGGCGGCGCGCTCATCCGGCGTGAGCCGGAGGCGGCCGAGGGTCTCCGCGGCGTCGGCGGAGAGGGCGGCGTCGAGGTGCCGGCGCGCCTCGCCGGGCTCGCCGCGCTTCTCGCGGGCGTAGGCGGCGTGGAGGCGGTAGCGGGCCCGCGTCGGGTACGCCCGCGAGGCGGCCTCGAACGCGGCGACCGTCCGGTCGAGCCGCGGATCGAGGAGCGGCGCGTCCCGCGACAGGACCTGGCCGAGGCGGAAGTGGATGTCCGCCGCGCCGGGGCGGAGGCGGGCCGCCGCCTCGTAGGCGTCCACGGCGGCGCCGAGCCTTGCGGGGTCGCCTGACGCCTCGAAGCGGCGGCGCTCGAGGTCGCCGAGGGCGAGGAGCGGCGCGGCCTCGCCCGGCTCGGCCGAGACGGCCCGCGAGTACGCGCGCGCGGCGGCGTCGAGGTCGCCGGCCCGGGCCGCGGCGGCGGCCTCGGCCATGGCCGCGTCGAGCGCGAGGGCGGGCGGGAGGAGCCCGTGCGCGAGGCCGAGGAAGGCGGCCGCCGGCAGGGCGACCACGAGCGCCCGCAGCCCGTGCGAGAGCGGGCGCCGGGCGGGCGCGGGGCCGGCCAGGGCGGCGCCGCCGAGGCCCGCGGCGAGGGCCACGGCGGGCAGCCCGGCCTCGTGGTGGACGAAGTCGATGCCGGCGGAGGCGAGCAGGGCCGCGACCGCCCCGGCGGCGCCGGCGGCCAGGAGCGCCGGCGAGCGTCCGGCCGGGAGGACGAGCGCCCGGCCGGCCGGGAGGGCGACGCCGAGGAGCACGGCCGCGAACGCGAGCGCGTGCGGGAGGTCCCGGTAGCGAAGGCCGAGGGCCGGGAGGAGGAGGATCCCGGCCGCCGCCCCGAGGAGGAGGAGCACGGCCGGGGCGGGGCCCGGGACCGGGGTCTTGAAGGGCGGGGTCCCGGGCGGGGTCCGGGGCGGGGACGGGGAGTGGGGCGGGGACGGGGTCGGGGAGGGGGGGGCGGCGGCGGAGGCCGGGGGCGACGGCCGGCGCGCGGTCGCGCGCAGGAGCGCCCCCCAGAAGAGCACGAGACCGGCGAGGCCGAGGGGTCCTTGCTCGACCAGCGCCTGCAGGTAGTCGTCGTGGGCGAAGCGGGTCTCCTCGGCCCCCGGCCGGCGGAAGCGCGAGTAACGCTCGACGAAGGTCCCCGGGCCCCCGCCCAGGGGCTTCTCGGCGAGCATGTCGAGGGCGGCGGCCGCGTAGTCGCGCCGCACGAGGAAGGACGTCGCGCCCGGGAGGCGCGCCACGAGGTCGCGGGGCGCGGCCGCGAGCGTCAGGAACAGCCCGACCGCCCCCGCCGCGAGGAGGGCGGCGGCGAGCCGCGACCGCCCGGCGACCGCGAAGGCGGCGAGGAGCCCCGCCCCGAGGGCGAGCCACGACCCCTTGGCCGCAGCGAGCGACAGGCCGTACACGAGCGCGGCCGCGAGCGCCAGCAGGAACGCGCCGGCGGCGCGCCGCCCGGCGGCGCACGCGCCCACGCCGGCGGCCCCGGCCACGGGGACGACGAGGGCCAGGAACGCCCCGAGCAGGTTCGGGATCACGAAGGGCCCCGAAGCCTGGTCGGCCCCGAGACGGGCCTCGAACTCCTCGCGAAGCTCGGGCAGGATCTCGGCGCTCGCCGGGTCCCGGGCGTAGGCGGCCCGCGTCCGGTCGGCCTCGACGTGGTACTCGAGGGCCCCGGCGACCGCCACGACCGCCCCGAGCCCGAGGACGAGCGCCAGCACGGCGCCGGCGCGCCGCGCGCGGCCGTCCGCGACGTCGCCGGGCCCGTCGCCCGCGGACGCGCCCGGGCGGAGGGCCGTCCACAGGGCGAAGGCGAGCGCCGGAAGCGCCGCCCAGTCGACGGCGGCGCGCAGGGCGGCCGGCGTCCCCTCCGCCCGGCCGACGAGCGCCAGCGCCGTGCCCGAGAGCAGCGCCCCGCCCGGCCAGAGGCCCCGCGGCGCGGCCGCCGCCTCGCCCCGGACGGCCACGGCCGCGCCGGCGAGCAGCGCCGCCGCCGCCACGAACAGGTCGAGGACGAGCCCGAGCGACGGCTCCTCGAGCGCCGCGGCCGCCCCGCCCGAGAGCACGCGCAGGGCGAGGGCCGCCCCGAGGAGGAAGAGAAGCGCCCCGTCGAGCGCGCGGAAGGACCTCATGCGACGACCGGTCGGCGTCGTCCTCGGCCGCGGCCGTCCGACGAGCGGGACCGGCTCACCTTTGCCCCTCCCGGCGTCGAGCCGGGCTCGGATGAGCCGAGGCTCGCTCACTCTCGAGCCTCGGAGCCGGAACCGGCCGGATGAGCGAGCCTCGCTCACTTGCGGCCTCTCCGACGTCGAAGGGGGCGAAAGTGAGCCGGCTTCGCTCACTTTCGGCCTCTCCGACGTCGAAGGGGGCGAAAGTGAGCCGGCCTCGCTCGCTTGCGGGCCTCTCGACGGCGCCGGTCACGACGACGGCAGGGCGACGCGGAGCTGCCGCTTCGTCTCGGTGACCCCCTCCACGAGCGCCTGCCGCCAGTCGCGGGCGTCGCGGCAGGCCTGCGAGATCCCGCGCGACACGGGCACGAGGAGGCCGCCGCCCCGGTCGTCGAGCAGCGCCTGGAGCGCGACCGCCTCCCCGCCCTGGGCGCCGAAGCCCGGCGCCAGGATCACGGAGTCCGGGAGCGCCGCGCGGAGGCGCGCCGCGTCGGCCGACTGGGTAGCCCCGATGACCACGCCGAGCGTCCCGGGCGGGACGCCCGCGATCCGGATCCACGAGGGGAGCAGGGCCGCGACCCGCTCGAACACGCGGGCGCCGTCGTCCGCGATGAGCTGCTGGACCTCGTTGCCGCCGACGTTCGACGTGCGGACGAGGATGAGGACGCCCGAGCCGTCCCGGGCGGCCGCCTCGAGGAAGGGGCGCACGCCGTCCGACCCGACGTACGGGGTGACGGTGACCGCGTCGGCCCGGAACGGCGCCTCGGGCCCGAGATAAGCCCGCGCGTAGGCCTTCGCCGTGTGGCCGACGTCGCTCCGCTTCACGTCGGCGATCGTCAGGAGCCCCATCCCGCGCGCCGCCCGCAGCACCTCGGCGAAGACGTTCAGGCCCTCGGGACCGAGGGCCTCGAAGAACGCCGCCTGGACCTTGACGCCCGTCGCGCCGCCCGTCCGGGCCGCCTCCACGGCCGCGAGCCCGTAGACCCGCGCCCGGTCGGCCGGGGCCAGGCTCGCCGTCTGCGCCGGCAGCTCCTCGGGCGCCGGGTCGATCCCGACGATGAGGGGCGTCCCGCTCCCGCGCACCGCCTGCCGCACCCGCTCCGCGAACGTCGGCCCCGCCATCGCTACCGCGCGCCCCCGAGGAAGTTGGCGAGGAGCGCCGGCCCCTCGATCGTCATGTAGGACTCCGGGTGGAACTGCACCCCCTCGACCGGCCACTCGCGGTGCCGCAAGCCCATGATCACGCCGTCCTCCGTCCAGGCGCTGCGCTCGAGCGCGGCCGGAAGCGTCTCGGGCTCGACGACGAGCGAGTGGTAGCGCGCGGCCTCGAACGGCGCCGGCACGCCCTTGAAGATCGTGCGCCCGTCGTGATGGACGAGCGACGTCTTGCCGTGGACCGGCGTCCGCCCGCGGACGACGCGCCCGCCGAACACCTCGCCCAGGCACTGGTGCCCGAGGCACACGCCCAGGATCGGCACCCTCCCGGCGAGCCCCCGGATCGCGTCGCAGCTCACGCCCGCCTCGCGCGGCGTGCACGGCCCCGGCGAGACGATCAGGTGCGAGGGGCGCGCGGCCTCGATCTCCTCGACCGTGACCGCGTCGTTCCGGTGGACGCGGCACTCGACGCCCATGGCGCCGAGCGCCTGGACGAGGTTGTAGGTGAAGGAGTCGTAGTTGTCGATGAGGATGACCATGGCGGACCGTGACCGTCAGTCGATCGCCTGGTAGACCCCGCCGCTGTCCGAGGCGACCCCCTTCATGAACTCGACGAAGGGCTCGCTCCCGTCCTTGCCCTCGAAGCCGAAGGTGTCGATCGTGACGCGCGCGAAGCGGTTGGCGGAGCGGATGCGCGCCCGCACCTCGTCCCGGCCGAGCTTGCGCCGCTTGCCGTCCTCCTCGATCCACTCGTCGGGCGCGCCGTCGGAGAGCAGCACGATGAGGTCGGCGCCCTCGACGAGGAGCGCGCTCGAGACCGCGTTCCCGGTGAAGGTCTCGCCCTTCGCCTCGAGGGTCTGGACGAACGCGAGGGCCCGCTTGACGTTGGCCTCGCTCGCCCGGACGAGCGAGGGCGAGAGCCCCTTCACCCACGTCCGCCAGTCGGCATCCTGGCCGGAGGCGCTCATGAGCGGGCCCGAGTAGGCGATGATCGTGAAGCTCGCGTGCGGCGGGAGCGTCGAGAGGACCTTCATCAGCTCGGCCTTGGCCCGGTCGATGCGGACGCGCGAGTCGGTCGCGAACGGGCCGCTCTCGCCGCCCGTCTGCGGGCGCCCCGACGGCGCGGGGTCCTTCGCCTTCATGCTCCCCGAGATGTCGATGACGAAGACGATCCGGTCGCTGTCGAGCGTCCGGCCGAAGAAGCGGGCCGAGGTCCCGCCGGCGCGCGCCTCCTTCGCCCCCTCGGAGCCGCCGGCCTTCGGCAGCTCGAACGTCGCCCCGTTCGCCGTCCAGAAGCTCCGCCACTCGGCCGCCGACGCGAGGTCCAGCCCGGTCAGGTCGCGGAGCGCGCGGGCGACGATCCCCGCCCCGGCCCCCGCCTTCTTCTCGTTCCTCTCGAGGACGCCTATGAGCGGCTCGACCGCGCGCCGGTCGCGGCGGACGACGAGCCCCCGGATCGCGGCCCGCCGGAGCCCGAGGTGCGGCGTGTCGACGACGTCGAGGAGCGCGAGGAGCGTCGCCTCGTCGCGCCGGTCGCGGCACGCGATCGCCGCGACGCTCCGCTGCCGCAGGTCCGATCCCGACCGGAGGCGCCGGCAGAGCGTGTCGATCCCCTCCGGGTTCTCGACGCGGGCGAGCCCGCCTATGACCCTGGCGTAGATGTCGTACGACTCGACCTTCGCCCCGGCCTCGACGAGCGCGTCCACCGCCGCCCGGCTGCCGAGCTTCGACAGATCGGCGATCGCCGCCTCGGCCTCGTCCGCCTTGCCCTCGGCGATCGCGCGGGCGAGGCGCTTCTCGAGCGCCGGGGCGGCGTCGGCGTGGGCGGCCGGCCGCATCGCGCCCGAGAGGGCGAGCGCGAGGGCCAGCGACCCGAGCCCCGGCAGGATGGCGAGTACGGCGCGTCTCATCTCCCTACGGTCCTCCGCGAAGCCGCCGAGGATACCATCTTCGGTTCAAGGCGTCTCGATGTTGGCTCGGGCTCGGTCTCAGATGTCCCCGAGCGCCGCCTGGACCTGGCGCAGCTTCGCCTCCTCGAGCTTCCGCCCGCCCTCCGTCACGTAGAAGACGTCGGCGGCGCGCGTCCCGCGCGTCGAGACCTTGGCGTAGTGGATGTCGAGGCCGAGGGCGGCGAGGCGCGTCGAGAGGTCGTGGAGGAGGCCGATCCGGTCGTCGGCGCCGACGTCGATCACCGTGTACCGGTCCGAGAGCTTGTTCGACGCCTTGACGAGCGGCGGGCGGCTCGGCTCGCGGCGCGGCGCGTGGTACGGGACCCGGGCGCGCGCCGCCGCCACGATCTCCGAGAGGTCGGCGCCCCCCGCGAGCGCCTCCCGCAGCAGCTCCTCGACGCCCGCCCACCAGGCGTCGTCGGCCGCCCGCTCGGGCGGCAGGGCGAGGGTGAAGCGGTCGAGGGCGATCCCGTCGTGGCGCGTGTAGGCGTCCGCCGCCAGGATGCTCGCCCCGCGCGCGGCCAGCGCGCCGGCGATCGCCGCGAAGAGCCCGTGGCGGTCGCGGGCGCACACCCACAGATGCTGGATCGGGCCCTCGACGATGCGGGCCGTCGACAGGTCGCGCCCGCGCTCGAGGTCGCCCACGAGGCGGAGGTGCACGGCGACCTCGAACGGCTCGACCTCGAGCGGGTAGCGGCGCGGCGCCTTCGCCAGGTGCCGGTCGAGGTCCGCCTCCGTCACCCCCTCCGGCAGGCGCCCGGCGAGCGCCTCCCGCAGCCCCTGCGGCCCGAGCGGCGGGCGCGGCACGTCGCGCAGCCGGTCCCGCCCGAGCTCGTAGAGCCTCGTGACGATCGCGTCGCGCCAGCGCGGCAGCGCCCGCGGGCTCACGCCGCGCGCATCCGCGACCGACAGGAGGTAGAGGAGGTCCAGCCGCTCCTCGTCCTTCACGAGGTCGACGAGCGCCGCGACCGCCCCCTCCGACGACGGGTCGCTCCGCTCCGCGAGCCGCCAGAGGGCGAGGTGGTGCTCGACCAGGAAGCGGAGCGTGCGCGCGTCCTCGAGCGGGAGCCCCAGGCGCCGCGCGACCTCCGGGACCATGCTCGTGCCGACCTCGATGTGGTTCCCTCCCTTCCCCTTCCCCATGTCGTGGAGGAGGCACCCGAGCCGGAGGATGGGCAGGCGGCTCACGCGCCCGAGGACCTCGACGCGCAGCAGGTCCTCGCGCTCGCGCGACTCGCCGAACCGTTCGAGCGCCTCGACGACGTTGAGCGAGTGCTCGTCGACCGTGAAGTCGTGGTACGCATCGTACTGGACGAGGCAGTCGAGCGTCCCGAACTCCGGCACGTACTCGCCCAGGAGCCCGGCCCGGTGCATCATCCGGAGCGTCGCGGCCACGTGGTTCCACCCGCCGAGGAGGTCTTGGAAGACCCGGCCGAGCCGCGGGTCCTCGCGCGTCTCCTGCGTCACGCGCGGCAGGAGGCGGCGGACGGCGTCGACCGTCGCCTCCGAGACCTCGAGCTTCTCGCGCTGGGCCGCCGCGAAGACCTCGAACGCGGGCGCGAGGTCGGGCGCGGCCTCGAGCGAGCCCGGGTCCTCGAGCTCGATCTCGCCCCCGACCGCCACCAGCCCCCGCCCGAGCGGCCGCCACCGCGGCGTGGCCCCGAGGCCGGCGCCGCCCGGGCCCGCGCCCTCGGCGACGCGCCGCTCGAGCGCGTGGTGGGCGAGCCGCACGGCCCGGTCGACGGTCTTCGCCGCCCGGTAGTAGTCGCCCATGAAGGCCTCGACGGCGAGGAGCTCGCGGGTGTCCGCGTAGCCGAGCCGGGCGGCGAGCGCCGGCTGGAGGTCCATGACGAGGCGGTCCTGCTTCTTCCCCTCCTCGAGGTGGAGGAGGAAGCGGAAGAGCAGGAGGCGGTCGGCCGCGGCCTCGAGCGCCGGCGCCTCGGCGGCGTCCACGGGCGAGATGCCGGCGCGGGCGAAGAGCGCCAGCAGCTCGACGTCGCGGAGCGCCCCGCGCGACTCCTTCACGTTCGGCTCGATGAGGGCGATCGACTCGCCGTGGCGCCCGTAGCGGGCCGCCGTCTCGGCCGCCTTGGCGCGCAGGAAGGCGTCGCCGAGCGTCTCGAGCATGCGGTCGCGCGCCGCCTCGAAGCGGGCGAAGACGGCCCGGTCCCCGGCGAGGAAGCGCCCCTCGACGAGGGCGGTGGCCGTCGCGATGTCGCCGGCGAGCGCGGCCTCGAGCGCCTCGAGCCCGCGGCTCGAGTGCCCGACCGCGACCCCGAGGTCCCAGAGGAGCGGGAAGAGGCGCCCGGCCGCCGTCTCCGTCGCGGCCCTGGACGCGGCCGCGTCGTCGTGGAGGAGGAGGAGGTCGAGGTCGCTGAAGGGGGCGAGCTCCGCCCGCCCGTAGCCGCCGAGCGCGACGAGCGCGAGGCCGGGCGGCACGGGCTCGCCGGCGCACGGCGCGAAGAGGCGGGCGAGGAGGGCGTCGGCGGTCCCGGTGAGGGCCCGGACCGCCTCGCGGCCCGCCCCGGGCGGCGCGGAGGCGGCGCCCTCGCGCACGCGCGCGAAGACGGCCTCGCGCCCGCCCCGGAAGACGCCGCGCAGGCGGTCGACCGCCAGGGGCCAGGTCGCCGCGATCTCGTCGAGCTCGTCGGTCATGGGGAGCGCGTCATTGTAGATGCCCGCCCCGCCGCGGACAACGGCCCGGACGGCGACCGGGCGCTTGTGCGGCCGGCCCGGCTCCTGTACGATCCCGCCCATGCACGTCGCCGTCACGGGGGCTTCGAGCGGGATCGGCGAGGCCGTCGTCCGCGAGTACGCCGGGGCCGGCGCGGCCGTCACCCTCGTCGCCCGGCGCCGCGACAAGCTGAAGGAGATCGCGAAGGAGGCGGGCGGCCGGACGTTCGTCTTCCCGCTCGACCTCTCGGACGTCGCCCGGGCGACGGACTGGATCCAGCCGGCCGAGAAGGAGCTCGGGCCGATCGACGTCCTCGTGAACAACGCGGGCGTGCAGATCGTCGAGCCCGCCGACGCGACGCCGTGGGAGCGGATCGAGGAGATGATCCGCATCGACCTCATCTCCTCCCTCAAGATCACGCGGACCGTGCTGCCGGGCATGATGGCGCGGCGCTCGGGGACGATCGTCGAGGTCTCCTCCATGGCGGCGATCGCCCCGACGCCCGGCATGTGCTACTACAACGCCGCCAAGGCCGGGCAGGCCGCCTTCTCCGAGAGCCTGCGCGGCGAGCTGCGCGGGACGGGGGTCCACGTGGTGACGGTGTACCCCGGGCCCGTCGACACGCCGATGGGGCGCGCCGGTTACGCCTCCTACGAGCCGTCGTGGCAGCAGAAGGTCCTGCCCGCGGGGCAGCCGGAGGAGCTCGCGCGCCTCATCCGGCGCGCGGTCTCGCGGCGCACCCAGCGGATCATCTACCCGCGGAGCTACGCGCTGTCGCGCCACTTCCCGGCGATCACGCGCTGGGTCATGGACCGGATGACGCCGCAGGTCAAGCGCCCGCCGGCGAGGTGACGCCGGCCGCCTCGCGTCCGCGCCCTTCATGACCCGCGCCGTTCCGTGGACGATCCGGGCAGGGAAGGAGAACGTGGGGTTCTCGCCGGATCGCTCCGGGCGAGCTCGACGGGAAGAACGCTCGGGGGGCGAGGAGGGGGCGCCGATGTTGCAAGTCACGGCGCCCCGGCCTCTTCACGACCGATGGCGGCGATCAGCCCGCCGTCTTGCGCCGGAAGCGCTCGAGGTGGGCCTTGTAGCCGCGAACGAACTTCTTCAGGTCGAACCAGAAGTTCTCGGCGAAGCCGAACGACTGCATCTCGGCGTAGGCCTCGTCGTTCGACCAGCCGTCGACCTCCATCCGGTAGACGGCGCACATCGTGCCCGTGCGGTCCTTGCCGCGCATGCAGTGGAAGTACACGGGCTGCCTCGCCGGGTCGGTCACGATCTCGAGGAACTTGACGACCTGCTCCTCGCTCGGGGCGTCGCTCGACTCGAGGACCAGCTCGTGGACCTCGAGGCCGAGCTCGCCCGCGCTCTCGTGCTCGTCGTGATAGTGGCGGAGGTTCACGACCGTCTTCACGCCGAGCGTCTCCTTCAGGTTCTTGAAGCCCTCGGCGGTCGGCTGGGCGCCGCGGTAGACGCCGGGCGCGACGCGGGCGGCGTTCTCGACGCCGGCGATCTCGAGGCGCTCGGCGGGCGCGCGAGCGAGCGCCGCCGGGCCGGGTCCGGCGGGGGCGGCGGTCGGGGGCGGAGCGCCGCCGCCCGTCGTCGCGGCCGGCTGCTGGCCGCCGTTGCAGCAGCCGAGGAGGAAGACCGAGGAGAGGACGATCGCGGCGCGGTGCGTTCTCATCTGAGCTTCTCCTTCACGGACCTCACGTTCTCCTCGAAGCCGCGCTTCGCCTCCTCGCCCTCGGCGAACGTCCCGAAGAGCGCGTAGATCGCGTTCAGCACCAGGTCGTTCGCCGGGTCCGCGGGCGGGACCTCGCGGGCGTAGGCGGCGTAGATCGCATAGAGGCCCATGCCGGCCTGCTCGCGCGTGCGCCGGTTCCGTGCGCCATCGGGGTCGTCGGCGATCGCGCGGAGCAGCGCCCGCACGGACGCCGCGTCGAGCCCGGCGTCGGCCAGCGGGCGGACGAGCTTGCGCGCCGCCTCCGCGATCCCCTCGGCGTGCGCTCCGACGACCCCGAGGTCGACCCGCTCGGCCGCCAGGGCGGCGGCGATCGCGGCCAGGCTCGCGTCGATGCGGCGCGCGCCGTCGGCGGAGACCCGGGCGATCGCGTGGCGGGCGACGACGGCGTGCCCGAGGACACGGTCGAACGCCGCGGTCAGGTGCTTCCCCTCCGGGCGGTCGTATCCGTCCCCGTGCGCGCGCGCGGCGAGCTGGCGGGCGGCGGCCTCGAGGGCGGCCGCCTGGCCCGCCTGCCAGGCGCGGACGCCGTGGAACGGCCCGGCGCCGGGAAGGTCCTTGCGGTCCGCCCACCTCCGGTCGCCGTAGTCGCGCCAGTGGACGCTCGCGACGCCGCCGTCGGGGCCGTAGAGCACGCGGAGCACCTCGCTCTGGCCGAAGAGCTCGAACGGGACGAGGTCGGGATGCCCCGCGTCGATCAGGTTCGTGTCGAGCGCGAGGTGGCAGCGGACGCAGCCTCGCGCCCAGAGCTCGAGGTCCTTCTGGTAGTAGAAGCCGATCTCGTTGTAGAGCTTCTCGCTCCCCGAGCGCTTCCAGTGGTTGGGCGCCCAGTCCTTCTCGGTGTGCGGCCGCAGGCGCTTCTCGCCGGGCCCGTGACAGGTGTCGCAGCTCACGCCGTCTTCCGGATCGAACTTCGAGCCCTGGAGCGACTTGTAGAGCCCCACGGGCAGGTTCGCGTGGCCGGCGGTCGCCCCGTAGTCGACGGTCGAGACGCCGTGACAGGAGAGGCAGCGCGGGCTCGTGTCGGCTTGCCTCTTCGTGCGCTCGAGCTCGTTCAGGCGGTCGGCGATCGCGGACGACGAGTCCTCGAACAGCCGCTGGAACGCGTAGCTGTGGCGGTCGAAGACCGGCGGAGAGGCCCCGGGGTCCGGAGCGTCCGCCCGGAAGGTCGAGTACTCCTGGAGGTGGGGCGGCTCATCGCGCCGGCTCGCGCTCGAGTGGCAGGCCGAGCCCGCGCACGTCGACGCGCCCAGGTAGCGCGCGGGCGCCTTCGGGTCCGTCGGCAGCGCGGCGGGCGGGCGCGGCGGGCGCCCGGCGACCGGGGCGGGGCCGGACGGGGGCGGGGGCGGGGGAGGAGCCGCGGGGGCCGGGGTCGGGCCCGGCGGCGCCGGTTCCTCGGGCCTCCCCTCTCCCTCCGGGAGGGGGTCGGGGGGAGGGCGGCCGCCCTCTTCGGACGGCGTTCCCGGCCCGGGCGGCGCCGGACCGGCCTTCTCGAGCTCGGCGCCGGTGCCGTCGGGAGGCGGCGGCGGCGGCGGCGGAGGAGGAGGAGGGGGAGGGGGAGGAGGGTGAGGAGGCGGCGGCGGCGGCGGCTCGGGCTCGACCTCCGGACGCGGCACGCGCCCGATCCGCTTCTCCGGGTCGATCTCCGGCCTCGTCGCCGGGGCCGGCGTCGCCGGCGTCGCCGGCTTGTCCGGGCGCGTCGCCACGGACCACGCGATCACGCCGCCCGCCGCCGCGCCCAGGATCCCGGCGAAGACGAGCGCGCCCGTGCGCCGGCGCGGGACGGCGACGAGCGGGGCGCCGTGCGGGAGCAGGCGCTCGAGCTCGGCCAGGTAGACGGCGGGCGTCGCCGGCCGGTTGCGCGGGTCCGGCGCGAGGCCGCGCAGCACGAGGGCGTCGATCGCCGGCATCACCTCGGGGCGCAGCCGGCTCGGCGGCGCGGCCGGACGCGAGGGCGGCCGGCCCGTGAGGCCGGCGTGCAGGAGCGCGGCGACCGAGTAGGCGTCGGCGGCCGCCGACGGCGGATCGCCGGCCGCCCGCTCGGGCGCGAGGTACGGGGACGGCGGGCCGGCATCGGGCTCCGTGACCGGGTCGCGAGCGGCCGCGAAGCCGAAGACCCTGGCCGTGCGCCCGTCGGCGGCGACGAGCACGCGGTCCGGCGTCAAGGCGCCGTGCGAGGCCTGGCGATGAGCGTAGGCGAGCGCTTCCAGGACCCGGCGCCCGATCGCCACCGCGTCGCCGAGCGGGAGCGGCCGCTCGCTCTCGAGCCGCTCGGCGAGGGTCGTCCCGCCGGCCACGAGCTCGGTCGTGTAGAAGTGGAGCCCCCGTGACTCGTCGAACCCGAGGTCGAAGGCGCGGACGATCGCGTCGTGGGCGAGCGCGAGCGCGACCTCGGCCTCCCGCTTGAAGCGCGAGACGGCGACCTCGTTGCCCCCGTGCTCCTCGCGAAGGACCTTGAGGGCGACGTCGCACCCGCGCACGCGGTCGGTCGCGCGGTAGACGACGCCGAGGCCGCCGTCGTGGAGGAGGTCGCGGACGACGTAGCGATCCGCGATCACGGTGTCGGCGGCGAGCATGCGTCTCCTTTACCAGACGCCGCCCGCCGCCGTCGAGATGGCTCGCCGGCGGTCCGCGACCGCCGGCGACGGCCGGCTAGATGTCGAAGTAGAGGTAGAACTCGTACGGGTGCGGCCGGAGGCGCAGCTCATCGACCTCCTTCACGCGCTTGTACGAGATCCAGGTCTGGATGACCTCCTCGCTGAAGACGTCGCCCTTCAGGAGGAACTCGTAGTCCTGCGCGAGGTTGGCGAGCGCCTGGTCGAGCGAGCCCGGCGTCGACGGCACCTTCGCCAGCTCCTCGGGCGGGAGGTCGTAGATGTCCTTGTCGAGCGGCGCGCCCGGGTCGATCTTGTTCTGGATCCCGTCGAGCTGGGCCATGAGGATGGCCGCGAACGCGAGGTAGGCGTTGCAGCTCGAGTCCGGACAGCGGAACTCGAACCGCTTCGCCTTCGGCGACGGCGAGTACATGGGGATGCGCACGGCCGCCGAGCGGTTGCGGTGCGAGTACGCGAGGTTGACCGGCGCCTCGAAGCCCGGGACGAGCCGCTTGTAGCTGTTCGTCGTCGGGTTCGTGAACGCGCAGAGCGCCGGCGCGTGCTTCAGGACCCCGCCGATCGCGTGCAGCGCCATCTCGCTCATGCCCGCGTAGCCGTCGCCCGCGTAGAGGGGCTTGTCGTTGCGCCAGAGCGAGGTGTGGACGTGCATGCCGTTGCCGTTGTCGCCGAAGAGCGGCTTCGGCATGAACGTGACCGTCTTCCCGTTCTTGCGGGCCGTGTTCTTGAGGATGTACTTGAACTTGACGAGCGTGTCCGCCGACTGGACGAGCGGCAGGAAGCGGAAGCCGATCTCGCCCTGGCCGCCGGTCGCGACCTCGTGGTGATGCGCCTCGACCTTGATCCCGATCGCCTGGAGGTTCAGGACCATCTCGCTCCGGAGGTCCATGAGCGAGTCGGTCGGCGGGACCGGGAAGTAGCCTTCCTTGACGCGCGGCTTGTAGCCCAGGTTCCGGCTCGGGGCGCCGGGTCCGGCGCGCTCCTCGCGGCCCGTGTTCCACCGGCCCTCGTCGCTGTCGATGTAGTAGTAGCCGAAGTTGGTGCCCTGGTCGTAGCGGATGTCGTCGAAGACGAAGAACTCCGCCTCGGGCCCGAAGAACGCGACGTCCGCGATGCCCGTCTGCTTCATGTACTTCTCGGCGCGCTTGGCGATCATGCGCGGGTCGCGCGGGTACTCCTGCCGCGTGATGGGGTCCTGGACGTCGCAGATGAGGACGAGCGTCGGCTCCTTGCGGAACGGGTCGATGAAGGCCGACCCGGCGTCGGGGACGATCAGCATGTCGCTCTGGTGAATGGCCTGCCAGCCGCGGATGGACGAGCCGTCGAACCCGAAGCCCTCCTCGAACGAGTCCTCGGTCAGCTTGTCGACCGGGACCGAGAGGTGCTGCCAAAGCCCCGGGAAGTCCATGAAGCGCAGATCCACGATCTTGACATGGTGCTCCTTCACCATCCCGAGCACTTTCTGCGGCGTCATCTTCTTGACCCTTTCTTCTTTACCGCCCGGGCCGGGCGACGCGCCCGACGCGGACGGACCGACGATTATAGCACAGGATGGCGCAGCGCGTCACGGAGTCGGTCGCCGGGCGGCTAGATCGCCTCCGGACCCCGCTCCCCCGTGCGGATGCGGACGACGTCGAGGAGCGGGACGACGAAGATCTTGCCGTCCCCCACCTTCCCCTCCTCGCCCGAGCGGGCCGCACGCACGATCGCGTGGACCGTCGGCTCGACGAAGTCCTCGTTGACGGCGACCTCGACGCGCACCTTGCGCACGAGCCCGACCGTGTACTCCTGGCCGCGGAAGACCTCGGTCTTCCCCTTCTGCCGGCCGAAGCCCTGGACGTCGCTGACGGTCAGGCGGAAGACCTCGACCTCGGCGAGCGCGTCCTTCACGGCCTCGAGCTTCTCGGGCCGGATCACGGCGATGATGAGCTTCATGGCGGCCTCGCCTCGCTGGTCCCGGGGCTCTCAGGCGTGTCCGTTGGCCTCGTCGGCCGCCTTCAGCACGGCGTACGCCTCCGACGCCGTCCTCGCCGCGACCAGCGCCTCGCGGAACTCGGTGTCCGAGAGGAGCCGGGCGATGCCGGCGAGCGTCTTCACGTGCACCTGCCAGTGACTCTGCGGGATCGCGACCAGGACGACGATCCGCACCGGACGGCCGTCGAGCGTCTGCCAGTCGATCCCGGCGCGCGACGTGCCGACGGCGGCCACGATCTCGGGCAGGTCGCGCACCGTCCCGTGCGGCAGCGCGACCCCGTGCTCCATGCCGGTCGACTTCGCGCGCTCGCGGTCGACGACCGCCGCCAGCACGCGCTCGCACGCCGCCGGGTCGAGCGTCCCGCGCTCGACCAGGATCGCCAGCAGCTCCGCGATCGCCTGCTCCTTCGTGGCGGCGCCGAGGTCGACCTTGATGTCCTTCTCGCCCAGGAAGTCGAGCAGTCGGATCAAGAGACCTTTTTGGCCTCCAGCTCGCGCAGCCGGTCCTCCACGAGGGCGCAGACGGCGTGGTACGCCGCGAGGTGCACCTCCTGGATGTGCTGCGTGTCCGCGGTGGGCGCGACGAACGCGAGGTCGGAGAGGCCGAGGAGCCGCCCGCCCGTCCCCCCGGTGAAGAGCACCTTCACGATCGCGAACGGGCCCGCCGCCTCGAAGGCGCGGACGACGTTCGCCGAGTTTCCGCTCGTGCTGATCCCGATGAGGACGTCGCCCGGGCGCCCGAGCGCCTGGACCTGCCGGGCGAAGACCTCGGGGAAGCCCAGGTCGTTCGCGCAGGCCGTGAGGAGCGACGTGTCCGTCGTCAGGGCGATCGCCGGCAGGGCGCGCCGCGCCGGCCGCTCGCCCGAGAGCCGCACGACCAGCTCGGTCGCGACGTGCTGGGCATCGGCCGCGCTCCCGCCGTTGCCGCAGAGGAGGACCTTCTTCCCGCCGGCCAGGGCCCGGGCGACGGCCTCCGCGATCGCCTGGAGCGACGCGATGCAGCCCTCGCTCCGCGCGGCCTCCGCCTTGGCGGCGGCGCTCGCCTCGAGGTGCGCCCTCAGCGAGCGCCGGCCGTCATCGACGGCGGTCGCTCTCACTTCGGCGTCTCCGGCGTCTCCGGCGGCGCCGGCGTCTCCGGCGGCGCCGGCGGCTCCTCCGCCTTCCGCTTCTCCCCCACGTACTCCCGGTCCAGCCGGTCGACCAGCTCCTTGCGGATCGCCACCTCCGTCCGCTCGATCGACGGGCGGGCGAGCGCGCGCGCCGCCGGCCCGAGGAGCGCCGACCGGGTCTTCGGGGCGGCGCGCGCGGGGAGGAGCGCGTACGCCTGGAAGTCGCCCCGCTCCGTGACCTTGCCGAGGGCGAGCACGAGGAGCGGGCGCCCGTCCTTCGCGTGGACGCGGGCGGTGAGCCAGGGCTCGGCGAGCCCGGCGGCCGCCCGGTCCGCGGGCGGCGGGAGGATGCGGTCGACGCGCAGCCCCGCGAGCTCGGCGGCGAGGAGGTCGAGCTCGAGGGCCGCGACCTCGTGCGTCGCCGGATCGACGCCCGCGGCCCGCCACTCGGCCGTCTCCGGGTCCCGCGTGTAGATCCGCAGCCCCTCCTTGCGCAGGACCTCGATGCGGCCGATCTCCGCCAGCGACCGCCCGAGGAGCGCCGGATCGCGGAACACCGGGTAGAGCGAGTCGAGCTTCTCGCGGTCCGGGACGACGACCTCGACGACCGTGTCCTTGCCCGGGCGGCGCGCGTAGTAGCCGTGCTCGCGCGCCGTCGGCCGCCCGAGGTGGATCGCCTGCTCCTGCCGGTCCTCGCTCCCGAGCCTCAGCACGAGCGGCGCGTCGAGCCCGAAGTTCGAGAGGTCCTCGGCCTTCTCCTTCACGACCGCCACGCTCTCGAGCGCCAGGAGCCCGCGCACGAGGGCGTCGACGGCGATCGGGTCGGCGGGCGCGTCCGACGGCGCGGCGTAGCGCCAGGTGTTCTCCTTCGTCCGCTCGATCCGGTCGCGGTCGCCGGCCCGCTCGACGTCGATCCACTGCACCCGGCCGCCCCTTGGGAACTGGAAGACGAGCTTCGAGCGCCAGAACGCCGCGTCGGCCGGGGACTTCGCGTTCACGTCCTTCGCGATCGTGGCGACCGGCGTCTTGCTCGCCGCCCGCGCGTACACCTCGTCCTTGCCCTCGACCGCCTTCCCGAGCAGCAGCGACTCGCGGTGCTCGCCCGCCTCGAGGGCGATGATCCCGGCGGGCGGCGCGAGCCCGAGCCTCGCCAGGTCCTCCTGCGTCGGGCGCTCGACCGGGAACGCCTTCGCCTTCAGGGCCTGCCAGCCGACCAGCAGGTCGAGCAGCTCCTCGACCTTCTTGTTGTCCGCGAACTCGCCGCCCTCGCCGTCGAAGCGCCAGAAGTCGCCATCCTTCTTGAGAGCGACCGTCCTGCCCCCGCGCGTCACCGTCACCTTCTCGACCTGGAAGCGGTCGACGCCCGTGAAGACGCGCTTCTCCCGGACCTCGAACGGGTCCTTGTCGAGCCGGTCGAAGCCGTACTTGCGGACGAGGTAGGCCTCCTTGCCGCCCTCGAGGCGCACGTGGACGCTCTGCTTCGTCTGCTCGCTCCCGAACTCGAGGACGTGCCGCTTCCCGTCCGCCATCTCGACCGTCGCCCGGAGCCGAGGCTTCGGCTCGAACCCGAGCGCCCTCGGGTCGTAGTCCTTGAACGTGTGCTCCTTGTCGAGGAAGCGGAGCGCCTGGACCTCCGCGTCGACCTCGCCCTGGTCGGCATCGGCCTCGACGGGCGCGACGACGCGCCACGGGTCGCTCTCGCCCGCGCGCCGCACCTCGACGCGCGTGCCCGCGGCGCCGCCCTCGCCGCCCGCCTGCGGCCGCTCGACGACGAGCGCGCGCACGTCCTTGCCCTCGATGTCGAGGACGACCTTCGACTTCTTGAGCTGGTCCTCGGCCGACGGCCGCTCGCGCTCGACCCGGTACCAGTACACGCCCGCGCCGATCGCGAGGACGATCAGGACGATCGTGAGTCGGTAGTTCACGGCGTCAGCTCCTCCGCACGAACCAGATGAGCCCGCCGAGCAGGAGGGACCCGATCGGCATCCCGAGCAGGCAGATGAGGTAGAGCCGCGTCCACTGGTCCTCGTCGAGGCTCAGGGTCACGATCTGCGGCGGCTTGGCCCCGATCGAGATCCGCTTCTCGTCGCCGGCGAGCCAGGCGACCGCGTTCACGGCCAGGTCGAGGTTCTGGTGGGCCCTGACGTGCTCGTTCCAGATGAACGTCCCGTCGCCGACCACGAGCAGCCGCGCCTCCGCCTCGCCCACCTTCTTCGTGGCGCAGGCGGCGACCGGGAGCCGCCCGAAGCGGTCCTTCTCCCGGCTCACCGTCCGCCCGCCCGAGCGGGCGAAGGCGGCGATGTCGCGGATGGCGACGCCCCGGTCCGAGCTCTCGACGAGCATCCTCGCGTCGGGCAGGCCGGGCACGCCCGGGGTCGCGGGCTCGATCTCGAGGACGGTCGGCTGCTGGAGCTCGACCTGCGTCCCCTCGAGCGGCTTCATGACCTCGTGCCGGAACTCGACGTTCTCGAGCGGGATCGCGAACTTGAACGGGTCGCGGACGAGCCCGCGCTCCGTCAGGCGCACGGTCAGGGGCCGGGCGGCCGGGTCGTCGAGGAGGGCATCGTCGACCTTGATCCCGAACCCGGCGATCGCCTCGTTCACGCCGAGGTCGACGAAGCGCGGCGCCCCCGTCTGCGGGTCCTCGCCGATCGTCGGCGCGGCGAGGAGGAGGACGCGGCCGCCGCGCCCGAGGTAGTCGCGGATCGCCTGGCGCTCGAGCTCCGCGAGCGGCTGCTCCGGGCCGGCGATGACGAGGACGTCGCAGTCCGCCGGGACCTTCGGCGCGGTCACGGCCGTGAGGTCCGGCCCGTCGCTCCCCTCGCCCGGCGGCGGCGTGGCCGCGGCGTCGGCCCCGAGCTTGACCGTCTCGACCTTGAAGTTCGAGCGCCTGAGGGTGTCGGCGACGATCGAGTGCCCGTCGCGCTGGCCGCTGTGGATGGACGGCTCGCCGTGGCCCTCGAGGAAGTAGACGGTCTTCTGCCGCTCCTCGACGACGTTCAGGATCGCCTCGAGGAACTTCTCCTCGCCCTTGAACGCGCGGATGCGCCGGTCGGCGCCGCCGAGCCCGGACTGGACGTTCTCCCAGTCGAAGAGGTCGGTCGCGAGGACCTCCTTCGTCCGGCCGGCGCTGCGGAAGACGACGAGGTCGAGGGTCGCGAGCTTGTCCGGGTCGCTCCCGAGGTCCTTCAGGCGGGCCTTCCCCTGCTCGGGGTTGCGCGTGATCGAGTAGTGCTCGACGCGGAGCTTCCCCGGGGCGAAGCTCTTCATCTGGTCGAAGAGCTGGGTCACCGTCGAGGACCAGTCGGACCCGCCCGTGTAGGGCGAGAGGAAGACGTGGGCCTCCACCTCCCGGTCGAGCTTCGAGAGGATGTCCTTCGTCCGCTCGGAGAGCGAGTAGATCCCGCCGTAGGTCACGTCGATCCGCTGGTAGCGCTTAGCCGACGACAGGTTCACGAACACGGCGAGCGCGAGCGCGGCCACGAGCGCTATGACGACGAGGACGCCGAACGCGAAGCGGCGCGAGGCGACGGTCTCGCGGACCGCCTGGCGGTTCGAGATCGCGAGGGCGAGGAGGGCCGCCGCCGCGCCCGCGAGGGGGAACACGACGCGCCGGTTCCAGTCCGCCGACCAGAGGTACCAGAGCTGGCGCCCGACCGCGAACCGCTCGGGGTCCCAGTCCCCGTCGCGGAACAGCCAGAGGTCGTTGATGAGGAAGACGACCGCCGACGCCACGCAGGCGAAGATGACCGTCGCGCCGAGGAGGTTGATGGTCTTCTTCATGGCCGGAGACCCTTTAACCCCGCCACTTCCGGCTCTCGAGCACGCGCGCGCTGAGGAAGAGCGTGATGACGATGATCGTCCCGTAGTAGACGAGCGGCCGCGTGTCGACGATGCCGAGGGGGAAGTGCTTGAAGTGCTCCATGAAGCTCACGTACTGGATCGTCTTCTTCAAGCCCGGGAACCAAGACGGGTCCGTCTGGACGATCGAGTCGAGGAACCCGACCGAGAAGAGGAAGAGGAGGGCGACGAACCCGAGGATGTACGCCACGACCTGGTCGCGCGCGAGCGACGAGGTGAGGCAGCCGATCCCGAGGAAGGCCGCGCCCATGGCCAGCGTCCCGAGGTAGCCGGTGAGGATCGGCCCCAGGTCCATGACCTTGTTGAGCCGCCCGTAGACCTCCTGCCAGCCGGTGAGCGTGTAGAGCTTCGTCCCGTCGGTCAGCCGGTCGAGCGTGAGCGTCGGGTCGGCGTACTTGTAGAGGAGGAAGACGAAGATCAGCGTCGGCAGCCAGAGGAAGCAGTAGAAGTAGAAGGAGGCCAGGTACTTCGCGACCACGACCTCGCCCTCGCGGACCGGGGCGGTGAGCAGCGGCTCGATCGTCCCCGACGCCTTCTCCTGGGCGAAGAGGCGCATGGTGATGGCCGGGACGACGATGAGGATCATGATCCACCAGAAGCCGTTCCCGAAGAAGAGCCGCACGGGCGGGTCGTTCGGGGAGCCGCTCCGGTAGTAGTCGACGACGAAGAGGAAGACGAAGCCGTTGATGAAGAGGAACCCGGCCGTCACGACGTAGGCGATCGGCGAGTAGAAGAAGTGCCGCAGCTCCTTCTGGAGGAGCCCGCGGCGCGCCCCGTACCCCGTGCCGAGGACGAGGAGGACGAGGCACGTCGCGAGCACCGTCCCGAGCACGTGGGCGGCGAAGAAGTCGGTCACCCGGTCCATGGCTACCCGCTCTCGACCTTGTCCCGGCCCGGACCCGCTCCCGGCCCCGGTCCCGGTCCCGTTCCCGGACCCGCTCCCGTCCCGACGGCCGCGTGTCGCCCGCTCTCGGCGCCGGCCCCGCGACCCGCGGCGGCGTCGGCCTCGCCGGCCGTCACGCGCACGAACACCTCCTCGAGGCTCGGGGCGACCGTCCGCATCTCGCGGACGACGAACCCGCGCTCGAAGAAGGCGCGCGCGAGCGCCTCGCGGATGTCCGTCTCCGGCTGGGCGCGGACGTGCAGGACGTAGACGCCGTCGGCCGTCTTCTCGCTCTGGACGCCGGTCACGCCGGTGACGGCGGTCATGGCGTCCTGGGGCAGCCGGCCCTCGCCCCGGATCTCGACGTAGATGGTCTGCGAGTCGCGCATGCGCTCCTTCAGCTCGTGCATGCGGTCCTCGGCGACGATCCGGCCGCGGTGGATGATGATCACGCGGTCGCACGTCATCTCGACCTCGGGCAGGATGTGGGTCGAGAGCAGGATCGTGTGGTCGCGCCCGAGCTCCTTCACGAGCCGGCGCACCTGTCGCACCTGGTTCGGGTCGAGGCCGACCGTCGGCTCGTCGAGGATCAGGAGCTTCGGCGACCCGAGGAGCGTGTCGGCGAGCCCGACGCGCTGGCGGTAGCCCTTCGAGAGCTGGCCGATCAGCTTGCGCGAGACGTCGCTTATGAAGCAGCGGTCCATGGCGCTCGCGACCTGGAGGCGCCGCGTTCGCCTCGCGACCCCCTTGAGCTTCGCCCGGAAGTGGAGGTACTCCTCGACCCGGAGGTCGAGGTAGAGCGGCACGTTCTCGGGCAGGTAGCCGATGTTCGCGCGCGTGACGAGCGACTCCTTGAAGACGTCGCGCCCGTCGACGAGCGCCGTCCCCGAGGACGCCGGGATGAACCCGGTGACGATCCGCATGGCCGTCGTCTTCCCGGCGCCGTTCGGGCCGAGGAAGCCGACGATCTCGCCCGCCCCCACCTCGAAGCTCACTCGGTCGAGGGCGAGCGTCGCCCCGTACCACTTGGTCAGGTCCCTGACGCTCAGCATGGAACGCCTCGGCCCACGCCTCCAACGTTCGCTCGGTGACCTCTTGGACACCCGGGAAGGTGCCGCGGGAGCGGCGCATTATATAGACTTCGGGCCCCGCGCGCAAGGCCGGCGGGCCGCGTCCCGGGTGGCCCGGGAAAGCGATGGCCGGGCTTCCCGGGCGTGATAAGATCCGGCCTCGTGACCGCCACCCCCGCTCCCGTGATCGCCGTCTGCGGGCCCGGCGAGGACCTGGACCCGGAGGTCGCCGCCCTGGCCGAGGCCGTCGGGCGGGCCCTCGCCCGCCGCGGGGCCGTCGTCATCTGCGGCGGGCTCGGCGGGGCGATGGCGGCGGCGAGCCGCGGGGCGCGCGAGGCGGGCGGCCTCGTGGTCGGCATCCTCCCGGGCGCGAGCGCCGACGACGCCAACGCCTGGGTCGACATCCGCCTGCCGACCGGCCTCGGGCCGGCGCGCAACGCGATCATCGCCACGGCCTGCGAGGCGCTCATCGCGGTCGGCGGGCGGCTCGGGACGCTGACGGAGATCGCCTTCGCGCTCCGCATGGGGCGGCCGGTCGTCTCGCTCCGCTCCTTCCGGCTGGACGAGCCGGCGCTCGGCGGCTCTCCGGTCGCCCGGGCGGAGACCGCCCTGGAGGCGGTCGACCTCGCGATCAGGCTCGCGCGGCCCGGAGGCGCTCCGTGATGTGGCCGGCCTCGTCGCGGACCGCGGGATCGCGGGCGAGGTCGGGAGCGTAGGTCAGACTCTCGAGGTCGAAGAGGACGAGGCGCCGCGCGTGATCGGTCACGGCGCGGAGCGGGGCGGCCGTCTGGAAGCCGACGTCGCCGCGGAGCCAGCGGACGACGCGGGCCCGGTATCGCCAGGTGCCGGTCGCGCGGGCCAGGGCCGCCCGGAGACGCAGCTGTTCCAGCCGCGCGCGGGCGATCGCGGCGAGCGAGAGGCCGCTGCGCCAGAGGGAGACGTACTGAACGGCGCGGACCCGGTGGAGAAACGGCTCGGAGTCCGGGATGTCGAGGCGGACCCAGGGCGGGGAAGGGCTCTGGAAGGGGCGAGGATCGGAGACGTCGTCGGCCATCGCTCCGTCAAGAAAGACTCCACCTCTCACGCCGGAGCCACCGGGTCTCCGTGGCGCCCCTCTCCCGATTCGAAGTGTCGAGCGCCGTCGAAGGCTTCTCCGGACTCGAGTGCCTCGACTCCGTGTCGGAGCTCGTTCTCCATGGCCCGCTCGAACGGGATCTCCAGCCCCTCGATCGCCGCCAGCCGGTCGCCGCGGAGGCACGCCTGGGGGAAGGCGGCGATCTCGGCCGCGAGCGCCTCCGCGGCCTCCAGGGCCTTCCCGCGCGCCACGACGCGGTTGACGAGACCCATGGCGAGCGCTTCGGGCGCGCCCACCGGTCTCCCCGTGAGGATCAGGTCGAGCGCCCGCGACAGCCCGATCAGGCGCGGGAGCCGCACGGTCCCGCCGTCGATGAGCGGGACGCCGAAGCGCCGGCAGAAGACGCCGAGGACCGCGTCCTCCTCGGCCACGCGCAGGTCGCAGAAGAGCGCCAGCTCGAGCCCGCCCGCGACCGCGTGGCCGGCGATCGCCGCGATGACGGGCTTCGAGAGGCGGAGGCGGGTCGGACCCATGGGCCCGTCGCCGTCCGCGGCCACGCGGTTCGGCCTCCCGGCGGCGATCGCCTTCAGGTCGGCCCCCGCGCAGAAGGTGCCGCCCGCCCCGAAGAGGACGGCGACGCGCGCCGTCGCGTCGGCCTCGAACGCCCGGAAGGCGTCGGCCAGCGCCCCGGCCGTCTCCCCGTCGACCGCGTTCCGCAAGAGGGGTCGGTCGAGGACGACCGTCGTCACGGGGCCCCGGCGCTCGACGCGGACGGCCACGGTCAGAACTCGCGCGCCGCCTTCGCCGGCGCTTCCCGCGGGGCGAGGGGCTTCGGGTCGAAGCGCTTCCCGTGGACGTCGAGGAAGAACGCCCCGACCTCGGGCCCGAAGAGGTTCAGGCTCTTCTCGTAGTCGTGCGACTTCTCGAGGCCCGGGGCGTAGTCGTCCGCGTGGACGAAGTAGCCCAGGTGGTCCTGGGCGAGCCCGACGACGAACGCGTGCTTGAAGCCGCGCCCGCGCGCCTGCTCCTTCAGGTCGAGGCCGATCCGCGCGCACGGCTCGCCGGGCAGGGCCATGAGGATCGCGTCGCCGATGACGACCTGGTGGAAGAGCCCGCGGTCGGCGCCGAACCGTCGCAGCCGGCCGCGCGCGTCGCGCGGTCCGCGCGGCATCTCGCACTCGAGCCCGCGAGCCGCGACCCGGACGTCGGCCCGGGTCGCGATCCCGTCGGCGACCTCCGCGGCGCGGGCCGCGACGGCGCGCCCCGCGGCCTCGACCTTCGCCCAGGAGTCGCCGCCGTGCTCCCCGGGCGCGACGATCGACAGGTCGCCCTCGGCGCCGTTCGCGAACATGGCGGTCGCGCCCGGGTAGCGCTCCTCGAGGGCGCGCTGCATCGCCCCCGGCCACTCGGCCGAGAGCAGCAGGTTGTCGCCGCCCAGGATCGTCGGGTGGGCCGAGAAGTTGACGAGCAGCCCGCGCACGCGCCCGTCCGGGGCGTCGATCCGGACGACGCCGATCTCGCGGTCGACGGGGGCGTCGCCCCGCCCGCGGTTGCGGTTCAGGCCCTCCGTCGGGCCCGACCCGACGCCGATCCGCGCCGGCTCGAGGTCGTCCCAGGCCTCGACGATCGCCTCGCGCACGCGCTCGGTCGTGTCCTTGAAGAACCGCTCGTCGAACGGCCCGCAGGTCGCGAAGAAGAGGGCGTCGAGGTAGAGGGCGCCCGTCGACCTCGCGAGCGACCCGTACCCCGCGTGGGTGTGCGACGCGCAGATCAGCACGTCGGCGGGATCCAGCCGCACGCGCTCCGGGAGCGGCGGCGCGCGCAGGGCGTCGAGGATCGTCCGCTGGACGCCGATCAGGTCGAGCGTCACGAGCGCGATCGTCGCGTCCGGCGTGCGCACGACCATGGCCTTGACCAGGGTCGGGTCGTGGACGCCCAGCGCCGGCAGCAGCCCGCGCCCGCCGTAACCGCCGAGCGTCACGCCCCGGCGCTCGGTGACGAGGCTCCGCCGCCCGAAGCCGACCTCGAGACCCGGCGCCGCGGCCTCGTCCGCGAGGAGCGGACCGGCGACGAGGAGGACCAGGACCCAGGCGGCGGCGAGGGCGCGCACGCCCCGGATCATACCACGGACGCGCGAGGAAGGAACGGACCTCACGCCCGCTCGACGAGCTTGCGGATGAGGTAGTCCGACTCCGCGGTCGCCTCGCCCTTGAAGCCGCCGAGCGCGCGGGCGACCTCGGCGAAGCGGGCGACGAAGCGCTCGCGGTCGCCGCGGCGCACCTCGTCGGCCAGCTCGCGCACCGTCCGCTCGAACGCGTCCGCCATCGCGGGCGACTCCGGGTTGCCCATGGCGATCTCGGCGTAGAGGTCGGGCGACTGCGAGAAGATGCGGCCGACCAGGGCGAGCTCGAGCCGGTAGACGGGGCTCGTGTACTCGAGCGTCCGCCGCGTGTCCACGCCGAGGGCCGCGAGGCAGCGGCCGAAGGCGATCGTCTCCATGTGCTTCAGCACCTGGATCACGGCCATCAGGCGGTCGTGCTCCTCGGGCGTCGTCACCCGGACGACCGCGCCCTGGCCCTCGAGCGCGGCCCGCAGCCAGGCCGCCCACCGCTCGCCGCGCCCCGGGCAGAGGACCACGACCTGGCGGTTCAGGTCGGGCACGCCCGGGCCGAAGAGGGGGTGCGCGCCGACGACGTCGGCCCCCGAGCGCTCCGTCGCCTCGAGCATCGCCCGCACGGGCCCCGCCTTGAGCGACGTCAGGTCCGCGAGGCCGCACCCCGGGCGGACGTGCGGCCCGACGGCCCGGATGACGTCGACGGTGACGCCGATCGGGACCGAGACGACCGTCAGGTCCGCGCGGGCCGCGGCCTCGGCGGGCGTCAGGGCGGTGGACTCCGAGGCGGCGAGGACCTCGTGCCCGAGCGACTCGAGGACGCGCCCGAGGAACCGGCCCATGGCGCCCGTGCCGCCGACGATGGCGACGGTCCGGCGCGCCCCCGGCTCGGCGGCCGAGAGCGCCGCGTGAGCGCGGGCCTGGCGCCGGTGCGACTCGGCGAGAAGGACGCGAAAGGCGTCCTCGGCCACGCCCTCGGGCACGCCGGCCGCCCGCGCCGCCGCCCGCACCCGGTCGAAGACGCCGCGCTCGCGCGACGGGTCGTAGAGGGGCCGGCCCTCGCGGCGCTTCGCCTCGATGACCTGGTCGATGAGGGTCAGGCGCTCGCCGACCCGGCGCACGATCTCGACATCCACCGCGTCCAGGCGCTGCCTCAGCTCGTCGAGCGTCATCTCCTTCCCTCCGGCGAAGCGAGCCCCGACCGGGGGACGGACGTCGGGGCGCTCGAAGGTACCGGAGGTCCGGCGCGAAGGCAAGACGGCGCGGCCGGACCTCAGGGGCCACGCGGCCCTCGGGCGACGACCAAGGCACTCCCCTTACAAAAAGCGCCTACCTGGAGTATACCGTTCCGGGAGGGGAGCGACCCTGGCCACCCTGTTCGATGTCCCGCCCGATGGTCGGACCGGGCCGCGCGACGGTCAAGGGCCCGCGGCCGCGCCGGCCGGGGCCGGGCCGGCCGATCGGGCCGTCCCGGCCTCGGCGGGCCTCGCTCGCGAGCCGCGCGTCGCCGTCGTCGACCGGGACGGGCGCATCGTCGCCTCGACCGCGAGCTTCCGCGCCGAGGAGGCCGCCGCCCCGCTCGCCGGGCCGTCGCTCGGCCCGGGGACGGACTACATCGGCGCCCTGGAGGCGGCGCCGGGCGAGTGCCGGCACGCGGCCCAGGGCCTCGCCCGCGGCCTGCGCGCGCTATTCGGCGGCGCCGGTCCGGTCGAGGCCATCTGCCGCACGGCCGGCGGCCGGGTGCTGCGCGTCCTCGCCGCGCGGATCGAGGGCGCCGGGGAGGGCGCGAGGATCGCGGTCTCGCTCGAGGACGTCGAGCCGCTCGAGTCCGAGCTCGCCGCCCGCGCCAGGCAGCAGGAGGCGGTCGCGCGCCTCGGCCTCCACGCCATCGCCACGAGCGACCTGAAGACGGTGCTCGACGAGGCCGTGGACGTCGTCGCGCGGACGCTCGAAGTGGACTTCGCGGCCGTCCTCGAGCTCGAGCCCGACGGGTCGAACCTGCTCCTGCGGGCGGGGGTCGGCTGGCGGGAAGGGTACATCGGCCGGACGCGCGTCCCGACCGGCCGCGAGTCGGGGGCCGGTCACGCCCTCCTCGAGCGCACGCCCGTGGTCGCCGAGGACATCATCGCCGACCCGCGCTTCCGGGTGCCGGCCTTCCTGAGGGTGCACGGCGTCGTCGGCAGCGCGGCGGTGCCGATCCCGCGCCACGGCGGACCGTACGGCGTCCTCGGGGCGTGCACCCGCGAGCGCCGCGTCTTCTCGAAGGACGACGTGAACTTCCTCCGGGCGATCGCCAACGTCATCGGGAACGCCGTCGAGCGGCGCGACGAGGACTTCGCCCTGCGCGAGCGCGGGGACCGCCTGCGCGAGGTGCAGAAGCTCGAGGCCGTCGGCCGGCTCTCGGCCGGCGTCGCCCACCACTTCAACAACCTCCTGACCGGCGTCCTCGGGCACGCCGAGCTCATCTTCACGGCCCTCCCGCCCGACCACCGCGCGCGCCGCCACGCCCTCGAGATCACGAAGGCGGCCGAGCGCGCGAGCCTCCTCATCCAGCAGCTCCTCGCGTTCGGGCGCCGGCAGATGCGGGCGCCGCGCGTCATCGAGCTGAACCCGGTGATCCAGCGGACGGAGCGGCTCCTGCGGCCGATCCTCGGCGAGGGGATCGACCTCCACCTCGACCTCGGGACGATCGGGCGCGTGCGGGTCGACCCGGGCCAGGTCGAGCAGGCCGTCATGCACCTCGCCGTCAACGCCAAGGAGGCGATGCCGCACGGCGGGCGGATCGGGCTGGCCACCCGGAACGCGGAGCTGTCGGAGGCCGAGGCCGGGTCGATCCCGGGCGCCCGGCCCGGGCCGCACGTGGCCCTCACGGTCGCCGACACGGGGCTCGGCATGGACGAGCGCACGCGCGAGCGGGCCTTCGAGCCCTTCTTCACGACGAAGGACCCCGCCCACCCGGGCCTCGGTCTCTCGACCGTCTACGGGATCGTCCGCCAGAGCGGCGGCTGCGTGCGGCTCGGGTCGGCCCCGGGCCGCGGCACCACGGTCGCGGTCTACCTCCCCCGCATCCTGGAGCCGGTCGAGGTCGGGGAGCCGCCCTCCCCGCCGCCGGCGGCGGCCGAGGCGACGGGCCCGCGGGCCGGGCGGCTCGAGACCGTCCTCATCGCCGACCCGGACGGGGGCGCGCGCGGCCTCGCCGCCTCGGTGCTCCGGCTCGCCGGCTACCGGGTCATCGAGGCGCGCGACGCGGGCGAGGCCCGGGCCGCCGTCGAGCGGCGCGGCGGGCGCATCGACCTCGTCCTCGCGGACGCCGCGCTCGTGGGCGTCGCGCGCGGCGGGGCCTTCCCCGAGCCCCTCGTGCTCTCGAAGCCCTTCACGCCCGAGGCGCTCGCCGCCCGGGTGGAGAGGGCGCTCGCGCGCGGGGCCCGGGCCCGGGAGACGCGGCCGCCCGCGCCCGCCGTCGGGGCGGGGGCGGGCGAGGCGGAGGCCGGCCTGGCGGGCGCGGAGCGGCGGGTCCCCGCGGGCGTCCCCTCCCGGGGCCGGATCCTCGTCGTCGAGGACGACACGGACATCCGCGACTCCGTGCGCGAGCTCCTGGCCGACGAGGGCTACGAGGTGGGCGTCTCCGCCAACGGGGCGGAGGCCCTGGAGCGCCTGCGGCTCGGGCCCCCGCCGGGCCTCATCCTCCTCGACCTCGCCATGCCGGTCATGGACGGGAGCCAGTTCCGCGCCGAGCAGCGCCACGCGCCCGACCTCGCCCCGATCCCCGTCATCATCCTCACGGCCGCCGAGGACCCGGAGAAGCGGGCGAAGGACCTTGCGGTCGAGGGGTACCTGCGGAAGCCCATCGACCCCGAGCGGCTCATCGCGACGGTCGCCCGGTACCACCCGGGGGTCAGGACCCGGTAGCCCGGGCCCGGCCGGCCCGGAATCCACGTCAGGAGCGTCGATGAGGCAGCCGACCCCACGGGACGACCGACTCGGGAAGCTCGAGGCCCTGCAGGCCGAGCTCGGCGAGAGCGCGCGCCGGCTCGAGGAGGCGGAGCGCCGGGCCCGGCGGGCGGAGGCCCTGCTGCGCGGGGTCGTCGACTCGCACCTCGTGGGGGTGCTCGTCTTCCGCCCGGACGGGGCCGTCGTCGAGGCGAACGAGGAGGCCCTGAGGATCCTCGGCCGGAGTCGCGAGGACCTCCGGTCCGGGCGCGTCGACCTCGCCGTCCCGACCTGCGCCGAGCACCGGCACAAGGACGAGCGCGCGCTCGCCGAGGTCCGCGAGCGCGGGGCCTGCGCGCCCTTCGAGAAGGAGCTCGAGCGGCCGGACGGGACGCGCGTCGCGGTCACCGCCTTCGCGGCCGCGCTCGACGGCCGGCAGGGCGAGCGGGTCGGGGTGGTGGTCGACGAGACCGAGCGGCGGCGGGCGGAGGCCGAGCGCGAGCGGCTCCGGGCCGGGCTCGAGGCGGCGCTCCGCGCCCGCGACGACTTCATCTCGATCGCCGCCCACGAGCTGAGGACGCCGGTCACGTCCCTCAAGCTGCGCGTTCACACGGCGCGCCGGGCGGTCGCGCGCGGCGACCCCGGGCTCGCCGCCGTGCCGCTCGAGGCCGCCGTGCGTCAGGTCGATCGCCTGGCGCGCCTCATCGAGGCCCTGCTCGACGTCTCGCGCGCGCGCGCCGGTCGCCTGACCCTCGGCTTCGAGGACGGGGACCTCGCCGCCGTCGCCCGCGAGGTCGCCCTGCGGTTCGTCGAGGACCTCGAGACGGCCGGGTGCCGGCTCGTCGTGCGCGTCGATGCGCCCGTCCCGGCCCGCTTCGACCGGACCCGGATCGAGCAGGTCGCGACCAACCTCCTCTCCAACGCGCTCCGCCACGGCGCCCGCCCGGGGACCACGGTCGAGGTCGAGGCGTGGACGGAGGGCGGCCGGGCGATGCTCGCCGTCCGGGACCAGGGCCCGGGGATCGCGCCCGCGGACCGCGTGCAGATCTTCGACCGGCACGACCGCGCCGGCCCGCCGAACGGCGGCGCCGGCCCGACGCCGCCCCGACCCGGAGGCGGCCTCGGGCTCGGCCTCTGGATCGCCCGGGAGATCGTGGCCGCGCACGGAGGGTCGATCTCGGTGGCGAGCAAGCCGGGCAAGGGGGCGACGTTCACGGTCGTGCTGCCGGCGGCCCCCTGAGAGCCGACCCGGCCGTCCGGTCGCGGCCGGGCGGGGGCGCTCGCGCGGAGCCCGGGCGCGGCGGCGGCCGCAGACCTCAGGGCAGCCGCTTCCAGAGCTGGCCGGCGGACCGGAGCTCGTCCGGGCCGGGCTCCTCGTCGACGACGAAGCTCCGCGTCTTGCCGTCGTCGTAGCGGAGCCGGACCTCGCGGCCGACGACCTCGAAGACGCCGCCGCGGGCGAGCCCGCGCGGGCCCTTCTCCTCGAAGGTCGCGTTCGCGGCGAAGGCGAGGGTCCAGTCGGGAGCGGCTTCGGAGCGCCAGGCGCCGCCCGCGAGGCGCGCCGCGAGGGCCTTCGCCTCGGCGGCGGGGGCGACGACGAACGAGGCGAGGATCGCATCGAGGTCGGCGTCGCGCCGCTCGAGGCGCTTCGTCGTCATGCGGGCGATGAGGATCGCGACCCGGCCGTCGACGGGGAGGAGCGCGATCCGGAGCGACGCCGGGAAGCCCGAGTCGTCCGTGCCCTCGTAGGTGACGATCAGCGCCGTCCGGTCGCCGACCTTCGTCTTCTCGCGGCGCGGGCGGCGCCCGGGGTCGATCCGGGCGAGCTTGCCCGCGCGCAGGCGCTCGAGCAGCTCCTCGACGCGGGCATCGTCGTCCACCGACGCGAGCTTCGCCGGCTCGCAGGCGACGAGCACGGTCTCGTCCGGGGAGGGCGCCTGGCCGGCGGGCGCGGGCGCCTCGAGCGAGAGGCCGGCTCCGAGGGCCGTCGCTTTCCAGCCCGCCGGGACGGCGAGCGACAGCGCGCGGTTCGGGGTCTCGACGCGGGCTTCGTCGGCGAGGACCGCGCCTCCCGTGAAGAGGGCGCGCGTGATCGCCAGGCTCGCGCCGGCCACGACCGCCGCGATGGCGAACCCGAGCGCGAGCGAGCGGGCGCCCGCGCCCAGGGTCTTGCGCAGGTCGAGGTGGAGGCCGACGGCCGCGAGCACGCCCGTGATGAGGACCGCCGCCGTCCGCTTCGCGAGCGAGGGCAGCCACTCCGGAAGCGGCGCCGCGACGGCGACGACCGCGGCGGCCGCGAACCCGACCACGAACCAGGGGAAGATCTTCGCGATGCTCACATCCGGCCTCCGGGCTTCCGTGCGGGCGGCCAGCGCCGCGACCCCGAGCGCGAGGGGGACGAGCGCGAGCGTCCGCACGACCTTGACGAGGGTCGCGAGCGCGCCCGCGTCCGAGGAGTAGGCGGCCCCCGTCGCCACGACCGCCGACGTGTCGTTGACGGCCGTCCCGACCCAGACGCCGAACGAAGCGTCGTCGAGGCCGATGGCCCGGCCGAGGAAGGGGAAGGCGAAGAGGGCGACGAGGTTGAAGAGGAAGATCGTCGCGATCGCGAAGGCGACCTCGTCGTCGTCGGCGCCGACGAGGGGCGCGATCGTGACGACGGCCGTCGCCCCGCAGATGGCCGTCCCGCAGCCGAGCAGGACGCTCACGCGCCGCGAGACGCCGAACGCGCGCCCGAGGAGGGCCGCGACCGCGAGCGACAGCACGAGGCAGGCGACGACCACGACCGCGACCCGGAGACCGAGCTGCCGGAGGCTCCCGGCCGCGATCCCGAGGCCGTAGACGACGATCGCGACGCGCAGGACGTGCTTCTTCACGAGGTCGAGGCCCGGGGCCAGGGCGGCGCGGGCGGGGCGCGAGGCGAGGGCGTTGGCGATGAGGGCTCCGAGGGCGAGGGCGAGGACGACGGCCGGCACGGGCGGCTGGCCGCCGCCGCGCCCGGCGAGGACGCGGGCGGCGACCTCGGCGGCGAGCGCGACGAGGGCGGCCGCCCCGAGGCCGGCGATCGCTCGGTTCACGGACTCTGATTATGGCGTCGTCGCCGGCTGGCGCAACTCCGCCTCGATCGCGTCCCAGATGTCCTGCTTGTCGCCGCCGAGCCGCCAGATCGCGATGCCGGCGACGCCGAGCCGCTTCGTCGTCCGGCACTTGACCGCGATGGCCTCGGCGTCCTGGAAGAAGACCGTGTGGGTGACGCCGGTCGAGTCGACGTAGGTGAACGTGGCCTCGCCCGACGCGGCGTGGCGCGTCGGCGTCTTGCCCACCGTCCGGGCGAGCGCCTCGGCCGACGACTGGGTGAGCGACGTCTTCGACCCGTCGGGCTTGCGGTTCCAGCCGAAGAAGGGGACGCCGACGTAGATCTTCGACGCCGGGACGACCGTCTTCGCGAACGTGACGGCGTTCTCGATGTACGAGGTCGGCGCGACCGGACCGCTGTGCCCGTAGAGCATGATCTTGAAGCGGTCGACGGAGCGGCCGAGGGCGGCGTAGTCGTGCGACTGCGGGCCGCTAAAGCCGCCCGGCTCGGACGTCTTCGAGTAGAGCGCGGCGGACAGGATCTTCCCGCGGGCGTGGAGGTCGGCGGCGAGGTCGGCCATGAACTGCGAGAACGCGTCGCGGCTCGCCTGGCCCATGCCCTCGAAGTCGATGTCGATCCCGTCGAGCTCGTAGCGGAGGACCTCGTCGAGGATCGCCGCCCGGAGGCGCGTCGCCTTCGTGGCGTCGCGGACGACGGGCCCGGCCCCGTTGATCGCGAAGTCGTCGATCATGGGCAGGACCTCGATGCCCCGGGCGTGGCACTCGCGGACGAAGAGGAGGTCGCGCGCCCCGCCGTGCGTCCTCAGCGAGCCGTCGGAGGCGAGCGTGTACCAGCAGGGGTTGACCTCGTCGAGCGAGCCCGTCGAGTACGTGAAGAGCGACGTGCGGCCCGCGGTCCCGCTCCAGTCGGGGAGCCAGCCGGAGACCTTGAAGGCGGGGCCGGCGGGGGCCGGCGCGGGGCCGGGGCCGGGGCCGGGGCCGGGCTGGGTGCCCGGGGCCGAGGAGCCGTCGCCGGGGCCGCCCGGGCCGCTGCCGGCGCCGGGGATGGGCATGAAGCCGCCGCCGCCGCCACCGCCCGAGTTGCAGGCGGGGAGGACCGCGAGGGCGAGCGAGGCGAGGATCGGGAGAAGGAGCGAGAGAAGCCGACGGGTCATGCCGTCCCTCCGACCGGGAATGGGTGAACGCGGGTGAAGCGATGCATAGCCCCCGAGGCGGGGGCGTCGTGCACCCGGCTTCGGATCGCCGTGGTGGCGCGGGTCAGCGCCCGGCGCGGCGGTTGATGGCGTCGAGGGCGTCGAGGGCGCGCGTCATGAGGGCGGCGCGGGCGGCGTCCGTCTCGATCGTCTCGAAGGGAAAGCCGGCGTACAGCACGCCCGAGCGGGCGCTCGAGCCCCCGAACGTCCCCTCGTAGAGGAGGGCGGCGGCCCGCCCGTCGCCGGCGTAGGTGAGGACGACCTTCGCGCCGGAGCCGGCGGCGGCCGAGATCGCGTCCGGGTAGTCCTCGCGATAGGCGGCGGCCGTCCCGCCGAAGCGGACGCGCAAGCCGGCGAAGGGGCCGGTCGCGGAGCCGGCGGCCTCGAGGGAGGCGGCCCTGTCCGCGACGTAGGCGGCCTTCAGGCGGGAGGAGAGGAACGAGCGGTCGGCGGACGGCCCGGAGGCGAGGTCGTACGCGACCTCGGAGCCCGTGAGGAAGAGCGTCCCGCCGCGCTCGAGCCAGCGGGCGATGCGCCCTTGCTCGTCGGCCGTGAGGCTGGCATCGACCGTGGCCTGGTCGCCGCAGAGCCAGACGACGACCGTGTAAGCGTCGAGGGAGACGACGCCCTCGGCGACGGCGGCGGCCGAGGCCGAGTCGAAGCCGCGCGCGGCGGCGGCGATCGCCCGCCCGTGCACGGCCGCGAAGGGGTGCTGGCGCGCGGCGAAGGAGCCGCCCGTGGCCGAGGTGCGCGAGAAGCCGTCGACGACGAGGACGCGGCGAGCGGCCGCCGGGCCGGCCGCGACGCCGTAGGTGTCGCTCGGCTGGCTCTCGACGCCCCGGTCGTCGACGCTCGTGACCCGGTAGTAGGCGTCGGCGGCGGGGGCGGCGACGACGGCGCGGTCGCGGCCGACGGGGACGGCCCACTCGCTCGCGACGAGCGCGAACGGCTCGGCCCCGGTCGCCGAGCGGTGGACGCGGAAGCCGCGGCAGGCGGCGCTCGAGATGGGCGTCCAGCGGACCTCGACGGCGCCCGTGCCGTTCGCGAGGCGGGTGACGGAGCGGAGATCGGGCGCGGGCGCGCCGCAGTCGCCGAGGACGCTCCGCTTCAGCATCTCGGCCAGGCGGAAGCGGCCGCGGACGATGTCGTTGTGGCCGTGGTCCAGGCGGGCGATGGCGACGGGGCGGCGCAGGTCGGCGTCGCCGAGGGTCGAGCCGACGGAGATGCCGGCCGTGCGCAGGCGCGTGGCGAGGGAGACGTTGAGCGTCTTCGTGCTCCCTTCCCCCTGGTACGTCGAGACCAGGCGGTGGCCGGGCTGGCGGGCGAACGTCTCGAAGGTCGCGTCCTGGCCGTAGAGGGCGTCGTGGAGGTAGGCCTCGCGCAGGGAGGCGCCGATGCCGCCCTTGAGGATGCAGCGCGAGACCGCGTAGTAGCCGCCCGAGTGGCCCGAGGCGACGACGTACCGGATCCGGGCGCCGGCCGGGGCCGCGCCGGTGCGGACGAGCAGCTCGATCGCCTCCTCGAGCAGGCGCTTGAGGCCGTCCTGGTCCTCGAGCTTGCCGATGCCGCTGTCGGCGGCGTACCTCGGCCCCTGGGGCTGGATGAGGACGGCGTTCTTGCGCGAGAGCCAGAGCTGCTCCCGGTAGCGGTGGTGCTTGTCGCTGGCCCCGATCTCGGTCGAGTGCCCGTGGAAGTGGACGACGAGGTCGACGTCCGCGGTCGGGCGGTAGCCCTCGGGGACGAAGACCATCACGCGGTCGTCGGTGTAGGAGCGCGAGCGGTGCGGGTAGGGCGCGTTGCGGAAGCGCGGCGTGAGGGTGTGCCCGAAGGCGTCGGTGGTCCAGCCCGTGTCGGGGGTGGGCCGGAAGACGGCGGCCTGGGCGTGCGCGACGCCGGGCGCGGCCGCGCCGCCGACGAGCGCGAGCGCGAGTGCGAGTGCGAGAGCGAGAGCGAGAAGCACCGTTCGCCGCATGGGCCCTCCCGAGGAGAACGACGACGAGAAAGCGAAGTATAGCGACCCGGTGCAAGGATTGGTGCAGGAGGTGAGGGTCAGCGCGCCGCGCGGGCGAGCGCCGTGATGGCGAGGGCGGTGGCGACGAGGGGGTCGTCCTCCTTCTGGAGCGGGCTGTCGTCGTTGCGGAAGCTGCCGTCTCGACGCTGGCGCGCGGCGAGGATGCGGCCGATCTCGGCGCGCCACGGGCCGGGCCAGTCGAGGGCTTCGTAGACCTCGGCGCGAACGGCGAGGTGGTAGTGGAAGAGGGCCCGGTCCCAGGGCTCGGGGTGGTCCTCGGGGATGCCGGGGACGTCGTCGAGCCGCGGGTGGCGCTCGAGCCAGGCGCGGGCGGCGAGGACGCGCCGGTCGTCGGGGGGCGCGCCGCACGCGAGGAGGGCGAGGATGCCGTCGCAGGTCGGCGTCGCGTAGCTGCGCCGGTCGCCGGCCTTGTTGGCGGCGAGGACGACGGTCGAGAGGTAGAAGCCGCCGTCCTCGTTCTGGAGGCGCCGGAGGAACCGCTCGGCGGCCCTGTCGAGGAGAAGAGGGGAGAGGGCCTGGAGCGCGCGTCGCGTGTGCGGCAGGTCGACGTGGCCCGTGTCCTCCGGCCTCGGGAGACGGGCGCCGAAGGAGAAGGCGCCGTATCCGGGATGGTCCGGCGAGAAGCCGTTCTGCTCCGTCAGCTGCACGCTCCCCAAGAAGGTCGAGTGATCCACGAGCCGCCCGGGAGCGGCGCGCGCGAAGCACCGGAGCGCCCCCGCCGTCGCGTACGTCGGGTAGTCGGCCACGTCCGGGTCCGCCATCCCCAGGCACCCGCGCTCGTCCGTGTGCCGCCGCATGAACTCGAGCGCCCGCTCGACGCCGCCGCGCGGTCGCCGGTGCACGTCCTCGGGCACGTCGAGCAGCGCCAGGAGCGCGTGCGGCGTCAGCGACTGGCCCGAGCGCATGAACCCGTAGGTCTCGCTGTGCCAGCCGCCGTCGCGGTCCTGCTTCGACCAGAGCCAGGCGGCCGCTCGTCGCAGGGACTCGCGGGCGATGGGGTCGCCCGAAGACGCCCGCGGCGGCGAGACCCCCCTGGGCCTCGCCGCCGCGAAGGCGAGTCCGGCGATCAGCAGGAAGAGGAGGACGAGGCCGCGCGCGCGCATGGCGCGGCCCATTGTAGCTACTTCACGGCGGCCGTCTTCGGGCCGTTCTGCGCGGCCGCGACGAGGAACGGCGCGTCGCGGTCGGCGGTGACGCAGAGGACGACGGCGGCCGTGCAGAAGACCGGGCTCGTGATGCAGTGGTGCCCGGACCAGCTCCCGTCGCCGTTCTGGACCTTCTCGACGCGGGCGCGCATCTTGTCCTGCCAGGCGGTGAACTTGTCTCCGCCCTGAATGACGAGGGCCTCGCTCGTCATCATGTAGCTCAGGTACTCCTCGCCGCCGTTGTTGCCGAAGCCGGCCAGCATCTGCTCGCTGTCGAGGGCCTTGGCGGTCGCCTCGCTCTGGGCGTAGGACTTCGCGAGCTTCTCCGCCTTCGGCGCCTCGAAGCCGGCGACGGTGAGGTTCGTCTGGTTGACCTCGATGTCGCCGGCCGGGAGCTTCCCGTCCATCTGGGCCTGCTTGATCTTGTCCTCGGCCTCCTTCGCCTCGGCTGCGGCCGCGCGCTGGCTGGAGGCGACGGCGTAGAGCCCCACGCCCGCGCTCGAGCCGCTGGCCCTGGCGCTCGGCTCGCCGGTGGTCTCGTCGAAGTTCCCCTTCTGGTAGTCGCGCGACCTCTCGAGCACCCCGAGGTCGACGGTCCGGCCGGCGACCCTCGCGCCCTCGAGGGCGTTGTTGGCCATGGCCGACTGGAGGACCGGCGCCCAGCCGCCGTGGTTCCAGCTCCCGTCGCCCTTCTGCGACTTCTGGATCTTGGCCACGCACTTGTCGAGGGCCGCCGTCACGCGCGCCTCGAGCTGCGCGTCGCCCTTGATCTGCGGGAGGAGACGCGTGAAGTACTGGGCCGCGAGCGAGGTGTCGACGTTCTGGCCGAGCTTCGACTGCGGCTGCGTCCCCGTGATGTCGGTGATCTGCGGGCCGTCCGCCGGGGCCTTCTCGACCGCCGCGAGCAAGTAGTCGGTCGCGCGCCTGAGCGCGTCCCTGTGGTCGCCGGCGAGCGGCGTGTTGCCGGCGCGGAGCAGCGCCATGGCGACGAACGCGGTCGTGCCGGGGTCGGTCTTGACGGCGTGCGGGTCGCGGATGTCCTGCCGCGAGTGCGATCCGCCGCCCCAGCCGCCGTCCTCGTGCTGCGCCTCGACGAGCCAGCCGATCCCCTTCTTCAGGAAGGGGTCGAGGGCGCGCGGCTCGATGGCCGCTCCGCCGGCGTTGCCTGGAGTTCCCGCCGGCGTACCCGCGTCCGTCCCCGGGCCCGTCCGCGCGGGCGTTCCCGCTCCTTCGCCCGCCCTCGTCCCCTTCGGCTCGCCGCCGCCCTTTCCGGCCGGCTCCGGCTCGCCCGTGCACCCGTACCCGATCGTCGCGGCCAGCAGGGCCGCGCTCAGCATCGTCCACCACCGCATGCGTCCGTTCCTCCTTCTCTCGCGTTTCTTTCTAAGCGATGAGACCCGTCGCCGGACGCAAAGGTTCTGCAAGATCCTGCGACGACGGCAGCCTCGCGGTATAATCACGGCTTCACCGCTTCTTCACGGGACCTTCACCCATGAATGTCGGCCGCCGGCCCGTAGCCCTCGTCCTCCTCGTCGCGGTCGCCGCAGCCGTCGCCGTCGCGGGGCTCGTCGCCGCCCTCGCCGCCCCGGCCGTCGCCCAGGCGACCGAGGCCGGCGCCTCCTCCTCGGCGGTGAAGGAGCGCGCCCTCGCCGAGGCGGCCCGCGCCTGGCGGACGCTCGCGCTGTTCGCCGGGATCGTCTTCACGGCGTTCCTGCTGAACCGCTTCGCCCGCTCGAAGCGGGTGCACATGCGGAGGACGATCTTCCTCTTCGCGGCCCACGCCGTCGCCTTCCTCCTCGCGAAGGTGCTGCACTACGCCGGCGCCCACGCCTGGGACGACCGGATCGCCGCGGCCGCGAACCTCTTCGCCGGCTTCGTGCTCGTGAGCCTCGTCGCCGTCCTCGTCTTCGACCTCATCGTGCCGCGCCTGCGCGGGCCGACGCCGAGCATCGTGGCCGACCTCGCGGTCGGCGGCGGCTACCTCGTCGTGATCATCGCCACGCTCTCGAGCCTCGGCGTGAACGCGACGGGCCTGCTCACGACATCGGCCGTCGTCACCGCGATCATCGGCCTCTCGCTCCAGAAGACGCTCGGCAACATCCTGGGCGGCGTCGCCCTCCAGCTCGACAACTCGATCTCCGTCGGCGACTGGATCAAGATCGGCGACGGCCCCGAGGGCCGGGTCGCCGAGATCCACTGGCGGCACACGGTCGTCGAGACGCGCAACTGGGACACGCTCATCATCCCCAACGCGACGCTCCTCGACTCGACGATCGCGATCCTCGGCAAGCGCTCGGGCGATCCCGTCCCGCACCGCATGTGGATCTACTTCGACGTCGACTACCGCTACCCGCCGACGCAGGTGATGGGGGCCGTCAACGAGGCGCTCCAGGCCGCCCCGATCGAGAACGTCGCCGCCGAGCCCAAGCCCCACTGCATCTGCTTCGACTTCGCGCGCGACCGGCACACGTCGATGGCGTACTACGCGGTCCGCTACTGGCTCACGGACCTGGCGCGCGACGACCCGACCAGCTCGGTCGTGCGCACGCGCATCTACTCGGCCCTGAAGCGCGCCGGGATCCCGCTCGCCCTTCCGGCCCAGGCCGTCTTCCTGACGGCGGACGACGAGGGCCACAAGGAGCGGCACCGCCTGCGCGAGGCGCGGCACCGGGTCGAGGCGCTGAGCGGGGTCGAGATCTTCCGCTCGCTCAGCGAGGAAGAGCTCGAGAAGCTCGCGGCGCGCCTCAAGTACGCGCCGTTCACCGCCGGCGAGACGATGACGCGCCAGGGCGCGGTCGCCCACTGGCTCTACATCCTGACGTCGGGCGAGGCCGAGGTGCGGGTGCGCGGCCCCGACGGCCTCGAGGAGACCGTCGCCAGGCTGCGCGCGCCCACCTTCTTCGGGGAGATGGCGCTGCTCACGGGGGAGCCGCGCACGAGCACGGTCATCGCGACCAGCGAGGCCGAGTGCTACCGCCTCGACCGCGACGGCTTCCAGCAGATCGTCCAGGAGCGGCCGGGCATCGCGGCCGAGGTGTCGGCGATCGTCGCCCGCCGGCGCGTCGAGCTGGACTCGGCGCGCGAGCACCTCGATCACGAGGCCAAGGAGCGCCGGGTCCAGGAGAAGACCGGCCAGCTCCTCGGCCGCATCTCGGCCTTCTTCGGGCTCAACGAGGACAGGATGCGGATGCAGGCCTACTCCACCTCGGGCGCGATCCTCATCCCGTCGTTCGGCCTGTCGTCGCCGTCGCCGGCGCCGGCGACGCCCGCCCCGGCCCCGGCCCAGGCCCCGGGGCCGGTGTCGGCCCCGGCCTCGCCGCCGGCGCACGCCAAGGGCGCGGCCGAGCCCGGGAAGACCGCGCGTCCCGCCTGAACGCGTCCCGCCCGAACGCGCCCCGCCCGAACGCGCCCCCCCGAACGCGCCCCCCCGAGCGCCCGCGTGAAATTTACGTTTCCGTGACCAACCGGGGGATCCGGCGCCCGTATCCTTTACCTTCTCTCGTATGGCGGAGGAAAGAGATGAGATCGTTCGCCCTCGTCGTCGCGTCGTCCCTGCTCCTGACGCCGGCGGCCCCGGCGCTCGCCGCGCCCGAGCCCCCGACCCCCGAGGCGCTCGCGGCCGCGGCCGCGGCGATCCGGGACGTGGACTGCAAGGCCCACGTCGACTTCCTCGCCTCGGACCTGCTCGAGGGGCGGTCGACCCCGTCCCGCGGCCTCGACCTCGCCGGGGCGTACATCGTGTCGCACTTCGAGCGCTTCGGCCTCGAGCCGGGCGGCGACGAAGGCACGTGGCTCCAGGCGTTCCCGATCATCGTCGAGGCGCGCCTGAAGACGGCGTCGTTCTCGGTCGACGCGGGGTCCACGGTCCACGAGCTCGAGCTCGGCACCGACTTCGCCCCGCTCTCGCTCACGGGCAGCGGCCGGGCCGAGGGCGCGGCCGTCGTCTTCGCGGGCTACGGGATCACCGCGCCGGAGGAGAGCTACGACGACTACGAAGGCGTCGACGTCAAGGGCAAGGTCGTCCTGATCCTCCGCCACGAGCCGCGCGAGCAGGACGACGGCGACGCCTTCGCGGGCCGCCGCAACTCGCGCCACGCGTTCTACCAGCGCAAGGTCGAGAACGCCGCCCGCCGCGGAGCGAAGGCCATCTTCATCGTCACCGACCCGAAGAACCACGAGGACGCCGACCGCAGGCCCGAGGTCCGCTGGCCGATACCGTTCGCGGACGACGTCGGCGACGGCGACTTCCCGGCGTTCCAGGTGTCGCCCGGGGCCGCCAAGGCGCTCCTCGGCGGCCGCGACCTCCTCGAGATCCAGAAGAAGATCGACGACGCCCTCGCCCCGCAGTCCTTCGAGGTCGAGGGCGTGCGCGCGTCGCTCGCCGTCGAGGTCGAGAAGGTGACGGGGTACGGCAAGAACGTCGTCGGCGTCCTCCGCGGCTCCGACCCGACGCTCAAGGCCGAGGCGGTCGTGATCGGCGCCCACTACGACCACGTCGGCGTCCAGGCCGAGGACGGCCACGGCTTCCCGGGCCAGATCGGCCCGGCCGTCAAGGGCGACCGGATCCACAACGGGGCCGACGACAACGCGTCCGGCACGGCCGGCCTCATCGAGGTCGCCAAGGCGTTCGCCCAGTCGGGCGCGCGCCCGCGCCGCACGATCGTCTTCATCGCCTTCGCCGGCGAGGAGCTCGGGTTGCTCGGCTCGCGCTTCTACACGCGCAAGCCGCCGATCCCGATCAAGCAGACGGTCGCCATGATCAACCTCGACATGATCGGGCGGAACGACCCGAACCGCGTGAACGTGCTCGTCCCGAACGAGGGGGCGCTCGCGCGCGCGTTCGAGAGCTCGAACGGGGTCATCGGCATGGAGATCCGCAAGATGAGCTCGCGCGGCATGGGCGGCGGCTCGAGCGACCACGCGTCGTTCCAGCGCGTCGGCGTGCCCGCCATGTTCTTCTTCGCCGGCGACCACCCCGACTACCACCGCGTGACCGACCACTCGTCCGGCATCGTGGTCGAGAAGATCCAGAGGATCGCGCGCCTCGCGTACATGACGGCCGCGCACGTGGCCGACGACGAGGGCGCCGAGAAGCCGAAGCCGCCCACGCGGCTGTTCTAGTCCGTTCCTCGTCCCGCCGCCTGCCCGTGGCCGCTCTCGCCTACTACGTGAGCGGCCACGGATACGGCCACGCCACGCGCACCTGCGCGATCGTCGACTCCCTGACCCGGCGCGCTCCCCAGACGACGGTCCACGTCGTGACGGACGCGCCCGTCTCCATCTTTCGCGACGTGGCCGACCGCATCTCGCTCCACCCGCGGCCCATCGACGTCGGCCTCGTCCAGCGCGACGCCGTCGAGCCCGACCTCGTGGCCACGGGCGCGCGGCTGCGCGAGTACCTGGGGTCCCTCGACCGACGGGCGGACGACGAGGCCCGGTTCCTGCGCGAGGTGCGGGCGGGCGTCGCGGTCGTCGACGTCGCCCCGCTCGGCTTCCTCGCCGCCGGGCGCGCCGGCATCCCCGCCCTGGGGGTCGCGAACTTCGCCTGGGACTGGATCTACGAGCCGTACCGGGCCGCCGACCCGGCCTTTCCGGCCGCGATCGAGCGCTTCCGCGAGATCTACGGGCGGGCCGCCCTGCTCCTGCGGCTGCCGTTCGCGCCCGGGATGGACGCCTTCCCGCGCCGCGAGGACGCGCCGCTCGTCGTCCGGCTCGCGCGCCGCCCGGCCGCCGAGACGCGCGCCGCGCTCGGCCTCGCCGGCGACCCGCGCCCGATCGTCCTCGTGTCGTTCGGCGGCTTCGGGCTCCCGGACCTCGAGGTCGAGGCCCTGGCGGCGATGGACGACGTCCGGTTCGTCGCCTTCGGGCCGCCCGACCGCCCCGGGCCCGCGAACGTGACCTTCGTCCAGGGCGACGCCCACCACCACCCGGACCTCGTCGCGGCCGCGCGCGTCGTCGTCTCGAAGCCGGGCTACGGCGCGGTCGCCGAGGCGATCGCCCACGGCACGGCCTTCCTCTACGCGCCGCGGCCGGACTTCCCCGAGTACCCCTACCTCGTGAGAGGGCTCGAGGCCCACGTCGCGAGCGCGCCGATCCCCCTCGCGGACCTCCGCGCGGGGCACTGGGCCGAGAGGCTGCGGCCGCTGCTCGCCGCGCCGCGCGGGACGCCGCCCGCGCGGACGGACGGGGCGGACGCGGTCGCCGCTCGACTGCTCGCGCACCTCGGCGTATAAACCCGGAGAGGAGGTGGACATGCCTCGCGGTCCGTTGCCGGTCTTCTCGCTCGTGCTCGGGCTCGTACCCGTACTCGGGCTCGGGCTCGGGCTCGGGCTCCCGCCGCCCGCCCTCGCCCTCGACGCGGGCGTCCCGGGCGAGCCCGCGGCCGCCGCGGACGCCGCGGGCTGGCGCGCGGGCGTCCTCCACCTCCACACCCACTCCCGAAACGGCTGGACGCTCGGCGGGCGGCTTCCGGCCGCGAGCGCGTACTCGGCGACCGGGCTCGAGGCCCTCATGGGGGCCGCCGAGCGCGAGGGCCTCGACTGGATCGCCATCACGGACCACAACGCGATCGACGCCTGGTTCGACCCGGGCTTCAAGCCGAGCGGCCGCACGATCCCGATCGGCGCCGAGGAGTGGACGACGTTCGGCGGCCACATGGGCCTCCTCGGCTTCCGGGCCGAGGGGCCGGAGGGCGCGATCCTGCCCGCGCGCGTGCTCCTGCCCACCGCCGACCACTACCGGCGCGGGATCGCCGAGGCTAAGCGGCGCGGCGGGGTCGCGATCATCCACCACCCGAGGGGGCGCGTCTACGACTTTCCGGACGACCCCTTCGGCGCCGACGCCGTCGAGGTCCTCCGGCGCGGGTCGCGTGCCGAGGACGGGATCGACTGGTGGCAGGAGCGGCTGCGCGAGGGGCACCGGCTCGTCGCCGTCGGGGGGAGCGACTACCACGTGGCGACGGGCGCCGCGCGCGTCGCCGCCGGCGCCTTCCGCCCGATCACGCTCGTGCGCGCCGCGGCGAACGAGCGCGAGGCGATCCTCGAGGGCCTGCGGCGCGGCCACGTCCAGGTCCTGCGCGACCCGAAGAGCCCGCGCGTCTTCCTCGGCCTCGACCGCGACGGCGACGGGCGGTTCGCCGAGGCCGAGGCGGGCGATGTCGTGCGCCTCGGCCCCGGCCCCGGCCCCGGCCCCGGCGCGGGCGCGGCGCCGCGCGTGCAGGCGCGCGTGGTCGGCGGCGCCGGTCGCACGCTCGTCGCCTACGGGCCCGACGGCGAGATCGGGCGACGCGCGCTCGCGCGGGACGACGAGGCCGTGGCCCTCCCGCTCGCGCCGCCGGCCGCGGGCGGACGGACGTTCGTGCGCGTCGAGGTGCACGACGGGGACGGGCGCGTCGAGACCCTCTCGAACCCGATCCACGTCGAGGTCGCGGCCGGAAAGGAGTGGTTCTGAAACCGAGCCGTCAACGGGCGGGGGGCGAACGGGAACGGGCACGGGAACGGGGGGCAACCGTCCGCGGGCTTCTCCAACCCGGCCTCCGGCGGCGGGCGGGACCGGAGGCGGGGAAGCCGCGCGCGCGGGCGCTGGTCGACGCGCCATCTGGCGGGGGGCGCGCCGACCGTTAGAATTCGCGCCATGAGCGAGGCGAACGGCGGCCTCCGCAAGGCGCTCGGACCCGTGACCCTCTGGGGCCTCGGCGTCGGCTACGTCATCTCGGGCGAGTACTTCGGCTGGAACCTCGGGCTGCCGGCGGGCGGCACGTACGGCATGCTGGCGGCGACGCTCGTCGTCACCCTCATGTACTGCCTGTTCGTGCCGGCCTACGCCGAGCTCGCCTGCGCCATCCCGCGGGCCGGCGGGGCGTTCGTCTACGGGCTCCGGAGCCACGGGCCGCACTTCGGCTTCCTCGCCGGGTTCGCCCAGGTCGTCGAGTTCGTCTTCGCCCCGCCCGCGATCGCGGCCGCGATCGGGGCCTACTTCGGCCTCTTCCTCAGCGACGCCACGCCCGAGCAGGCGGCCACGGTGGGACGCGTCGTGGCGATCGGGTCGTTCCTCGTGTTCACGGCGATCAACGCCTGGGGCGTCAAGCAGGCGGCCTGGTTCGAGATGTTCGTCACCGTCGCGGCGGTCATCGAGCTGCTGATCTTCGCCGGCGTCACGCTGCCGAGCTTCAGCGTCGAGCGCTTCACCGCCAACCCGCTCCCGAACGGCTGGTGGGGCGCGGCCGCGGCGCTGCCCTACGCGATCTGGTTCTACCTCGCGATCGAGGGGGTCGCGAACGCGGCCGAGGAGGCGCGAAACCCGCAGCGCGACGTGGCGATCGGCTTCGGCTCGGCCATGGCGACGCTCGTCGTCCTCGCGCTCGTCGTCTACGTCGCGGCCGTCGGCGTCGGCGGCTGGGAGAAGATCGTCTACAAGCCGGGGACGACGGAGACGTCGGACTCGCCGCTGCCGCTCGCCATGGGGCAGGTCGTCCCGCAGGCCCACGTCCTCTACCGGCTGCTGATCGGGATCGGGCTCTTCGGGCTCGTCGCCTCCTTCCACGGGATCATCCTCGCGGCCGGGCGCGCGACCTTCGAGCTCGGCCGCGTGGGCTACGCGCCGGGCTTCCTCGGGCGCGCGAACGCGCGGACGCACACGCCGGTCGCCGCCCTCCTCGTCAACATGGGGGCGGGGATCGTCGCGATCCTCTCGGGGCGGACGGGCGAGATCATCACGCTCTCCGCCTTCGGGGCGCTCACCCTCTACATCGTCGGCCTCCTCTCCTACTTCCGCCTGCGCCGGACCGAGCCCGACCTCGAGCGCCCGTTCCGCAACCCCGGTCACCCCGTCCTGCCCGCGATCGCGCTCGCGATCGCGGTCGCCTCCCTCGCGCTCGTCGCCTGGTACAACCCGAAGATCTTCGCGGTCTACGTGGCCCTGGGCGCGCTCGGGTTCGCGTACCTCCGGCTCTTCGTCCTGCGCAAGGGCGCCGCCGCGCCCGGATAGCACCGCCGTCCCGGGGCGGCACCCCTTCCCCCGCCCCCCGCCCCGGCACGTGGCCGCGCACGGCGGTTCCCGCCCGGCAAGGCGCTTGCTGTGTGCCGGCCATGACCACGACTCGCCCCGCGCCCCGCCGCCGCCGCCGCCTGCTCCTGCGGCTCGCGCTCGTCGTCGCCGCCGCCGGCATCGCCGCCCTCGCGCTCGCCGACCCCGTCCGCGACGCCTGGCTCGCGTACCGCTTCGTGTCGGCGCTCGAGTCCGGGTCCGAGCCGGCCCCCGATCCCCACCCGGACCGCGCGCCGCCGTCGCCCTCCCCCTCTTCGCCCGGTTCCGACGCCGGCGCGCGGTCCTCCCCCCCCGCATCCCCTTCCTCCCCCGTCCCGGCCCCTGCCCTTGCCCCCTCCCCCCCTTCCGTCGTCCTCGAGACCCCCGCCGGCCGCGGCCGCTTCTACCGCCCGCGCGCGCTCGACGGCCCGGTCCCCGGCGTCGTCCTCGTCCACGGCGCCAGCACGGACGGCCCCGATGACCCGCGCCTGCGCGCGCTCGCCCGCGCCCTCGCAAACGTCGGCTTCGCCGTCCTCACGCCCGAGCTGGCGGAGGTCCGGAACCTCACGGTCACGACCGCGAGCACCGAGCAGGTCATCGCCGCCTTCGAGGACCTGGCCGCGCGGCCGGGCGTCGACCCGGCGCGCGTCGGGATCGCGGGCGTCAGCCTCTCCTGCGGCCCCGTGCTCGTGGCCGCCGGCGACCCGCGGATCGCCCCGCGCGTCCGCTTCGCCGTCTCCTTCGGGGGCTACGGCGACCTGCGCCGCCTCGTGCGCGGCGGCGGGCTCGGCCACGTCTTCGGGCGCCAGCTCGTCGCCCTCCGCTACGCCGACGACCTCGTCCCCGAGCCCGAGCGCGCCGGCTTCCGCCGCGCCGCCGTGGCGATCGTCCGCGAGCAGCCGCGCGACGCGGCCACCGAGGCGACGCTCGGCCCCTCGACGCGAGCCCTGCTCGACTTCCTCGCCGGCGCCGAGACCGGCGACCTGTCGGCCCGCTTCGCCGCCCTCGTCGCCGCCGACGAGGAGGGCCTGGCCGCCGTCTCGCCCGAGGCGCGTCCGGGCGAGCTGCGCTGTCCGGTCTTCGTCCTCCACGGCGCCCGCGACCCGCTGATCCCGGCCGCCGAGGCCGAGCGGCTCGCGGCCTCGCTCGCGCGGCGGACGGACGTCCGGATCCTCGTGACCGAGCTTTACGGCCACGCGGACCGGGCGGAGGTCGACTCCCGGGCGACGTGGGCGGTCGAGGCCTTCCGGCTCTTCCTCTTCGCGTTCCAGCTCGTGCGGGCGATCTAGGCGCGGTCGCCCGCGGGCGCGGCGGGCGCCGCGGCCACGTCGAGCGCGAGCGACGGCAGCGCCTCGAACCGGTGCGGGATCCCGCGCATGAGGAGCGCGTGGTCGAAGGCGACGCTTCCGGGCGGGAAGCGCCGCGCGTCGGCGAAGAAGCTCGAGAAGACCTCGTCGACGGCGAGCGGCTCCACGCGCCAGGCGTGCGTGACGAGCCGGACGCCGTCCAGGCGGCCCGGGTCGCGCGTGGCCGAGTAGCCGACGGCGTCGCGCCGGAAGAACTCGGAGGCCTCCTCGACCGAGGCGAAGATGGACCCCGCAGGCAGCCCCACGGCGGGTCGGGCGCGGATCCTCACCTCGACCTCGCCGTCGTCCGACCGCATCTCGAGGGCGATCGGCCCGCCGGCCGCCTCGCGCACGCGGAAGCGCGCCCGGGCGTGCTCCCCCGGGAAGAGCCGCCCGCCCGCCAGGTGGTTGAGGAGCGAGCCGGTGTCGCGCCGCGGGATGTAGACGCCGCTCTGGGGCCCGTCGCCCGCACCCTCCCAGACGACGGCGATGCGATGAGCCGCGTTCTCGCTGTCGAGCCCGAGGAGGGCCGGGAGGGGCGGCGGACGGACGCCCTCGAGCCGGATGAGGCAGATGCCGGCGACCGCCGAGCCCGCGTGCACGCGCGGGCGGAAGGGCGGGGGCAGGACGCGGGCCACGACCTCCGGATCGCAGCGGAAGTTGACGAGGATCCGCCGGGCGATCAGGCCTTCGACCCTCTCGATCTCCATGGCGCCGGGCCTCCGATTCGGTCTCGCCCTCCGATACAGGAAGGGCGGAGCCCGGTTGCGCGAGCCCGGCGAGCCGCTCCCCGTCGGCCCGGATCGTCGCCAGGGGCAATTGGGGCGCGCGGCTCCGGGATCAGAGGGGCGAGTATGCCGGGTGCTTGCCGAAGAGGAAGGCCTCGAGGGCCGCGAGGTCGCCGTCCGGGATCGGCTCGAGCCAGTCGCGGACGATGCGCAGCATCCCGGCCTCGGCCGCCTGCCTCACGCGCCGCCGCACGAGGCCGAGGCCGGACGGGGCGGGCGCGATCGAGACGGCCGTCGCCGGACCGAGGACCTTGCCGAAGATGTAGCCCGTGCGGGCGGCGTGGAAGTCGGAGGTCACGACGACGATGCGCCGCCAGCCGTTCGGATCGAGGAAGCGCACGCGGGTGTAATAGGCGTTGCCGATCGTGTCGAGCGACTCCTCCTCGAGGAGCGCGGCCTCGGGCGGGCAACCGGCGGCCGCGAAGCGCTCGGCCATGGCGCGGGCCTCGGTGCGGGGCGGGCGGTGGGCGGCGAGGTAGCTGTGGGAGCCCGAGAAGATCGCGCGCGGGGCCGCGCCCTCGCGGAAGAGGCGGATCGCCTCGTCGACGCGGGCGGCCGCGATCGGCGGGAGGTCGCCCTGCCCATCGACGCCGCCGCCGAGGACGACGAGGGCGTCGGCGGGCGGGGACGGGGGCGCGGGCGAGGGCGGCGGCGAGGGCGGGGAGGCGCTCACGCCCAGTCGCGGCCCTCGGGCAGGCCGAGGAACGCGCGGCGGGCGGCGAGGCGGGCCGCGCGGTCGGCCGCGAGCGGCCAGCCCCCGGGAAGGACCTCGACGACGTCGCCGGGGCCGGCGCGGGCCTTCAAGGCCTCGAGGTCGCGGCGTGGGGCGATCGTGAGCCGGCGCAGCGTCTCGACGGCGGCGCGCTCGGCATCCGGCGCGAGGAGCCGCTCGAGGGCGCGCTCGTGCTCGCTCGCGGCGCGGCGCGCGGCCGAGAGGCGCTCCGCCGCCTCGGCCTCGCCGGGAAGCGCGCGGGGCGCGGGCCGCCCGCGCCGGTCGTGCTCGACGCCGTCCTTGAGCTTCGCCGCCGCCTTCTCGAGCGCCGCCGCCCGGCGCGTGGCGACATCGCGCTCGACCTCGTGGAAGGCGCGGCCCTCGGCGACCAGGAGCCGGGCGAGCGACGCCTCGTCCTCCGCCCCGGGCGGGCCGACGACGTGGCGCGGCCCGGCGGCCGGGGCGCGCCCGATGGCCTCGAGCCCGGCCAGGAGGTCCACCTCGAGCGGATGCCAGCGCACGTTCGCCGCCCTCCCGGTCGTCGCCGTCACGGGTTCACCAGGCCGAGCGCCACGACCGCCCGCTCCTCGCCGGCGCGCCGCGCCTCGTAGTCGCTCGTCGTCCCGCGGTCGGGGCGGTGGGCGCCGAGCGCGTCGGAGGTCGCGACGTCGGAGACGCGCAGGATCGCGCGCAGCTCGACCGGGCGGCCGGCCTCGGCCGCGGCCCGGGCCACGTGATAGCTCTCGATGTCCACCGTGTCGGCCGGAAGCCCCGTCAGGCGGGCGATCCCGGCCCGGTGCTCGCGGAGCAGCGTCGAGACGTTCGAGTGCGCGACCTCGATCGCCCCGTCGAGCGCGGCCTCGTTGCGGACCGCGACCGGCGCGCGGTCGGACTCGGCGGAGCGGATCGCGCCGCGCGGGAGGATGAACGTGTCGGGCGGGATCCGCGTCGTGAACGAGCCGGCCGAGCCGTAGACGTTCACGCGCCGGAGGTCGGGCTCGTGCGCGAGCACGTGACGCACGGCGTGGTAGGCCATGTCGCCGTGCGCGCCGCCTATGTGGATGAGCAGGTGCTTGCGGCCGTCGACCTCGACCACCCGGTGGGCGAGGGCCTGCGCGTTCCGCGTCTCCCAGCGCCACGGCAGCTCGCGCGCGGGCGGGCCCTCGTCGGCGCTGCGGATGAGCTCGCCGAGCGGCCCGCGGAGGACGGGGTCCGCCTTCACGCGCTCGAGCCGCTCGGGCGCCGTGCCGCCCTGCGCGCGGACGGCGTCGAGGCGGGCGCGCCGCTCCTCCCAGGCCGGGCGGCGGTCGGGGCGGGCCTCGGCCGCCTGCTTCTCGAGGTGGCCGGCCATGTCGCGAAGGACCTTCTCGACGTGGGCGGGGCGCACGCGCTCGCGGAGCGCGCGCTCCATCGCCTTCGTCAGCTCGCCCATCGTGCCGACGGTCACGGCGTCGAAGTCGTGGGCGGCGAGGGTCGGCCCGAGGTCGCGCTCGACGACGCGCCCCGGGTCGAACGCGCCCTCGACCTCGACCTTCGAGGCCGGGACGCCGGCGGTCGCGAGCATGTGGAGCGTCTGCCGGTACCAGTCCTCGCCGAGGATCCCGACGACGTGGTACGCGCCGTCCTCCGGCGACAGGTAGACGCGCCCCGGGAAGTCCTTCGAGTCCGGGTGCGTGACGTTGCGCGTCCGCGACCCGTCGATCGAGCCGACCTCGCCGACCTTGAGCGCGTCGCGGTGGAGGACGACCTTCGCGCCCGGGTCGGCGAGCAGCGGCCGGAGGAAGCGCTCGCGGTCGAGGCGATCGTCGACGTAGCGGACCGGGTCGATCCCGAGGCCGCGCCAGTCGGCACGCCGCGCCTCATCGAGGATCGGCCCGTAGACGGCCGGGTCGACCGGCGCGCGCGCGCCGGCGGCGGCGGCCGGGGCGACGGGGCGCGGCCTGGCGACGGTCGCGGCCGCGGGCGCCGAGGGCGCCGTGGGCGCGGCCGGCGCGGCGACCGGCCCCGCCCCCGGCGTCGCCGGCGTCGTCGCCGCCGGGTCGAGCGGCAGCCGACCCGCGCCGCCGATGCCTCCGATCCCGCTCACGGGTCCAGAGGATACCGGGCGGCTCGGTCCCTAGCAACGCGACGAAGGCAACGGTCGCGAACAGGGCCGGGAGCGGGGCAGGGGGAGGGCGGGACCGCCGCGCGCGCGTCACGTGACGCGACGGCCGGGCCACGGTATCCTCCCGGCCATGACCATCGTCGAAGACATCGGCCGGTTCGTCGCCGGGTTGAGGCCCGAGGCCCTGCCCGCCGGCGTCCTGGCGGCGACGCGCGACCAGGTCGCGAGCGTGCTCGCGTCGTGCCTCCTCGGGACGCGCTCGCGCGCGGCGCGCGCCGTGGCCGCCGCCCGTCTGGGGGATGGGGTCGCCGGGGACCTCGCGACCGGCGCCGCGCTCGTCGCCCGGGCGGCGCGCGCGCCGGCCGCCGACGCGCTGGCGGCCCTGGCGGCGCTCGCCATGGCCTTCGACGACGACGACTACCTCTTCCTCGCCCACACCGGCCACTCGGCCGTGCTCGCCTCGCTCCTGGCGGGGCGCGACGCGCGGGCTTCGGGGGGCGACGTGCTCGCCGCGATCGTCGCCGCGAACGAGGTCGGCGGCCGGCTCGGGGCCGCGTGCCTCGTCGGCCCGCAGAACGGCCAGATGTGGGCCTTCATCCACTCGATCGAGGCGGCCGTCGCGGCGGCGCGGCTCGCGGGGCTCGACGCCGGCGGGACGGCGCGGGCGGCGGCGATCGCGCTGGCCGCGCCGGGGCTGACGCTGACCCCCGGGTTCATGGGGCCCGGCTCGAAGGTGCTGACGGCCGCCGCGCCCTCCGAGCTCGGGCTGCGCGCCGCCGCCTACGCCGCCGCCGGGCTCGACGGCGCCGCCGACATCGTCGAGGGCCCGGGCGGCCTCCTCTCGCGCTTCTCCTACCTCCCGCTCGCGAACCTCGTCTCGGGGCTCGGCACGACCTGGGTCTCGGACACGCTCGCCGTCAAGCCGTGCCCGGGTTGCGCCTACCTGACGCCGGTCGTCGCCTGCACGCGGGACCTCCTCGCCCGCGGCGTGGGCGCCGAGGCCGTCGAGTCGGTCGCCGTCGAGGCCTCCCTCCTCACCTGCGCCATGGACCGCATGTCGCGCGACGGGCCGCTGACGCCCGTGCGCGCGACGTTCCGGGTCGGCCCGGCGGTCGCGCTGACGCTCCTCACCGGGCGCTACGACGAGGACGGGCTCTCGGACGAGGCGCTCGTCGCCGCCGAGCCGCGCATCCGCGACCTCGCCGCCCGCGTCCGCGTCTCCCACGACCCGGCCGCGAGCGGCCGCGTCCTCGCCGCCCTCGCCCGCGCGCTCGGCCCCGACCGCCTCCTCGGCCCGCACCGCCTGCCCGCGATCCTGCGCGGCCTCGCGCGCGCCGCCTCCGACCTCCACGAGACGGCCGAGGGCGCCGCGCTCGGCCTCGGCGACCTGGTCGCGATCGGCCGCGCCTCCGCCCCCGCCGACCGCACCGCCGTCCGCCGCCTCCTCCGCGGCCTCGCGGTCCGCGCCCTCCGCGTCCCCTCGCCCGCCGCCCAGAAGCTCGACGGCGTCGACTTCTCGACCCTCACCCTCCCCTTCGGCGCGACCGTCCGCGCCCGCCTCCGCGACGGCAGCGAGGTCTCGGCCTCGCGCCCCTTCCCGCCCGGTTCTCCCGCCGCCGGCGACCGCGCCGAGGTCGCGCGCGAGAAGCTCGAGCGCGCGCTCGCCGGTCGCCCGGCGCCCGGGCGGGCGCGGGCGATGACGGCGTGGAAGCGCTTCCCGGACGTGGCCCCGGGGGAGCTGCTGGAAGCGGTGCTGGGGGCGGGAGACGACCCGGGCTGACCGGCCGATCGGGAGCTCCCGCTTGCGGCGGGACGGGGCCACCACGATACGGCCGTTCCGTGCTTGATGTTCGATCGGCCCGGCGTCTATACTGCGGCTGTCGGGTGTTCTCCTCCTTCAGGCAGCCACATCACGAGAGCAACGGAGGGAGACATGCTGCGCGACCGGAGGGCCCTCGCGCGCGCCGCCATCGCCGCGCTCGCGATCTTCGCCGGCGGTCCGGGCTGTGACGATGGTTCGACGCGAACCGTGGCCGTACCCGTCCCCACGCCTGCCGCCCCTGCGCCCGAGGTCGAGTGGCTGCGGCAGTTCGGGACGTCGGGCGGCGCGAACGACATCGCCTTCGCCGTGGTCGCCGACGCGAGCGGAAGCGTCTTCGTGGCCGGCCAGACGTTCGGCGCGCTCCCCGGCCAGAGCAGCGCCGGCAACGGCGACGCCTTCGTGCAGAAGCGCGACTCGACCGGCGCGCTCGTGTGGACCCACCAGTTCGGAACCGTGGCGAACGACAGCGCGGTGGCGGTGTCCGTCGACGCCGGCGGCGCGATCTACGTGGGCGGCTCGGTCGAGGCGGCGCTCCCCGGCCAGACCGCCGCGGGCGGCGTCGATTCGTTCGTCCGGAAGCTCGACGCGAACGGGAACGAGCTCTGGACGCGCCAGTTCGGCAGCTCGGCCAACGACTCCGTGACCGGCGTCGCCGTGGACGCGACGGACGTCTACGTCTGCGGCTCGGTCATCGGCGCCCTCCCGGGCCAGACGAGCGCCGGGAGCACCGACGCCTTCGTGCGCAAGTACGACGCCGCGGGAACGGAGGTCTGGATCCGCCAGTTCGGGACGGTCCAGGCCGACGCGGCCGCCGCCATCTCCGTCGACCCGACGGGCGTCTACGCCGGAGGACAGACGGGGCAGTCGCTCGGGGGCGAGCCGTTCGCGGGCGGCATCGACGCCTTCCTCCGGAAGTACGACACGGCCGGCAACGTGGTCTGGACTCGCCAGTTCGGAAGCTCCGCCAACGACCAGATCTTCGGCGTCTCCGCCGACGGGAGCGCGATCTACGCCGGCGGCGTGACGACCGGCACGCTCCCCCTCCAGAACACGGCCGGGGGGAACGACGCGTTCGTGAGGAGGTACGACCCGGATGGAAACGCCGTCTGGACGACGCAGTACGGGACCCCGGCGCTCGACAACGCCCTCGGTATCTCCTCCGACGGGAGCGGGAGCGTCTACGCCGCCGGCCGGACCGACGCCTCGCTCTCGGGCCAGACCTACGCGGGGGGCGCCGACGCGTACGTGCGCAAGCTCGACGCCGCGACCGGCGCCGAGGTCCTGACGCGCCAGATCGGTTCCCCGTTCCTCGACCTCGCGAACGGCGTCTTCGCCTCGACGGCCGGCGTCCACGTGGCGGGGCAGGCCCGCGGCAACCTCCCCGGGCAGAGCGGCGCCGGAAACATCGAGGCCTTCGTGCGGAAGCTCGACGCGGGCGGCACCGAGGTCTGGCTGCGGCAGTTCGGGACCCTAGGCCCCGTGGACGACCTGGTCCGGTCGGTGGCCGCGGACGCGGACGGCAACGTCTACGTCGCCGGCGACACGAGCGGCGACCTTGCCGGCGCGAGCGCCGGAAACCAGGACGGCTTCGTGCGGAAGTACGACCCCTTCGGGAACGTCATCTGGACGCGGCAGTTCGGGACGGCCGGTCAGGACACGCCCCTCATCATGGCGGTCGCGGGCTCGCCCGCCGCGATCTACGTCACCGGGCTGACGGACGCCGGGTTCCAGGGCTTGCCGTTCGCCGGCCCCCCGACGGATGTCTACGTGCGGAAGTACGACGCCGACGGCAACGAGGTCTGGACGCGGCAGTTCGGCTCGGCGGGGCTCGACAGCCCGAGCGCGATCGCGGCCGACTCGGGGGCCGTCTACGTCGCCGGAGCGACGCAGGGGGCGCTCGTCAGCCCCGTCGCCGGACCGCAGGACGCGTTCGTCCGCAAGCTCGACGCGGCGACGGGAAACGAGGTGTGGACGCGCCAGTTCGGCTCGACGGCCACGGATGCGGCCCTGGCCGTCGCGATCGACGCCTCCGCGGTCTACGTCGGCGGACAGACCCAGGGGACGCTCGCCACGCCGGTCTCCGGGTCGCAGGACGCCTTCGTGCGGAGGCTCGACCCGGACGGGAACGCGATCTGGACCACGCAGTTCGGCTCGACCGCGGCCGACTCCGCGCTCTGCCTCGTGTCCGACGGCACGGCCCTGTACGTGGGCGGCCAGACCGGAGGGGCCGCCTCCCTCGACGGCGGAACGCCGCTCGGCGGCGCCAACGACGCGTTCCTGAGGAGGCTCGACCCGGCGACCGGGAACGCCCTCTTCACCCGCCAGTTCGGATCGACCATCGGCGACTTCGGCCGGGCGCTGGCGCTCGACGCGACCGGGGTTCTCGTCGCCGGGAACACGAACGGCGTCTTCCCGGGGCAGTCGAGCGCCGGGCTCTTCGACGGGTACATCCAGAAGTTCGACCCGAGCGGGAACGTGGTCTTCATCCTGCAGTTCGGCTCCACGCAGAACGACAACGTCCTCGCGATCTTCGCGGATCGATCGGGGAACGTCTACATCGGCGGAGCGGCGAGCGGCGCCCTCCCCGGTCAGACGAGCGCGGGAGCGGACGACGCCTTCGCGGCGAGGCTCATGCCGGCGCGCTTCCCGTGACGCCCGGCGGGCGTCACGGGTCGCGCGTCACGTGACACGGGCCCTGTTGCGTGACCGCCACCCGACGGGCTCGTGACGCCCGCGTCAGGCCCCTTCCCCGAGCCGCTCGACCACCGTCTCGCAGAGCGCCGCCACCCCGCGGCGCGGGACGACGACCAGCTTCCCGGCGAACTCGGCGCGCTGGTCGGTGTAGAGCTTCGAGACCTTGTGGGCGAGGATCGTCGAGCCCCAGACCACGGCGATGTCGGACCAGCCGAGGTCGGCCCGGGCGCTCGCGATGTTGTTGTGGGCGGTGCCGTCGACGACGCGGACCTCGAGGCCGTCGAGGAGGCGGCGGAGCTCGTCGGCCGTGCCCGGGCCGCCGCCGACGACGAGGAGGCGCGTGAGGCCGCGGCGCTCGAAGGCGTCGAGGAGGGCGGCGGCCGAGCGGCGGTTCGTCGAGCCGCCGCAGCGCTCGCAGAGGGCGGGGTCGGCGACGGCGCGGACCGCGCGGCCTCCGGGCGCGGGCGCGGCGAGGCAGAGCGCGCAGCGGGCGAGGGTCGCGGCCGGGCGGGCGCGGGCGCGGGAGGCGAACGCCTCGCGGGCCCGGACGGCGATGTCGGCCGGGACGAAGTCGGCCTCGTGCGCGGTCTCGGCGCCCTGGTCGATGAGCCAGAGGAGGAGGTCGTCGGCGGAGACGCCGATCTCGCGGGCGAGGTTGCGGACGCGGACGGCGCGAGCCATGGTCCTCCCACCATGCCACGGCCCCGGCCCCGGCGCAAGCAAGACCCCGCAAGCCTTGCCGGACCGGACCGGCCGCAGTAAAGTGCCGGTCGCCCCGGCCCGGATGCAAGGAATCCTTGCATCCGAGGGCCTCTCGACCGCGAGGAGGCTTCAGATGCAAGGAGACCTTGCATCTGGCGGCCCCGCGGGGATCGGCGGGGGAGGCGGGGGGCCGCGGGCGGGAGGGGCGTGGGCATGGAGCGGGCGGCACCGGCGCCGACGCGGCTCGGGCGGCTCAGGGTCTACGTCGCGGAGATGTTCCCGCCGCTCGTCCACGTGCCGGCGAGCGCCGCCGGGTTCTACGCCGCCTACTTCCTCGGGCACGCGGCCGCCTCGCCCGGGCCGGTGCGCGTGACGGCGGCGTCGGTCGGGGGCGCCGCGACCGTGCTCCTCGTCTCGCTCCTCCTCCGGGTCTTCGACGAGCTGAAGGACCTCGAGACCGACCGCGTCCTCTTCAAGGAGCGGCCGGTGCCGAGCGGGCGCGTGACCGTCGCCGACTTGAAGGCGCTCATGGGCGCGCTCCTCGTCTCGATCGCCCTCCTCAACGCCTTCCAGCCGCGGCCCGTGCTGATCGCGTTCCTGGGCGTGCTCGGGTTCGCCTTCCTCACCTTCCGCTACTTCTTCATCCCCGGGTTCCTCCGGACGCGCGTCGTCTGGCTCCTGATCACGCACCAGCCGCTCGTCCCGCTCGTCGGCCTCTACGCCGTGATCTCGGGGACGGTCGCCGCCGGCGGGCGGCTCGGATCGGGCTCGGCCGCCGTCGTCCTCATAGGCTGGCTCCCCGCGCTCGCCTGGGAGCTGTCGCGGAAGATCCGCGCCCCCGAGCAGGAGGACGCGTACGTCACCTACTCGCGCGTCTTCGGGACGCGCGGCGCGGCCCTCGCCGCCCTGGCGCCGATCGTCGCCGCGGCCGCGCTCGCCCCCTGGCTCGGCCGGCGGCTCGACCTCGGCTGGGGGTGGGTCGCGCCGATCGTCGCCGCCGCGGCGCTCGCCGTCCTCGGCTTCGGGCGGTTCCTCGCCCGGCCGTCGCCGGCGAGCGCGAAGCTCCGGCCCTTCGCGGAGGTCTTCGCCGTCGCCTTCTACTTCGCCGCCGTGCTCGGCGTCGGGCTCGCGCGCGGCGTGCGGCCCGGCGGCTGACGGTGAGGGCGGCCGCCCCGTGACCCCCCCCGTCCGCCACGTCGACCGCGAGACGGGCGAGGTCCGCGAGGAGCGCGTCTTCGGCGGGCGGGCGCTCCGCTTCCTCTACGCGACGCGGCTCGGCGGCCTGCTGCGCGAGCTGATCGCCGTCCGGCCGCTCTTCAGCCGGATCTACGGCGGGCGCATGGACCGGCCGGCGACCCCCGAGCGCATCCGCGCCTTCGCCGACGAGGCCGGGATCGCGCTCGCCGAGGCCGAGCACCCGCTCGAGCGCTACCGCACGGTCAACGACCTCTTCTGCCGGCGGCTCAAGCCCGGCTGCCGGCCCGTCGACCGCGACCCCGCCCACCTCGTCTTCCCGGCCGACGGGCGCGCCCTCGCGTTCCCGACGCTCGCGGGCGGGACCCTGCCGCTCCCCGTGAAGGGCGCGAGCGTGACGGTCGCCGACCTCCTCGGCGACGCCGACCTCGCGCGCGCCTACGCCGGCGGGTCCGCGGTCGTCGTCCGGCTCGCGCCCGGCGACTACCACCGCTACCACTTCCCGGACGGCGGCGTCCCCTCGACCCCGCGCCGCCTCGGGCGGCGCCTCCACACGGTGACGCCGCTCTCGCTCGGGCGCGGGATCCCCGTCTTCTCGCTCAACCGCCGCGAGGTGACGATCCTTCGCTCGGACGGGTTCGGCGACCTCGCGATCGTCGAGGTCGGCGCCCTCGCGGTCGGCACGATCGTCCAGACCCACGCCCCGGAGCGCCGCGTCGAGCGCGGCGACGAGAAGGGCTACTTCGCCTTCGGCGGGTCGACGATCGTCCTCGTGGCCGCGCCCGCGCGCCTCGAGCTCGACCGCGACCTCGTCCTGAACACGGGCCGCGGCCTCGAGACGAAGGTCAAGTGGGGCACGCGCCTCGGCCGGCGACCCTGAGCCCCGGGAGCCCCGCTTCCCTCATTTCCGGAAGTACATCGAGCTCCCGATCAGGACCGCCTTCGGCGGCTCGGGCCCGCCGACCTTGCCGCCGTGGATCCGGAAGAGGCGCGTCCATCTCGAGCGGCCCCGCGACCCAGCCGTCCGGGACGCCGCACTCGATCCTGCGCCCGGCGAGGTCGAAGGCGCGCGGCGCGAACCGCGCCCGGACCGAGCCCGCCGGGGCCGACGGCGACGCCGGCGCCGCCGGCGCGGGCGCCGCCGGCTCGCCCCAGTCGCCGCCGCCGCCCGGCGGCTCGCCCCAGTCGTCGTCGGCGCGGGCGAACGGGGGAAGGACGAACGCGCAGGCGAGAGCCACGGCGAGCCATCTCATGGGGCGCCTCCTCGTCGGTGCTTGCTCCCGATCGAGTGATCGATCACGGCAGGGCCGCGCGCCACCCTTCGCCCGGATGATATGTAAGGGCGCATGGCCGGCGACTTCCGGGGGACGGATCGCTTCGAGGTCCGGCGACGCGTCGGGGCGGGCGCGTTCGGCGTCGTCTACGAGGCCTTCGACCGCGAGCGCGGCGCGCCCGTGGCGCTGAAGACGCTGACGCGCGTCGAGCCCGTCGCCCTCTACCGCTTCAAGCAGGAGTTCCGCGCGCTCGCGGACGCCGTGCACCCGAACCTCGTCGCCCTCCACGAGCTGTTCTCGGAGGGCGACGACTGGTTCTTCACGATGGAGCTCCTCGAGGGCGTGGGCTTCCTCGACTGGGTGCGCCCGGGCGGCGACCCGAAGGCGTCCGACACGCTCCCGGTCGCCCCCGGTTCCATGGCGGCGGCGCTCGCCGCCAGCGGGTCGGCCGACGTCGAGGCGGCGGCCGCGCCCGCGCGGACGCCGGCCCGGTCCGAGCGCCTCCGCCCCGCGCTGCGCCAGCTCGCCTCGGGGATCGCGGCGCTTCACGCCCGCGGCACGCTCCACCGGGACATCAAGCCGTCGAACGTCCTCGTGACCCCCGAGGGACGCGTCGTCCTGCTCGACTTCGGGCTCGCGACGGACCTGGGCGGCGCGGACGAGCACGCCGACCGGCGCATCGTCGGCACGGCCCTCTACATGGCGCCCGAGCAAGCCGCCGCCCACCCGCTGACCGAGGCGAGCGACTGGTACGCGGTCGGCGCCGTGCTCTACGAGGCGCTCACCGGGCGCGCGCCCTTCGTCGGCACGGTGCTCGAGGTCCTGCGCCAGAAGACGACCGCCGACCCGCCGCCGCCAGGGACGCTCGTCGCGGGCGTCGACGCCGACCTCGAGGCGCTCTGCCTCGCCCTCCTCCACCGCAACCCGGCGGCCCGCCCGGGCGGCGCCGAGGTCCTGCGCCGCCTGGGCGCCGGGGACGGCGACGGCGGACCCGGCGCGCCCGGCGCCTCGAGCGCATCCGGCGCGCCCGAGTCGCTCCCGGGCGAGGGCCGGCTGCCGCTCGTCGGCCGCGCCCGCCACCTCGCCGCGCTCGCCGCCGCCTACCACCGCGCGCACGAGGGCGATGCGACCGTCGCCCTCGTCCACGGCCCGTCCGGCATGGGCAAGACGGCGCTCGTGCGCCGGTTCCTCGACGGGCTCGGGGCCGAGCGCCGCGCCGTCGTGCTCGCGGGCCGCTGCTACGAGCGCGAGTCGGTGCCCTACAAGGCGCTCGACAGCGTCGTCGACGCCCTCGCCCGGCACCTGGCGCGCCTCCCGGCCGCCGAGGCCGAGGCCTTGCTGCCGCCCGCCATCCACGACCTCGCCCGCGTCTTCCCCGTGCTCCGCCGCGCCGGCGCCGTCGAGCGCGCGCCGCGCCCCGCCTTCGAGACACCCGACCCGCAGGAGCAGCGCCGGCGCGCCTTCGCGGTCCTGCGGGACCTGCTCGCGCGCCTCGCGGGCGGCGGCGGCGGCGGCGCCGGCGGCGGCCCGGCCCCCTTCGAGCCGCGCCCCGTCGTCCTCGCGATCGACGACGTCCAGTGGGGCGACGAGGACAGCGCCGCCCTCCTCGGCTTCGTCCTGAAGCCGCCCGACCCCCCGCCGATCCTCCTCCTGCTCGCCTACCGGGCGGAGGAGGCGGCCGGGAGCCCCTTCCTGCGGGCGTTCCTGGGCGTGACGACGGCCCCGCTCCGGGACGCGACCTCGGGCGCCGCCCTGCGCGAGGTCGAGGTCGGCGCCCTCGAGCCCGAGCACGCGCGCGAGCTGGCCCTCGCGCTCCTCGGCGCCGGCGCGGCCGCCGCCCGGCGCGCCGACGAGATCGCCCGCGAGGCGCACGGGAACCCGTACTTCGTCGCCGAGCTCGCCCGCTACGTCCACGAGGGGGCGGCCCTCCGGCCCGACGCGCCGGGCGGCACGATCGCCCTCGAGCGCGTCATCTCGGCCCGCGTCTCGCGCCTGGCCGAGGCCGACCGGCGGCTGCTCGAGGCCGTCGCCGTGGCCTCGGGGCCGCTCGACCTCGCCGTCGCCGCGCCCGCGACCGGCCTCGACGCCGTCGCCTCGCGCGCCGCCGCCGGGCGGCTCGCGGCCGCGAACCTCGTGCGCGTCCGCGGCCCGCGCGGGCAGGACGAGGTCGAGACCTTCCACGACCGGATCCGCGTCACCGTCGTCGGCGCGCTCGCCGCCGACGCCCGCCGCGACTGGAACCGCCGCCTGGGCGACGCGCTCGAGGCCTGGGGGCGCGGCGACGCCGAGACGCTCCTCGCCCACTTCCTCGCCGCCGGCGCGCGCGACCGGGCCGCCGCCTACGCGGCCCGCGCCGGCGACGAGTCGGCGAGCGCCCTCGCCTTCGAGCACGCCGCCCACCTCTACCGGCTGGCCCTCGACCTCGGCGGCGACGGGGCCCCGGACGCCGGCGCCGGCACCGTCCGCTCGCTCCGCGCGCGCTTGGGCGATGCGCTCGCCAGCGCCGGCCGCGGCCCCGAGGCGGCCGACGCCTACCTCGACGCCGCGCGGGCGGCCGACGGGGCGGGGGCGCCCGGCGACGCCCGCGAGCTGCGGCGCCGGGCCGCCGACCAGCTCCTCCGGAGCGGCCACATGGACCGCGGGCTCGAGTGCCTGCGCGAGGTCCTCGCCGCCGTCGACCTGCGCCTCGCCCCGACGCCGCTGCGCGCGCTCCTCGGCCTCCTGCTCCGGCGCGCGCTCGTCCGCCTGCGCGGCCTCGGGTTCCGCGAGCGCCCGGCCGCCGAGGTCGGGCCGGGCGACCTCGCCCGCATCGACACGTGCTGGTCCGTGTCGGCGAGCCTCTCGACCGTCGACACCGTGCGCGGCGCCGACTTCCAGACCCGGCACCTCCTCCTCGCCCTCCGCGCCGGCGAGCCGTACCGCGTCGCCCGCGCCCTCGCCATGGAGGGGGCCTACGCGGCGGCGGGCGGCGGCGCCCGCGGCTTCGCCCGCGCCGAGCGCGTCGGCGCCCGGGCCCTCGCCCTCGCCGAGCGCCTCGACCACCCGCACGGCGTCGGCGTCGCCCTCACCGCCTCGGGCGCCGTCGCCTTCCTCGAGGGCCGCTTCCGCGTCGCCCGCGAGCGCTGCGAGCGCGGCCTCGCCGTCTACCGCGACCGCTGCACCGGCGTCGCCTGGGAGGCCGTGACGGCGCAGCTCTTCTGGATCTGGTCGACGGTCTACGTGGGCGAGATCGGCGAGCTCTCGGCCCGCCTCCCCGGCCTCGTCGCCGAGGCGCGCGAGCGCGGCGACGTGTACGCGGACGTGAACTTCCGGACGGGCCTCGCCAACCTCGTCTGGCTCGCCGGCGACGATCCCGAGCGCGCGCGCCGCGAGGCCGACGGCGCGCTCGCCGCCTGGTCGTCGGCCGAGCGCGGCTTCCACCAGCAGCACTACCGCGACCTCTACGCCCGGACGCAGATCGACTTCTACGCCGGGCGCGGCGCGGAAGCGCACGAGCGCCTGGGCCGCTCGTGGCGCGCGCTCGCGCGCTCCCTCCTCCTCCGCCTCCAGCTCCCGCGGATCGAGATGGTGCACCTCCGGGCGCGGGCGGCGCTGGCGGCGGCGCAGGCGGAGGCGACTTCCAGCGCGCGGCCCGCCCTCCAGGCGGCCGCCGCCCGGGACGCCCGCCGCCTCGAGAAGGAGCGCCGGCCCTGGGCGGACCCGCTCGCCAGGCTCGTGCGCGCCGCGCTGGCCGCCGCCCGCGGCGATCGCGAGGGGGCGGCCGAGACGCTCGCCCTCGCCGAGCAGGAGCTCGAGGCCCAGGAGATGGCGCTCTACGCGGCGGCCGCCCGCCGCCGGCGCGGGGAGCTTTCGGGCGGCGAGCGGGGGCGCGCCCTCGTCGCCTCGGCCGATGCCGCGATGCGGGCGCGCGGGGTCGCCCGCCCGGCGGCGATGGCAAACGTCCTCGCGCCCGGCTTCGCGCCCGGCTAAACTGGGATCGTCCCCGCTCGCCCCAAAGGACCGCACCGCCGGGAGGACCGAGCTCCATGGCGACGCGCATTCCCGTCGCGACGTATCGCCTCCAGCTGAACCGCGACTTCCCCTTCGCGGCGGCGGCGGACCAGGTCGACTACCTCGACGCGCTCGGCGTGACCGACGTCTACGCCTCGCCGATCCTCGCCGCGCGGCCCGGGAGCAACCACGGCTACGACGTCGTCGACCCGACGCGCCTGAACCCGGACCTCGGCCCGGAGGCGGACCTCGGCCGGCTCGCCGAGCGGCTGCGCGCGCGCGCCATGGGGCTCCTCCTCGACGTCGTCCCGAACCACATGTGCATCGCCGATCCCGGGAACGTCTGGTGGTCGGACGTCCTCGAGAACGGCCCCGGCTCGCCGCACGCCGGCTGGTTCGACGTGGACTGGCACCCGCCCAAGCCCGAGCTCAAGGACCGGGTGCTGCTCCCCTTCCTCGGCGACCAGTACGGGCGCGTCCTCGAGGACGGCGCGCTCCGGGTCGCCTACCAGGAGGGGGCGTTCCTCGTCCGCTACGGGCCGCTCGTCTTCCCGCTCGCGCCGCGGACGACGACGATGGTCCTCGAGCCGGCGCTCGCGGCCCTCCGCGAGCGCCACGGCCTCGACGAGAAGGACCCGCGCGTCCTCGAGCTCGAGAGCATCATCACGGCCCTCCGGCACCTGCCGCGCCGCACCGAGATCGACCCCGAGAGGGTGCGCGAGCGCCGGCGCGAGAAGGAGATCGCCAAGCGGCGCCTCGACGCGCTCGTCTCCTCTCCCGGGGGCGGGGAGGTGCGGGTCGCGCTCGAGGCCGAGCTCGCCGCGGTCAACGGGCGCCGGGGCGACCCGCGGAGCTTCGACCGGCTCGAGGCGCTGCTCGCCGAGCAGGCGTACCGCCTGAGCTCCTGGCACGTCGCCTCGGACGAGATCAACTACCGGCGCTTCTTCGACATAAACGACCTCGCCGCCGTGAGGGTCGAGGGCGAGGAGGTGTTCGCGGCGGTCCACCGCCTGGTCTTCGAGTACGTGCGGCGAGGCTGGGTCACGGGCCTGCGCGTCGACCACGTGGACGGGCTCTACGACCCGGTCCGCTACCTCGAGGACCTGCAGCGCGGGTGCGGCGAGGCGACCACCGGGAGCGGGTTCTACGTCGTCGTCGAGAAGATCCTGGAGCCCGGGGAGCGGCTGCGCGAGCGCTGGGCGACCCAGGGGACGACCGGATACGACTTCCTGAACCTCGTGAACGGGATCTTCGTCGACCCCGCGGGCGCGGGCGCCGTGCGGGACTTCTACGGGCGCTTCGCCGGCCAGCGGACCCCGTTCGACGAGCTGCTCTACCAGTGCAAGCGGTTCATCCTCGGCGTGTCCCTGTCGAGCGAGATCCACGTCCTCGGCCGCGAGCTCGACCGGATCTCGGAGCAGCACCGCTACTCGCGCGACTTCACCCGCAACGGCCTCTACCACGCGCTCGGGACCGTGGTCGCCTCGTTCCCCGTGTACCGCACGTACATCCGGGCCGAGGAGGGCCTGGTCGACGACGAGGACCGGCGCCACGTCGACCTCGCGATCGCCGCCAGCAAGCGGCGCAACCCGGCGACGGCCGCGTCGATCTTCGACTGGGTCCGCTCGGTGCTCCTCCTCGACGACCCCGAGGGGCTGAGCGAGGCCCAGGTCGCGGCGCGGCGCCGCTTCGTCATGCGCGTCCAGCAGCTCACGGGGCCGGTGATGGCGAAGGGTCTCGAGGACACGTCCTTCTACCGTCACTACCCGCTCGCCTCGCTCGACGAGGTCGGCGGCCGCCCGGACCGGACCGGGGTCCCGCTCGAGGAGTTCCACGCGGCCTGCGCCGCGCGCCTCGCCTCGTGGCCGCACGCGCTCTCGGCCACGGCGACGCACGACACCAAGCGCGGCGAGGACCTGCGCCTGCGGATCGACGCCCTGTCCGAGATCCCCGAGGAGTGGGCGCGCGCGGTCGAGCGCTGGCACGCGCAGAACCGCGACCGGCGGACCCTCGTCGGCGGCGCGCCCGCGCCCGACGCCAACGAGGAGTACCTCCTCTACCAGACCCTGGTGGGCATCTGGCCGCCCGGCGGGCCCGGGGCGTCCGGGGAGGCGGAGCGCGCGCGCCTCGTCGAGCGCGTCCTCGCCTACGTGAACAAGGCGCTCAAGGAAGCCAAGGTCCACACGAGCTGGATCAACCCGAACGACGCGTACGACCGGGCCGTGCGCGACTTCGTCCGGGCGGTCCTGGACCCGCGGACGGGCGAGGCGTTCCAGGCCGACCTCGCGCCCTTCGCGGAGCGCGTCGCGCGGGCGGGCATGCTCGCCTCGCTCGCCCAGACGCTCGTGAAGGTCGTCGCCCCGGGCGTCCCGGACTTCTACCAGGGGACCGAGCTCTGGGACCTGTCGCTCGTCGACCCCGACAACCGGCGGCCCGTGGACTTCGCGGGGCGGCGCGCCCTCCTCGACGCGCTGCGCGCCGGGGTCGAGGCCGACCGGCGCGGGCTCGTTCGCCGGCTGATCGCCGCCCCCGAGGACGGGCGCGTGAAGCTCTTCGTCACGAGCGAGGCGCTCCGCTTCCGGCGGGCGAACCGCGACCTGTTCGAGCGCGGCGCATACGTGCCGCTCGAGGCGCGCGGGGCCCGGGCCGGGCACGTCATCGCCTTCGCGCGCGTCGCCGGCGAGCGCGCGGCGGTCGCGCTCGCCGGCCGCTTCTTCCTCAAGCTCGGCCCGCCCGGGGCGAGGACGTGGGGCGACACGGAGGTCGCGCTGCCGGCTGGGCGGCGCTTCCGCGACGCGTTCACGGGGCGCGAGCTCAGGGTCGAGGGCGGCGGCGGGCTCCGGGCGGCGGAGGCGTTCGCGGAGATGCCGGTGGCGCTGCTCGAGAGGCTGTCGTGACGCGCGCGCGCGAGCGCGCCGACCTCGGCGCCCACGTCCGGCCGGGGGGCGTCGAGTTCCGGGTCCTCGCGCCGCGCGCCGAGCGGCTCGCCGTCAAGATCGTGGGCCCGAGGCCCGGGGCGGAGGTCGCGCTCGAGCGGGACGAGGAGGGCGTCCACTCCGGGCTCGTCGAGGGCGCCAGGCCCGAGCAGGACTACGTCTACGTGCTCGACCGCCGGACGCGCGACGGCGGGCGCGAGCGCGTCGAGCGGCCCGACCCGGCGTCGCGCTTCCAGCCGGCGGGCGTGCACGGCCCGTCGCGGGTCATCGACCCGCGCGGCTTCCGCTGGACGGACGCGGGCTGGGCCGGGATCCCGCTCGAGGACTACGTCGTCTACGAGCTGCACGTCGGCACGTTCACGGCCGCGGGGACGTTCGAGGCGGCGATCGCCCGCATCCCGCACCTCGTGGCGCTCGGCGTCACGGCGGTCGAGATCATGCCGGTCGCCGAGTTCCCGGGCGGGCGGAACTGGGGTTACGACGGCGTCTACCCGTACGCCGTCCAGTCGAGCTACGGCGGCCCGCGCGGGCTCGTGCGCCTGGTCGACGCCTGCCACGGAGCCGGCCTCGCCGTCGTCCTCGACGTCGTCTACAACCACCTCGGTCCGGAGGGGAGCTACCTCGGCGACTTCGCGCCCTTCTTCACCTCGAAGTACCGCACCCCCTGGGGCGAGGCCGTGAACTTCGACGACGCCGACAGCGACCTCGTGCGCGCGTTCGTCGTCGAGAACGCGCTCCAGTGGGTGCGCGACTACCACGTGGACGCGCTCCGCCTCGACGCCGTCCACGCGATCTACGACCTCGGCCCGCGCCACATCCTCGAGGAGCTGGGGACGGCCGTCCGCGAGGAGGCGCGGCGGCTCGGGCGCGTCGCCTTCGCGATCGCCGAGAGCGACCTGAACGACGTCCGCCTGATCCGGCCGATCGCCGAGGGCGGGCTCGGGCTCGACGCCCAGTGGAGCGACGACTTCCACCACGCGGCCTGCGCCCTGCTGACGGGTGCGCGCCACGGCTACTTCGTCGACTTCGGGCGCGTCGCCGACCTCGAGAAGGCCATCGCCCTGGGCTTCGTCCAGGACGGGACGCGCCGCTCGACCTACCGGCGGCGCCGGCACGGCAGCTCGGCGGCGGCCGTCGCCGGGCGGCGACTCGTCGTCGCCCTCGAGAACCACGACCAGGTCGCGAACGCCTCGGGCGGACGGCGCCTCTCGACGATCGTCCCGTTCGAGGCGCAGAAGCTCGCGGCGGCGCTGCTGCTCGCGGGCGCGCCGAACGTGCCGCTCCTCTTCATGGGCGAGGAGTACGGCGAGACGGCGCCGTTCTACTACTTCACGAGCCACGGCGACCCGGCGCTCGGAGAGGCCGTGCGCGAGGGCCGGCGCCGCGAGCTCGAGGGCTTCGGGATCGACGTGCCGGACCCGCAGGCGGAGGCGACGTTCCGCGCGTCGAAGCTCGACTGGTCGCGGGCCGAGCGGGCGCCGCACGCGGCCGTGCTCCGGCTCCACCGGGACCTGCTGCGCCTGCGGCGCGAGCACCCGGCCCTCGCCGGCTGCCGCAAGGAGCTGACGCGGGGCGAGTCGAGCGAGGAGGAGCGCTGGCTGGTGGTCGAGAGAGGGCACCCGTCGGGCGCGCGCGCCGTGCTGGTGGCGAACCTGGCGGCGCAGGCGCAGGCGGTGCCGGCGCCGGTGCTCGGCGAGACCGGGGGCGAGTGGCGGCTGGCGCTGCACACCGCGGACACGCGCTACGACGGGCCGGGAGCGCCGGCGCCGCCCGCCATGCCGCCTCACAGCGCCGCGCTGCTTCTGCGAGAAACCTAGAGAGACGAAAGACACGGAGAAGAGAAGAGGACACAGAGGTCACAGAGGAAACAGAGGATCCGATCGAGATGGATCGTCTCTCTTGCACTCGCGCCCGACTGCACGATCGCCCTGGGCCCCGGGATAGACCATCCCTATGCGCGCAAGCCTCCTCGCCTCTCTCTTGCTCTCCCTCCTCACCGCCGCTTGTCAGTCGGGCGGCGGCGGCGGCCTGCCGCCCGCGGCGCCCGCGACGCCCGCCGCGCCCGCGCCGGCGGGCCCGGGGTCCGGAACGGGAGCCCCCCTCACCCTCGTCAAGCAGTACACCGAGCACCTGGGCCGCCTGACGAACACGCCCGCGAACGACATCGCCGCCATCGGCCTCAAGGGAACGGACCTCGGCGTCGCGTTCGAGCGCGACGGGAAGATCGTCTTCCTCTTCGGCGACTCCTGGACGACGGACGGCGCGAACTGGGACGACGACTCCGCCGCCTGGCTCCCGGCCGGGCCGCTCCCCGCGGGCGGCGCGATGCCGCGCCTCATCTGGTTCCTCGAGCCGCCGGCGCCGTGGCGGTCGGGCCTGCGCTTCCTCCCGCTCCGCGTCCCGGGCCTCCGCCTCGGGGCCATGAACGTCCCGCTCGACGCGATCGCGCACGGGCCGACGACGTACGTCTTCTTCAACGCCGGCTACGACGGCGCGACCGGGCGGCACTCGACGTCGGCGCTCGCCCACACGACGGGCCTCGCCTTCGACCGCCTCGTCCTCGACCACGCCGTGCCGAGCGACAAGTTCCTGAACGTGAGCGCGTTCGTCGAGGGCGCGACCGTCTGGATCTTCGGCAGCGGCGCCTACCGGGCGAGCGCGCCGTACCTCGCGACCGTCGACGTCGCGGCGATCGCCGACCGCCCGAGCTGGCGCTACTTCCAGGGGCTCGACGCGAGCGGCGCCCCCCGCTTCGGCCCGGACGAGGCCTCGGCCGCGCCCCTCTTCGGCGCCGGCTGCCTGGGCGAGCTGTCGGTCCGGCCGCACCCGACGCTCGGGCTCTACCTCATGACCTACAACTGCGCCGCCCCGCGCGGGATCCACCTGCGGACGGCACCGTCTCCCTGGGGCCCCTGGAGCGACCCGCCCCAGGTGATCTTCGCCCCCGGCGCCTTCGAGGACCGCGGCTACGAGCACTTCATGCACGCGGACGTGCGCGCCGCCGGCCACGACGACGGGCTCTCCGAGCCGGGCCGCGAGACCGAGTGGGGCGGCGAGTACGGGCCGTACCTCGTGCCGGCGTGGTTCGCGGACGGCCCGGTCCCCGGCTCGCACGCGATCGTCTACACCCTCTCGTCCTGGAACCCGTACGCCGTCCACCTCCTGCGCACGGTCCTCGCCGCCCCCGGCGTCGCCGTCCCGAAGCCCGCGCCCGGCGCCTCTCTGCCGCGCGCCCGCCTCGCCGCCGCCGACCTCGCGACCGACCCCTACGCCGCGGGGAGCGGCTGGCAGTCCTCGGGCGACCGGTTCGTCCGCTTCTTCGGCGGCTTCGGGACGCCCGAGTGGCGGCTCACGACGTACGCCTCCCCGCTCGGCGACGGGGCGCGCGGGCGCCTGTGGCAGGACTTCGCGGTCGACGCGGCGACGAGCGAGCTCCGCTTCCGCGTGCACGGCGGCCACGCGAGCGTCAAGCTCCTGCGCGTGGCGACCGGCGAGGTCGTCCGGGCGACGCGCGGGCGCGACGACAACGGCGCCGAGATGCCCGTCGTCTGGCGGCTCGAGAGCTTGCGCGGGGAAACGGTCCGGCTCCTGATCGACGACCAGGAGACCGGACCGTGGGGCTTCGTCAGCGTGAGCGGGTTCGAGCTGCGCTGAAGCCGACCCGCTCGCGCCCTCCTCCCGTCACCGGGTCGCCGTCCCCACGTGGACGGCGATCCTGTCCTCGTGGACCTTCACGCGCACGGCGTGCTCGCCGGCGCGGAAGATCCGGTCGTCGCCTTCGAGGGTCGGCTGGCCGAAGCGCTCGCCCAGCGTCTTCAGGTAGTCACCTCGCGCGCCCGGGAACGGATCCGTCTCGAGGTCGACGCGGAAGCCCACGCATTTCCCGTCCTGCCCGAAGGTGAGGACGGCCTCGCTGCTCTTCCAGTTCCATTCGAAAGGCGGGAGGACGATGGTCCGGAGGGGTCCGGCCAGGCCGGGCCTCCCCCGCTCGAAGAGGCAGACGACCGCCGTCGAGGCCGGCCCCCCGGCCCGGGAGGCGCGGGCTTTGGTCGCCGCGTCCGACTCGCCGCCGCAGGCCGCCGCCCCCGATGCGACGAGGCCGAGGAGGAGGGCGACCGGGCGCCCAGGCCGCGCCGGCCGTGACCTGGCCGGCGCGGCGAACGATGCCCGCGATCGGGCTCGAGACGCGGCCTCGAGCCCCATCGCCAGGCTCAAGGCTCACCCTCCCTTCGTCGCGTCGTGGACGAGCTTGTCGATCAGGATCTGGGCGTTCTCGGCCGACTTCCCCTCGAGGTCGACCGTGAACGCCGTCAGGGCGCTGCCCGTGCGGCCGTACGTCGTCTTGTTCTTCCAGTAGAAGACGCGCCCGTTCGGCAGGAACGCGGGGTAGACCGGCACCGAGACGAGCTCCTGGCTCGCCTTGGCGGCGACGTTCTTGTCGAGCGTCGTGTCCTTGCCCGACGCGAGGTCGCGGATCGTCAGGTTGACGGGCGACCCGGCCATGCCGAGGACCTTCTTCCCGTCCGGCGAGAAGCGGCAGAAGAGGGTCGCGTCGCTCCAGAGCTTCGTCACGGTCTTGCCGTCGAAGCGGAAGGCCCACTGCTCGTCGCCGTCGCCCGGCGCCGGCGCCTCGGCGTCCGCCGGTCCGGCGGACATGGCCAGGAACACGGCCTCCTTGCCGTCGGCGGTGACGTCGCAGTAGACCTCCTTGCCGGAGACCGTGCTCGCGAGCTTGGTCGGCTTCCCGCTCTCGACCTCGATCAGCGAGATCGCGCCCTTGTAGACGTCGCGGTCGCCGACCTTCGAGTCGACCGTGTACGCGAGGACCCACTTGCCGTCCGCCGTCCAGCGGTGCGCGAGCGAGGCCTGCTTCGCCAGCGTCTTCACCGTCTTGCCGTCGAGGCTGACGAGTTTCAGGTGCCCGCCGATCTCGTCGTCGCTCGGGGCGGCCTCGCCGACCGACAGCCACTTGCCATCGGGCGACCAGTGGACGTGGAGGACCGGCTTCGTCGCCGCGTACACCTTCTCGCTCTTGTTCGAGGCCGTGTCGTGGACCATGAGGCTGTACTGGAGCTCGAAGTCGCCCTTGACGAGCAGGTACGCGAGCTTCGAGCCGTCCGGCGAGAAGGACACGACGGACGCCTGGCCCTGCTCCTTGGTCGGGCGGGCGATGGCCTGGACCTGGCCCTTCGCCAGGTCGACGACGAAGACGCCCTCCTCGCGCGAGAACGCGATGCGCCCGTCGGGCGCGACGCTCACCGTGATGGGCTCGCAGCCGGCGAGCAGCGTGGCGCCGATGAAGGCGGCGACCGTCGCCGTGACGAGGAAGCGCGGAAACCGCGAACGGGAACACGTGACTGACGACATGCTTTCCCCCCTTTGAAAGTAAGACGACGGACGACTATCGCAGCGTCGCCTCCGACTTGCCCGTCTGCTCGTCGCGCAGCCGCATGGCCTCGACCGCGGCGAGCGACGGCTTCATCCGGAAGCCCGGCACCCCCGACCGCTTCTCCCCCCGGAAGCGGAACGTCCCCCCCGCGGCCGAGAGCAGCCCGAGGACGGCCTCCCGGCCATCGAGGCGCCCGGCCGCCGCCGCCACGATCTCCCCCTCGCGGAAGACGAGCTCGCCCTCGAGCGGCGGCGCCGAGACGACGAGGGTCCCGTCCTTGCGGTTCCACTCGAGGAACTGGACGATCTCGACGAGCTCCATGCCCCCGAACGTGCCGTTCATGATCGCCGAGTCGGAGCGCGCGTCGCGCTCGTCCGAAGGCGGCGCCTCGGGGGCGCCGCAGGCGTCGAGGAGCGCATCCTCCAGGGCGACGACGACCTCGGGGGCGGTCGCGAAGCGGTCGGCCGGGTCCTTCTGGAGCAGGCGCTGGACGATCTTCTCGACCTTGGGCGGCGTCTCCGGGACGGCGTCGCGGAGCGGCGCGGGCGTCGTCGCCAGGACCATGCGGATCGTCTCCAGGTAGTTCTCGCCGCCGAAGGGCGGGGCGCCCGCGAGGCAGTGGAAGAGCGTGGCGCCGAGCGAGTAGAGGTCGCTCCGGTGGTCGACCGTGCGCGGGTCGCGCGTCTGCTCGGGCGAGCTGTAGCGGAGGTCGCCGACCATCTCGCCGAGGCTCGTGACCGAGTCCTGCTCGCCCTCCTCCGGGCCGGCCGTGCTCTTCACGAAGCCGAAGTCGGTGAGCTTCGCGATCCCGGCGGCCGTGATCAGGATGTTGGCCGGCGTGATGTCGCGGTGGACCACGCCCGCCTGGGCGGCGAGGTCGAGGGCCCGCGCGACCTGGATCGCGATCGAGAGCGCCTCGCGCACGCCGAGGCGCCCCGCCTCGCGGATGCGGTCGGCGAGCCGCTTCCCCTCGACGTACTCGGTCACGTAGAAGTGCGTGCTCGCGACCTTGTCGACGTCGAAGATCCGCACGATGTTCGGGTGGTCGAGGCGCGAGAGCGCCCGGGCCTCGCGCTGGAAGCGGGCGACCACCTTCTTCACGGCGATCGCCGCCCGCGCCGTCTCGAGGACCTTGATCGCGACCTCGCGGCCGTCGAGGAGCGAGCGGGCGTGGAACGTCCGCCCCGTCGGGTGGCGCACGAGCTCGCGCAGGATCTCGTAGCCCGGGATCGAGGGCGGCGGCGGCGGCGGCGACGACGACGCCGCCGCCGCCCCGCGTCCGGCGCCCGGCCCCGCGGCCGCCCCCCCGCCCACCGAGGCCGTGCCGGCGGCCGGGGTCGAGCCGGCGGCGAGCGCGGGGCCCGGCCCGGGCGTGGCCGCGGAGGTCGAGGCCCCGCGCGGGACCGCGGCCGACGGAGGCCTCGCCTGGGGCGGGGTCGGCGCCGAGCCGCCGTCGCCCGCCTCCCCCGGCGCGCCGATGGGGCCCGACCCGGGCACGACCTCGCCGGCCGGGCGCGGGCCGGGCGTCGTCTCGGCGCGCTCGCCCTCGACGATCAGGTACGACGAGCCGATCTTGATCTGGTCGCCCGGCTGCGCCACGACGGGGGTCTTGAGCCGCTCGCCGTTGAAGGTCGTGCCGTTCCGGCTCTTCAGGTCGCGGACCTCGAGGCCCCGGTCCGTGAGCCTGAGCTCGCAGTGGTGACGCGAGACGAGCCGGTCGTCGAGGGAGAGCTCGCACTCGGGCGCGCGGCCGATGACGAAGGGGCGGTCCGCCTCCACGCGGATCCGCACCGTCCTCGGCCCGAGGAGCTTCAGGTAGGCGCACGCGGGCATTCCGCGCAATCCTATGGGGGGCGGGCGGGCGCGTCAATGGCCGTGCGTCGCGACGATCGCGCGCTTGACACCCCCGCCGGCACCCCCTATTGTCCTTGTTTCATGGCGAATCCGGACCTCGTGATCCGCTCCCGGCGGGTGATCCGCCCGCGGGCGAGCGGGCCGGCGGCCGTCCACGTGCGCGCCGGCAAGATCGCGGCCGTGCGGCCGTACGACGACGCGCCCGCGGGGGCGACCGTCGTCGACGGCGGCGACCTGGCCCTCCTCCCGGGCCTGGTCGACCCGCACGTCCACGTGAACGAGCCGGGGCGGACGGAGTGGGAGGGGTTCGAGACGGCGACGCGCGCGGCGGCGGCGGGCGGCGTGACCGCGATCGTCGACATGCCGCTCAACAGCATCCCGGCGACGACGAGCGTGGCCGGCCTCGAGACGAAGGCCTGCGCCGCCGCCGGGCAGTGCACGGTCGACTACGGCTTCTGGGGCGGCGTCGTCCCGGGGAACACCGGCGAGCTGCCGGGGCTCCTGCGGGCGGGGGCGCGCGGCTTCAAGTGCTTCCTCGTGCCGTCGGGCGTTCCCGAGTTCGCCCACGTGACGGAGCGCGACCTCCGCGAGGCGCTGCCGGTCCTCGCCCGCCTGGAGGCGACCCTCCTCGCCCACTGCGAGGTGCCGGACCGGCTCGCGCCCCTCGCCGGCAACCCGCGCATCCACCGGCACTGGCTGGCGTCGCGCCCGCGCGCCGCCGAGAACGACGCCATCGACCTCCTGATCCGGCTCTGCCGCGAGACGGGGGCGGCCGTGCACGTCGTCCACCTCGCCTCGGCCGACGCCATCTCCGGCCTTCGCGAGGCGAAGGAGGAGGGGCTGCCGATCACGGTCGAGACGTGCCCCCACTACCTCTACTTCGAGGCCGAGGAGGTCGCGGACGGGGCGACCCCGTTCAAGTGCGCGCCGCCGATCCGCGAGCGCGAGAACCGCCGGCGGCTCTGGGCCGCGCTGGCCGATGGCCTCATCGACTTCATCGCGACCGACCACTCGCCCTGCCCGCCGGCCCTGAAGCGGCTCGACGACGGGGACTTCAGCCGCGCCTGGGGCGGGATCGCGTCGCTCGAGCTCGGGCTCTCGGTCGTCTGGACGGAGGCGAGCCGCCGCGGCCTCGCGCTCGAGCGCGTCGTCGACTGGATGGGGCGCGCGCCGGCGCGCCTCGCCGGGCTCGAGGGCCGCAAGGGCGCGATCGTCGACGGGGCCGACGCCGACCTCGTCCTCTTCGACCCCGACGCGACCTTCGACGTCGACCCGGAGGCGCTCCACCAGCGGCACAAGGTGACGCCCTACGCCGGCCGGAGCCTCCGCGGCCGCGTCGTCGCCACGTACGTCCGCGGGACGAAGGTCTACGACGGCGAGGCGCGCGCGTTCCCGGCCGGGGCGGCCGGCCGCTGGCTCGATGACGGAGGCGACGAGGGGCCGTGATGCCGGAAGGCGCCGGAACGACGCCAGAGCCCGCCTTCTGCGACCTCCTCGACCTCGCCTCCGAGCGCGTGGGCGGGGCGGCGCTCATAGCCGACGACGACTTCTTCGCCCCGAAGGAGAACCTGCTCCGCCCGGGCCGCCCCCAGTGGATCGAGGGCAAGTACACGGACCGCGGCAAGTGGATGGACGGCTGGGAGACGCGCCGCTCGCGCGTCCTCGGCAACCACGACTGGTGCGTGATCCGGCTCGGCCTGCCCGGGATCGTGCGCGGCCTCGACATCGACACGAGCTTCTTCCGCGGCAACTTCCCGGAGTCGGCCTCGGTCGAGGGCGCCTCGGTCGAGGGCCATCCGGCGCCGCCGGACCTCGTCGCCAAGGGCGTGGAGTGGATCGAGGTGCTCCCGCGCTCGCCGCTCCGCGGCCACGCGCAGAACTTCTTCGCCGTCGCCTGCCCGTACCGCCTGACGCACGTGCGCCTGACGATCCACCCGGACGGCGGCGTCGCCCGCTTCCGCGTCCACGGCGAGCCGGTCCAAGACCTGCGCCGCGTGGCGGCGCGCGCCGGCGGGCTCGTCGACCTCGCCGCCGCCGAGAACGGCGCGGGCGTGATCGCCTGCAACGACATGTTCTTCGGGTCGCGCCAAAACCTCATCCTGCCCGGCCGGTCCGCGAACATGGGCGACGGCTGGGAGACGCGGCGCAAGCGCGGGCTTACGGGCGGCGAGAACGACTGGGTCGTCGTCCGCCTCGCCTGCGAGGGAAGCGTCCGCGGCGTCGAGGTCGACACGAACTGGTTCAAGGGCAACTACCCCGAGAGCGCCTCGCTCGAGGGCACGCGCGCCGAGGACGGCGAGCCGCTCGCGGCGCTCGTCGACGAGCGGCGCGGCGGCTGGCAGGAGCTGCTCCCGCGCTCGAAGCTCCGCGCCCACACGCGCCACTTCTTCGAGGACGAGCTGGTCGCGCCGGCCGGGCCCTTCACCCACGTTCGCTTCCGGATCTACCCGGACGGGGGCGTGAGCCGGCTGCGCCTCCTCGGGACGCCGAGCCCGGGCGGCTTCGCGCGCGCCGCGCTCCGCCGCCTGGACGCCCTCGTGCCGGCCGAGGCCGCGATCGAGCTCGAGCGCTGCTGCGGGTCGCGCCGCTTCGCCGAGGCGATGGCGCGGGCGCGCCCGTTCGGCAGCGAGGCCGCGCTCCTCTCGCGCGCCGACCTGGTCCTCCGCGACCTCGGCCGCGACGACTGGCTCGAGGCCTTCGCCGCCCACCCGCGCATCGGCAGCCGGCGCGACGTCGACGGGAAGCAGGGCGTCGAGCGGCGCTGGGCCGAGGGCGAGCAGGCGGGCGCGCGCGGCGCGGCCGAGGCTACGCTCGAGGCGCTCGCCTCGCTGAACCGCGAGTACGAGGCGCGCTTCGGCTGGATCTACATCGTCTGCGCGACGGGCAGGACCGCGGACGAGATGCTGGCGCTCCTCAGGCAGCGGCTCGCGAACGACCCCGAGACGGAGATCCGCGCGGCGGCCGCCGAGCAGGCGGCCATCACGCGGATCCGGTTGGAGAAGATGCTGAGGCCATGACGAAGACGGAAGGCGGCACGAAGACGACGGCGGGCGCGCGCAGCCCGATCACCACCCACGTCCTCGACACGGCGCGCGGGCGCCCGGCCGGCGGCGTCCCCGTGACGCTCGCCGCCCGCTCGGGGCCGACGCCCGACGGCTGGCGCGAGATCGCGCGCGGCCGGACGGACGAGGATGGGCGCGTCCGCGACCTCCTCGCGCCGGGCTCGACGCTCCCGGCCGGGGTCTACCGGCTGACGTTCGACACGGGCGCGTACTTCCGCGCCCTCGGCGTCGAGGGCTTCTACCCGCACGCCGAGGTCGTCTTCGAGATCCGCAACCCGGCCGAGCACCACCACGTGCCGCTGCTCCTGAGCCCGTACGGCTACTCCACCTACCGGGGGAGCTGAGCGGTGCGGCGCCGTCGTGCGGTCGCGGTCGCGGCGCTCGCCGGCCTCGTCGTCGCGCTCGCGGGCTGCCCGCTCCGGAACCCGTTCAAGCGCAAGCCGCCCGGTCCCGAGATCCCGCCGGGGACGCTCACGCTCACGGTCGACGGCCGGACGACGGAGCTCAAGGTCGAGAGCCTCGCCGTCTTCCTCGTGGAGGAGGAGGACCGCTACCCCGAGATCTTCGAGATGGCCGGCACGCAGTGCGCGCTCGTCGGCGCGTTCCCGCTCGACCTCCACGTCGGGTACGAGGCGGACTTCCAGCGGATGGTCAACCGCGCGATCGAGATCTCCGAGAGCGGCGGCGACCCGCGCGAGCCCAAGGTCTCGTACGTGACGCTCCCGGACCGCGGCCAGGTGCGCGTCGTCGGCACGCTCGTCGTCGAGTGGGTCGAGCCGGGCGAGGTCGCCTACCGCGAGGTGCGCGGGCGCGTGGAGCTGCGCGCCGTCGGCCAGTCGCTCGACATCCGCGGCAGCTTCCGGGTGAAGACGAACACCTGGGGATAGACCATCGCCTTATTGGGCGGGCATCGACCTGGCGTCGTGTCGGAGGCGCAGCGCCTTCCGCATCGGCATGCCCTTCGCGCCGCCGCGCCCGCCGAGGGCTTCGATGCGATCCGCCCCGGCGCCCGCCCGCGATCCCGGTGACGACGGGCGCTACTTCCCGCCGAACGAGAAGTCGGCCCGCGCCTCGCCCTTCGCGTCGAGCGTGACGCGCGCCGTCCTCGTCCCGTAGCGCTCGTGCCAGGCCTCGACGACGTACTCGCCGGGCGGGAGGCCCGGGAGCGCGAACTCGCCGTCATCGCCGGTCACGGCGAAGAAGGGGTGCGGGACGACGCCCAGGAACGACGACATCCACGGGTGGATGTCGCACTTCACCCGGACCATGACCTCGGGGCGCGCGAGCTTCTTCGTGAAGCGCGGCGCCGTCTCGTTGAAGAGGTCGCGGCCGCGCGAGCTGAGGCCGCGGACGTTGTGGACGATCGGGTCGCTGTTCAGGAACGTGACGGGCTGGCCGGCGCGGACGCCGGCGACGTGGGGCTCGTAGATGCAGCCCTTCTGGTCGATGACGACCTCGTCCGCCGGCGCGGGCGGCACGGCGTAGGCCTCGAGCCCCTCCTTCACGTACACGAACACGTCGGCGAGCTTGCCGTCCTTCGTCCGCACCGGGCTCGTCGTCACGCCCCCGCGGTGCTGCTCGGCGCACCCGCTCGGCATGCTGACCGGGGTCGGCGCGGGCGCCTGGCCTTCGAGGCGGACGGTGCCGCGCAGGACGCCGGCCGTCGCCGGGTCGATCGGCTTCGTGCCTTGCGGCGTCGCGATCGCCGGCTCGCCCTCGCCTCCTCCGGCGTCATCGGGGGCGCCCGGGAGCGTGATCGCGATCACGGCCGCGAGCACGCCCGCGACCGGCAAGAGGATCGCGCCCCGGTAGCGGCTCGTGATGTTGAGCATGTGCCGCACGCCCGCGCCCGCGATCATGAGGCCGAGGAGGACGACCCAGTTGAGCCGGTTCCCGTAGAGCATCGGGAAGTGGTTCGAGAGCATGATGATCAGGATCGGGAACGTGAAGTAGTTGTTGTGGACGCTCCGGAGCTTGGCGCGCTCGCCGAGCTCGTAGTCCGGCAGCTCGCCCTTCTCGGTCGCCGAGATCATCGCCTGCTGCGACGGCAGGATCCGGACCCACACGTTCCCGACCATGAGCGTGCCGATGATCGCCCCCACGTGCATGTAGGCGGCGCGCCCGGAGAGCGTCTGGCAGAGGAAGTACGAGAGCCCCGCGATCCCGGCCGCGAGCAGCGCCGCGAGCAGCCCGGGCGCGCGCCCGAGGGGCGAGAGGCAGACGACGTCGTAGACGATCCAGCTCCCGACGAGCAGGCCGATGCTCAGGGCGATCGCCTTCCCGACGCTTATGTCCGAGACGAGCGGGTCGACCAGGAACGCGCCGCCGCCCATGTAGAAGACGATCACGAGCAGCGCGACGCCCGTGATCCACGTGAACAGGGCCTCGAACTTGAACCAGTGGAGGACCTGCGGCATCTCGCCGGGCCGGATCTTCCGCTTCTCGACCTGGTAGAACCCGCCGCTGTGGACCATCCAGAGCTTGCCGGTCACGCGCCCGTCGTCGACGTCCGGCGGCTCGAGGCTCCGGTCGAGCCACATGAAGTAGAACGAGCTGCCGATCCACGCGATCCCGACGATGAGGTGGATCCAGCGGACGATCAGGTTCAGCCACTCGTGGAGGATGGGGTCCACGGCCGCCCGCCCCTACGCCCCCCGCCGGTTCTTGAGGATCTTCACGAACGACCGCCCGCGCAGCTCGTCGATCGTGAGCCCGGTCGCGAGCGCCTCCTCCTCGCGCAGGGCGCCGCAGTTGATCCCGCGGAGGAAGTAGTTGAGGAGGCCCTGGCCGGTCGCGGCGTCGTCGAAGACGTCGCCGACGAGCGTCGCCTGGGCGGCCTTCTCGACGAAGTTCTTCAGGCGCTGCGAGGCGGGGTCGAGGCTCTCGAGGAAGAAGGCGTAGACGGCGGCGTAACGGGTCGCGAGCTGGCCCGGGTGGAGGTCCCAGCCCTGGTAGTAGGCGCGCTCGAGCGAGTGGCGGACGTGCTCGTAGTGGAGGCGCCAGGCGCGGTGGACGGTGCGCCGGTTCTCCTCCTGCTGGCGCCAGGTGAGCGACGGACCGTCCTTCGAGGCGCGGTGCGGGCCGACGGGCATGATGTTCGTCGCCCCGTCGGAGAGGAAGATCCCCGTGCCGGCGAGCGCGACCTGCATGAAGCTCCGGGCGAAGTCGCAGGCCGGGTGGGTGTGGTGCTGGTAGGCGGCGGTGATGTTGCCGCTCGCCGTGTAGTCGTAGGTCCCGAAGTGCGCGCCCGTGCAGCGGCCGCGCGTGGCGGCGAGGAGCAGCGGGAGCGTCGAGCGCCCGTCGGGGCCGAGGATCGACTGCGTGATCTCGATCATGAGCTCGCACCGGAGCGAGCCCTGGGCGAGCCCGGCGCCGCGCTCGATCAGCTCGAGCAGGTCGACGAAGGCCGTCACCTGCTCCGCGTGCACGACCTTCGGCAGCGTGATGACGAAGTTCGGCGGCAGGCGCCCGCCCGTCTCGGCGGCGAGCGTCGAGCAGAAGATGTCGAGCGTCCGGATGCTCCGGTCGCGCAGCTCCTCGTTGAACGGCTTGATCCGGATGCCGATGAAGGGCGGCAGCGTCCCGCGCTCGAGCCCGGCCGCGACCTCGCGGGCGACGGAGGCCGCGTGGCCGTCCTCCTCGGCGTCGGGGCGGTTGCCGTAGCCGTCCTCGTAGTCGATGCGGAAGTCCTCGACGGCCTCGCGCTCGAGCTTGCTCGCGACGCGGGTGTGGACGGCGTGGGCCATAAAGCCCGCCGGGCTCGAGGCCCGGACGCCCTCCGGATCGCGGGCGAGGGCCGACTCGAGGGCCTCGCCCTCGCCGACCGTCTCGGGCAACCCGTCGGCGCCCGGCAGGCCGATCGCGCGCGCGAAGGTCACGGGGTCGGGCGCGTTCTCCTGGAAGTGGCGGAGCGCGACCTGGCCGAGCTTCTGGGCGAGGTCGGCCGTGAAGAGGTGGGCGCCGCCGTAGACCGTGTGCACGGGCTGCCGCCCCGCTCCCTCTCCGGGATAGGAGCCGGCGTGGCGCAGGTTGGCGTCGCGGAGCCGGGCGAGGATCGCGCCGGTCCCGTCGGGCGTCAGCGAGGTTCTCATGGTGGGCGGATTCTACCGCCCGCCGGCCGGATGGTCGATCCCGAGCCGCCGCTCGGCCGCCTCGAGGTGCCGCATCATCGTGCGATGCCAGTTCGCCCGCACGTCCATGCGCGACCAGAAGCACATGATCCCCAGGGTCACGCGGTTCAGGTAGACGGCATCTCGCGGCGTGTACGTGCCGACCGTGAAGACGAGCCGGTTCAGGCAGTCGTGGAGGTCGGTCACGAACTTGGCCCAGGACTCGCCGCGCGCCGGGTCCGGGAACTCGCGGTCCTCGAGGAGCCCCGTGCACGAGAGGTGCGTCCACTCGAGCCAGCCGTCGACGAGCCTCGCGTTCGTGCGCCGCTCCTCGGCCGTGAGGAAGCCCATGCGCTCGTACGTGTCGAGGATGGCCTCGTCGTCGTTCCGGAGGGCGTGGCGGATGAGCGTCACGTAGTTGCGGATGAAGGCGTCCGGGAAGACCTTCACGCAGCCGAAGTCGAGGAGCCCGATCCGCCCGTCGGCGAGGAAGAGGAAGTTCCCCGGGTGCGGGTCGGCGTGGAGGATCCCGATGTCGACCTGCATGCGCCAGAGCACGTCCGAGAGCTTGAGCGCCGCCGTGTTGCGGCGGACCGGGTCCTTCACGGCCTCGCAGAAGGCGTCGAGGTGGAGGCCGTCGAGCCGCTCCATGGTGATCACGCGCCGCGTCGTGTGGGTGCGGAAGACGCGCGGGACGACGATGTCGGGGACGTCGGCCAGCGCCTCGCGCAGCGTCTCCTGGTTCCGCGCCTCCTGGAGGTAGTCGACCTCCTCCTTGAGCCGCGCCTCGACCTCCTCCAGCATCTCCCGCATGTCGTAGCTCTTCGAGGCGAAGGCGACCGCCTTGACGATCGGCGCGGCGAGCTTCAGGTCGCTCTCGATCGTCTCGTCGATCCCGGGGTACTGGACCTTGACGACGACCGGCTCGCCCGTGCCCTTGAGACGCGCCCCGTGGACCTGCCCGAGCGAGGCGGCGGCGAACGGCTTGCGCTCGAACTCCTCGTAGAGGTCGTCGATCTTGCGGCCGAGCTCGCCCTCGACGATCGAGACGGCGTAGGCCGGGTGCATGGGCGGCGCCTGCGTCTGGAGCTTCGCCAGGATGTCGCGGAACTCCTTCGGGACCGCGTCCTCCTGGATCGACAGCACCTGGCCGAGCTTCATGACCGCGCCCTTCAGCTCGCCGAGCGTCTCGAGGACGCGGAAGGCGTTGCTGGCGTGCGTCTCGGCCTCCCGGGCGACGGCCTTCGCCCCGCCCCTCGAGAAGAGGTTCCGGGCCCGGCTGAGCGCGTACGACGCCGACATCGTCGTCGAGAGCCGCGAGAGCTTGAGGAAGCGCGAGAAGACGCCGGCGGGCGGCGGGGCGCCGCCGTCGGCGGCGGCGTCCCCGGCCTCGCCGCCGTTCCCGGAGCCGTTCCCGTCGCGGGCGGAGGGCATGGAAGGCCGAGTCTAGCACGGGCCGGTCCTCAAGTCAAAGCCGCCGGATGCGACGAGAACGTCGCATCCCGGGCCGCCTCGCGCTCGGGAGAGCCTCCGAGGCGACGAAACGTCGCCTGGGCGTGCGTGCGACTTGGGTCGCGGGCACGTGTCTCGCCGGAGACACGGCGAACACCGGGGGGCCAGCAGCCATCCCTCGCGAAACGCGCGCCGAGACCAGGTTTCCGGCGCTCGGTGACACGCCCGTGACAGCCGGGTTCGGAATTTGCTAAGGGTCGGGCCGTGGCGCGTTTCAGCGGACTCGGGGCGGCGGGGATCGTCTCGGTCGCGGCCGCTCTCGTCGGGAGCGGCCTGGCGGTCGGCGTCCTCGTCGCCGGCCCCGAGCGCGGGCGCGCGCCCGATCGATCGCCGGCGGCGCCGGCCGATCGCCCGCCCGAGCCCGGCGCCAGGCGCCCGGAAGCCCGGGACAGGACCGGACGGGACGCCGGGACCGGCGACGGCGCCCAGCCGCCGGGGCGCCCGGCCGGGGGTTCCGCCGGCGGCGCTCCGGGGCCCTGGGGCGGCGCGGGTCGTCCCGATGCCTCCGCCCGCGGGCCCGTCCGCCCGCGCCTCGTCCGCGACCTGGGCGAGGCGCTCGGCGACGTCCGGGCGGCCCTCGCCGGCCAGGACTTCGAACGTTTGACGGTCGCCGAGGCGGCCCTCCGGACGTGGCTCGGCGTCGACCCGGAGCGGGCGCTCGCCCTCGTCGGCGCCCTCGCCGACCCGGCGGCCGCCCCCGAGGTCGTGGCCGTCCTCGCCGACGCGCTCCTCGCGGACCCGACGCTGACGGCATCGCCGGCCGTCGCCGCCGCTCTCCTGGCCGTGGCCGAGGACGGCGGCGCGGGGCTCGCCGCCCGCGAGTCGGCGCTCCTCGTCCTCGGGAACGCCGCCGGCGCCCCGCCCGACGCGCCCCGCCGGCTCCACGCGCTCGCCACGGGCCCGGGGGCCGCGCCCTCCATCCGGGCGGGCGCCCTGGCCGCCCTGGCGAGCCTCGCCAGCGCCCGCGGCGAGAGCGACGCCGAGCCGCTCGGGCTCCTCCTCGGGGCGCTCCGCGCCGAGCCGGACACGGACCTCCGGGCCACGCTCCTGGCGGGGGTGCCCCTCTCGGGCGGGCCGCCCGGCGCGGTGACGGCGGTCGCGTCGTTCCTGCGCGACGACCGGGACCCGCAGGTGCGCGCCGCCGCCGCGAGCGCCCTCGGCGACGCTCCGGCGGGCGAGCGGGCGCGCGCCCTCTCGGAGCTCGAGGCCGCCTTCCTCCGCAACCCGGAGCGCGACGTCCGGCGCCACGCCCTCACGTCCATGATCCGCCTCGCCGGCCCGGGCGCGGCGCCGATCCTCGAGCGCCTGCGGCCCGCCGCCGGGGCGGCGTCCCCGGACGTCGCCGACTACCTCGCGATCCTCGGGCGCGGCGAGACCCAGGCCGACCGGATCTTCGACGAGAAGATGCGGCTCGAGATCTCGCGCGGCGACCTGGGCGCGGACGGCGGGCACGATCACGAGGACTGAACGGCTAGACGAGGACGGAACGGAAGCGGGTAGACGGACCGATAGGCCCCCGGGAGTCGAGAGAGAGAGAGAGAGAGAGAGACCGAATGGCGGGGAAGTGGAGAGCAGCCTTCGTGGCCGCCGCCGTGCTCGCGGGCGCCGCCGCCCTCGCACCCGCGGCCGCCCGCGCCGCCGGCGAGTTCGTCTACCCGCAGACCGGACCCCTGACGTCCGTCTACGACTCGCCGCGCGCCTACGGCATCCACGGGGCGCTCGACATCGCCGGACCGAACGTGTCGGCCGTGACGGCCGGGCGCGACGGCACGGTCACGTTCCGCGGGCCGAACGGCGGCTACGGCAACCTCATCATCCTCACCCACGAGTCGGGCTACACGACCTACTACGCCCACCTCTCGAGCTTCGCCGTCTCGCACGGGGCCCGCGTCGCCCGCGGGCAGACGATCGGCTACGAGGGCTCGACGGGCAACTCGACCGGCCCCCACGTCCACTTCGAGGTCCGGCGCTACGGGTCGAAGCAGTTCTTGCCGGGGCGCTCGGGCAACCGCGTGGCGCGCGGCAACGCCGTCCCCCACACCTACGCCGGGCTCGCGGGCGGCGGCTCGTCGGGCGGGGGCGCGACGGCCGGAGGAGGAGGCGGCGGCGGCGGCACGCAGACCCGGGGCCACGGCCTCACCGCCCACCGCGTGACCGCGAGCGTCCTCAACGTGCGGAACGGCCCCGGCACGGGCCACGCCATCCTCGGGCAGACGACCGCCGGGCAGGTCTACGCGTCGAACGGCGCGAACGGCGCGTGGGAGCACATCTGGTTCAAGGGCGGGCGGGGCTACTCGCACGGCGCCTACCTGGCGCGGGCGAGCCACGTGCGCGGGCGCCGCGTCAACGTCGACGCGCTCAACGTCCGCACCGGCCCCGGCACCGGCAACCCGAGCGTCGGCCTCATCCGCCGCGGCGACGTCTACATCGAGAACGGCCGCAGCGGCTCCTGGGTGCGGGTCTGGTTCGACGGCGGGTCGCGCTGGATCCACGGCGGCTACGCGGACGAGCTGGGGCTGTAGCGGCGGGCCAGCGCCTCCTGCACCTGGCGCAGCAGCTCCGCCGGGGCGAACGGCTTCTCGAGGACGACGGGCGCCGCGAACCGGACCCGGCTCTCGCCCGCCGGGGCCGTCGTCTCCGGCATCGCTCCGGGCCGGGCGATCTCCGCCAGCTCGTCCTCCGCGTACCCCGACATCAGCAGGATGGGCGTCCCCGGCCAGACCTCGCGGACGCAGCGCGCGAGGTCGACGCCGCCGAGCCGCGGCATGACGACGTCGGTGAGGACGAGCGCGATCCCGCCCCCGGCGCGCTCGAGCGCCTGGACCGCCTCGACGCCGTCGGCCGCCTCGATGACCCGGTAGCCCGCGGCCTCGAGGATCTGGGCGACGAGCGTCCGGACCAGGGGCTCGTCCTCGGCGACCAGGACCGTCTCGCCCGCCGGCGGCGCGGACGCGGCGGCGGCCGGCCCGGGCCGCGTCGCGAGGCCGCGCTCGACCCGGGGCAGGTAGACGCGGAACGCGGTGCCGCTCCCGGGCGCGCTCTCGACGCGGATCACGCCGCCGCTCTGCTGGACGATCCCGAGGACCGTGGACAGCCCGAGGCCGACGGCGCGCCCGCGCGCGTCCTCGTCTTCCGGCCGGCTTCGCCCCGCCCGGCGCTCCTTCGGCCGGAAGTAGGGCTCGAACAGGTGGGCGAGCGTCTCCTCGCCCATCCCCTCGCCCGTGTCGGCGACGACGAGCGCCACGTGGGGCCCGGGCCCGGGGACGCCGGCCGGACCCGGCCCGTCGACGAGCCCGGTCGAGATCGTGAGCCGCCCGCCCGCGGGCATGGCGTCGCGCGCGTTGACGGCGAGGTTGACGACCACCTGCTCGAGCTGGAAGGGGTCGGCCACGACGAGCGCCGGCGCCGGCGCCGCCTCGATCGCGAGCTCGACCCGATCGCCCACGAGGCGCCTCAGCAGCTCCGCGAGCCTGGACACGACGGCCGAGACGTCGACCACGGCCGGATGCAGGACCTGGCGCCGGCTCACGGCCAGCAGCTTCTGCGTGAACGACGCCGCCCGGCCGGCGGCGCCCGAGATCTCGGCCGCGTCCGCGTGCAAGCGCCCGCCGGGGGGCGACGCGGCGAGGATCGACTCCGCCCGTCCGAGGATCACGGTCAGGAGGTTGTTGAAGTCGTGGGCCACGCCGCCCGCGAGCCGGCCGATCGCTTCCATCTGCCGGGCCTGCCGCAGCTCCTCCTCGCTTCGCCGCAACGCCTCCTCGGCCGCGCGGCGGCTCGTGATGTCGCGGATGTTGACGACGACGCCGCCGACGTTCGGGTCGTCGAGGAGGTTCACGGCGAAGGCCTCGACGTGACGCCACGTCCCGTCGCGGTGCCGGACGCGGCACTCGGCGCGCGGGCCCGGCCCGCGGCCCTTCGCGAGCAGCTCGGCGAACAGCCGGGCCATGCTCGGGGCATCGTCCGGGTGGACGAGCTCGAAGGCGTCGCGACCCTGCATCTCCTCCGGACGGTACCCGATCAGGCGCTCGAGCGACGGGCTGTCGTAGAGGACCCGGCCCTCCGCGTCGACGATCGTGAAGACGTCGCAGGCGTTCTCGATGAGCGCCCGGTAGGGGTCGAACACGATGGAAGCGTACCACGGAACCCGCGCCCCTTGCTATCATGACGGGGCATGAGCGGAGACGCCGGCCTGACCTACGACCACGACTACGTCATCATCGGCTCCGGGTTCGGGGGCAGCGTCTCGGCCCTGCGCCTCGCCGAGAAGGGCTACCGCGTCGCCGTCCTCGAGCAGGGCAAGCGCTGGCGGACGGAGGACTTCCCGCGGACGAACTGGAGCGTCCGCAAGTACCTCTGGCTGCCCCGCCTGCTCCTCTACGGGATCCAGCAGATCAGCATCCTGAAGGGCCTCATGGTGCTGCACGGGGCCGGGGTCGGGGGCGGGAGCCTCGTCTACGCGAACACGCTCCTCGTCCCGCCCGGGCCGTTCTTCGACGACCCGAAGTGGCGCGACCTCGCCGACTGGCGGTCCGTCCTCGCCCCGCACTTCGAGACGGCGAAGCGCATGCTCGGCGTGACCGAGACGCCGCGGACCTTCGCCGGCGACGAGATCCTGCGCGAGATCGCCGAGTCCATGGGCCGCGGCGACACGTTCCACCGGACCCAGGTCGGCGTCTACTTCGGCGAGCCCGGGAAGACCGTCAAGGACCCGTACTTCGGCGGCGAGGGCCCGGACCGCACGGGCTGCGTCTTCTGCGGCGGCTGCATGGTCGGGTGCCGCCACGGGGCCAAGAACACGCTCGACAAGAACTACCTCTACCTGGCCGAGCGGCGCGGCGCCGAGGTCATCCCCGAGACGCGCGTCGTCGACGTGCGGCCGGACGGGGCCGGCGGCTACCTCGTCGAGACGCGGCGCTCCACCTCGATCCTCGGGCGGCCGCGGCGCACCCTGCGCGCGCGCGGCGTCGTCTTCTCGGCCGGCGTCCTCGGGACCGTGAAGCTCCTCGCCGACTGCCGGGCGCGCGGGTCGCTGCCGCGCCTCTCGGACCGGCTCGGCACCTACGTCCGCACGAACAGCGAGGCGCTCGTCGGCGCGACCGAGAAGTCGACGCGCGTCGACCACTCGCGCGGGATCGCGATCGCCGCCGGGTTCTACCCGGACGAGAGGACGCACATCGAGACCGTCCGCTACGGGGGCGGGCAGGACTTCATGTGGTCGCTCGCGACCCTCCTGACGGGCGGCGGCCCGCCCTGGCCGCGGGTCCTGCGCTGGCTCGGGAACCTCGTCTCGCGGCCGGTCGACCTCTTCCTCACCCTCCTCCCGTTCGGCTGGGCGCGGCGCACGATCGTCCTCCTCGTCATGCAGCCGGTCGACAACCGCCTGAAGCTCGAGCTCAAGAGGCGCTGGTGGTGGCCGTTCGGCCGGCGCACGCTCGCGGCCGCGCCCGACGCGGGCGGCGAGCCCGCCCCGACCTGGCTCCCGGTCGCGAACCAGGTCGCCGACGAGCTGGCGCGCCGCATGAACGGCGTCTCCATGGGCGTGCTCCCGGAGGCCATCCTGAACCTGTCGTCCACGGCCCACATCCTCGGCGGCTGCCCCATGGGGCGCGGGCCCGAGGACGGCGTGATCGACTGGCGGGGCCGCGTCTTCGGCTACGAGAACCTCCTCGTCTGCGACGGGTCCATGATCCCGGCGAACCTCGGGGTGAACCCATCGCTGACGATCACGGCGCTGTCGGAGCACGCCATGTCCCACGTGGCCCCGAAGGCCGAGCAGGCGGCCGCGAGAGCGGCGACCCGGTAGCGATCGGTCCTAGTCGCCGAGGCGGAGGAGCGCTAAGCCGTCGAAGGTGCCGACGAGGATCCGCCGCCCGTCCCTGGAGAGCGCCAGCGTTCCGACCCAGCTCTGCACCCGCACCTCCGCGGTCTTGGCGCCCGTCCCCACGTCGAGCAGGTAGACGCCGCCCTCCTCGGTGCCCACGATCGCGCGGCGCCCGTCCGAGGTGAAGGCGACCGCGCTGATCGGGTCGCCGCGCGCCTGGACGATGCGCGCCTCCTTCCCGCGGCCGAGCCGCAGCTCGCCTCCCATGTCGCCCGCGATCCACACCGTGGGGTCGGCCGGGCTGAAGGCGACGGCGCTGGCCCGCCGCGACATGGGGCCGACCGCGAACTGCTCCCGGCCGCGCTTCAGGTCCCAGGCCCTCACCTTGTGGTCGTCGCCGGCGCTGAGGACGAGGTCGCCCTTGGGCGAGCAGGCGACGGCGTTGACGAACGGCCGGCTGCCGTCGTGCGCGATCGTCTCGTGGCCGACGAACGCCAGCGTCGCCTTGCCCGAGCGCAGGTCGAAGACGCGGGCCGAGCCATCCTGGCCGCCGGTCACGAGCAGCTTGCCGTCGGCGCTCACGGCCGAGCAGAGGACGGGCGCAGCGTGGTCCTTCATCGTCTTCAGGCGCTCGCCATCCTTCAGGCGCCAGATCAAGACGGTGCCATCCTCGCTCGTGCTGACGAGCTCCTTGCCGTCGCCGACGAGGGCGAGCGACGTCACCCACTTCTCGTGGCCCTTGAGGCGACGCACCTCCTCCCCGCCCTCGATCTTGCGCTCGACGATGGCCGCTTCGCCGAACCGCCCGCCCGCGAGGTAGGTGTCGCCCTTCGGGGACCAGACGACGGCGGGGCCGCCCGGGAGCTTGTCGCGCTCGACCGCCAGTCCCTGGCCGAGCGCGGCGCCCGGGATCACCGCCAGGGCGAGCCACGCGAGCGTCCCGAGCCTGCCCTGGTGCACGAGTCCTGGTACCATGACTCCTCGCCCTCCGCGATCAGTCTCTGGCGGGGTCCACCCGCAGGATCCCCCCCGAGTCGCAGGCCACGTAGGCCCGCCCCAAGGCGTCGAGGCAGAACCCCTCCTGGCGCTCTCCGGGGAGCAGCAGCTCGCGCAGGACCTCGCCGTCGGCGTCGAGCTCGAAGAGCTTGCCCGGGCGGCCCTCGTGGTTCGAGGCCCGGACCGCGAAGATCGACCGGCGCTCCGGGTGGTAGACGACGCCGCTCGGCTCCTCGAGCTTCGCGGGCGGGCAGATGTCGACGGGCTTCCGCACCGGGCCGTCGAACGGCAGGGCGGCGAAGCCCGCCAGGAGCCACGCCGGGCCCGCTCGCATCCCGGTCCGAGCCGTCCTCGACATCCCTCAGCGCCGCCCCTGGTAGAAGTCCTCGTAGAGCGCGACCTCGTCCTTCGAGCCGACGATGAGCGCGACCTTCTGGTGGAGCTCGGCCGGCTTGATGTCGAGGATCCGCTCGGCGCCCGTCGTCGCCCGGCCGCCCGCCTGCTCGGCGATGAAGGCGATCGGGTTCGCCTCGTAGACGAGACGGAGCTTGGGCTTCGCCTTCTTCGGGTCGCGGCAGTCGTTCGGGTAGAGGAAGATCCCGCCCTTGATCAGCGTCCGGTGGAAGTCGGCGACGAGCGTCCCGATGTAGCGCTGCGTGTAGGGCCGGTGGTCGGCGCTCGAGGCCTTGACGTGCTGGACGTAGCGCTTCGTGTTGTCGTCCCAGCAGAACGAGTTCCCCTCGTTGATCGAGTAGATGTTCCCGCGCTCGGGGATCCGCATGCTCGCGTGCGAGAGGAGGAACTCGCCGAGCGACGGGTCGAGGGTGAAGCCGTTCACGCCCTTGCCCGACGTGTAGACGAGCATGGTCGACGACCCGTAGACGAGGTAGCCCGCGGCCACGAGGTTCCGCCCGTGCTGGAGCACGTCGTCCAGGTGCGACCCGCCGTCTCCGTGGAGCGAGCGGTAGATGCCGAAGATCGTCCCGAGCGTGGCGTTGCAGTCGATGTTCGACGACCCGTCGAGCGGGTCGAAGACGAGGACGTAGCGGCCGTGCGGGTAGTCGTCGGGGATCTCGATGATCCCCTCCTCCTCCTCGCTCGCCATGCAGCAGAGGTAGCCGCCCGCCTCCATCGCCCGCCGGATGTGGTGCTCGGCGAACTCGTCGAGCTTCATCACCCGGTCGCCGCTCTTGTTCTCGGCGCCCGTGGCGCCCAGGATCTCGGCCAGGCCCGCCTTGTTCACCTCCCGCGAGATGATCTTGGCGGCGAGGCTCAGGTCCCAGAGGAGGCGCGTGAACGTGCCCGTCGCCTCGGGGTGCCAGCGCTGCTCCTCGGCTATGTGCCGGTTCAGCGTCACCAGCAGCGGGGTCTGCGCGGACTGACGCTCCGGCGCTGTCGTGCCCATGTGCGGGTCTTCCCTTCTCCTCACGCGAGGGCCGCGGCCAGCGCCTCGGGCGCCGGGCGCGCGAGGTCCGGCGGGCGCACGACCCTCGCGACCACGCCCGCCGTCCCCGGGATCTCGAGCCGGAGGAAGAGGCGCTCGAACTTCGACTCGAGCGCCGCCCCGATCTCGGCGAGCGTCGCCGCCGGGAGGTCGTGCAGGTCGCGCTTGAACGGCCCGATCGCCTTCTTCCGGGACTTGTAATAGAACTGCTCGTCCGTCATCCCGGCCTTCTTCTCGTCCTTCGCGTTCTCGTCGAGCCAGCCGTAGATGCCCTTCTTCAGGTCCGCCGGGAGGCGGTCGTAGACGATGTTCTGGAACTCGGTCGCGAGGTGGATCTCGATCGTCCTCGTCTGCGGGAACTTGACGAACAGCTCCTCGGGGAGCGTGGACGCGCCGTGCTGCACGGCCCCGCCGAGGCCGTACTCCTCGATCGCCCCCTTCGAGAGCTTCTCGAGCGTGTCGAAGTCGACGTCCACCTGCACGACCTTGCCGTCCGGCCCGACGACGCCGCCGTGCGTGGTCCCCGTCTGGACCGAGATCTTCGAGATCCCCGCCCGGTCGGCGCCGAGGCCCGCGAGCGCGGCCCGGTAGCCGTCGATGAACGCCCGCTGCTCCTCGATCGTCGAGTTCTTGCCCCCGACCTCGCCGATCTCGCCGCCGACCGAGACGGTCACGCCCTTCGGCTCGCGCTCGCGGATGAAGGCGGTGAAGTCGGCCGTCAGCTCGCAGTTCATGCGCTGCTGCTCGGCGATCGTCGGCTGCGAGAGGTCGACGAGGGTCGAGCAGTCGATGTCGATGTTGTAGAAGCCCGCCTCGAGCGCCTCGACGATGAGGTCGCGCAGGACCTGGATCTCCTTCTGCGGCTGCGCCTTCATGGCCTTGGCGCTCGCCTGGAAGTGGTCGCCCTGGACGAAGACCGGCCCGCCGTGGCCTTCCTTGATCGCGGCGGCGAGGAGGGCGGCCGAGTACTCGGCCGGGCGCTGACCCGTGTAGCCGATCTCGGAGCGGGCGATCTCGAAGAGGAACGCCCCCGCCTCGAGGCGGCGGAGCGCCCGGAACGCGGCCCGGGCCGAGTCGTAGGCGAGCGCGCGCAGGTTCATCGCCGGGCAGGTGAAGCCGCCCGCCTCGCCGCGCCCGACGGCCAGGTAGAGGTCGTGGATGGAGGCGAGCGGACAGCCGAGGGCGCCGGCCGCCGCCCGGATCACGTGGCGGGCGGCCTCGCGCACGTCCGGCTCGACGGCGAGGGCCTGGGTGCGGGCGAGGCGGTCGATCGTCCCTTCGCGGAAGGCGGAGGCGTCGCGGATGGAGCAGGTCCCGTCCGCCGCCAGGGTCGCGACCTTGCGGACGTCATCGACCAGCGTTCGGATGTCCGGATAGTCCTTCATCGCCTTCTCCCTCAGCTCGCGCTTGCGCCAAGCCGTTCTTCGTTCCCGATCACTCCGGACTCACCGACTCGCGATCGCGATCGGCGCGATCGATCCCCCGGCCGCGTCCGCGCCCGCCGCGGCGGCGGCGCCGGCGCCGCCTGCGCGGACCGCCCTCCCCCTCCCTCGCCCCGGCCCCTGCCCCCGCCGCCGTCCCTTCCCCTTCCCCTTCCCCCTCGTCCTCGTCCTCGTCCTCGTCCTCGTCCCCGTCCCCCTCCCCCTCGTCCTCCCGGTCCTCTTCGCGCCCGTCCTCGTCGTCGTCGTCCGCGTCGCGCTCCGGCGCGGGCCGGCCGTCGTCGCCGGCCTCGTCCTCCTCCTCCCCCTCCTCCGCCTCCTGCTCCTCCCTCCGCCTCGGGCGGCGCTCCGAGAACGCCTCGTCGGCCACGCCCTGCCAGAAGTCGAGGATCTCCGGGTCGAGCCCCTCGGCGTCCGAGACGACCTCGAGGAGCCGGATCGCGAGCCCGAAGTCCTCGCGGAACGCGACCCGCCGCACGAGCCCGCGCTGCGCCTGCCGATCGGCGAGGCGCGGCCGGCGCAGCGGTCGCTGGAGCAGGATCGCGTGCGTGGCCTCGAAGCGGACCTTCTTCGCGAGCGAGTGGCGCTGCGCGAACTCGCGGAGCAGGTCGTCGACGATGGCGTCGGCCTCGCGGTCGCCGCGCTCGCGCCCGCGCCCGCGCCCGCCGCCGTCGCGCCCGCGCGGTTCCTCGCCCGGACGCGCGACCGCCTCGCGGGCGAGGGCGTCGCACGCCGGCAGGTAGAAGAGCGCCCCGACCTCGAGCGACGCGTCGAGCCGCTCGCGCGGGAAGCGGTCGAGCGCCTCGAGGTAGCGGAAGATCTTCGAGTCGGCCGCGACCGAGCCGTCGCCCTGGAAGTACGGCGCGAGCTCGGGGAGCACGTGGGCGACGACGCCGAGCCGCGCCATGAGCCGGAAGGCGGGCGCCGCGGCCCCGGAGGCGAGCAGCTTCACGATCTCCTCGAGGAGCCGCCTGGGCGAGCCCTCGGCGAGGAGCGCGCGGTGCCGGGCCATGGCCTCGTACGTCGGCGGGTCGATCGAGAGGCCGAGCCGCGCCGCCGCCTTCACGGCCCGCAGGATCCGAACGGGGTCCTCGACGATCCGCCGGTCGGGGTCGCCGATCGTGCGCAGCAGGCGGGCCTTCAGGTCGTTCATGCCGCCCACGTAGTCGATCACCGTCTCGTCCAGGGGGTCGTAGAAGAGCGCGTTGATGGTGAAGTCGCGGAGGAGCGCGTCCTCCTCGGCCGTCCCGAAGCCCTGCGGCGGGTCCTCCTCGAGCAGCCGCATCCAGCGCGGCCGCCGCCGCGAGCGCCGATCGCCCGGATGGAGCTCGCGGCCCTCGAGGTCCCGCTCCCTCCCGTCCGGCGACCGCTCGCGCGGCGCGAGGGTCGGCGTGATCGCCTCGCGCTCCCGCCCCCGCTCCGGCTCCCGCCCCCGCTCCGGCTCCCGCCCCCGCTCCGCCTCTCTCCCGGCACCGCCGCGCTCGCGCGCCCGCGCGGCCTTCTCCTCGGCGATCGCCTGGAGCCTGAGCCGGCGCTCCCGCTCGTCGAGCCCGCGAGCCGTCGCGATCGCCCCCTCGGACCGGTCGCCGTTCCAGGGCTCGGCCGCCCCCGCGAGCGGGGCCTCCACCCGCTCGGGGGCGGGCGGACGGGCGGGCGGCTCGGTCTCGCCGGGCAGCGGGACGTCGAAGATGCCGGCGGCGAACTCCGCGAGCTCCTCCGGGCGCACCGGCTCCACGACCCGGATGCGCGCCTCGCCCTCGCGCGGCCCGTCGTCGCGCCCCTCGCGCCCCTCGCGCCCCTCGCGCCCCTCGCGCGTCTCGCGCGTCTCCGTGCGGACGACGAACCGGCCGGCGCTCCCCCCGGTCTCGGCCTCGGCCACGCCCTCGGCCTCCGCATCCCCCGTCGTCTCCTCGGTCGCGCGCGCGTGGGCGAGCGTCGCGCTTCCCTCGGGCGTCCCGGGCTCGTCCTCCTCGAGCTTGGCGAGCGGCTCGGCCCGGAAGGTCGCAACCTCGATGATCTTGTCGCCGAAGAAGATGTGACAGAGGCGGAAGCGGCGCCCGATGACGCGGCAGTTGCGGAAGCTCGACCGGATCTCGCGCGGGGTCGCCGAGGTCGCGATGTCGAAGTCCTTGGGCTTGATCCCGAGGATCAGGTCGCGCACGCACCCACCCACGAGGTAGGCCTCGTACCCGAGACGCCTGAGCCGGCCGACGATCTTGACGGCGTCCGGGTCGATGAGGTCCCGCGACAGCGGATGCTCGGTGTAGATGGTGGGTGTGACGGCCATGGTCGGAGCGATTCTACCGAATCCGCCGCGCTTTTCGAGGGGGAACGGGGAGCGCGGCGCGGCGCGTCAGGAGTCGCGCGGGTCGGAGCGGAGGGCGCCGCCGGCGGCGCGCCCCTCGCGGCGACGGTGCACCCAGCCGACGAGGTAGCCCTCGATCGCGGCCTTCTCCTCGTCGGTGCCGTAGAAGAACTCGATCCCCGCGCCCTCGCCGGGCTTCACCCAGCGCACGAGGCCGAGGGTGTTCGCGAGCCGCTCGCCGTCGAGCTGCAGGTCGAGGTCGGCCAGCGCGCCGGGCTCGATCGCATCGGCCGTCTCGATGAAGAGGCCGCCGGGACCGGCGTTGACGAGCCGGCCGCGCACCTCCTTCAGGTCGTTCGAGCGCGTGAACAGCACGCGCAGGCAGACGTCGCCCTCCACCTCGTACCGCGTCGACCGCCGGTCTTCCGTCAAGGCCGCCTCCCCGGACCCGCGCGCGCGCGCCCGCTCGCCCCCGTGCCGCCCGGCGCGCCGCGCCCGCGGTCAGTATACAACGGGGGTCCGACAACGGCCACCTCGGGCGCGGGCTAGGCGTCGGCCGTAACCGATGAGCAAGCCGACGCTTGCGTCGGTCGGCGGTCGAGCACCTCGCGGACCTTGAGCGCGAGCGCGCCGAGGGTGAACGGCTTCGGGAGGAAGGCGGCCCCGGACTCGAGGATGCCGCGGTCGTCGAGCTTCTCGCCCGTGTATCCGGACATGAAGAGCGTCCGGAGGTCGGGCCGGCGCGCCCAGAGGTCGGCCGCCAGCTCGCGGCCGTCCTGGCCCGGCATGACGACGTCCGTGAGGAGCAGGTCGATCGGACCATCGTGCTCGTCGGCGGCGGCGAGGGCCTCTGCGCCGCCCCGGGCGACGAGCACGCGGTAGCCGAGGCGCTCGAGCGAGCGGGCGGCCACGCCGCGGACGCCGTCGTCGTCCTCGACGATCAGGAGGGTCGCCGTCCCGCCCGGGAGCGCCTGCGCCTCGGCCTTCGGCGCCGCGTCCACGAGCGCGTCCACGCGCGGCAGGTACACCCTCAGGGTCGTTCCGAGCCCGGGCTCGCTCTCGACCTCGATCCGGCCGCCGTGCTTCGAGACGATCCCGTGGACGACGGCGAGCCCGAGCCCGGTGCCCTTGCCCTTGGGCTTGGTCGTGAAGAACGGCTCGAAGAGGTGGGCCTTCACCTCGGGCGTCATGCCGCAACCGGTGTCGCGGACCGACAGGAGGACCGAGCGCCCGCCCGCATCCTGGACGTTCGCCGTCGAGACCTCGAGCCTTCCGCCGCGCGGCATGGCGTCGCGGGCGTTCACGCAGAGGTTCGTGATCACCTGCTCGAGCTGCCCGCCGTCGCCGCGGACGACGCCCAGGCCCCCGCCCAGCGTCGTCTCGAGCGCGATGTCCTCGCCGATCAGGCGCCGCAGCATCTTCACGAGCCCCTGGACGATCCCGTTCAAGTCCAGGGGGACGAGCTCGACCGGCTGCCGGCGGCTGAAGATCAGGAGCTGGCGCGCGATCGAGGCCGCCCGGTCCGCGCCGCGGTGGACCTCGAGCAGCATCGGCCGGACCGGGTCCTCGGCCCCGAGGTCCATGAGCGCCAGGTCGACGTAGCCCATGATGCCGGCGAGGGCGTTGTTGAAGTCGTGGGCCACTCCGCCGGCGAGCTGGCCCACGGCCTCGAGCTTCTGGGCCTGGAGGAGCTGCGCCTCGAGCCGGTTCTCGCGCGTCACGTCGCGCCCGACGGCGACGAAGTTGACCGTCCGCCCGGCCGCGTCGCGCACCGGCCCGATCACCTGGGAGACCTGGTAGAGGGCGCCGTCCTTGCGCCGGTTCGTGATGACGCCCTCCCACGTCCGTCCGGCGACGATCGTGTCCCAGAGGTCGCGGTAGAACGAGTCGTCGTGGACGCCGCTCTTGACCAGCCGGGCGGTCCGGCCGAGGGCCTCCGCCGCCGTGTAGCCGGAGGCGCGGCAGAAGGCCGGGTTCACGTACTCGATCCGGCCCTGCGCGTCCGTGATCACGATCGACTCCTGCGCCTGCTCGATCGCGGCGTTGACGCGCCGCATCGCCTCCTCGGCGGCGCGGCGCTCGGTGATGTCCGTGATGGCGGCGATCGTTCCCCGGTACCGCCCGTTGATGATCGGGCTCGCCGCCATCAGGACCCACACGCCCCGGCCGTCCTTGTGCCGCAGCCGCGTCTCGACGTGCTCGCCGAACCCCTGGCGCCGGCGCTCGAGGTCGGCCGCCGCGCGCGCCTTCACCTCGTCGTCGTGGAACTCGAGGACGGAGCGGCCGACCATCTCGTCCACGGAGTAGCCGAGCATGGCCGCCATCTGCGGGTTCACGTACGTGGTGCGATCGTCCGCGTCGACGGCCCAGATCCCCTCGCGCGTCGTCTCGACGATCGTCCGGTAGCGCTCCTCGCTCTCGTGGAGCCGCTCGTGCGTCCGCGCCGCCTCCATGGCCACGGCGGCCTGGGCGGCGAGCGCCCGGAGCTCGTCCACGAGGAGGCGGTCGAAGGCGGCGGGCCGGGAGGACCAGGCCCCGAGCACGCCGATGACCTCGCCGTCCCGGCCGGCGCGGAGCGGGATGACGACGACGCTCCGGAGCCCGTGCCCGCCCGGGGCCGAGCGCCACGACGCGAGGAGAGGATCGGTCGCCGCGTCCGCGACGACGACGACCTCGCCCGTGCGGATGGCCGTTCCGGTCGGGCCCTGCCCGGGAGGCGTGTCGTCCCAGCGGACCTCGAGCTCGTCGAACATGGCGGCCGCCTCGCCCGCGCGCGTGCCGATCTCCACGCGCCCGTCGGGCCGCTTGAAGCCGATCCAGGAGAGCGAGCAGCCGAGGCCGACGACGCCGCGGCAGACGGCCCCGAGGATGCCCTCGAGGTCCAGGCGGCCGACGATCTGGTGGTCGATCTCGGCGAGCGCCTGCCGCAGCGCCTCGGCGCGCCGCCGCTCGGTGACGTCGGTGAGCGTGATGACGGCGTGGCTCGCCCGCATCCCGCCGTCGAGCGCGAGCGGCTCCGTGTTCATCTCGACCCAGAGCTGTCGCCCGTCGGAGCGCCGGTGCCCGACGACGACGCCGCGCTCCGCCGTCCCCGAGGCCAGGCAGCGGACACCCGGGGCCCCGTCCGGCGAGAGCTCCGATCCGTCCTCGCGCGTGAGGCGCCAGACGCGGTCCGTCATCTTCAGGCCGAGGCACTGCTCCCGCGGCAGCCCGACGATCTTCGCGCTCGCCTCGTTCAGGTCGACGATCGTGGCGTCGGCGTCGATCAGCATGACGCCCTCGGCCATCGCCTGGACGGTCGCCCGGTAGCGCGACTCGGACGCCGCCGCCGCCTGGGCCGCGCGCCGCACGGGGCTCACGTCGTAGTGGGCGACGACCGCGCCCTCGAGCCGCCCGTCGATGCGGACCGACGTCACGGCGACGAGGCAGGACCGGTGCCAGCCGTGGCGGCCGTCCTCGTGCTCGTGCTCGAAGCGGGCCCGCTCGCCGCGGAGGACCGCGCGCACGGCGAGGGCGGCGCCTGCGAGCGCCGCATCGCCCGACCCCCTGGCCGCCGCCGCCTCGACGACCGCCGCGTACTCGGCGCCTTCCCCGGCCCCGGCGAGGCCGCACGGCCAGTCCTCCCCGGCGTGGCGGCGGAACGCGGCGTTGGCCTCGACGATCCGGCCCTTGCGGTCGAGCAGGCAGATGGCGGCCTCGACGCCGTCGAGCATGGCGCGGCGGCGCGCCTCGGCCGCGCGCAGCTCGGTCGTGTCGCGGATGATCGTCACGAACCGGTTCGCCAGGTCCTCGATGGCCCGGCTGCTCACGAGCACGGGGAACGTCGAGCCGTCGCGGCGGCGGTGCGTCTCCTCGATGAGGAGCGAGCCCCGGGCGGCGAGCCGCCGCATGCGCTGCGAGCTCTGCTCCCCGGTCGACGTCCCCGACGAGGACGAGGGCCCGACCTTCAGGTCGCGGAGCTTCATGCGGCCGAGGTCGGCGTCATCGAACCCGTACCACTCGCGGAAACGCGCGTTCGCGTCGAGGATGCGCCCCTCCTCGTCCGTGACCACGATGGCGTCGTTCGCCTGCTCGAGGATCGCGCGCTGCTCGAGCTGGCGCAGCTCGAGGGCCCGCTCGACCTCGCGCCGCGCCGTCACATCCGTGAGGATCGCCTGGACGTGGAGCGGAGCGCCGTCCGGGGAGCGGGCCAGCGCCGTCCGCAGGCGGGCGTGGATCGGCCCGCCCGAGCGGTCGTGGAGCCGGTACTCGTCCTCCCGGGTCTCCCCCGTGTCGCGGCTCTCCGCGAGCTGGGCGCGCGCGCGGGCGCAGTCGTCCGGGTGGAAGATGCGGGCGAAGGCGCCGGGGTCGCCGACCACGTCCTCGGGCGTCGGCCCGGCGATGGCCGCGATCTGCGGGCTCGCGAACGTCGGGACGAGCCGCTCGTCCGGCGTGGCGGCGATGACGGCCGCCGGGAGCGCGTCGACCAGGGCCCGGTAGCCGGCCTCGGACCGCAGGCGGGCGCGCTCGCGGCGGCGGACGAGCGCGGCCGACAGGGCGGCGGCGAGCAGCCAGGCGAGAACGGCGATGAGGATGTCGCCCGAGCGCTCCCGGCGCATCGGCGCCAGGGCTTGGTCGACGCTCATCTCGGCGACGACGCCCCAGCCGCCGCCCTCGATGCCGCGGCGGACGGCGAGGGTGGACGCGTCGCGGCGGCCGCCGGCGGCCGACCCGGGCCCGGCCTCCTCGTCGGCGCTCCCGACCACGATCCGGGTCAAGCCCGTGTCGAGCACCGACTTCGGCGGCGCGGCGACGAAGACGGCCAGGGCCTCCGGGACCGGGAGGGCGGGCGGGGCCGGGGCGCCCGGACCGGTTCCCGTCGCCGCCAGCGGGGTGAGGAACAGGACGCAGGGACGCCCGCCCACGGTCGTGTGGCGCTCGTGCACGCCGCCCGGGCCCGCCGCCGCGGCGGCGCGGACCTCCGGCTGCCAGGCGGGGTCGAACGCGGGCGCGCCGGCGGTCGCGAAGAGGACCCGTCCGTCCGGCGACACGACGTAGCCCGCCTCGAACAGCCCCCGCTCGACCTCGAGACGGTCGCCGGCGCGCCGCGGCCCGGCGAGCCCGGTCGCCTCGCGCACGCGGTCGTCGAACCAGTGGTCGACCTCGTGGACCCGGGCGTTCGCGACCTCGGCGAGCCGCTCGAGCGCGACCTTCCGCAGCTCGACCTCCTCCCGGTCGAGGTGGGTGGCGGTCCCGACCGCGATGGCGATGCCGAGGACCGCGAGCCCGGCGGCCGCGGCGGCCTTCGGTCGGGCGGGGGGCCTCGAGAGCGTCGGCGGGGCGGCTCGCTGGGACGGCATCGCAGGTGTCCTCCGGGGCTCGGCTCCGGAGGAGCGATTATCGTGCCGGCACCGATTCGCGGAGGACGCCGCCGCTCCGGCATGCGGGATGTCCGGTCGGACGGAACGGGCGGACTTTCTGTCCGGACAGCCCGGTTCTTCCGGACCTGCGTCGGGACCCTAGAGGATCTTCTTGCCGAAGGCCGAGAGGGTCATCTCGGTCGCGAGGATCGCCGTCTCGTTCTCGTGGTCCAGCACGGGGTTCACCTCGACCACCTCGAGCGACACCATCTTGCCCGAGTCGGCGATCATCTCCATCGCCAGGTGCCCCTCGCGGAACGTCGCTCCGCCCCAGACCGGCGTGCCGACGCCGGGCGCGTCGGACGGGTCGATCCAGTCGACGTCGAACGAGACGTGGAAGCCGGCCGTGCCGTCGCTCGCGATCGCGATCGCCTCCTCCATGACGGAGCGGAGGCGGCGCTCGTCGATGTCGCGCATGGTGAACGTGCGGATGCCGAGCTTGCGGATGTTGTCCCGCTCGCCCGGGTCGAGGTCGCGCACCCCGACGAGGCACGCCTTCCTCGGGTCCACCATGGGCGGCTCGCCGCCGATCCGCAGCAGGTCGGGCGCGCCGTGGCCGAGGATGTGGGCGAGCGGCATCCCGTGGATGTTGCCGCTCGGGCTCGTCTCGGGCGTGTTGATGTCGCCGTGGGCGTCGATCCAGATGAGCCCGACCGGCTCGCCCTTCTCCCCGCGCTCGCGGAAGAAGCGCGAGACGCCCGCGACCGTGCCGATGGCGATCGAGTGGTCGCCGCCCAGCACGAGCGGCTTCCAGCCCTCGTGGAGCGCGCGGTACGTCTGGTTCGAGAGCTGCCAGCAGGCCTCGGCGATCTCGCTCAGGAACTTGTGCTTCGTCTGGCCGAAGTGGCGCTCCTCGGGGATCACGACGTCGACGTTGCCGGCGTCCATGACCTCGTGGCCGATGGCCTCGAGCCGCTCGCCCATGTGGGCGATGCGCATGGCGGACGGCCCCATGTCGACGCCGCGCCGGCTGGCGCCGAGGTCCATGGGGACGCCGATGATCCGGATCTTAGCCATGGCGCGGCCCGCAGCGAGGATGACGCGCGCCCGAGCACTCGCCCGCCTGCCCGTGGATCCAGGGCTCCGGCGCGGCGGCTGGCGGCGCGCGCGCCGCCGGCGGCGAAGGCGCCCCGCGGTCGAGCGCGACCGGGCCGACGAGGGCGACGGCGCCGGCCGCGAGCGCGGACTGGAGCAGGAACTCGCGTCGGGTGAGCGGCATCGGCTGGCCCTCAGAACTTCGTCGCGCTCGCGAAGTGGAAGCCCTTCACGACGAGCGGCGGCACGACCGTCCCCATCATGCGCCGCGACGCGCCGATCGCGACCACGTTCTCCAGCAGCTCGAGCAGGCTCTGGTTGAAGCGCAGGTTCCTGACGGCGTGCTTGACCTTGCCGCCCTCGACGAAGAACGTCCCGTCGCGCGTCATGCCGGTGAGGATCGCCTGGCGCTCGTCGACCGTGTTCGTGTACCAGAAGCGCGTGACGAGGATCCCCTTGTCGACCTTCGCCAGCAGCTCCTCGTCGGTCGCCTTCGTGCCCTCGAAGACGACGGCGCCCGGGTGCGGGCCCCACGAGCTCGGCTGCCGCGGCGCGTGGCCTGTCGGCTCGGCCTTCATCTTCGCCGCCGTCTTGCGGTCGTGGACGAGGCCCTTCTGCACGCCCTTCTCGACGAGGACGACGCGCTTGCGCGCCGTGCCCTCGCCGTCGAAGTGGCGCCCGCGCACGAGCGGGTGCGCGTAGAGGTCGACGAGCGTGACGGACTCGGCGCCGATCTTCCGGCCCAGCCGGTCGCAGAGGAAGCTGCGGCCCTCGTCGACGGCCTGCGCCGAGAAGCCGTCGCCGAGCGACCACATGAGCTCGGCGACCGCGGCCGGCTCGAGCAGCACGGTGTACTTCCCCGGCTCGAGGTCCTTCGGGTCCTGGGCCGCCAGCGCCTTCTCGAGCGCGCGCGCCCCGACCGCGACCGGGTCGACCTCCGACTTCGCCCAGGAGTCGGCGGTCGCCCAGCCCGAGGCGTCGCCCTTCTGGACGGTGACCGTCACCGACGCGTTCGTCGGCTTGTGATAGGCGTGGAGACCGCGCGTGTTCGCGAGAGCGAACTCGCCGTAGTCGCCGTACCACTCGAACGAGCCGTCCTGCACGCGCACGGCGCCCGCCGCCTTCGCTCCCCTGGCGGCGCACGCGTCGACGATCTTCTTCACGGCCTCCGCGCGCGCCTGCGGCGTGTCGCCGCGCGTGACCGGGTCGCTCGCCTCGACCGGCACGTACTTCTGCGGCTCCTGGACCGGCAACAGCTCCGGGTCCTCGGGCGCGAGCTTCGCGATCGCGACGGCCGTCTCGACGCAGCCCTCGACCCCCGTCGCATCGACCTTGCGCGTCGTCGACCGCCCGGTGCGCTTGCCGAGCGCGACGCGCACGGACAGCTCGAGCCCGTCCTCGGCGACGTTCTGGTGGATCGCGTTCTCGGCGAAGCGCGTGAGGGCGAAGTAGCCGCCGCCGAGCGACGCCTCGGCCTCGTCGGCGCCCGCCTTCTTCGCGAGCTCGAGGACCTTCTCGAGGTGCTTCCGCGCCTCGGGCTCATCCATTGTAGGCCGCCCCCACCTTGACCTTGCGGAACCGCGCCGGCGCGGCGCCGTGGCCCGTGCCCATCGACTGACCGGGCTCGCCCTTGCCGCAGTTCGGGACGCCGAAGAGCCGCCACTCGGAGACGCCGCCCACCCGGTCGCACGAGCCCCAGAACTCGGGCGTGATCCCCTGGTAGCTCGGGTTCTTGAAGAGCCGCCCGAGCTTGCCGTCCTTGATCTCCCGGCCGACCTCGCACACGAACTGGAAGTTGTAGCGGCGCTGGTCGATGGACCAGCTCCGGTTCGTGTCCACGAGGATCCCGCTCTTCGTGTCGGCGATCAGCTCCTCGAGCGTCCCGCCCGTGCCCGGGGCGAGCGAGACGTTGGTCATGCGGATCAGGGGGATGCGGTTGTAGCCGTCGGCCCGCATGGCCCCCTGCGAGCGGGCGAGGCTCACGACCGGCGCCGTCTCGCGCGACGTGAGGTAGCCGACGAACTGGCCCTCCTTGACGATGTCCCAGCGCTGCGCCGGGACGCCCTCGTCGTCGTAGCCGAAGGTGCCGAGGCCGAGCGGCGTGTTGGCGTCGGCGGCGATGTTCACGACCGGCGAGCCGTAGCGGAACTTCCCGAGCTTGTCGGTCGTGAGGAAGCTCGTCCCGGCGTAGTTCGCCTCGGTCCCGAGGACGCGGTCGAGCTCGATCGGGTGCCCGCACGACTCGTGGAGCTGGAGGGCGAGCTGGTTCGGGCCGACGATCAGGTCCATGTCCCCCTGCGGGCACTGGGGCGCGGCCAGCAGCCGCTCGGCCTCCTCGGCGACGCGCGCCGCGTGGGCGAGGAGCTGCTGGGCCGCGAGCCACTCGTAGCCGGCCGTCGCCCAGTTGCCGCCGAACGGCGCGGGGTGCGAGCGGGTCTGGGCGTCCTCCCCCGAGACCGCCGTGGCCGTGCAGCCGGCGCCCGCCCAGCGGATCACCTGCTCGATCGCGGCCCCGTCCGACGAGGCGTAGAACTGGCGCTTGCGCCGGAACGAGGCGAAGGCCTGCGCGACCTTCACCGCCTTCGACGCCTTGCGGATGGCGGCGTCCACGGCCAGGAGGTGCGCGACCTTCTCCTCGACCGGGATGGCGAAGGGGTCGACGACGTACGGCGTCTCGTAGCGGGCGACGTGGGGCGGCTGCTCGGCGAGCTTCACGGGCCCGCCGGGGCCGGGCACGAGGCCGCTCGCTCTGGCGATGTCGACGGCGTGGTTGGCGGTGCGCTCGACCTCCGCCTTCGTCGGGTCCGACGTCGCCGCGAACCCCATGGCCCCGTCGACGTATACCCTCACGCCGACGCCGGCCGACTCGGCCCGCTCGAGCTCGGCGAGCCGCCCGTTCTTCGTCTGGATGCCCTCGCTCTCGGCGAGGATGGCGCGGGCGTCGGCGTAGGTCGCCCCGGCCGACTTCGCAACCTCGACCGCGTGTCTCGCGAGATCTAGCATGAAGCGTTCGCCCCTCCCAAACGCGCCTTTTTAGCGCGGGGGAGGGGCGAACGTCAACTACGGAGGTGCGGTCTATCGAGGGCGAAGGGTCAGTTGCTGTCCTTCGCCATGAGCCCGCCGAGCTTCTTCAGCGCCTCGCTCTCGATCTGGCGGACGCGCTCGCGGGAGAGGTTGATCCGGTCGCCGATCTCCTGGAGGGTCATGGGCTCCTTGCCGTCCATGCCGTAGCGCATGCGGAGGATGTCGGCGTCGCGCTTGCCGATGAGGTTCAGCAGGGCCTGGACGTGCTCGACCTCCCAGTTCGCGAAGAACTGCTCGTCCGGCCGCGGCGTGTTGTGGTGCTCGAGACCCTCGGCGAGGGACTCGTCGTCGTGGCCGTCCAGGGACACCGTCTGGCTGATCGAGTTGGACGTCGTCATCGCGCTCTGGAAGATCTCGTAGTTCTCATCCGGGATCTCGCACTCCGTCGCGAGCTCGCGGAGCGAGGGGGCCCGGTTCAGGCGCGCGGTCATCTTCGCCGCGGCCCGCTTCCAGCGCGCGATCTTCGGGGCGAGGTAGCTCGGGATGCGGACGGGCTTCGCCGTGTCGACGAGCGCCCGCTTGATGGACTGGTGCACCCACCACGTGGCGTAGGTCGAGAAGCGGCACCCTTCCTCGGGACGGAAGTGGCTCGCCGCCTTGATGAGCCCGAGGTTCCCCTCCTCGATGAGGTCGAGGAGCGTGAGCCCGCGCCCGACGTAGTGCTTGGCGATGCTCACGACGAGCCTAAGGTTGCAGCCGATCAGGTACTCGCGGGCCTCCTCGTCGCCCTCCTTCATCCGGTCGATGATCTCGCGCTCCTGATCCCGCGTGAGAAGCGGGAAACGGTTGATCTCCTTGAAGTACTCCTCGATGCCCTCTTCGCGATACATGCGAATCTCCGCTGCTCGAGTGGGCGGGATCGGGGATCACCCGTGTTCGCCGAAACCGGAGGGCCACGCGTTCTTCGTCTTCGGGGGCTCGGCCCCTGGACCCCCCCGCGAAGGCCTCCGCGCCAATGAACGGGAGACCGGCGCAAAGCCCGTGCCCCCGGAGGGCCGAAAAACCCGCCGCCCGTCGCCGACCGCGCGGGCGCGCGAACCGGCTCGAGGTTCGGCGGCGCCGGCCCGACCGGGCAACCGCTTCGCCGGGGCAGCGATTTCCGCCTCCCGGCCGGGGACCGCTGGCGCAAAATTGTAAGATCTTGCCGTTTTGTGTCGCCAGCGGTGTCCAAAACGTGGATAGGGCGAAGGAGGGATGGAGCGCGAAGACCCCGACTCGGCGGCTCCGCCCCCGAACCCCCGCGCGGAGCGCGCGCCGAGGAACGGAGTCTCCGGCTTCCGCGCGCTCCGCTCGTTGACAGCGGCCGGGGCCTTCATTAACTTGGTGTCGTCGTCGGCTGCTGCGTCGGGCCCGGGCCGCCGGTCGCAACGCTCCATGTCTCTTGTTGTCGGCCCGTACGTCCCACGAATTTAGGGGTGGCATGAGCGCGACCGCCGGACCGGGTCGTTTCCCGAGGGCCCTCGAACGCGTGGGCCTGGGCCTCCTCGTCGGCGGGATCGCCGCGGTGTGGCTCATCGGGAACCTCGCCTTCAACCTGCCCGAGGTCCTGGACCGCCGGACCGCCGGCCACTTCATGGCCCGCGTCTTCGACCACTTCCGCTACCTCGAGGCCGGGGCGGCGCTCGTCCTGGTCCTCGGGATCGCCCTCGCGCGCGAGCGGGCGCACCGCTTCGCCCTGCGCTTCGTGGGCGCGTTCCTGCTGGCCGCGCTCCTCGGGGGCGAGTTCTTCATCGCGAGCCGCATGAAGGAGCTGCGCCCGAGCCCCCCGGCCTCGATCGAGGACCTCCCGAAGGAGGACAGCCGGCGGCGCGACTTCGGCCGCCTGCACGGCGCCTACTTCGGCTGCTCGGCCGGGATCCTGCTCCTCTCCCTCGGTCTGCTCGCGACGGGGCCCGAGCCCCGGCCGCGCCCCTCCTGAGAGCGCGTTGGCCGCCGAGCGCCTCTTCCTGATCGACGCGCCGAACCTCGCCTACCGCTCCTACTTCGCCTTCATCCGGCAGCCGCTGACGAGCTCGCGGGGCATGAACACGGGCGCGATCTTCGCGTTCGCGAACACGCTCGTGAAGCTCATGGACGAGGAGCGACCGGACGCCATCGCCTGCGTCTGGGACCCGCCCGAGCCGACGCCGCGCCACCAGCGCTTCGCCGGCTACAAGGCGACGCGCCAGCGGATGCCGGACGAGATGGAGGACCAGCTCCCCGCCATCGAGCGGGTCATCGACGGCTTCCGGATCCCGCAGATCGTCGTCCCCGCGGTCGAGGCGGACGACGTCATCGGCACGCTCGCGGTCCGGGCGGCGGCGCGCGGGACCGACGTCTACATCGTCTCGAGCGACAAGGACTTCTTGCAGCTCGTGACGCCGCGCCTGAGGCTCTACAACCTGCGCCGCGGCTGGCAGGACCTCGAGGTCCTCGGGCCCGACGAGGTGGCGGCGAAGTGGGGCGTCGGCCCCGACCGCATCCGCGACGTCCTGGCCCTCATGGGCGACGCCTCGGACAACATCCCGGGCGTGCCGGGGATCGGCGAGAAGACGGCCGCCGAGCTGATCCGCGAGTTCGGGTCGCTCGCGGCCGTCCTCGAGCGAGCGGGCGAGGTGAAGCGGCGGAACGTGCGCGAGGCGCTCCTCGCCCACCGCGAGCAGGCGCTCCTCTCCTTCGACCTCGTGACGATCAAGACGGACGTGGCGCTCGACATCGATCCGGAGACGCTCCGGCGCCGGGACCCCGACCCCTCGATCCTCGTGCCGCTCTTCCTCGAGTGCGAGTTCGACGCGCTCGTGAAGAAGTACGCGCCGCGGCGCGAGGTGAGGACGGATTACCGGGCCGTCCGGACGGACGCCGAGATCGACGACCTCGTCCGGCGCCTGCGCGAGGCGCCCGCCTTCTCGTTCGACCTCGAGACGACCGGCCTGAACCCGCTCGAGGCGGAGATCATAGGCCTCTCGTTCTCGGTCGACGAGGGCGTCGCCTTCTACGTGCCGACGCTGCGCGAGGGCGGCCGCCAGGGCATGCTCTTCGGCTTCGACGTCGACCGCGACCGCCTGCCGGAGGTGCTCGCCCGCCTGAAGCCGGTGCTCGAGGACCCCTCGCGCCCGAAGGGCGGGCAGAACGTCAAGTACGACATCCTCGTCCTCGCCCGCTACGGCGTCGCGGTCCGCGGGATCGCCTTCGACACCATGATCGCGAGCTACCTCTGCGACCCGTCGCTGCGCCAGCACAACATCGACATCCTCGCGCTCCGCTACCTCGACCTCCGGAAGACGGCGACCGAGGAGCTGATCGGGAAGCGCGGCGAGCGGCAGCTCTCCATGCGCGATGTCCCCGACGACGAGGTCCTCCGCTACGCCTGCGAGGATGCCGACTTCGCCCTCCGCCTGCACCGCGTGCTGGCGCCCAGGCTGGAGCAGCTCGACTGCACGCGCCTCTACCGCGAGGTCGAGCTGCCGCTCCTCGAGGTCCTCGCCCGCATGGAGCGGGCGGGGGTCAAGGTCGACATCCCGCGGCTGCGCCGGCTCGGGGACGAGTTCGAGGCGCGCCTCCGCGAGAAGGCCGAGGAGATCTACGCGCTCGCGGGCGAGGCCTTCAACATCGACAGCCCGAAGCAGCTCACGGCCGTCCTCTACGACAAGCTCGAGGTCCAGAAGCGGTCGGGCGTGCGGGTGAAGAAGCTCAAGACCGGCTACTCGACCGACCAGGCGATCCTCGAGCAGATCGCGGCCGGCGAGGACGGGCACCCGATCGTGGCCAAGATCCTCGAGTACCGGACGTACCGGAAGCTCAAGGGGACGTACCTCGACGCCCTCCCGGCGCTCGCCGACCCGGACGGGCTCATCCACACGAGCTTCAACCAGGCCGTCGCCGCGACCGGGCGGCTCTCCTGCCTGCCGGCCGGCACGCTCGTCGACACGCAGAACGGGCTCGTCGGGATCGAGGAGGTGAGGGCCGGCGACCTCGTCCGCACCCCGATCGGGGCGAAGCCGGTCGGGCGGGTCGAGCGCACGGGCCGGCGCGCCCAGGTCGAGGTCCGGCTCGAGAACGGGATCGTCTGCGCCATGAGCCCCGACCACAAGGTGCGGAGCGCGGGGCGCTGGCTCGAGGCGCACGAGCTCGGGCCCGGCGACCCCGTGTACATGAGCCGCCACGGCGGCCTCTTCGGCGACTCGGTGCCCGACGAGCTCCGCACCTTCGACGGCGACCCGCAGGCGCCGCAGGCGGCCGGCCTCGCGGCCGCGGCCATCGCCATCCTCGACGACGAGCGCGGGGCGAAGGTCCCGCGCTGGCTCTTCCGCGCGCCCGAGCGCGTCGTCCGCGGGTTCCTGCGCGGGCTGCTCTACCGCGGCCCGGCGTCCGGCGCGAGGGAGGGCGGGCGCCGCTCGCGCCGGGCGGGCAAGCGGCCGGCGGAGGCGCGCGGGAGGCCGGAGGGGCGCGGCCGGCGGACGCTCCGGTCGCGGAGCCGCGAGTTCCTCTCCGACCTCCAGCAGCTCCTGACGCTCTTCGGCATCATCGCCCGCCTGCGCGAGCGGCGCCCGCGGGCCGCGGGTCCGGCCCGCGCCGGCAAGGGCGTTCCGGCGGCCTCGCCGCGGCCGGGCTACGAGCTCCTCATCGAGGCCGACGACGTCTTGCGCCTCGAGAACCCCGACGCGGGCGACGACCACGACGCCGAGCGGCCCCCCGCCCGCCCGCGCATCGCCGTGGCGGCGATCCGGGCCGCGCCCGGCATGGCCGAGGCCGTGGAGCCGGGCCCGCTCCCGGTCGAGCACGCGCCCCTCGCGCTCGAGGCGACGCTCGGCCTCTACGTCGAGCAGCCCGTCGCCGCCGTCACGCCCTGCGCGCCGGCGGTCACGCACGAGATCGAGGTCGAGGAGGCGCGCTGCTACTTCGCGAACGGCATCCTCGTCTCGAACTCGAGCGAGCCGAACCTCCAGAACATCCCGATCCGGGGCGAGGAGGGCCGGCGCATAAGGCAGGCCTTCGTCCCGCGCGCCCCCGGCAACGTCCTGCTCTCGGCGGACTACTCGCAGATCGAGCTCCGCGTCCTCGCCCACGTGACCGAGGACGAGACGCTCGTCCTGACGTTCCGCCGCGGCGAGGACGTGCACCGGACGACGGCGGCGCGCGTCTTCGGGGTCGCGCCCGAGGCCGTGACCCACGACCTCCGCTCGAAGGCCAAGGTCATCAACTTCGGGATCATCTACGGCATGGGGCCGCAGCGCCTCGCCCGCGAGACCGGGCTCACGCTCGAGGAGGCGCAGCGCTTCATCGCCGACTACTTCGAGAAGTTCCCCGGGATCAAGGCCTACATCGACCGGACGATCGACCAGGCCGAGCGCACCGGCTACGTCCAGACGGTGCTCGGGCGGCGCCGGCTCATCCCCGACATCCGCTCGCCGAACCCGCGGATCCGCGCGGCCGCCCGCAACATGGCCGTGAACACGCCGATCCAGGGAAGCGCCGCCGACCTCATCAAGGTGGCGATGGTGCGGATCGACCGCCTCCTCGCCGAGCGCGGCCTCCGCGCCCAGATGGTCCTCCAGGTCCACGACGAGCTGCTCTTCGACGTGCCCGCGGCCGAGGTCGAGGTCGTGCGCGAGCTCGTGCGCGACACGATGGAGAACGTCCACGAGGGGTTCAAGGTGCCGCTCAAGGTGGACCTGGGGATGGGCAAGAGCTGGCTGGAGGCGCACGACTAGCCATCATGGCGCCCTGGGTCTACCGCTTCGTCCTTCCTTCCTTCGCCGTCGCCTTCGCCGCCTTCGTGCTCCTGAAGCGGGTCGCCCTCGCGCGCCGCCTCGGCCGCGACCCCGTCCTCATCCGTCCGGGGCGGGCGCTCCACACGCCCCACGGCCTCCTCGAGCTCGCCGTCGCGGTCGGCTTCGCGGTCATCCTCGCCGACATCGCCTTGAACGCCGCCGCCCCGACCTTCGCGGCCCGCGCGCTCGCGATCCGCGCCCTCCGGGCCTCGGCGGCCGCGGGTTACGCGGGCGTCGCCCTCATGGGCCTCGGGCTCGGGCTCGCCGGGGCGGCCATCCGCGCCATGGGCGAGTCGTGGCGCATCGGCATCGACCGCGAAGCACCCGGGCCGCTCGTGACGACGGGGATCTTCGGGCGCGTGCGCCACCCCATCTACGCCGGCATGCTCGCGATCACGCTCGGGCTCGCCCTCGCGACCGCCGATGCCCTCTCCCTCGTGCTGCTCGGCGCCGCCTGGCTCGGGCTGCCGGTGCAGGCGCGCCTCGAGGAGGAGTTCCTCTCCGGCCGGCACCCGGAGTACGCGGACTACATGCGCCGGACCGGGCGCTTCCTCCCCGGAGTCGGCCGGAAGGGGGCCTGACCGGCGGAAGGCGGCGGACGCCGGCTACGGCTTCGGCCGGATGCCCTTAGCCCGCTTGCCGCGCGCGATCAGCTCGCTCACCCGCCGGCCGCCCCTGCGCCCGAGCTCCTCGTAGCCCGCGTGGCCGAGCTGCCGCTTCCGGACCTCGCCCCCCTTCGGCCCGCCCTTCTTGCCGAGCGCGCTGTACCCCTCGGGACCGAGCTGCTCCTTGCGGATCTCGCCGCCCAGCCGACCGGCCTCGCGGACGCTCATCTCGCCGCCGCGGCGGCCCGCCGCGTCCGGCCCCTTCTCCCTCTCGGCCATGCCTCGCTCCTCCGGTCTTCGTCTCCGGGGCTCTCCCCCGACCCCTCCCCAACCTGGCACGATCGGTCGAGAAAGACAAGGGAATAATCGCGTCGCCCGAAACGTCGCCTTCTCCCCGTCCATGGCGCGAATCAAGCCCGATGCGGGAGGGAGGAAATGAGAAATGGCGCTAAAAACGACGTAAATACCCGGATATGATGGAGGGGAGGGAGACACGCCGGAGACGAGGAGGGGGTGACGTGACGAAGCCGGAGGAAGGGACGGCCGACCGCGGCGGCCACGGGACGGGACGGAGCCGGTCCGCCTGGACGGCCGCGTCCGGGGAGACCGAGCGCCGGCCGATCGAGAGCGACGAGCGCGCGGACGCGTGCGTCATCGGCGCCGGGATCGCGGGGCTCTCGACGGCCTACGCCCTCGCGTCGGCGGGCCGGTCGGTCGTCGTCCTCGAGGCGCGGGCCATCGGGGCCGGCGAGACGGGGCGGACGACCGCCCACCTCGCGAGCGCGATCGACGACCGCTACGTCGAGATCGAGCGCGTCCACGGCCGCGAGGGGGCCCGGCTGGCGGCCGCGAGCCACGCGGCCGCGATCGAGGAGATCGAGCGGGTCGCCCGCGCGGAAGGGATCGACTGCGACCTCGAGCGCGTGGACGGCTACCTCTTCCTCGACCCGGGCACGCCCGCGGACCTCCTCGACCGCGAGCTCGAGGCGGCCGGGCGCGCCGGCGTGGCCGGCGTCGAGCGCGTCGAGCGGGCCCCGGTCCCGGGCTGCGACACGGGCCCGGCCCTGCGCTTCCCGCGCCAGGGCCAGATCCACCCGCTTCGCTTCCTCGTCGGGCTCGCCCGCGCCGTCGAGCGCGCCGGCGGCCGGATCTACGGGGGCACGCGCGCGACCCGCGTCGAGGGCGGGCCGCCCGCGCTCGTCGAGACGGACGGGCTCGCGGTCGTGCGCGCGAACGCGGTCGTCGTGGCGACGAACACGCCCGTGATCGACCGCCTCGCCGTCCACACGAAGCAGGCGGCCTACCGCTCGTACGCGATCGCCCTCCGCGTCCCGGGCGGCGCCGGGCGGCGGGCCCTCCTCTGGGACACGGCCGAGCCCTACCACTACGCCCGCCTCCACGCCGCCCCGGGCGCGGGCGCGACCGGCGACGATTGGCTGATCGTCGGCGGCGAGGACCACAAGACCGGCAAGCCCGAGGGCGCGAGCCCCGAGGCGCGCTGGGACCGGCTCGAGACGTGGGCGCGCCGGCGCTTCCCGGCGGCCGCGGCCGTCGAGCGGCGCTGGTCCGGGCAGGTGCTCGAGACGGTCGACGGCCTCGCCTACATCGGGCGGAACCCGGCCGACGCCCCGAACGTCTACATCGCGACCGGCGACTCCGGCATGGGCCTGACGCACGGGACGATCGCCGGCCTCCTCATCCGCGACCTGATCGCCGGCGTCGAGAACCCGTGGGCGCGGCTCTACGACCCGGCGCGCGTCAACGTGCGCGCGGCCGGCCGCTGGGCGCGCGAGAACCTCGACGTGGCCGCGAGCTACGGGCGCTGGCTCGCGCCGGCCGAGGTCGCCTCGGCGGACGAGGTCCCGCCCGGAGAGGGCGCGATCCTCCGGCGCGGCCTGCGCCCGATCGCCGTCTTCCGCGACGAGACCGGGCGCGTCCACGAGCGCTCGGCGGTCTGCCCCCACCTGGGCTGCATCGTCCGCTGGAACGGGGCGGAGAAGAGCTGGGACTGCCCGTGCCACGGGTCGCGCTTCGACCCGATCGGCCGCGTCCTCAACGGGCCGGCGAACGGCGGCCTGCCGCCGCTGCCGGAGGTCCGCCGGCCGGCGCCGCGCCGGCCGGCGCCGCGCCGGCCGGCGCCGCCGCCCGACCCGGGTGCCCGACCGACCGGGTAGCGCGTTCGCCCGTTGTCGGGGCGACGCCGACCGGGTAGCATGGCGCCGTCTCCGGACAAGAAAGGAGGTGACCGCGTGCGAAGCCGCGTCCTCACTCTCGTCGCCTTGATCGCCGTCCTCGGCGGGATCGTCTCGTGGCGACTCGGGATCTTCCAGCCGGGGGTCTCGGCCGACACGAAGCTCGGCGCCGCCGCGCCGGCGCTGCCGTTGAAGACGCTCGACGGGAAGGACCTGAAGCTCGACGAGTACCGGCGCAACAAGGACGGGAAGCCCGTGCCGGTCATCATCGCCGTGTGGTCGTACGAGTGCCCGAGCGGGCGGAGCGCCATGGGGCGGTATGCCGAGCTGGCGAAGGCCGCCGAGGCGAAGGGCGCGAAGTTCATCGGCGTCTGCGCCTACGGCGAGTCGCCCGACGAGCTCGCCGCGTACGCCAGGAAGAACGGGATCGCGTACACGATGGCGTACGACGAGGGCGCGAAGGCCGCGAAGGCGCTGGGCGCGCAGGTCGTGACGGCGACCTTCGTCATCGACGCCGACGGCAAGCTCGTCTACAAGGGCGGGATCGGCGGCGGCGGCGAGAAGTGGCCGGAGGCGGCGCTCGACGAGGTGCTCGCCGGCAAGCCCGTCTCCAAGGCCGAGACGAAGGCCCGGGGCTGAAGGCTCCACTGAGGGGCCGGTCGGCCCCACCAGCAGACCTCGTTTGCGCTTTCCGCTCCTCCGGTACATGCACTGGGCGAAGGTCCATCAGGACGCTTCGCCCCCGCCGTTCGACCTCTCGTCGAGCTCGCTCGAGGCCGCGAAGCCCGCGGACCTCGGGATCGGGCCCGACGAGAGGCTCGCGGACCTCCCCCTCTCGGGCAACAACGCGTACGGGCAGCCGCGCCTGCTCGAGCGCATCGCCGCCCTCTACGGCGCGCGCGTCGAGCAGGCGATCTCGACGCCCGGGTCGAGCGCCGCGAACTTCCTGCTCGCGACGACGATGCTCGGCCCGGGCGACCGCGCCGTCTGCGAGTGGCCGGGCTACGAGCCGCTCTGGCGCGCGATCGAGGCGGCCGGCGCCGAGCCGCGCCCCGTCGAGCGGCGGCGCGAGGCGCGCTACGCCCTCGACCTCGAGGCGATCGGCCGCGAGCTCGCGCGCGGCGCGCGCCTCGTCGTCGTCACGAACCTCCACAACCCGTCGGGGACGCTCGTCCCGGCGGACGCCATCGCCGCGCTCGGTCGCCTCTGCGAGCGGCACGACGCCCACGCGCTCGTGGACGAGGTCTACCTCGACGGCGTCTTCGATCCCGCGCGGCGCGAGCGGACGCGCACGGCCTTCGGGCTCTCCGAGCGCTTCATCGTCACCTCGAGCCTGACGAAGGTCTACGGGCTCGGCGGGCTCCGCGCGGGCTGGGCGGTCGGCCCGGAGCCCCTGATCCGGCGCGCCTGGGAGGCGTTCGACCACGTCTACGTCGAGAACGCCTACCCGGCGGACGTGCTGGCGCTGCGGGCGCTCGACGGCATCGAGCGCCTGCGGGAGCGGGCCCGCGCCCGCCACGCCGAGAACCTGCCCGTCCTGCGGACGTTCGTCGAGCGGCGCCGCGACCTCGAGTGGCTCGAGCCGGACGGCGGCTTCGTCGCCTTCGTCCGCCTCGCGCCCGGCCTGTCGAGCGCCGCCCTCGAGCCGGTCCTGCGCGAGCGCCACGAAGCCCAGGTGGTGCCGGGGTTCTACTTCGGCGACGACTCCTGCGTCCGGATCGGCTTCGGGTGCCCGCCGGCGCGGCTGCGGGGAGGCCTCGAGCGGCTGGGCGCGGCGCTGGACGAGATGAGGGGGTAGGTCCTCCCGGCGCCTCCCGGGCGAAGAGACCGACGTCGCTCAGATGGCGCCGTCGACGAAGGCCGCCGTCTCTCGCCAGATCGCCTCGAGCGAGGCCGGCGTCCTCAGCTGGTGATCGTCCTCGAGGACCACCAGCCGCACGTTCGGCCGGTCCGCCGCGAACCGCTCCGAGAGCTCGACCGGCACCGACTCGTCGAACCGCCCGTGGATCGCGAGGGCCGGGCAGCGGACGTCCGGGAACTCCGGGTAGCGCTCGGCATCCTCGAAGATCGCCGTCGAGATCGGGCGCATGGCGCCGGCGTCGTGGTGGAAGACGTCGAAGCGACCGGCGGCCCGGACCTCGGGCGGCAGCCGTTCGAGGAAGCGGCGGCCGAACGAGAACGCCGGGGCCAGGAGGACGACCCGCTCGACGCGCGGGTCGCGGGCGGCGTGGAGCGCGGCCGTGTAGCCGCCGAGCGACGAGCCGAAGAGGATGGCGCGCTCCGCGCCGGCGAGCTCGCGGGCGACGCGGTCGAGCATGCGCGTGACCGTCAGCCCGGTGAAGCCTCCCTCGCCCTCGTTCAGGTCGGGGACGACGAGGTCGACCCCGCGGGCGGCGAACCGCCCCTTGAGGAAGACGGCCTTCGACGAGCGCGGGCCGCTCGCGAAGCCGTGGAGGTAGAGGTGGCGGGCCGCGGGCGCGCTCACCGGACGAGCCTCAGGACGAGGGTCGGCGGCCTTCCGTTCCCGTTTCCCGGGCGAAGCTTCTCGATCGCGAGGTCGCGGAGGACGACCTCGCTCCTCGGCGCGGGCGCGCCGATCGCCGTCTTCGGGCCGCGGACCTCGACCCGGAGCGTTCCGGCCAGCCCGTGGAGCACGGCCTCGTCGCGCGCGAAGAGGCCGCCGTTCGCCTCGACCGCGGCCACGAGGACGCCGAGCTCCGGGACCGCGCGCCGGTTAAGGCAGCCGGCGAAGACCTCGGCCAGGCGCGGGCCCGGGTAGCGCTGCGGGAGCGAGGCGAGGTCCCGGACCTCGGGGTGGAGGTCGCGCAGCGGCGGGTTGCGGGGGTCGACGCGGTCCGCGAGGACGGCGTCGAGCAGGCCCGAGAGCCCCGCCTTGCCGACGGCCTCGAGGTCGTGCTCGAGCAGGCCCGTCAGGTCGCGCGCGGGCAGCCGCACCTCGAAGTCCTGGGCGAAGAAGCCGGTGTGGCCGGCGAGGTAGGAGGCGAGCGCCTTCGCCGAGAGCCGGCTCGTGAACCCGGCCGACGCGTCCTCGCGGACCTCGGCGGCGAGCCCCTCGATCTCGACGTGCACCTGGGCGTAGAAGACGGGCGCCCCGCCCGGACCGTCCGGGACCTCGCGGACGACGGCGACGGCGCGCGCGCGCCCGCCGCGGATGGCGAGCGGCAGCTCGCGCTCCGCGTACGGCGAGAAGGGCGCGAGCGGGATGTCCTCGGCCGCCGCGCGCCGCCCGCCGCCGCCCGGCAGCGGGGCCGCCTCGAAGCGCCCGCCGCCGCGCAGTCGCCCGCGCACGGAGAGGCCGCGGAAGAGCGTCGCCACGAGGTCGTGGGCCTTCAGGTCGCGGCCCTCGACCTCGAGGGCCTCGACCACGGCCGCGATCGGCGACGGCGCCGTCGCCCGGTCGGCGAAGGCGATCTCGCCGCCCTCGATGACGAGCCGGTCGATGGTGACGGGCGACCGCGTCCGCTCGAGCCGCGCCGGCGCGCGGCCGAGCCGCTCGGCCCGGATCCGGGGCCGCAGGACCCTCACCTCGGCGACGCGCGGCTCGCGCCCGAAGAGGTCGGCGAGCCGGAAGCGGACCTCGGCGCGCTCGACGTCGATGCGGAGCCGCTCCCAGGGGCGCTCGCGCGAGAGGGAGAGGTTGGCGACGGCGCGCCCGCCGAGCACGTCGACGTCGAAGTCCGTCCCGGGGGCGACGGCGAAGCCGTCGTCCTCGAGCGCGGCGACGATGCGCCAGGCGACGAGGCGCGGGAGCCAGAGAGGAAAGGAGGCCGCGAGGAGGAGGATGAAGGCGAGGAGGGCGAGGAGGAGGCGGCGACGGGTCGACGCCGCCCGGACCGGAGGCACCGGGCACAAGGCAGGTTCACGGGCAGGGGCCACGGGCACGGGCGCGGGCACGGGCGCGGGCACGGGCGCGGGCACGGGCACGGGAGGGGCGCCGGGCTGAGGGTTCGCGGAGGGCTCAGACGCCATGTCGCGGCGGCATCCCCCAGTGGAACTTCGCCCGGAGGAGGTCGAAGAAGCTCCGGTCCCCGTGCGACGCCAGCAGGAACGGGCGGTCGTGGCCGGTCGCCTCGATCTCGTCGTTGAGGTCGAGCGTCCGCACCTCCTGGCCGTCGAGCACGAGCGCGATCTGCTCGGCGTGCGTGAACACCTTGAGCTTGAGGACGCTCTGCCCGGAGACGACGATGGGCCGGTTCGTGAGCGAGTGCGGGGCGATCGGCGTCACCGCCATCGCGCGCAGGGTGGGCGTCAGGATCGGCCCGCCGAGCGAGAGCGAGTAGGCGGTCGAGCCGATCGGCGTCGAGACGACGAGGCCGTCGGCGTGGTACTCCGTCGCCTCGCGGCCGTCGACGCTGAGGCGGATCTTGATGAGGCGGGTCGGGATCCCCTGGGTGACGACGGCGTCGTTGAGCGCGTACTGGATGTGCTCGTGGATGCCCGACTGCTTGCCGCGGTGCCGGATCCGGCAGCGCAGCATCATGCGGGGCACGACCCGGGCCGAGAGCGGTCGCAGGCCCTCGACGATCGGCTTGCCCTCGAGCACGGCCAGGGCCTCGTCGCGCGAGAACTCGGCCAGGAAGCCGAGCTTGCCGACGTTGACGCCGACGCACGGGACCTCGACGTCGGCGGCCGCGAGGCGGCGCGCGATGCCGAGGATCGTGCCGTCGCCGCCCGCGATCACCGCCAGGTCGCAGCCCTCGACGACCGGACGCAGGTCGCCCTCGCCCTGGAGGTCCACGCGCGTCTCGACGCCGCGCGCCTCGAGCCAGGCCGAGATGTCCTGGGCCATGGGCCGGGCCTCGCGCTTGTGGAGCGAGCTCAGGACGGCCGCGCGCCTGAGCGTGGTCGTCAGCGTCGGGATCGGGCGATCGTAGCTCTCGAGCTCCATGCGTCGGCCTCGCTCACCTCACCTCACGGCGCCGTCGCCGCCATCCCCGCGGCCATGTCGAGGTACACCAGCGCGAAGTCGAAGCGCAAGGGGTCGCGCGGATCGAGGGCCCTGAGGGCGGCGGTCACCTCGAGCGCCATCGTCCAGTCGACCGTGCGCCGGCGCGTGATCCCGAGGCGGCGCGCGACCGAGACGATGTGCGTGTCGAGCGGCGCCACGAGGCGCGAGGGCTCGATCGAGGGCCAGAGGCCGAGGTCCACGCCGTCGTCGGGCCGCACGACCCAGCGGAGGAACAGGCACGGGCGCTTGCACGCGCTGCCGCCGTCGGGCGAGGCGAAGGCGCTCGCGAGGTGGCGCGGCCAGGCCGCCGCCGGCCCTCCCGTCGCCCCCTCCCCCACCGCCAGCCGCCGCAGCTCGGCGACGAAGGCGGCGAGCCCCGGGCCGATGTCGGCCGCGCGCGGGTCGTCGCCCTTCGCGAAGAGCGCCTCGAGCGAGCCGTGGCGCTCGAGCGCCCGGCCCGCGGCCGCGACGAGCGCCTCGAGCACGGGCCGCTTGAGCCAGCGGTGCCCGAGGCCCGGAGGCAGGCGGCGCCGCCCGCGCGCGACCGCGACCGCCCCGCGCGCCGGCCCGGCCGGCCCGAGCGCGTCGAGCAGCGCCCCGGCGTTCCGGGTGATGGGGTCGACGCCGCCGGTCGCGAGCGCGGCCGCGAGGAGGGCCGCGACCTCGCGGTCGCGCGGATCGACGTAGCGGCGCGCCAGCCGCACGGGGTCGCGCGCGAGCGCCGCCGCCCGGTCGAAGGCGGGCAGCGTCCGCTCGAGCGCCCTACGCAGTCGCGACGCCGCCCGCGGCACCGCGCCCGTCTCCTTTCGTGCTCGTGCTCGTGCTCGTGCTCGTGCTCGCGCTCGTGCTCGCGCTCGTGCTCGCGCTCGAAGTCGTGCTCGGGCTCGAAGCCCCGTCCTCGAGCAGCCACCTCTCCAGCCGCGCGAGCCCCGGGATGTCGTAGACATCGCGCTCGAAGGCCGGGATCTCCCGGAAGAAGCGGCCGCTCGCGCGGAGGCGCGCCTCGAGGTCGGCCAGGTGCTCGCGGTCGGCCCGGGCCAGGATCTCGAAGTCGTAGAAGTTCTCGACCGACTTCAAGAGCGCCGACTGCAGGACGGCGTCGTCCGGGACGGCGCGCGCGATCGACGTCTGGAGGTCGACGAGCGCGCCCTCGGACACCGCCGCCCGCGCGAGCGGCCCGTCGCCGAGCCCGAGCCCGCCCTCGCCGAGGAAGTCCGGGTGGACGCGGTTCGCGACCGCGCCGCCGACCGGCAGCCCGAGGGTCCGCAGCTCCTGCTCGAAGTAGACGGTCTCGGCGACCGTGTCGCGCGCCGGGCTCGTGACGAGCACGAAGGCGACGATGTCGCGCCGGCGCATGAGCTCGCTCACCTTCTCGGCGCGCTCCTTGAAGCCGCCGTAGAGGCTCTGGAAGACCTGGAAGAACTCGTTCAGCTCCTTCAGAAACTGGAGGCCGAAGAGCTCGTCCAGCCACTCGAGGACCTTCTGGGCCATGCGCTGGGCGATCCCGAGCCCGAAGCCGCCGGCCTTGAAGTAGGGCATGACGAACCACTGGAGGACGGAGCCGTCGAGGAAGTCCGTGAGCCGCTTCGGGGCCTTCAGGAAGTCGATCGCGTGCTTCGTCGGCGGCGTGTCGAGGACGATCAGGTCGTAGCGACCCGACCCGTGGAGCTCGTAGAGCTTCTCGCTCGCGGCGTACTCCTGCGAGCCCGCGACCTGACCCGTGATCTTCCGGTAGAAGTGGTTCTCGAGGATGCGGCGGGCGACGTCGGGCGAGGCCGCGTAGCGGTTCACCAGGTAGTCGAAGGTCCCCTTGGTGTCGAGCATGAGCGCGTGGAGCGAGCCGCCCGGGGCGAGCCCGACCCCGGTGGCGCGGAGGCGCCCGGGGTCGACCTCCTTCTCGACGCCGCCCAGCTCCTCGATCCCGAGCGAGTTCGCGAGCCGCTTCGCCGGGTCGATCGTGCAGACGCAGGCGCGGCGGCCGCGGCGCGCCGCCGCCAGGGCGAGGGCGGCCGAGACCGTCGTCTTGCCGACGCCGCCCGGCCCGGCGCAGACGAGGACGCCGCGGGTGCGCAGCACCGCCTCGAGGGTCTCGGCGCCGGCCGCGGACGGCGCCCTCGCGGCCGACGAGGTCACGGCGCCGCCGTCCGCTTCGCGTGCGGGGCGGGCACGCCGAAGGCCCGCTCGAGCGAGCGGGCGACGGCCGTCAGCGTCCCGACGTCGAAGTCGGCGTCGAAGACGAACGGCACGGGCACGAAGGGGAGCGGGACCTCCTCGCGGATGCGGGCCGAGTAGCGCTCGCCCATGGCGGCGCGCTCCTCGCGGGAGCGCGCGCAGCGCACGAGCGCCTCGAGCGCCGGCTCCCCGCCGACGGCCGCCGCGACCCGGGCCCGGCGCTCGTTCCCGTCGGCCGAGGGCCCGGAGGCGGGGCCGCCCGCGGGCCCGAGCCCCTCGAGCGCCTTCGCCTCCGCCGGGTCGAGGAGCGGCGGGTAGATCGCGTTCATGAAGAGGACGCCCTGGGCGACCTTGAGCGTGTCGCGCGCCTGGCGGTGGAGCTCGACGGCCTCGTTCACCGGCATCTCCTCGGGGAGCGTGACGATGTTGAGGACCGTCGTCTTCGGGTCCCGGACCATGTCGCGGATCTTCTCCGCGTTCTTCTTCATCGGCCCGAACAGGGTCTCGTAGGCGGCCTGGGGGACGTTCAGGAGGGAGAAGCCGTGGCCCGTGGCGGGCGCGTCGACGATCACGCAGTCGTAGGTCGGGCGGCCGCCGAAGAACGAGCGCTCGCCCACGAGCCGCCAGATCTTGCCCATGAGGATCAGCTCTTTCAGCCCCGGCGCCGCCTCGTAGAAGTACTGCCAGATCCGGCTCTCGACGATCTGCTTGTAGATCCGCTTCACCTTCACGTGGGTCTTGAAGAAGTCGACCATCACGAGGTGGGGGTCGAGGTTGATGGCCTGGATGCCGGGCCTGAGGTCGCGGACCTCGTAGCCTACGGGCGCGACGCCGAAGAGGGGGCCGAAGCGGTCGCGGGTGTCGAGCTCGACGAGGAGGACGCGGAGGCCGCGCGCGGCGGCGATGACGGCGAGGGCGGCGGAGATCGTCGTCTTGCCCGTTCCGCCCTTTCCGGAGTTGATGATCAGGCGATGATCGAAGATGGACACCGCTCGGTGCGGCTCGCGGCGCGCTACCGCCCGCGGCCCTGCGGCTTCGCCCGCTTGCGCTTCGCGGGCTTGGGCTTGTGCGAGTAGGGCTTGGCGCGGTAACCGTGCTTGCGCTTGGCCTTGAGGCTCGAGGCGCGGACGCGGAGCTTCATGGGCGTTGGATCTCCCTTTAGGGTCGTGACTCGGGGAACGGAAGGCGTGTTAGGATAGCGACCCTCGGCCGCGGAATCAAGCATGAGCGTCGATGCCGGTCACCGACTCTTCGAGCACACCGCCGACCTCGGCATCGAGGCGTGGGCGCCGGCCCTGGCCGGCCTCCTCGCCGAGGCCGCGCACGGGCTGCTCGAGACGATCTACGACCGCGAGCGGGTCGCCGGAACGGAGCGCCGCGCCATCGCCGTCCTTGGCGACGACGAGGAGGACCTGGTCGTCCGCTTCCTCGAGGAGCTTCACTTCCGCTTCGAGACGGAGCGGTTCGCGTACCGCGAGGTCGCGCGCGTCGCCGTGGACGCGGCGCACCGGCCGCTCTCGGCCGAGGCCGAGCTCGACGGCGAGCCCTTCGACGCCGAGCGCCACGGCTACCGGTGCGCCGTCAAGGCCGTCACCTATCACGGTCTCGAGGTCGCGCGCACGCCCGAGGGCCTGCGGGCGCGGATCATCCTGGACATCTGATCCCGCCGGCCCGTACCCCGCGCCGTAAGGGCCTTTTTTGACAACGGCCCACGGGGCAGGTATGTAGACCGTGGGTTCCGCCAACCGGAGGGAGAGCAGCCGAGTGGAATTCCTCAAGCGGAGGCGCCGCCTCGTCAAGCGCGGCCTCCAGATCGCCGCCATCGCCTACGTGTTCTTCATCATGCTGGCGATCCTCGCGTTCCACACGTGGCTCTCGTACACGCGCGTGGCCGCGAAGCTCCCCGAGAAGGACCGCCCGCCGCTCGTGGAGTTCTACGTCCAGGACGTGATCGTCACGATCTGCTTCATGGGGCTCTTCGTCCTCTTCATGGGGCTCGTCGGGTCGCACCGCTTCGCGGGACCGGTCTACCGCTTCGAGCAGACGCTGAAGAAGCTCCAGAAGGGGGACCTGTCCGAGATCCTGCACCTTCGCAAGGGCGACCTGTTGCAGGACTTCTGCGAGGAGCTGAACCTCGCGCTCGCGAACCTGCGGGAGCTCGTCGCCGAGGACCGGGTCCACATCGCCGAGGCGGTCGGCCGCCTGAAGGAGCTGAGGGCGTCGACCCAGGACCCGGAGCAGCTCCGCCGCATCGACCACCTCGTCTCCGTGCTCCGCAAGGTGACGACGAAGTTCGTCCTGTCGCCGCCGGCGCTCCGCCACGAGGAGCAGGCGGCGCTCGAGGCGCGGGGGCTCGCGGCCGCGAACCTCCCGCCCCGCGGCGTGCCGGCGCCGATGCCGGTCCCGGCGCCGCCGCGGCCCGCCCCGTCGGGGCCGGTCGCGCCCCTCCCGCCCCCCGCCCACCGCCAGCCGGCGGCCGCGCCGAGCGGCGCGCGCGGGGCGTACGCGCCGGCCGCCTACGCACCCGCGGCGTACGCCCCGGCCGCCGCCGTCGTGCCGGCGGGAGCCGGCTACCCGGGCGCGCCGGCGGGTTACGGGGCGCCCGCGCCCGCCGCGGCGAGCGGCGCCCGCCCCGTCCACGCGCCGGCCGCCCCGAGCGGGACGGACTGGCCGAAGGTCCACGGGGGCGTCCCGGTCGCGGCGACGCGCCCCGTCGCGGCGCGGGCGTCGGGACCGATGCCGGCCTCGAACCATTCCCTCGCGCAGCCGATCCCGCCCGGCCTTTATCCCACGGGCGCGGCGCCGCCTCCGCCCCCCGCGCCGGGCGCGGGGGTGCCACCGCCGGACGGCGCCAGGCGATGATGGGCCGACGAGCGATGTCTTCCGGCTCGAGGGCGCCGTCGCGGGGTCCCCGGACGCTATGGAGGTCCTTTCGGCAAAACCAATTCGGTTGACGGTCGCCACCGTGCAAGGTAAGATCACGAGACCGACGAGATGAGGCGCAACGTCCGGCCGTGCGTCGCCGACGCCATCGGCAGTGAAGGGGAACATCCATGAGTGGCCACAACCCGCCCGGCGAAGGCTCCTACGACCCGCAGTTCGACCCGCAGGGCGGGCATCCGTCGGCCCCGCCGCAGACGCCTCCGGGGTACGGATACCCTCAGCAGTACCAGATGTCGCAGTCGGGCGGGTACCCCCAGAGCGCCTATCCCCAGGGCTACCCGCAGGGAGGATATCCTCCGCAGGGTCAGCATCCCCCGGGCCAGTATCCGCAAGGGCAGTACCCGCAAGCCTATCCGCCCGAAGCGTACGCCCAGTACGCGCAGCAGCAACAGCAGCAGCAGGGCTACCCGCAAGGCTACCCGCAGGGGGCGAGCGACAGCGGCCCGTACACGGCTCCGGGCGCGGGCGGTGGGTACCCGACGCCCCCCGGCAGCGCCGTCTCGCAGTCGAGCAGGACGGTCGGCGACGGCGCCATGGCGACCTCGCAGACGGTCGGCGGCCCCTCCGTCGGCTCGGGCGGCGTGTCCCAGTCGAGCGTCACTTACGGCGACGCCCCGTCCGGCAGCTCGACCGTCGGCTCCATGTCGGCGTCGGTCATGACGCTCATCGGGCGGACGGTCGACCGCTACAAGATCACGCGTCTCCTCGGCGAGGGCGGGTTCGGCGCGGTCTACGAGGCCGAGCACACGCTCATGAAGCGGCGCGTGGCGTTCAAGACGCTGCACCGCGACCTCGGCAAGGACCCGGCCGTCCTCCACCGGTTCAAGAAGGAAGGCCAGGTCGCGTCGCGCTTCAAGCACAAGAACGCGATCGAGCTCTACGACTTCGGCCAGATGGACGACGGCACGTACTTCATGGCCATGGAGTTCCTCCAGGGCGAGGACCTCCGCGACCGGATCAAGAAGTCGGGCGGCCTCGAGGTCGGCCAGACCTTCGACATCATCATCCAGTCCCTGAGCGCGCTCCAGGCCGCCCACGACGCCGGCGTCGTCCACCGCGACCTCAAGCCCGACAACATCAAGCTCGAGGACCGCGAGGGGCGGAAGGACTTCGTCAAGGTCCTCGACTTCGGCATCGCCAAGATGAAGGACCAGCCGGGCGACGAGCCGGTGCAGGCGGCCTTCAAGACCGTCGCCGGCGCGTTCTTCGGCACGCCCGAGTACGGCTCGCCCGAGCAGTGCGCCGGCGAGGAGATCGACCACCGCAGCGACCTCTACACCATGGGCGTCATCTTCTACGAGTGCATCACGGGGTCGCTCCCCTTCGTGTCGAAGACGCCGCAGGGCTACCTCGCCCAGCACATGGTCGCGCAGCCGCGTCCGATCCGGGAGGTGCGGTCCGACCTGAACCTCCCGCCCGAGGTCGAGGTGGTCATCAACAAGGCCCTCGAGAAGAAGAAGGAGGAGCGCTACCAGAGCGCGAACGAGTTCGCGGACGCGCTCATCGACTGCGCCCGCAAGGCCAACATCCCGATCACGGTCGAGGGCGGCGGCTCGACGGTCATCATCAAGACGCCGACGTGGAAGATCGCGGCCGGCATCCTGGGTCCCCTGGCGGTCGCGGCGATCCTCTTCGTCCTGTTCGTGGACACCGGCCCGCCGGTGGAGGAGAAGGAGATCATCGCGGCGTTCACGGCCCTCTGCGCCAACGACAAGAACTACGAGGAGGCGAAGAACCTCCTGCTCGGCCCGACCGCGGCCAAGTTCCAGGGCACCAAGTGGTACCCGGAGAAGATGGCCGAGGCCGAGTCGCTGATCGAGCAGCGCGACACGAAGATCCGCGCCCGGCTCGACGAGATCCGGGCGACGTGGGGCGAGACGAAGACCAACAAGGGCACGCCGGACTACGACGCGCTCGCCGCCGCTCTGCTCGCCCTCGAGGGCCAGGAGGACTTCAAGTTCTCGCCGCTCAACCAGAACGCGAAGGAGCTCGCGGCCGAGATCCGGACGACGCGAGACCAGCACGCCCAGGACGTGTGGGCGCAGCTCGAGCCCAAGGTGCGACGCTTGATGGGGCTCGCCCAGCTACCCCAGGCGAAGGAGCTCATCACCCAGGGCTGGTACACGACCTTCGCCGCGACGCCCACCCAGGCGCTCGTCGACACGGCCAAGCTCCAGATCGACGACGCCATCGCGACGGGGGACGTCAACCTCAAGGAGGCGAGGCTCCGCTACGACACCTACCTCAAGGTCCTCGCCGAGAAGCCCGAGGACTTCAAGGAGCACAAGCGCCTCCTGAACCTGATCCTGAACGACCCCAAGAACCAGAAGCTCGCGTTCACGACGATCGCCGACGAGGCGCGAAAGGAGCTGGAGCGGGTCCAGAAGCAGTGGGAGGCGGTGGCTCAGAAGAAGTTCGACGAGCTCGACGCCAAGTCCAACCGCGAGCTCGAGAAGGGCGGCCCGAAGGGGCTCGGCGGCGCGATCCGCATCTGGCTCGGGTTCCCCGAGGAGTGGCTGCTCGAGACCGAGGCGGGGAAGCGCGTCCAGCGCGACAAGCGGGCGGCGCTCAACGAGCGCGCGAGCCGGGGGTTCGACGAGGCGGACAAGAAGGCGAAGGAGCTGCTCGCGAAGGGCAAGGTGCCCGAGGCCATCGCCGCCGTCGAGCCGTGGGTCGAGTTCCCCGAGGCCGCGATCGACCAGACGGCGAGGGCCGCGGTCGAGTCCCTGAAGAGGCGTCTCCCGCTGCACGAGATCGGCAAGGCGATGGTGCTCCTCCCGGCGGTGGAGAAGGCGGTCGTCGGCGCCAAGGACGTCCCGGTCGCGAGCCCGCCGCGGGACGTGAAGTTCGAGAAGCCGTTCTACATGGACGTCCACGAGGTCACGAACCAAGAGTACTGGGTCTACTGCAACGACATCGGCATGGAGTTCGGCCGGCGGCCGCGGCTCTGGGACCCGAGCACCGGCGAGTACCCAAAGGAGCTCGCGGAGCACCCGGTGGTGTGGGTGACCTTCTCCGAGGCCGAGGCGTACGCCGCCTGGGCGGGCAAGCGTCTCCCGACCGAGGAAGAGTGGGAGTACGCGGCCCGCGGCCCCGACGGCACGCGCGTGTACCCGTGGGGCAACGAGTTCGGAAAGCCGCCGCCCGCCTGCGTCGAGGGAGCGGCGCCGAAGAAGGTCGGCTCGTTCCTGGGCGGCGCGAGCCCGGCCGGGTGCATGGACATGATCGGCAACGTCCACGAGTGGACGGCTTCGTGGTGGGAGCGCTACTCGAGGTCCACGTACAAGGACGACGACTTCGACAAGAAGACGCACCGGACCGTGCGCGGGGGCTCGTTCAAGACCGTCGGACCGGCGCCGCTCATCAACCGGGCGGCCAGCCGGTTCAAGGAGAAGCCGACGAACAGCCGCGATGACCTCGGGTTCCGTTGCTGCAAGAGCGGTGAGTAGCAGGGGCTAGGACGAGACCCGACAGAATAGCCATTTTGTTTGACTCGGAGATAGCCACGGGGTATTCTGAGTTTAGCCCGGGGCTGCGGGGGAGCGTGAGAGGGGTAGAGGGGTCTATGAAACGAGCATCCGTGGCGCTGCTTTGCGTCGCCGCCGCCCTGACGGTTTTCACGGGCTGCCGGTCGGCGATCTCGTATTACAAGGACGGCCTCGAGCAGATGAAGGCGAAGCAGTACGACGAGGCCGTGAAGTCGTTCTCGAGCGCCATCGAGCGCGACCCCGAGAGCGACATCGCCTACCTGAACCGCGGCGACGCCTTCGCCCAGCTGAACCAGCACGACAAGGCGGTCCTCGACTACAACCAGGCCATCGCCATCAAGGCGGGGAACCCCTGGTACTATAACCGCCGCGGGCTGGCGTTCTACAAGCTGCAGCGCTACCAGGAGGCCCTCGACGACTGGAAGAAGGCGAAGGACCTCGAGGAGCGCCGCGCCGCGCAGGGTTTCGTCGTCCGGAAGGCCGACGCGTTCTACGAGATGCAGACCCAGCGCGAGGACCTGCTGCCGCAGGCCGAGAAGCAGGCCGCCCAGATGCCGGAGCCGGGCACGGGCCCGGGCCCGGGCACGGGCGAGCCCACGCCGCCGACCGGGCCCGCCGTCGCCGGAGGGCCGGGCACCGGCGAGACGCCGGCGACGGGCACCGGCGAGACGCCGGCGACCGGGACGGGCGAGACCCCCGCGACCGGCACCGGCGAGACCCCGGCCACCGGAACGGGCGAGTCCCCCGCGACGGGCAGCGGCGGGCCCCCGGCGACCGGTTCTGGCGAGGCTCCGGCCGCAGCCGAGATCCGGCCGGCCACGCGCCTGAGCGGCACGTGGCGGCGCACGAGCGACGACCTCGTCTTCAAGCTCACCGACGACGGCCGCCGGATCATCGGCGAGCTGATCACGCCCGACCAGTTCGGCTTCCAGTACTTCGAGGTCACGCTCGCCTGGAAGGCGGACCGGTGGGTCGAGGGCTACTCGGTCCAGAAGATCCACCCCGACGTCTCGCCGTGCCAGTTCGAGTACGCGACGGAGTGGAAGGTCGAGGTCAAGGACGACGGGACCCTCCAGGCGACGATCGAGGACCCCGTGTTCGACACCGAGACCTGCACGGAGACGCGTCGGGTCATCGGCGAATACACGTTCGCCCCGGCGAAGTAGCAGCCGCCGGGCGGAGCGCGAAGGAACGGCCCGGAACGCGGGCCGGGTGAAGGAGAGAACGCCATGAGGCGGTCGTTGCGACGGGCTACCGCTCTGGTCCTCGCGTACAGCATGGGGATCACGGCGCTTCCCGCGTGCTCCACGGTCGAGCCGGCGAGGGACCCCTTCGCCGACCCGACGCTGCCGCGCCCGGAGAAGGACGGGCACAAGCTCTTCTTGAAGACGGTGAAGGTCGACGGGCGCGATCAGGAGATCGCGCCGGTCCCCTACCGTCTCCTCATCGCCCCGATCCACGACGCCCGCGACAAGCGGGTGGCGAGCAAGACGGGGGCGCGAGGCGGCGCGGCTCCGGGCGGCGCGGGCGGCGAGAAAGCCCCGGCCGGCGGCGGCGGCGGTGACAAGGCACCCGAGGAGCGTGCACCCGGCGGGGACAAGACCGGCCGCGTGGTCGATCCGGCGAGCGGCGATCCGTTCGTCTACGTGGTCCGTTACCGCAAGCCGCTCTTCCCGAGCGAGGTCCTGTTCGCCCCGAGCGATCCCCCCGAGGCCCCGCCCGCGGGGAACGGCCCGACGATCCTCAAGCTCATCTGCCCGCGGTGCCAGAAGGACGTCGGGCGCGAGGACTCGAGCTGCCCGGAGTGCGGGCTCGCCTTCGCCCCCTTCGAGGAGCCGGCCCTCCCGCCCGAGCCCGCGGCCGGCGCCGCCCCGGCTCCGCCGCCGGGGATGCGCATCATCTGGGTGTGCTTCGCCTGCTCGAAGGAGGTGGGCGAGAAGGACCCGAGCTGCAAGCACTGCGTCGTCGCCTTCACACCCGACCGGCCGCCCGTGCCGGTGCCCGTCCCCGTGACGCCGCCCGAGCCCGCGAGCCCGGTCGTCGCCGAGGGGCCGAAGACGGGTGAGACGCCCGCGGTCGCCGAGGGGCCGAAGACCGGCGAGACACCCGCGGTCGCCGAGGGCCCGAAAACGGGCGAGACGCCCGCGCCTCCGGCGCCGGCCGTGGCGGAAGGGCCGAAGACCGGCGAGACGCCGGCTGCGGCCGCGCCCGCCGCTCCGGCCTCCCGCGAGCCCGAGGCGCCCCCGGCGGATGCCTCGCGCCTCGTGTGCTACGCCTGCGGCGGGAACGTCGCGAGCGAGGCCTTGAGCTGCGAGCACTGTGGCTTCGCGCTCGCGCCGATGGCCGGCAGCTCGGCCGTGGCCTCGATCGGCAGCCTCGGCGCCGGCGAGTTCAAGGTCGACGAGAACGACCGGAGCCAGGGCGAGTACAAGCCCGACGCAATCGCCCTCCAGAAGGACCTCGAGGACTGCCTCAAGCGCTACCACGCCTTCAGCGAGGTGACGGCCCTCAACAAGCCCGAGCTCGCGGGCGACGAGGAGAGGCTCTTCCAGGAGGCGGAGGCGCTCGACTACGACCTGATGCTCATCCCGATCATCAAGAAGTGGCAGATCAAGCACGTCGGCGTGTCGACGGGCAAGTACATCGGCGCCATGGCGCTATGGGTCGCGATCGGCGAGTTCCCGGGCATGTTCATGGGGATCGACCGCTTCCGCGCCGACCTCGAGTTCGAGTTCAAGCTCGTGGGCGTCCGCTCGCGCAAGGAGATCACCTGGCCGGGCAAGGCGATCGTCAAGGATGCCGAGTTCGACCTGAGCCAGTGGGAGCGCGGGTGGTATCCGTGGAGCATCCTCGGCTCGTCGTACATGAACCTGGCGATCGACTGGCTCGAGGTCCAGCGCCTGCTCGGGCCCGTCGCCCTGAAGAAGGTCGAGCGCGACCTGCTGGGCGCGGTCTACAAGGCCTACCACCAGGACGCCAAGGAGTACCGGTTCCGCGAAGTGCAGCACGAGGGCGAGAAGAGCCGGAAGTACGCGCTCCTCGTCGGGGTCGGCACGTACGCCAAGGACGCCATCGCCCCGCTCAAGTACGCCGCCTCCGACTGCCTCGACGTGGCCGCCATCATCACGGCGAAGGAGCAGGACTACAGCAAGGACGGCACCGTCGTCCTCACGGACAGGGAGGCGACCCTCGCGAACGTCCGCAAGTGGATGACCGACATCCAGCGCCGCGTCTCGAAGGACCAGATCTTCATCTACTTCTCGGGCTACGGCGCCGTGAACGCGAAGGGCGAGGCGTTCCTCTGCCTGCAGGACACCGACCCCGCGGACCTCGACGGGACCGCGCTCCCCGTCGCCGAGGTGGCGAAGCTGCTCGACGAGATCAAGCCGGAGCGGGCGGTCGTCGTCTTCGACTGCTCGTTCGCGACGAAGCACAGCGAGCTGGACCCGGGCATCGGCCGGGCGCGGACGCTCGACACGATCCCGAACGGCGCGACCGTGACCGGCGCGAACGCGTTCGTCGAGAACGTCGCGGCCCGGCCCGGCGGGAACAAGCGCGCGTGCGTCCTGACGGCCTGCCAGCCCGATCAGGCGGCGCTCGAGTACGTCGCCTACGAGCACGGCCTGCTCACCCACTTCCTCCTCGAGGCCATGCGCGGCGAGGCCGACGACGGCAACGGCTACATCACGATCGAGGAGATCGTGAACTACGTCCCCGGAAAGGTCGCGGAGATCGGCTCGCTCGGCTACCCGCAGAACCCGGGCGTGTTCGGGGACAAGAAGATGGCCTGGAACGTCCGGAAGCCGGCGAAGTAGTCGCCCGGTCGCCTCTCGTCCGGGAGAAGAACTGGAGAGCGCTCCGGGGCCGCGGGAAACCGCGGCCCCGGTCGTTTTTTGAGGCTCATCCCAAGAGCGCGTCCCTCGACCGGAGGCTCAAAGAAACGACGGCGACGTGGACCCGACCGGAGCGCGGCGCGCGACTACAGCTCGATCACGCACCGGAACCCGTTCCACAGGTTCCGGCGGGCGGGCGGCCAGGCGAGCCGGCCGGTCGTCGTCAGGACCTCCCAGCAGGAGAAGCTCGTGGCGAAGCCGCCCCCGCGGTCGGCCCGCTCCTTCAGGTCGAGGCCGAGGCGGGCGCGGAGGGCATCGTCGAGGACGGGGTCCTCGTTCACGCCCTGCTCGGCGCACCACCCGTAGAAGCCGGGGAAGTACCAGTCGCGGCACCAGTTGTTCACGTTGCCGGCCATGTCCAGGCAGCCGTAGGGGCTCGACCCCTCGGGATAGCGGCCCGGCGGGGTCGTCCGGCCGACGTTGTTGTTGAAGTTGCAGACGCGCGACAGCGGCAGCGCGTCGCCCCACGGGAACCGCCGGCGATCCACGCCGCGGGCCGCCTTCTCCCACTGGGCCTCGGTCGGGAGGCGCTTCCCCGCAAAGCGCGCGTAGGCCTCGGCCTCGTACCACGAGACGCCGGCGGCCGGCTGCTCGGGGGCGTCGAAGCCCGCCGACGCGAGCGAGAGCGGCGCCTCGATCGACCCGTGGACGCGCCAGGCCCAGCCGGCGGCGCTCCAGCAGGTGCGGTCGCGGTAGCCGCCGGCCTCGATGAACGCCCGGAAGCGGGCGTTCGTGACCGGCTCGACATCGACCAGGAAAGGCCGGAGGAGGACGGTCCGCCCCGGGCGCTCGGGATCCGGAGCGAAGATGTCCTTGGCGTCGCGCCCCTGGAAGAACTCCCCGCCCGGCACCAGGACCATGCGGGCGCGGTCGACGGGCGAGACGTAGGTGCCGCCCGTCCGGGCGAGCTCGTCGAGGGCCGGCGGCTCCACGGCGCCCGGCCCCGGCCCCGTCCGCGGGCCCTCAGCCTCGGGCGGCGCCACGGGCCACCTCCTCGCGCTCCTCGAGCATCCGCTGGACCCGTTCGATGAGGCCTCCGATCGAGTGCGTGCCCTTCTGGACGACGGCCTTCGCCCCGAGGCCGAGCGCTCGCTCCGCCGTCGCCCGGTCCGCGTGACCGCTGAAGACGACGACGACCGGCGCGTCGGGCTCGCGGAGCCGCTGTGCGAGCCTCTCGAGGACCCCGAGGCCGTCGAGGGTCGGCATGGCGATGTCCAGGAGGACGGCGTCCACGCGCTCCCGCCCGAGCACGTCCACGGCCCCGCGACCGTCCTCGGCCTCGATCACCCGGAAGCCGCGGCGCGCGAAGATGAGCGCGAGCGGGCGCCGGACGATCGACAGGTCGTCCGCCAGGAGCACGGTGAACGGGCGGTCGCCGGACGGCGCCATCAGCGCCCCCTCGGCGCGCCGGGCCCGTCCGGATCGCCGGCGCGCGCGGGGTCGCCCGCGGAAGCCGGAAGGTGCAGGGCGACCACGATCCCCTCCCCGGGACGCTCCTCGACCTCGAGCCGGCCGCCCCAGCAGGTCGCCAGGGCGCGGCAGAAGGTGAGCTCGAGGTCGGCATCGGCGGCCGCCTCGTCGCCCGGCGCGATCGGCGTCCGCGGCGCCGCCGCGACGCCGGCGCGGAGCCGCAGGACGACCTCCCCGAGCCGCCCGTCGTGCGATCCCCCGGTCCCGGCGAGGACGGAGAGCTCGGCGCGCCGCGCCTGCCGTCCGGCCGCGAGCGCGAGCAGGTTCTCGACCGCGCGAACGAGCAGGCCCGCGTCGCCGAGGACGGGCGAGACGGCGCCGGTCGAGTCGAACGTCGCCTCGACGCCGGCCGCGGCGAGCGTCGCCGCCGCCCGCTCCCATCCGGCGCGCGCGGCCTCGACGAGGTCGACCGGCTCGCGCCGCATGTAGAGCTGGTCGCGCTCGAGGAGGCGGATGTCGTCCAGGTTCTGGACGAGCCGGTGCAGCTCGCGGCACTCGCGGCGCGCGAGCGAGACGAGCTCGCGCTGCTCGGGCGCCAGCGGGCCGGCGAGGCCCTCCTCGAGGGCCTCGAGCCCGGCCGCGACGCCGCCGATCGGCACGCGGATCCGGCCGACGAGGAGCCCGAGGAGCGCCTCGCGCTCGCAGAGCAGCCGCGCCCGCTCGAGCCCGCGGTGGACGACGGCGCCCAGGTCTTCGAGCTGGAACGGCTTGAGCAGGTACTCGTGGGCCCCGTTCCGGAGCGCGCGCCGGGCCGTGTCGAGGTCGCCGTGGGCCGTGACGAAGACGAAGACCGGGAGGTGCGGGCCGCACTCGGCGCGAACGCGCTCGAGCAGCTCGAGCCCGTCCATGCCCGGCATCTTGATGTCGCTGACGACGAGCGTCGGCCGTCGCTCGCGGATGCGATTCAGGGCATCCTGGGCGGCCTCGAAGGCCTCGGTCGCGTGGCCGTCGCGCTCGAGCCAGCGCGCGATGACGCCGCGCACCGACTCCTCGTCATCGACGACGTAAATCCTTTGTGCCGAGGGAGCAACGGCCATCGGAGGCACCCCTCCCTACGTCCCTCCGAATGATACGACACCACCCCGGGGTTCGCACCCTGGGTGCGACTCGCGAACCGTTCCGGGGAGGGAGAGGGGAGACGAGCGGGGACGAGCCGCTACGTGCGCTGCGTGTCGCCCGGCCCCGGCGGCTTCGGCCGGCGCGAGAGGATCTCCATGGGCTCGGTGCGGAGCGTGTCGCCGCCCTTGCCCGGGCCGGTGACCGGCCCCAGGCCTTCGTCGTTCGCGGGGCGCGAGCTCATCTCCTTCTCGAGCGCGAGCCAGTCGTCCTCGATCGTCGCCTGATCGCCCATGCTGTGCGCGGAGGGGGCCTCGACGGCCTGGCTGCTCTCCTCCTTCGGCTGCGGCGACTTCGAGCGACCGGAGGGGAAGGGCGAGATCTCGTCGATCGTGACCGCGCCGTCGCTCGACGGCGAGCCCGACCCGAGGTCGGGGTCCGGCGAGGTCGCGCCGCGGCGGCGGCGCTCCTCCGGGGCCGGCGGCGACGCTTCTCCGGCCGACCGCCCCGCGGGCGCCGACGGCGATCGCCCGGCCGAGGCCGAGGCCGCGCGGGCGGCGGCGACCGCGGCCGCCGCCGTGCGCCCCGAGTCCTCGCCGCCGCCCGCGCGGCGCTTGTAGAACAAGGCGAGCTCCGCGTCGTCGACCTGGCGCACGCGCCTCAGCATCACGAGCGAGCCCGGTATGGCGAGCGCGAGCAGGACCGCCAGGCCCGCGAGGAACGGGTGCGCGCGGACCGTCATCCCGTAGAGGCGCGCCTCGGCATCGCCGTCGCCGAGGCCGGCCGCGCGCCGGTAGAGGTCGAGCGCCTCCCCCTCCGACCCCGAGGCGCTGCGGGCCTCGGCGCGCACGACGAGGTTGCGGGCGACGGCCAGGTCGATGTCGCCGGCGAGCGACGGCTCGAGCGCCTTCGCCTGGTCGTAGAGCCGCATGCACTCGACGGGCTCGCGCTCGGCGGTCCCGAGGACGACGTACGCCCCGGGGCCTTCCTGGACGCCCGCCCGGTGAATCCAGGCGACCCCGCTCTCGGGCAGCCTGACGGGTCGCCAGTCGCCCTGGGGCCGGCGCTCGGCGTCGGGCTGGAGGCGCTCATCCGCGCGCGCGAGCCGGATGAGGCGGTACTCGTCGGCCGGGCCCGCGCGGAGCCCGATCCCCTGCTGGAGCTCCTCGGCGATCTGGCGCAGGAGCCACGCGAGCGCCCGCCGGGCCTCGACGTTCGTCGGGTCGAGCACCAGGCCCTGGCGGAGGAGCTCCATCTGCCAGCGCCGCCGGTCCTGGCCGGGCGGCGGCGGGAAGAGCGTCTGGCCGACGTACACCTGGGCGACCTCGCGCCTGAGGTCGACGAGGGCCGCGCGGTGCTCCTTTATGCGCTCGTAGGCGATCCTCTGCGAGTATGCGCCGGGGTCGAGCTCGAACTGGTGCGTGTCCGTCATGAGCTGACGGATGCGGTCGACCATCTGCGTGCGGCGGTCCTCGTCGGAGAGGCCGCTGAGCTTGGCTATGAACTCCGTCTCCGCCGCCCGGTCGCGCCCGATGTCGCGCAGGAGCTTGATCAGCGTGTTCGGCTGCTCGACGTCGATCCGCACGAGCATGTCGCGCGCCGCGCCCGCGAGGGCGAGGTTGCTCCCGGCGCTCGCGACCTGCTTCGCGAGGTAGAAGAGGGTCGCCGTCGAGTTCTTGAGGAAGTACTGCTGGGCGGCGTAGCGGACGCGCTCGTCACCGGACAGGACGTACTGGAGGACGGCCGGGTGCGCCTCGGCCGGCGCGCGCCCGGACAGGAGGTCGATCGCGAGGGCGAGGAGCACGTTCGGCTCGCTCACGGGGTCCTTGGCGATCACCCCCGGGACGCGGAACGCCTTCAGGTGCCCGTCCGTCTTGACGAACTCGACCAGGTAGTCGTCGGCCGCCTTTCCGAACGCGAGGACCCCGCGCTTCAGGTGCGGCGCCATCTCGGCCGGGTCGAAGTAGAGGTGATAGAGAAGGAAGGGCAGGAGGTCCCGGCTGCCGTTCACCGCCATCGCGTTGAGCGCCGCCAGGCGCACGGCCTGCGACCGCGCCGGGTCGTCGTACGCGTTGATCAGCGGCGCCAGGGCCCGCGGGTCCTTGAACGAGATGAAGTTCTGCGGATCGGCGCCGCGAAGCTTCACCTCGACGTGCTGCGGCTCGTAGAGCTCGGTCCGCCAGCGAAGCGTCTCCGGCAGCCCCGGGAACACGACCTTGAAGGGCTCGCGCTGGGTCGGCACGCCGACGTCCTGCTTGATCGCGATCACGTACTCCTCGCCCACCTTCCGGGCGTAGTAGTGCTCGCGCTTCCAGCGGAAGACGGTGGCGCCCCGGGCGTCGATCTCCTTCCTCCGGTCGCGGAGGATCTCTCGCTCGAGGCCCGGATCCACCATGATGCCGCGCGCGTTCGGCCACTCGATCTCGAGCCAGGCCTCGATCAGGAGGGAGTCGGCGACGCCGTGCGTGGCCGTCGCCTCGAAGGTCCACTGGTTCCGGAGCGGGTCGAGCACGCCGGGCTCGACCTTGACCGCGACGGGCCGCTCGGGCGCGCCGGGGGCGGGCCCCGGGCCTGACCCGCCGGGCGGCGGATCGAAGTTGATCTTCGGAAGCGGGATCTGGGCGATCGTGACCGGGCGGCGGAACGTGCGCTGCTCGCCGCCCTCGAGCGGCCGGATCGTGATCGCCCGGGGGTCGACGGCCGTCACCCACCCGCGCCAGCCCCCCTCGACCTCGACGACGTCCCCCGCCTTCGGCTCGAACGACGGCTCGGCCGGTCCGCTCTCGCCGGCGGCCGCGACCAGCTCGAACGTCCTCGGCTTGTGGACGTCGATGCGGGCCGGGTCGCCGCCGTCCACGGGGATCGCGACGACCTCGAAGCCCTGGACCTCCTTCACGTCGTACTCGACGCCGTCCGCCTCGATCCGCGCGCCGGGCTCGAGCTTGCCGAGGATCTCGAGACGGCGACGACGCTCGGCGTCGGCGGGGTCGCCCGGGCCGGGCCCGATGACGACCCTCGGGTCGACGACGACCCCGATCACCTCCCCCTTCTCGTCGAAGTAGAGCCGGAGCCGGGTTCCGGGCTCGGCCAGCTCCTCCAGGACCTGGACGACGTCCGGGCAATGCTCGGGCGCGATGATCGCGTTCTCGATCGACCCCGTCCGGCTCTTGAAGAAGACCTGACAGCGATCGCGGTCGCGGAGGTAGTGGTCGTAGTCGACGTCGCGGCTCGAGGCGGCTCCGGCGGGCAGCGTGTCGGCGGGCGGATCGCCGTCCTGGGCGCGCGCCGGAGCCGGACCGACGACCGCGGCGAGGCCGGCGAGAAGGCCGGCGAGGAGGAAGCCGCCCGGCCCGACACCCATGCGAGAGGACCACCCCTTTGGTCCCATTCTAACGGATAAGTAAAGCGTGCGAAACGGCTTTTGTCAACGAACGTCCGGCCGGGCTCGCGCTGACTGCGCGGGCGGTCGGGGGGCGAAGACGTCGCGACGCGCGCGGGCCGCCGACGGTCCGCGGAAGCCCGCTCCGGGCGGTTTGACCACGCAGGGGGGGTGCGATAGAATCCACTCCGTCGGCCGATGCCCGCCGGCCGACCCCGCGAGGGCCTCACGATGTCCATCTCCAAGCTCCTCTTCGGCGAGATCGCCCTCAAGAAGAAGCTCGTCACGAAGGAGCAGGTCGAGGAGTGCCTCGAGATCCAGCGCAAGCTGAAGGAGATGGGGATCGTCAAGACGCTCGGCGCGGTGATGCACGACAAGAAGTACCTCTCGATGGTCGAGATCAAGCAGATCCTTCGCGAGATGACCGGCACGAAGGACTGGAACGCCATCGAGGGGTACGAGATCCTCGACAAGCTCGGCGCCGGCGGCATGGGCAACGTCTACAAGGCCCGCCACACGCGCCTCGGCAAGCTCGTGGCGATCAAGGTCCTGCCGCCCGAGCTGGCCGCCGACCCCGAGTACCTCGACCGCTTCAACCGCGAGGCGCGCGCGGCGGCGAAGCTGAACCACCCGAACATCGTCCAGGCGCTCGACGTCGGCGAGTCGTACGGCTACCACTACTTCGTCATGGAGTTCGTGGACGGCGAGACCGTCCGCGCCATGATCGAGCGCGAGGGCTGCCTCTCCGAGGCCAAGTCGCTCGAGATCCTGATCCAGGTGTGCGAGGCCCTGATCCACGCCTGGAAGAACGACATGATCCACCGCGACATCAAGCCCTCGAACATCATCTGCACGCTGAACGGCGTCGGGAAGCTCTGCGACCTCGGCCTCGCGAAGAGCGTGACCGAGGACTCGGCGATCACGCAGACGGGCGTCGTCATGGGCACGCCCTTCTACCTCTCGCCCGAGCAGGCGCGGAGCGAGGACCTCGACATAAGGAGCGACATCTACTCGCTCGGCGTCACCTTCTTCCACATGGTCACGGGCCAGGTGCCCTTCACGGGCAACTCGGCCGCGACGATCCTCTACAAGCACATCTTCCTCGAGCCGCCGAAGCCGAAGACGCTGAACCCGGCCGTCACGAGCGAGACGTCGCAGCTCGTGACGCGGATGATGGCGAAGTCGCGGGACGACCGGCCCCAGGACCCGCAGACCCTCCGCGACGAGATGAAGGCCATCCTCGACGACATCCGGGCCAAGACGCCCGAGCGGGCCCAGACGAACTACGCGGCCCAGAACCTCGTCACGGCGAAGATCCCGAAGGCCGAGCAGGAGACGATCGACCAGCCGGGGCTCGCGCTCGCGGGCGGCGTCGAGACGGCGGGCGGCGTGGCCAGCTCGCTCGGCAGCTCGCCCGGCCTCCTGAAGCCCGACCTGTCGAAGACGTCGACCCAGCCGACGCTCGGGACGCCGGCGTTCGAGGACGCCCCGGCGACGCGCTCGCCCGCCCGGGGGACGCCCGCGGTCCGCGCCCCCGAGGGCATGCCCGTCTCGGCGGCCGCCGCGGCGGCGAAGCGCGCCGAGGCGGCCCTCGCCCCCGCCCTGCCCGTGCCCCTCTGGCACCGGCTGGTGCCCGCCGGCATCGCGGCCGCGCTGCTCGTCGTCTTGGGCCTCCTCTACCAGACCGCGCGGCCCGCGAAGGAGGCGAGCGTCGCGCACACGGCCGCCGCCGAGGAGTTCGTCGGCCGGATCGTGAACGACGCGCTCAGCGGCGTCCCGGAGCCCGTCGCCTCGGCCCTGGCTCGGGCGCGCGAGCTCCGCGCCGTCGAGAAGCTGGCCGAGGCCGTCAGCGCCTACGACGACGCGATCCACGCGGTCGGCGACCCGGATGCGCCGGCGGCGTCCGTCATCCGGCGCGAGCAGGAGGCCCTGATCGCGTCGATCCTCATCCGCTACGAGCAGCTCGCGGCGAAGAAGGCCGAGCTCCTGCGGGAGCGACGCGCCGACGCCGCCGACGAGATCGCGAAGCAGCTCGACGCCCTGAAGCTCACCTACTGCCACAGCGTGATCGAGGCCGAGCGCCTGCGCGTCGGGAAGCGCCTCGCCGAGCACACGCGGCGCTCGCCCGAGCCCGGCGACGGGCGCGAGACGCCCATCCCGCCCGGCCCGCCGCCCCCGCCCTGATGCGCCGACCGGCCGCCCCGCTCCTCGTCGCCGTCGCCGTGGCCGCGCTCGGGGCGCTCGCCCCGCCGCTCTGCGCGCCCGCGGTCGCCGGCGAGACGGAGCACGTGGTCATCGTCCTCATCGACGGGCCGCGCGCCTCCGAGTCCTTCGACCCGGCCGGCCGCGCCAACATCCCGGTCCTCTGGGGCAAGCTGCGCCCGCTCGGCGCGCACTCGCTCGGCTTCCGCAACGACGGCAAGACGAGCACGAACCCGGGGCACGCGGCCGTGCTCACGGGCCGCTGGCAGCGGATCGCCAACGACGGCGGCGAGCCGCCGCACCGCCCGACGATCTTCGAGCTGTACCGCCAGGCGAAGGACGCGCCGCGCGAGTCGTGCTGGCTCGTGGCGTCCAAGGGCAAGCTCGAGACGCTGGCCGCGAGCGACGCCCCGGGCTACGGGCCCGCGCTCGGCGCGGCCGTCGACGCGCCGGCGTTCGTCCGCACGGACGAGGCGACCGCCGACGCCGTCTTCCGCGTCCTCGAGAAGCATCGCCCGGCGATCGTGCTCGTGAACCTCGCCGGCCCGGACATCCACGCCCACCTCGGCCAGCGCCGCGAGTACGAGCGGGCGATCCGCACGGCGGACGGCCTGATCGGCCGCATGTGGAACGCGATCGAGGCGAACCCGGACCTCCGCGGCAAGACGGCCCTCATCGTCACCGCCGACCACGGCCGCCACCCGGATGGCCACGACGACGGCTTCCGCAGCCACGGCGACGCCTGCGAGGGCTGCCGCCGGATCCCCTTCTTCGCGGTCGGGCCGGAGGTCGAGGCCGGCGTCACGCTCGAGGGCGGCTCGCAGGTCGACATCGCGCCGACGGTCGGGAAGTGGCTCGGGTTCGAGGTGCCGGAGGCGGAGGGGAGGCCGCTCGACGCCATCCTCAGGAAGAGAGCCGCCTCACCGAGAGCGGGGCCCTTCTAGACGAGCTTCGACGAAGAGAAGTCCGTTCTCCGGGTCGAGAACGGGAGCCTACTCGCCGGGCGGGGGAGCTTCGACGGCCGGCGTGCCCGCCGGCAGGCCCGCCGCGCCCGGGTCGGGAGGCGGCTCCTTGCCCGCGCGGCGGTAGATCGCGTCGATCGCCTGCTTGATCTTCTGCTTCAGGTAGTAGACGCGCTCGCGGTCGTAGACCGACTGGAGGAAGGCGAGGTCCTGCTCCTCGCCGACGCGCTGCATGAACTTCGCGGCCTCGGCCCGGTTGTTCGTGCGGTCGTCGGTCTCGAGGATGCGGCTGAAGAAGGGCACGGCGTCGCGCCCGCCCACGTTCGAGAGGCCGCGGATCGCGATCGACTTGATCGAGGGGTCCTGCTCGGCGCCGGCGAGGTCCATGAGGAAGCGCGACGCCTCGGGCGCCGAGGCCTGGTCGAGCGTGGCCCGCTCCTCGATCCCGCGGATGGCCTCGATCCTAAGGTTGCGGTCGGGGCTCGACTGGGCGATCCTCGTCAGCACCTGGAGCCCGCGCGAGCCGCCGACCGAGCCGAGCGCCCGGATGATGTGCTTCTTGATCATCGGATCCTGCTCGGTCTCGGCCGCCTCCTCGAGGACGGGCAGGTCCTCCGGGCTCTTGAGCTTCGCGAGCATGAAGGCGAGGCGCATCTTCTCGCTCGGGTCCTTCGTCTCGCGCATGGCCTGGAGGAGGTCGCGGGCGCCCGCCTTGCCCTCGAGCGAGAGCTTCACGAAGTGAAGCGACACCTTGACGTTGAACTGCTTCTCCTCCTGGTAGGCCTTGTCGATCGCCTCGAGGATCTGCCGCCCCCTGGCGATGAGGGCCAGCTCCTCGCGCTCGATCGACTTCTCGTCGCGCGACATGTGGGCGCGCCGCAGCGGCCCGAGGAGCTCGTCATCGAGCGGCGAGCCGGCCGGCTGCGGCTGGACGATGAGGCCGGTCGGCTCCGTCTTGGCGGCCTCCGGCTGGGGCGGCGGCGCGGGCTTGGGCGCGGCCGGCGGGGTCGGCTTCGGGGTCGGGGCCGGGGTCCCGGTCGCCTGGTTGAAGACGATCGGCTGGCTCCTGGACGCGGGCGGCGTCAGCGGCGGCGTCACCTCCGTCTGCTGCTTCTTGCCGGCCGGCGTGGCGGCCTTCTGGGCCAGGAAGAAGAGGCCGAAGGCGCAGCCCGCGAGGATCAGGAAGACGGCCGCGAGCTTGGTCCAGTCGCTGGCCGCGGCCCGGCGGACCGGCGCGGTGGGCGCGGCCGGCGCGGCGTCCGCCGGCGCGCCCGTCCCGGCGGTGGAGGCCGCCGCGGCGGCCCCGGTCGGGGCCGCGACCGCCGCGCTCCCCGTGGCGTCCACGGCCTTGACCATCCCGCCCGGGCGGACGGCGCGCATGGCCGGGCTCGTCGGCGCGCGCCGCGCGGTCGTGTTTCCCGCGCCGGGGCCGCCGCCGGCGCCGACCGCGGCCTGCGGCCCGGTGATCTCGTCGAGGGCGCGCCGCACGCCGCTCATGGTGTACTGGCCGGAGGCCGGTCCGACGGGCTCGCCGAGCGCCCGGACGACGCCGCTCGCCGACAGGGCGCCGGCGCTCATGCCCGCGGCGACGGCCGTCGGACCCCCCGGGCCGCCGCCTTGCGTCGCGGCGTCCCCGGCCCCGCCGGGCGCGACCGCCGCCGCCCCGGCCGGGCCGCCGGCGATCGGCGCGAGCGGCTCGCGCAGGCCCGAACGGACCTCGGCGACGAGCTTCTGGAGGTTCGCTCCCTTCGCCCGGGAGAGGCGCTCGATCTCCTCGAAGTCGCGGCGCAGGCCGTCGAGGCGGTCGGCGAGGTCGCGCAGCCGGAACGCGCTCCGCGCCTCGAGCTCGTGGTAGGCGCCGCGCAGGGCCGCGAGCTCCTCCTCGCGGGCGCGGGCCGCCGCCTCGGACTCGGAGTGGCGCCGGGCGAAGGTCTGGATCCGCTCCTTCGCCCGCTCGAGCTGGTCGACGAAGCTCTCGGTCGCGAGGTTCAGGCCCTTCTGCTTGCGGCTGCAGTCGGCCTCGAGGGCCCCGATGCGGAGCTTCAGGTCGACGTTCTCCTCGCGGACGCGCGCGAGCTCGTGCTCGGGGCTCTCGGCCGGGGTCGGGGCGGGCGCGGCCGGCTTGGTCTCGATCGCCGGCGCGGGCGTCAGGGCCTCGGGGAGCGAGATCGGCTCGGTCGGCGGCTCGGTCGGCTCGCCGCGGGCGGGCTCGGTGGCCGGCTCCTCGACCCGCCCGGCGCCCGCGTCGGAGGCCGCGGCCTCGCCCGGGGCGGCCGCGGGCGCGACCGGCTCCTCGGGCAGGACGACGAAGGCATCGACCGGCGCCGGGATGTCCGCGGTCTCGTCCGCCGCGACCGCGACGGCGGTCGGAGCCGGCACCGGCGCCGCCTCGCCGCCGTTCGCGACGAACTTGAGCCTCACGGCCCCGATCTGGATCTCGTCGGCGTCGCCGAGGGCCCGGTGGAGGACGCGGCGGTTGTTGACGAGGACGCCGGCGCGGCTCTGGAGGTCCTCGACCCAGTAACGGTCGCGCTCCCAGTAGATCCGGGCGTGGCTCCACTCGACGTCGGGATCGGGGATCGTGATGGACGACGCATCGTCGCTCCCGATCACGTACTGGACGGGAGCGAGCGGGATGGTGTGCCCGCCCCGGGCTCCGTTCACGATCTCGAGCTTCGCCATTCGGGCTCCGGTCAGCGCTTGGGGCACGGCCCCGCGGGCACGTGAAGTATAGAACCGATCGAAGACCTTGTCAAACGCCGAACGAGCCGCAAATCGATACCGCCAGAGGACTCACGGCGCTCGACGGCCACCCCCGCCGGCCCTTCGGACCCCGACCCGCGGCCTTCGCTCCGCGGCCGGACCGGCGCACACATCAAAGACGGGTTCGCCCCGCCCCGGCATCCCTTTCCTTATACGCTCTAGGACGCGCGGGCGCTGGTCCCGGTTGCGTCCCGGAACCGGGAGAGCATCGCAAACGGCGCGCCAGGAAGGCGTCGCCCGGCCGGTTATCGCTTCCGGAGCCGCGCCGACAGCGTCTTGAACGCCGGCGTCCCCGCCCGCCCGAGCGCCTGGAACAGGAGCGTCTCGGAGGACGTGACCGCCGCCCCGGCCGAGCGCAGGAGCTCGAGCCCGGCGGCCCGGTCGCGCGGGTCGCGCGAGCAGACGCCGTCGTGGGGGACGAAGACCTTGAGGTCCGCGGCCAGGGCGTCGAGGGCGGTCTCGACCACGCAGACGTGCGCCTCCATGCCCGTGACGATCAGGCCCACGAGCCCGCGCTCGCGCACGGCGGCGGCGAAGGGCTCGCAGCCGAACGCGCTGAAGGTGAGCTTCTCCGCGGCGGGCGCGGCGTCGCCGAGGGCGTCGCGGATCTCCGGCACGGTCGGGCCCAGGCCTTTCGGGTACTGCTCGGTGACGAGGACCGGCATGGCGAGCTCCCGCGCCATGGCCAGGAGGTCGAGCGTCGCCCGGAGGAAGCGGGCGTAGTCGTCGGCGGGCATGGCGGCGGCGAGCCGCTCCTGCGCGTCGATGACGGCGAGCGCCGTGCGCCCCTCGGGCGGGCGGTAGCGGGCGATGTCCATGACGAGAGTGAATACCCGGGACGCCCTTCCGTCAATCGGGCTGCAAAGCCAAGCAACGCGTGGATTCGCGGGCGGACGGCCCGGGAACGCGCTTGACCGCGCGATTTTCGGTGCTATACTTCCGCGTCCCGCTCCCGGCCCACCGGGAGCGGTTTTGCTTTGGATGCAGCCTGGAAGCGTCGAAGTATTGAGAAGGCAGTCGGTCGTCCGGAACGGTGGAAAGCGAGTCGACGGTGCTCACGACCATGGACCGCGCCCTCGAGAGCGAGAGCCAGAGCTCGGGCAACAACGGCGCCCTGCGGCGAATCCGCAACATCGGGATCATCGCGCACATCGACGCCGGCAAGACGACGGTCTCCGAGCGCGTGCTCTTCTACGCCGGACGGACCCACAAGATGGGCGAGGTCCACGACGGCGCGAGCGTCCTCGACTACCTCGAGGAGGAGCGGGAGCGCGGGATCACGATCACGTCGGCGGCCACGTACTGCGAGTGGAAGGGCCACGAGATCCACCTGATCGACACGCCCGGCCACATCGACTTCACGGCCGAGGTCGAGCGCTCGCTCCGCATCCTCGACGGGGCGGTCGGCGTCTTCTGCGCCGTCGCCGGGGTCCAGCCGCAGTCCGAGACCGTGTGGCGCCAGGCGAACCGCCACGGGGTGCCGCGGGTCGCCTTCATCAACAAGATGGACCGCCCCGGCGCCGACTTCCACCGGGCGGTCGACTCCATGCGCAAGCGCCTGGGCGCGCGCCCGGCGCCCGTCGTCTACCCCGTCGGCCGCGAGAAGGACTTCCGGGGCCTGATCGACCTCGTGAACGGCGTCCTCGTCTCCTACACGGACGAGGACATGCTCGGGAAGACGCCGCTCGTGGGCCCGGTCCCGGCCGAGCTCGAGGCCGAGTTCCGGCGCGGGCGCGAGGCCCTCGTCGAGGCCGTCGCCGACGCCTCCGACGAGGTCGCCGACCTCTACCTCGGGGGCGCGCCGGTCCCGGCCGACGTCCTCAAGCGCGCGCTCCGCGACGCGACCGTCCACGGCAAGCTCACGCCCGTCCTGTGCGGCGCGGCGCTCCGCAACAAGGGCGTCCAGCGGCTGCTCGACGCGGTCGTGGACTACCTGCCGTCGCCCGTCGACAAGCCCCTCTCCGAGGGCGTCCACCCGCGGACAAAGGAGCCGGTCGGCCGCGAGGCCCGGCCCGAGGCGCCGCTCTCGGCGCTCGCCTTCAAGACGATCGCCGACAAGAACGGCGACCTGACGTTCGTCCGCGTGTACAGCGGCGTCCTGTCGCGCGGGTCGGCGGTCCTCAACTCGTCGAAGGACAAGGTCGAGCGGATCGGGCGCATGTTCCGCATGCACGCCGCCCAGCGCGAGCCCGTCGAGGAGGTCCAGCCGGGCGACATCGCCGCCGTCGTCGGCTTCAAGTACACGCTCACGGGCGACACGCTCTGCGACCCCGAGGCGCCGATCCTCCTCGGCGCGCCCCAGTTCCCGGACCCGGTCATCGCGCGGGCCGTCAAGGCCAAGCGCTCGGACGACAAGGACCGGCTGACGGAGGCGCTGGCGAAGCTCGCCAAGGAGGACCCGACGTTCCGCCGGCGCACGGACGACGAGACCGGCGAGATCGTGATCTCGGGCATGGGCGAGCTGCACCTCGAGATCCTCGTCAACAAGCTCCTGCGCGAGTACCGGGTCGACGTCGACCAGGGCGCGCCGCGCGTCGCCTACCGCCAGACGCTGGCGAGGGCGATCGAGGTCGAGGGCCGGCACATCAAGCAGACGGGCGGCCACGGCCAGTACGGCGTCGTCAAGGTCCGCTTCGAGCCGCTCGGGCCGGGCGAGACCGACGTCCTCTTCGAGGACACGATCGTCGGCGGGGTGATCCCGAAGGAGTACATCCCGGCCGTCGAGAAGGGCATCCGCGCGCTGGCCATCGACGGCGCGGCGACGGGCTTCCCGGTCGTCGGCTTCAAGGCGACGCTCTACGACGGGAGCTTCCACGAGGTCGACTCGAGCGACCTCGCGTTCCAGGCGGCGGGCCAGCTCGCGCTGCGCCAGGCCCTGGACTCGGCCGGCCTGAAGGTCCTCGAGCCCATGATGCGGCTCGAGGTCGAGGTGCCGGAGGCGTACCTCTCGGGCGTCATCGGCGACATCAACTCGCGCCGGGCCGAGATCCACGAGATCACCGGCGACGGCGACCTGAAGTCGGTCCGGGGGAAGGTGCCGATCGCCGAGATGTTCGGCTACGCGACGATGCTGCGCTCGCTCTCGCAGGGGCGCGCGACCTTCTCGATGGAGCCGTGCGAGTACGCGATCGTGCCGAAGCAGATCGCCGACCGCATCGTCGAGGAGGCGAAGAAGGCCAAGGCGGCGAAGCGGTAGCCGCCCGCCGGCTCTGATAGAATGGGCGTCGGAGGACCGACGCCCATGACCCCCGCCGCCCCCGGCTCGACGCCGAACCGCCTCGCTCTGGCCCGGAGCCCCTACCTCCTCCAGCACGCCCGCAACCCCGTCGACTGGTACCCCTGGGGCGACGAGGCCTTCGAGAAGGCGCGCCGCGAGGAGAAGCCGATCTTCCTCTCGATCGGCTACTCGACCTGCCACTGGTGCCACGTCATGGAGCACGAGTCCTTCGTCGACGAGGACGTCGCGCGCTTCCTGAACGAGCGCTTCGTCGCCCTGAAGGTCGACCGCGAGGAGCGGCCGGACGTCGACGACGTCTACATGACCGTCACCCAGGTCCTGTCGGGCCACGGCGGCTGGCCGATGTCGGTCTTCCTCACCCCCGAGAAGAAGCCGTTCTTCGCCGGCACGTACTTCCCGCGGCGCGGGCGCCAGGGCATGCCCGGGTTCCTCGACCTCCTCCAGGAGATCGACCGCCTCTGGCGAACGCGGCGCGATGACGTCCTGTCGAGCGCCGAGCGGATCTCGGAGGCGGCGGCGCAGGCGTCGCTCGTCGGGCCGATCCCGCCCGAGCGCGCCCACGCGGGCGAGCTGCCCGGGCCGGACGTGCTCGCCCACCGCGTCGCGCGCGAGCTCGGGGCCCGCTTCGACCCCGAGCACGGCGGCTTCGGCCACGCGCCGAAGTTCCCGCCCCACCAGGCGCTGAGGCTGCTGGTCGAGGAGCGCGAGACGCTCGGCCCCGACGCCTTCGGCATGGCGACGACGACGCTCGAGGCCATGGCGGCGGGCGGGATCCGCGACCACCTGGGGGGCGGGTTCGCCCGCTACTCGACCGACGAGCACTGGCTCGTCCCCCACTTCGAGAAGATGCTCTACGACAACGCCATGCTCGCCCGCGTCTACGCCGTCGGCCACGAGGCCGTGCCGGACCGCGGCTACGGGGAGGTCGCGCGCTCGACGCTCGACTTCGTCCTCCGCGAGATGACGAGCGCCGAGGGCGCGTTCTTCTCCGCGCTCGACGCCGACAGCGAGGGCGAGGAGGGCAAGTTCTACGTCTGGAAGCCGGCCGAGGTCGAGGCCTCGCTCGGAAAGGAGGACGCCGATCTCTTCGGCGAGGTCTACGGCGTCAGCGCCGGCGGCAACTTCGAGCACGGCACGTCGATCCTCCACCTGCGCCGGCCCGCGACGGCCGTCGCGCGCGAGTTCAAGCTCGCGCCCGCGGTGCTCGAGGCGCGGCTCGCCGGCCTGCGCGAGCGGCTCTTCCGGGCGCGGGCGGCGCGCGTGCGACCCGGGCTCGACGACAAGGTGCTCGTCTCTTGGAACGGGCTCGCGATCGGGGCCTTCGCGACGGCCGGGCGGGTGCTCGGCGAGCCGCGCTACGTGGAGGCGGCGCGCCGCGCGGCCTCCTTCATCCTCGAGCGCCTGCGCCGGCCCGACGGGCGGCTCGCGGCGAGCTATCGCGGGGAGCCGGCGCCGGTGCCCGCGTTCCTCGACGACGCGGCGTTCCTCGCCGACGGGCTCCTCGACCTCGCCGAGGCCGAGGCGACGGCGGGAGACGAGGAGGCGGCGGCGCGATGGCTCGGGGCGGCGCGCGAGCAGGTGGACCGGCTGACGGCCGACTTCCTCGACCGCGAGCGCGGCGGGTTCTTCGCCACGTCGGCCGCCCACGAGACCCTCCTCTTCCGCGCGAAGGAAGGCTTCGACGGCGCGCTCCCGGGCGGGAACGGCGTGGCGGCGCGGGCGCTCGTGCGGCTCGCGGCGGCGACGGGCGAGATCGCGCTCGCGCAGCGGGCCCGGGAGACCTTCGAGGCGTTCAAGGGGTCGCTCGTCGGGCACCCGGGCGGGGCGGTGACGCTGGTGCACGCGTACCTCCGGTGGGGGTACCTGACGGGGAACGCGGCGCGGCCTTCGGAGACGCGGGCGGCGGCGGGGGCGGGGGGAGGGGGCGGGGGCGGGGGGACGGGGGCGGGGGATGAGCCGCTGCGAGTGCAGGCGGGGCCGGTGGCCGTCGAGGCGTCGATGCCGTACCGGATCGCCGCCGGACAGGCGGCGGAGCTTCGCCTGCTCCTCCGGCTGGCCCCGGGCGTCCACGTGTACGCCAGCGACCCCGGAAGCCGGGGATCGGGGCGGCGGCGACGACCCTCGAGGTCACGACCGACCTGCCGATGGAGGTCGGCCCGGCGGCCTGGCCGGCGGGCGAGCTCGCGCCCGCCGGGATCTCGCCGGAGCCCCTCCGCGTGTATCGCGGGTCCGCCCTGGTCCGCGTCCCCCTCGCGGCGCGGAAGGGGGCCCTCGCCGGGGAGGGCAAGGTGCGGGCGCGCCTTCGCTTCCAGCCGTGCGACGACCGCGCCTGTCAGGCGCCGCAGGAGGCGGTCCTGGAGATCCCGTGCGCGGTCGCCTGAGCCCGTCTTAGAATGCTCCGCGGACCCATGGCTCTCCCCGCCCTCGAGCGCTTGACCGCGGAGGTCGTCGCCTGCCGGCGCTGCCCGCGCCTCGTCGCCTGGCGCGAGGAGGTCGGCCGCGTGAAGCGGCGCGCCTACCGCGACTGCGACTACTGGGCGCGCCCGGTCCCCGGCTTCGGCGACCCCGGCGCGTGGCTCCTGCTCCTCGGCCTCGCGCCCGGCGCCCACGGCGCGAACCGCACCGGGCGCATGTTCACGGGCGACCGCTCGGGCGACTTCCTCTACGCCGCCCTCCACCGCGCCGGGCTCGCGTCGCAGCCGACGTCGGTCGCGCGCGACGACGGCCTCGAGCTCCGCGGCGCCTACATCACCGCGCCCGTGCGCTGCGTGCCGCCCGACAACAAGCCCTCGCGCGAGGAGCTCGAGGGCTGCGGGCCGTTCCTCGACCGCGAGATCGCGCTGCTCGAACGCGTGCGCGTCGTCCTCGTCCTAGGAGCGATCGCCCTCGACGCCTACCTCGCCCACGCCGCTCGGCGCGGGGTCACGATCCCGCGACCGCGCCCGCGCTTCGCCCACGGGCTCGTCGTCCGCGCGGGCCTCCCCCACGTCGTCGTCGCCAGCTACCACGTGAGCCAGCAGAACACGAACACGGGGAAGCTCACGCCGGCCATGCTGGACGACGTCCTCGCGGCGTGCCGCCGGGAGGCGCGGCGATGACGGCCGAGAGCGCCAACCCCTCGACCGCGCCGACGACGGCCGCCCCGGCGCCCGGCCCCGCCGTCGCCGGCGCGCCGCCGCCGCGCATCTCGACGCTCCTCTTCGACCTCGACGGAACGCTCGTCGCCATGCGGCAGGGGCGCGTCGAGCTGGCGTTCACGATGCGCGCGATCTGGCGCTTCCGCGGGATCATCGCCCCGTGGCGTCTCCGCCCCATGATCCGCCACGCCGTCGCCGCCATGCGCTCGCACGGCTCGACCCGCACGAACTTCGAGGTCTTCGTCGACGCCCTCGCCCGCCTCTCGGGGCGCCCGCCCTCGGAGGTCGAGGCGCGCGTGCGCGCGCTCTCCGACCGCGACTTCGGGCGGCTCGCCTCGCGCTTCTACCCGATCCCGGGCGCCCGCGAGACCGTCATCCGCGCCCGCGAGCTCGGCTTCCGGACGGTCCTGGCGACGGACCCCGTCTTCCCCCTCACCGCCGTGCGGCTCCGCATGGAGTGGGGCTCCGTCGCCGACATCCCCTGGGACCTCGTGGCCTCGAGCGAGATCATGACGCGCTGCAAGCCCGACCCCGACTACTTCCGCGAGGTCGCGGAGCGCGCGGGCGTGCGGCCCGACGAGTGCCTCATGGTCGGCAACGACGCCCGCATGGACCTGCCCGCGCGCGAGGCCGGGCTGCTCACCTACCTCGTCGACCACCCGTGGAGCCAGGGGGCGGAGGAGGCGGCGGCCCGCGGCCTGGAGCCGCACATCTCGGGGACGTTCGCCGACCTCTGCCGCTGGCTCGAGTCGGTGAAGCCCCCGTCCGCCCCCCTCACTTCTTCTTGAGCTTCTTCTCGAGGTCCTTGATCCGCCCGCGCGCGTAGGCGACCTCGGTCCGCAGGGCCTTGTCCTTCTCGGCCATCCCGAGGAAGCGGCGAAAGAGCTCGAGCGCTTCCTCGTCGCGGCCCTGCTTCTCCCGGACCTGGGCGAGGTTGTGGACGGCGCGCGCCTCCTCGGGCCGCTGCTCGAGGAACTTCTCGAGGGCGTCGCCGGCCTCGTCGAAGCGCTCGCAGAAGAGGGCGACGGTCCCGAGGTTGTAGAGCATCTCGACGCCCTCGGGGTAGGCCTCGAGGCACTTCCGATAGGCGTCGATCGCCTTGCCGCCGTGCTCGTCGCGCTTCTTCCGGTTGCCGGCCTGGGCGGCCGCCTGCGCCGCCTCCGCCCAGGCGGTCGCGATCAGGCCCAGCACCTTCGGGCTCCCGGGCTTCTTCTCGAGCGCCCTCTCGTACCAGCCGGCCGCCTCCGGGTAGCGCTTGAGGTCGCGGTCGACGTCGCCCTGGGCCTGGAGCGCCGACGCGTTCCCGGGGTCGCGCTTCAGCACCTCCTCGAGCTGCTTGCGCGCCTCCTTCGGCTTCTTCTCGGCCCGGTAGAGCTCGGCGAGGACGAGGCGGGCGTCGAGGAGCGCGGGGTTAAGCTCGACCGTCCTCTCGCAGTGCTTGCGGGCCCGCGGGAAGTCCTTCTTGAGGACGGCCGCCTGGGCGAGCGCGTACTGGACGGGCGCGCTCTCGGGGTGCGCGGCGGCGACCGGCTCGAGGCGGGCGCGGGCCTCGTCGGCCTTCCCTTCCTTGAGGAGCGCGTGGGCCTCGGCGACGGCGTCGTCGACCTCGTCGGCGCGGGCGGGAGCGACCGCGAGGAGCGGCAGGAGGAGCAAGGGCAGCCGGAAGGGTCTTCGCATGGCGCGAGAGGCTACCCGCGCGGAGGACGGAAGGCAAGCCCCCTCCGCGGCTTAGTATCCATCGAGAACGAACCCCTTGACTTCGTTAGTTTCCTGAGGATAATAACTCATGGATAGTAACTGACGAGAACTAACTGGCTCGCGCGGAGCGCGGAGGTGGGTCATGGCGAGAGCGTCGTCCCGGCTCGGCACCGTCGGCGTGGTCGCCCGCTTCAAGCCCGTCCACCTCGCGCACGCCGCCATGCTGGCGAGCCTCGCGGCGCGCGCCGACCGCCTGCGGATCGGGCTCGGGAGCGTCAACAGGCACGACCTCCGGAACCCCTTCACGGCGCGGGAGTCGGCCGACATGGTCGACCTGGTCCTCGCCGGGACGGGCGGCCGTCACGAGATCGTCGAGGTCCCGGACCTGGACGACGGTCCGCGCTGGCGGCTCCTCGCCCGCGACCTCCTCGGCCCGCTCGACCTCTTCGTCACCGCGAACGAGTACGTGCGGGAGCTGCTGGGCGACCTCTACCCGACCGTCCACCCGGCGACGCTCGTGCCGCGCGCCCTCAAGGTGCCGGTCGACGGGACGATGGTCCGCCGGGCGATGGCCCGCGGCGAGGACTGGGAGCGGCTCGTGCCGCCCGCCGTCGCCCGCTACCTCACCGAGCGCGGGCTCGTCGAGCGCTTCCGGCGGGAGTTCGGGCTGGCGACGCTCGCCCTCGACCTCGCCGGGGCCGGGCGATGACCGCGATGCCGCCCCGCATCGGCCCCTACGAGATCGTCCGCCCGCTCGGGGCCGGCGGCTTCGGCCGGACGTTCGAGGCGCGGCACGTCGTCCTCGGCGAGCGCGCCTGCCTGAAGCTCGCCCACCCGGGCCCGGGCGCGGCCGACCGCGACCTGGCCCTGCGCGAGGCGAAGGTCCTCTGGGGCCTCCACCACCCGTGCCTGCCGAACATCTACGAGGTCCTGGTCGACCCCGTGGACGGGGGGCTCGTCCTCGCCATGCGATTCGTCGAGGGGCGGACGCTCGCCGAGCTGACGCCGATCGACGTCCCGCTCTCCGTGCGCGTCGCCGGCCAGGTGCTGCGCGCGCTCCGCGTGCTCGACCGCTGCGGCATCGTCCACGGCGACGTGAAGCCCGCGAACGTGATCGTCGAGCCGGACCGCCGCGGCGTCGTCCTCGTCGACCTCGGGCTCGCGAGCGTCCGCCCCGGCCCGACGACGCGCGCGCCCGGCTGGACGGAGGGCTTCGTCGCCCCGGAGGTCCGCGCGGGCCGCCCGCCGCTCCCCGAGAGCGACCTCTTCTCGCTCGGGCTGACGCTCGCGCACGCGCTCGGCGGCGACGTCGAGCGGCGCGTGCTGCCGGCGGGCGTGCCCGACCCGCTGATCGACTTCATCGTCGCCCTCACCCGGCGCGACCCGCGCGAGCGGCCGTGCTGGGGGAGGCTCGACCCCCTGCAGTGGCTCGACCGGATCGTCCGCGACCTGCGCGAACCGCGCGGAAGGAGGCTTCACCATGTACAGCTGGGGCGATGACATGCAGGACTGGGTCAACCCGAACGCCTACAGGTTCGACGCGGCGCGCGCCGCCGCCCGGGCCGCGGACGCCGACGCCGCCAAGGCGAACGGCCCGCGCGCGTACCACACGCGCCACGAGCCCGTGCTCGAGCTGACGGACCCGTCGAAGACGGTCCGGAGCGAGAGCGCGAACCCGCTGATCGTGGCGGTGGACGTGACCGGCTCGATGCAGACGTGGCCGGCCGAGATCTTCGACCGGCTGCCGCTCCTCTACCAGACGCTCTCGCAGTACCGGCCGGACCTCGAGGTCTCGTTCGTCGCCATAGGCGACGCGCACTGCGACCGCTTCCCGCTCCAGGTGACGGACTTCTCCAAGGGGTACGCGCTCGAGGAGCGGCTTAAGGGCCTCTACGGCGAGGGCGGCGGCGGCGGGCAGGCGCGCGAGAGCTACGAGCTGTTCGCGTACTTCGTCGCCCACAAGGTCGAGGTGCCGGCCGCGGCGGCGCGCGCCGCCGAGACCGGCGAGAAGCCGTTCCTCGTCCTCTTCGGCGACGAGGGCTTCTACCCCGAGGTGAACGCCAAGCAGGCGAAGCACTTCCTCGGCGCCGGCTTCATGAAGAAGGTGAAGAGCGACGAGCTCTGGCGCAAGGTCCTCGAGACGTGGGACCTCTACCACTTCCGCAAGGACTACGACCAGGGGGACGCCGACCGGCAGATCCGGGCGCAGTGGGCCGACGCGATCGGCGAGCAGCGGATCGTCCGGCTGCCGGCGAAGGAGCGGGCGGTGGACTACGCCATGGGGCTGGTCGCCCGCTCGTGGGGTCACTTCGACGACTTCCGCGGCAACCTGGGCGCGCGGCAGAGCGAGAGGACGGTCGACGCCGTCGCGAACAGCATCCTCGCGATCGACCCGGCCGCCTCGCGGCTGACGTCCGGGGACTGGTCGATCCGCGGGAAGTAGCGCGACCGAGAGGTCGCGCGACCGAAAGGAGGCGCAGCCATGGCCATCGACGTGGGCGCGATCGTCACCGTTCCTCCCTACGCCCCCTTCCTCGACGCGGTGGCCGCGCACCCCCTCGTGCGCGGGCTGCGCCTCAACACCGTCATGCCGCTCCGCCGCGAGCCGGGCGAGATGGAGCGCGTCCTGGCCCGGCTCGCGGCGACCGGCAAGACGGTCCACATCGACCTGAAGGGGCGGCAGCTCCGCGTCGTCTCGGCGGCCGTCCCGCCGTTCACCGAGGTGCGCGTCAGCCACCGGCTGCGCGTCCGCACGCCGGCGGTCGCCTTCTTCGCCGACGGGCGCGAGCGCGCGCGCGTGCTGGCGGTCGACGGCGACCGGCTGATCCTCGAGGACGGCCCGAGACGCTTCGTCGGGCCGGGGGAGTCCGTCAACATCCCCTGCCCGAGCCTGAGGATCGAGGGGACGCTCACGGACACGGACCGCGCCTACGTCGCGGCGGCGGGCGCCGCGGGTCTCCACGACTTCATGCTCTCGTTCGCCGAGCGCGAGGCGGACGTGGCCGAGGTGGAGGCCCTCGACCCCCGGGCCCGCGTGACGCTCAAGGTCGAGAGCGCGGCCGGCCTCGACCTCGCGCGGCGCGCCGGCGCGTCGCTCGGGCGGCTGATGGCGGCGCGCGGCGACCTCTACGTCGAGCTCGCGCGCCCGCACCGGCTGGCGGCGGCGCTCCGCGAGATCGTCGCCCGCGACCCGGAGGCGATCGTCGCCAGCCGGCTCTTCCCGACGCTCGCGTTCGCCGCCGCGCCGGCGGCCCAGGACGTGACGGACGCGGCGTATCTCCTGGAGATCGGCTACCGCACGTTCATGCTCGGCGACGAGGTCTGCCTGCGGCCCGAGTCGGCGCTCGCGGCCCTGAACCTGCTCGAGGCGATCGCGGCGGACGCGCCCGGGCCGGGCGCCCGCCGGCTCGAGACGGCGGCGGCAGCGGCGGCGGGAGCGGCGGGGGCATGAAGCTCGCCCTCGCCCAGATCGACGCGACCGCCGGCGACGTGCGCGGCAACGCCTCGCGGATCCTCGAAGCAATCGACGAGGCGCGGGCGAAGGGCGCGGACGTCTGCGTCCTGCCCGAGCTGGCGGTCGTCGGCTACGCCCCCCACGACCTGCTCCTGCGGGCGGAGCTGGTCCTGGAGGCGGTCGAGGCGACCCGCGTCATCGCGCGCGAGGCGGCCGCCGGCCCGACCGCGATCCTCGGGACGGTCGAGCCGGTGCCGGGGGACGCGTTCCGGCGCGTCCGCAACGTCGCCGCCGTCCTCGAGGGCGGGCGCGTCGTCGCCGCCCGCGCGAAGACGCTGCTGCCCTCGTACGACGTCTTCCACGAGACACGCCACTTCGTGCCCGCGGCGCGGCGCGAGCCCGCGCTCGTCGCCGGCCGGCGCCTCGGCCTCCTCGTCTGCGAGGACATGTGGGACGAGCCGTACGCCGTCCACCCCCCCGCCGAGCTGCTCGCGGCCGGGGCCGAGCGCCTCGTCGTCCTCTCGGCCTCGCCCTACCGGCGCGGCGTCCTCGAGCTCAGGCGGCGCCACGCGCGGCGCCACCGCGCGCCGCTCGCCTACGTGAACGGCGTCGGCTCCCAGGACGAACTGATCTTCGACGGCGGGAGCTTCGTGCTGGACGGGGCCGGGCGGGTGATCGCGAGCCTGCCGCGGTTCGAGGAGTGCGTGAGGGTCGTCGACCTCGGGGCGGTCGAGCCCGAGCCCGGGCCCGAGCCCGGGCCCGAGCCCGAGCCCGAGCCCGAGGAGCGGGAGATCTTCACGGCCCTCATCGCCGGCATCCGCGGCTTCGCCCGCAAGAACGGGCTCCGCTGCGCGTTCCTCGGGCTCTCGGGCGGCGTGGACTCGGCCCTCGTCGCCGCCCTCGCCCGCGAGGCGCTCGGCCCGTCGGCCGTCCACGCGCTCGCCCTCCCCGCGCGCTACACCGACCCGCGCTCGACCGGGTCGGCGCGCGCGCTGGCGGCGAACCTCGGGATCGGGTTCGAGGTGCTGCCCGTCGAGCCGCTCCTCGGCGCGGCGCAGGACGTCCTCGGGCCCCTCCTCGACGGGGCGCCGCCGGCCGACACGACCGCCGAGAACGTCCAGGCGCGGCTCCGCGCCCTGGTCCTCATGGCCCACGTCAACCGCCGCGGCGGCTTCCTCCTCAACACGAGCAACAAGACGGAGCTCGCCCTCGGCTACGGCACGCTCTACGGCGACATGGCCGGCGGCCTCGCCCCGATCGGCGACCTCCCGAAGACGGACGTCTACCGGCTCGCGCGCTTCTACGACCGTGCGCTCGCGCCCCGCGGCCCGGGGACGATCCCGCCCTTCATCCTCGAGCGCCCGCCGACGGCCGAGCTCAGGCCCGACCAGGTCGACCCCTTCGACTACGACCGGGTCGCCCCGCTCGCCGAGGCGATCGTCGAGGGCGCCCCGCTCGCCGACCTCGTCGCCCGCGGCCACGCGCCGGCCGAGATCGCGCGGCTCGACGCCCTCATCCGGCGCGCCGAGCCCAAGCGCTTCCAGGGCCCGATCGTCCTCAAGGTCGCGCCGACCTCGTTCGGCCGCGGCCGGCTCGTCCCGGTGACGAACCGCCACGTCCGAAGGCCGTAGCCGCGCGAAGGCTACGCGAAGACCGGCGCCCCGACGGGTGGCCCGTGGTCCCCGCGCACGATCTCGGCGCCGAGGCGCTCGAGGGCGAGGGCGCGCCGGAGCTCGGAGCCGCGACGCCTCCCGTGGGCGGCGGCGGTGACGGCGTTCGCGAGCCCGTAAAGGGACGCGTCGCGGCCCTCGTCGAACAGGAGCCGGGCCGCGTCGCGCTCGCCTTCGGCGAGCAGGCCCCGCGCCACGAGGTGCTGGAGGTGCTCGAAGGGGCTCGCGAGGAGCGCGCCCCGGGCGGCGCGCCCCAGCGCCGCCTCGCGCTCGACGCGCTCGGGTCGCAGCCCCCGCTCGAACGCGCGCGCGAGCCGCGCGCGGAACGGGGTCGCGGTGGGTTGCCCCGGGGTCGCGACCTTCGGGACCTCGAAGCCCTCGGCCTCGGCCTCCTGGGCGACCGCGCCGTTCGCGCACACGACGCGGTAGATGCGCGGCCGCACCTCGAGCGGGGCCGCGCCGCACTCGGAGTTCGCCAGCACGATCCCGGCGTAGAGCCAGTCGCCCGCGCCCACCTCCGCCGCGAGCGACGGGGCGGCCGCCGCGAGGAACAGGTCGCCGCCCTCGTCCAGGTCGGCGGTCTCGAGGCGCACGTCGACGCCGACCGCCCGCAGCGCGGCGCACTCGTCGCGGAACGCGGTCGCCGCCTCGAGGTGGTCGAGCGGCCGGTAGTCGGGCGGCAGGATCGCGCGGATGCGGCCCTCGACGAGGCGCACGAAGAGCCCGCGCTCGCCGCGCTCCTCGAGCGCCTCGTCGATCCGCCGGGCGAGGGTCGCCGGCGACTCGTGGCGTTCGTGAACGAAGTCGCTCCGCGAGAGGCCGACGAAGCGGCGCACGTCCTCGAGGAGCGATGGGGCGACGGGACGCGGGCCGCCCGAGCCCGGGAACCGGAGCGCGACGCGGCCGCCCGGGCCGACCTCGGCGGCCCGCAGCTCGCCCGGGCCGACGCGCGCGTCCTCGGAGCGGGCGCGGCGCGCGGCGAGCGCCTCCACGAGGTCGGGCGCGGCCGCGTGGAGCGGCGCGCCGGCGAGGCGCGCGGTCGGGGCGGCGGAGAGCGCCGGCAGCGGATCGACGCGGTAACCCATGGGAGTCCCTCCCTCCGTTTCCAGGATACCACCGGACGGCGAGCCGGACACGCCGGGCCGGACGCCGATCCTGCCCGGGACGGCGCCGGGCGTTGACGCCGCGCTCTCCCGCCGCTACCCTCTGCGGCCCCATGCGCAGGATCGTGGTCAGCGGCACGACCGGCTCGGGCAAGACGACGCTCGCCCGCGACATCGGGCGGCGCCTCGGCGCGCCGCTCGTCGAGCTCGACGCGCTCCACTGGGAGCCGGGCTGGCGCGAGGCGACGGCGGCCGCCTTCCGCGAGCGCGTGGCGTCGGCGCTCGCCGGCGAGACCTGGGTGGTCGACGGGAACTACGGCCAGGTGCGCGACCTCGTCTGGGCGCGCGCCGACACCGTCCTCTGGCTCGACTACCCGCTCGCCCTGGTCCTCTGGCGGCTCGTGCGCCGCACGCTCCGCCGCATCGCGACCGGCGAGGAGCTGTGGAACGGCAACCGCGAGCGGCTCGGCGCGCAGCTCTCGCGCGACTCGCTCATCCTCTGGGCCCTGCAGACGCACCTCGACAAGCGCCGCCGCTACCCGCGGCTGTTCCGGCGCCCCGAGGCCGCGCACCTGCGGGTCCTGCGCCTGCGCTCGCCGCGCGCGACCGAGCGCTGGCTCGCGCGCTCGACGTCCCCGGGAGGCCTGCGATGCGCTACGTCGCCTTGCTCCGCGCCGTGAACGTGGGCGGGACGGGACTCATCACGATGGAGGACGTGCGCGGCATCTTCGCGGACCAGGGCTGCGAGGACGTCTCGACGCTCGGCGCCAGCGGGAACGTCGTCTTCTCGGCGAAGGGCGCCGCCCCCGCCCTCCGGGGGCGCATCGAGGCCGCGCTCGCCGCCCGCCTCGGGAAGCCCGCGACCGCGATCCTGCGCACGGGCGAGGAGATGCGGGCGGTGGTCGAGGCCGCCCCGGCCCCGTTCCGCGACGCGGGCGATGACGTCAAGCGATACGTCGCGTTCCTCGACGATCCCGTCGGGCGGAAGGCGCCGGCGCGCATGCCCGGCGCGGCCGTCGAGTTCCCGGCGCCCCGCCCGGGCGAGGTCTACGTCCTCGCCGCGAAGGCGGGGACGCGCGGCGCGGACCCGCACAAGTTCCTCGAGAAGGCGCTCGGGACGAAGGCGACGGCGCGCGCGTGGAGCGTCGTCCGGTCGCTCGCCGACCTCGCCGCCGGCGGGGCCGCGGCGCGGGCGCCCCGCCGCCGGCGCGCTTAGCGCTCAGGTGGGCTCAGGCTCGGCGCCGGTCGCCGAAGAGCGCCCGGACGACCGGCTCGGCCGCCTTGCCGAGCGGCAGGAAGCCCTTGCCGCCCGTCCCGGCGGCGTCCACGGCGACGGGCTGGCCGCCCCAGATCGCGAAGCGGCGCAGGGTCCCGTCGCCGCCCCAGACGCGGCGGAAGGCCTCGAACGTCCGCGCCTGCATCTCGTCGTCGCGGCGGCGGTTCCCCCAGTCGTAGTCGGACGGCCGGACGGCGGCCACCTCGGTCGCCGGGTAGCCGACCTCGACGAACGTGATCGGCCGCCGCCAGATCCACGAGAGCAGCTTCAGGTGGGTGCGGTGCAGCTTCCAGACGCGGGTGAAGCCCTCGACGGAGCGCGTGCGCGCGGACGACGCGAGCGGGAAGTAGGCGGAGACGCCGATGCTGTCGAGCGCGTCCCAGAACCGCACGGCCGCGTAGTCGGGCCACGTCGCGCTGATCGTGACGTGCCCGCGGAAGGCGCCGCGGACCTCGCGGATCACCTGGCGCCAGCCCGTCGAGTCCTGGAAGAGGAGCGACAGCTCGCTCCCGGCGATCAGCTCGTCGCAGCCGTGGCGCTGCGCGAAGGCGGCGAGCTCGCGCAGGCGCGCGCCGTAGCTCCGGAACCAGGCGGCCCGGTCGGCCGGCCAGAAGAGGTGCCGGGGCGACCAGGCGCGCTCGTGGACGATCGGGTCGATCCCGGCCGAGAGCCCGCGCCGGCGCGCCTCGGCGATCGCCGTCGCCAGCTTCCGGGCGATCGGGGTCGAGTCGAAGGGCGTGCCGTCGGGATGCCCCTCCCAGCGCACGCTCGAGGCCGACGGCGAGTCCTGCTCGAGCCAGACGATGAACGTCACGTGACGTCCCCCGGCCTCGTCCGTGAGCCGCACGACCTCTAGGGCGTCGGCGACGGGCCAGTCGCCGAAGAGGGTGACGACGAAGCCGTCGCCCGCGCCCGCCGCGCGCGCGGCGGACGGCGCGGCGACGGCGACGGCGACGGCGAGGACCAGGGCGAGCCCGAGCCCGAGGTTCGTCCGGCGGATCGACATGAGGCCTCCGTCTGCGATCGCGTTTCGGTGAAACAGGAGGATAGCCCCGCCGCCCTGAAGTTCGTTCATGCAACATCGGCATCGCCGCCGGCGTCCTATGAGCGGCTGGGGACGGGCGGAGGAGTCCCCATGGACGTCGAGCGCTGGATCGCGTACTTCGGGCGCAACCGGTCGAACCGCCCCGAGCCCGACTGGCGAGCGCCGATCGTGCTCGCCCCGGAGGTCGTGCCTCCCCTCGTCCGGTCGCTCGAGCAGTTCCGGCTCGGCGACGGCGGCGGCCCCGCCTCCCTCATCGCCTGGAACGCCGAGAGCTTCCGGTCGAGCACGGCCTCGACTCGCACCGCCGTCGACCTCTGGTTCGCGGAGGAGCGCGAGCACGCCCGGCTTCTCGGGGCCGCAGTCGCCCGCTTCGGCGGCCGGCGGATCGAGAGCCACTGGAGCTTCCGGGTCTTCTGCCTGCTGCGGCGGTGGCTGGGCGTGCGCTTCGAGCTGACGATCCTCCTCCTGACCGAGATCGTGAGCACGGCCTACTACCGGGTGATGCGGCGACACGCCCGCGACGAGCCCCTGCGGGCGATGTGCCGCCTCATCCTCCGCGACGAGGCGGGCCACCTGGCCTTCCACCGCGACCGGCTGGCGGGCGCGGCCCGCGCCGGGCGCGTGCGCCACGGCCGGCCGTGGGAGGTCCGCTTCCGGGCGCTCGGCCTCGCCGCCGCGACCATGCTCTGGCTGAACCACGCCCCCGCCCTGCGCGCGCTCGGCGCGAGCGCCGCCGAGTACTACGGCGATGTGTGGCTCGAGCTGACGCGGTTCATCCGGAGCCTGCGCCTCGGCCGCGCGCGGTCGGGTAGCCGGGTCGGCTTCGCCGAGGCGGCGTGAGGCTCGATCCCCCACCTCGATCCCCGACCCCGATCCCCGACCGGGAGCGGGGCCCGCGCGATCGGAGTCACCCACCCGCTCGTCCCGGACATTGACGCTCCCCGCCCCCGCGAGTAGACTGGCCGCCCCGATGGGCACGCCCGCGAGATCCAGGCCCGCCCTGCTCGTCCTCGAGGACGGCCGCGCGTTCCCCGGCCGGGCCTTCGGCGCCGAGGCGGAGGCCGTGGCCGAGGTCGTCTTCAACACCTCGCTCACGGGCTACCAGGAGGTGATCACCGATCCCTCCTACAAGGGGCAGATCGTCGTCATGACGGAGCCCCACATCGGGAACTACGGCGTCTGCCCGGCCGACGGCGAGTCCGCGGGCCCGCAGTGCGCCGGCCTCGTCGTCCGCGAGCTCTGCCGGACGCCGTCCAGCCACCGGGCGGAGGGCGACCTCGACGCGTACCTGCGCGCGGCCTCGATCCCGGGGATCGAGGGCGTGGACACGCGGGCGCTGACGCGGCACCTCCGTCAGGTCGGGGCGCTCATGGGGTGCCTCTCGACCGTCGACGTCGAGCCCTCGAGCCTCCGCGAGAAGGCGGCCGCGGCCCCGAAGATGGCGGGCTGCGACCTCGCCCGTCACGTGACCTGCGGCGAGCCCTACGACTGGGCCGAGGGGACCGAGGGCGTGCTCGCCGGCCGGCCCGTGCCCTCCGCCCCCGCGGGCCCGAACGGCGCGTCCGCGCCGCTCGTCGTCGTCGTCGACTGCGGAATCAAGCGGAGCACGCTGCGCCAGCTCGTCGACCTCGGATGCCGCGTGACGGTGGTCCCGGCGCTCTCCCCGGCGGCCGCGATCCTCGACCTCTCGCCGGACGGCGTCGTGGTCTCGAACGGGCCCGGCGACCCGGCCGCGACCGGCTACGCGGTCGAGACCGTGCGCGGCCTCCTCGGGAAGGTGCCCGTCTTCGGGATCTGCCTCGGGCACCAGATCCTCGGGCTGGCGCTCGGCGCCCGCACGTTCAAGCTCAAGTTCGGACACCGGGGCGGGAACCAGCCGGTGAAGGACCTGCGGACCGGAAAGGTCCACATCACCTCCCACAACCACGGCTTCGCGGTCGACCCCGAGACGCTCCCGCCGGGGGTCGCCGAGCCCTGGTTCGTGAACCTGAACGACGGCACGAACGAGGGCCTGCGCGCCGACTCGCTCCGCGCCCGGTCCGTGCAGTTCCACCCGGAGGCGGGCCCCGGGCCGAACGACTGCGTGCCGCTCTTCACCGACTTCGTCCGCGAGCTCAAGGTCTAGGGGGGCGCGGAGAAGATGCCGAGCCTCGCCGTCATCGGCATCCAGTGGGGCGACGAGGGGAAGGGCAAGATCATCGACGCCCTCACCCCGTCCGCCGATGTCATCGTCCGCTACCAGGGCGGCGCGAACGCCGGCCACACGATCGTCGCCGACGGGCGCACGACCGTCCTCCACCTCGTCCCGAGCGGCGTCCTCCACGCGGGCAAGCGCTGCCTGATCGGGAACGGCGTCGTCGTCGACCCGCAGGCGCTCCTCGACGAGATCGACGGCCTCGCCGCCCAGGGCGTGACCGTGACGCCCGCCTCGCTCGCCGTCTCGGAGCGGGCGCACGTCGTCATGCCGTACCACAAGCGCCTCGACCAGCTCCGCGAGAGCCTGCCGGGCGGCCAGAAGATCGGCACGACGGGGCGCGGGATCGGGCCCTGCTACGCCGACAAGATCGCCCGGCTCGGCGTCCGGATCTGCGACCTCTTCGACCCGGAGCACCTGCGGAGGCGCGTCGAGTCGGCCCTCGTCGAGAAGAACCTCCTCTTCCGCGCGCACAGCGCCTTCGACTTCGACGTCGACGAGGTCGTGCGCGAGGCGGCGGCCTACGGCGACCGGCTGCGCCCGTACGTGGCCGACACGTCCCGGCTCGTCGACGACGCCCTGGACGGCGGGGAGAAGGTCGTCTTCGAGGGCGCCCAGGGCGCCCTCCTCGACATCGACTTCGGGACTTACCCCTACGTCACCTCGTCGAACGCCGGGATCGGCGGGATCCCCGTCGGCGCCGGGATCTCGCCGGCACGCGTCGGCCGCGTGATCGGCGTCGCCAAGGGTTACGCGACGCGCGTCGGCGAGGGGCCGTTCCCGTCCGAGCAGCGGAACGCCCTCGGCGACCGCCTCCGCGAGGTCGGCCGCGAGTTCGGGGCGACGACGGGCCGCCCGCGCCGCTGCGGCTGGTTCGACGCCGTGGCCGCCCGCCACGCCGTCCGCTTCTGCGGGGTGGACGCGATCGCGCTGACGAAGCTCGACGTCCTCTCCGGCCTGGACGAGCTCAAGGTCGCCGTCGCCTACCGCCTGGGCGGGTCCGTGATCGACCGCTTCCCCGCCTCGATCCGCGACCTCGCCGCCGTCGAGCCCGTCTTCGAGACGCTCCCGGGGTGGCGCGAGGCCCTCGGGCCGGCGGCCGCGCTCGGCTACGACGGGCTGCCGGCCGCCGCCCGCGACTACATCGCCTTCCTCGAGGGGGCGGTCGGCGTCCCGGTCGAGATGGTGTCGGTCGGGGCGGGCCGCGAGGCCCTGCTGCTACGCACCGCGTCACCCTGGCCGGACTGATCCCGGGGACCCGGCTTCCCGGCCCGGCAACGGTTTGCGACGGTCGAGGCTGCCGCGGCCCCTCCCCGCTGGTATAATGCACGGTGGCGTGCCGGCCCCGCTCCGGGCGCCGGCTCCCGCACGACCCCGGGACGCGAGGAGGTAGGGACCGCGAAGTTGGACATCGACATCGAGCTCCGGAGCCCCGACGAGGCGCACGCCGTGTTCGGAAGCCAGGACCGGCACTTGCGGCTCCTCAAGGAGCGCTTCGACGTGCGGGTCGTCGCCCGCAACGGGATGCTGAAGCTGTCGGGCGACGAGGGAGCCGTCTCGGGCGCGGAGTCGGCGATCCGCCGGCTGCTCGACCGCGTGCGGGCGAAGCCGCCGGTGACCGCGGCGACCGTCGAACGGCTGGTCTGGGGCGGTTCGGGCGAGGCCGGCACGGGCCCGGGCGCCGTCGCCGGCGGCGAGGACGGCGCCGACGCGCCGATCGAGGGCTTCCGGGCGCGCACCCCCGGGCAGAAGCTCTACCTCGATGCGATGCGCGACCACGAGCTCGTGTTCGCGATCGGCCCGGCGGGCACTGGAAAGACGTTCCTCGCGGTCCTGAAGGCCGTCGAGCACCTGAAGAAGGGCGACGTCCGGAAGATCGTGCTCTGCCGGCCGGCGGTCGAGGCGGGAGAGCGGCTCGGGTTCCTCCCGGGCGACTTCCAGGCCAAGATAAACCCTTATTTGAGGCCACTGTACGACGCCCTGCACGAGATCCTCGACTACGAGACCGTGAAGAAGTATCTCGAGATGGAGGTGATCGAGATCGTGCCCCTCGCCTACATGCGCGGGCGCACCCTCAATCACGCCTTCATCATCCTGGACGAGGCGCAGAACACGACGCGCGAGCAGATGAAGATGTTCCTCACCCGCATGGGCAGCGGATCGCGGATCGTCGTCACCGGCGACGTGACCCAGACCGACCTGCCGGCCGGCAAGGCATCGGGGCTCGTGCACGTCCACCGCCTCCTCAAGGGCGTCGAGGGGATCGCCGTCATCGAGCTCAGGAAGAGCGACATCGTCCGGCACCCGCTCGTGTGGAAGATCCTCCGGGCCTACGAGCACGACGAGCGCCAGGCCACCCACGCGGCGACCGAGCGGCACGAGGACCGGGAGCCCGCCGCCGCCGCCGGGACCGCGGAGGAGGCGGGCTAGGGCCCCGCCCGGGGCCTCGAGCCCGCGACCCCCATGCCCGTGTTCGCGCGCGACAGCAAGCGCCGGCGGACGCGCCGCTTCGACGTCGAGGCGGCCGCCCGCGGGACCCCGGGCCGGCTCCGGCGCCTGCTCTCGGGGCAGCACTTCGTGGACGCGCTGCTCGCCCTCCTCTTCGCGCTGATCCAGACGTTCGTCGTCACGGTCGGGCTGCGCGGCCTCGATTTCGCGACGATCGGCGGCGTGGCCGTCATCGTCTGCGTCCTCCACGCCCTCGTCCTGCTCTACCTGATCGAGCACCACCGCGAGACGGTCGAGGACCGGCGCTCGTTCGTGCTGTTCGAGCTCATGGCGACGTTCGTCGTCGCCCTCGGGCGCATCTTCCTCGCCTTCGACTGGCCCGAGCAGCTCTTCCCGCTCGGCGTCTTCGCGATCGCCTTCTCGATCGCCTACTCGCCCCAGTTCGGGGCGTTCTACGCCCTCCTCACGGCGCTCCTCGTCGGCTTCATGAAGGGCCTCGAGCAGAGCGTCGGCGCGACGGGCGTCGTCGCCCCGGTCGGGACGGAGGCGGCGCTGCCGCTCGACCTGCCGCTCGCGCTCACGCTCGCCGCCGGCAGCCTCGCCGGCGTCTTCACGATCGGCACGAACGTCACGCGACGCTCGCGCGTGATCGAGGCCGGCGTCTACATGGGCCTCACCTACGCCGTCATGATCGCGGCGTCGCGCTACCTCCTCGGCGGGAACGACGAGGTCCTGCGCGTGGTCGACCGCCCGCAGGAGGTCGGGCTGCTCATCGCCTTCGGGTTCTTGAACGGGCTCTTCTCGGGCTACTTCATGGTCGAGTTCGGGCTCCGCTTCGTCGAGGCGGCGTTCGACGTCGTCACCGACCTCCGGCTCCAGGAGCTGGCCGACCTGAACCAGCCGATCCTGAAGAAGTTCTCGATCGAGGCGCCGGGCACGTTCCACCACAGCCAGATGGTCGCGACGCTCTCCGAGGCGGCGGCCGAGGCGATCGGCGCGAACGCGCTCCTCTGCCGCGTCGGCGCGTACTTCCACGACCTCGGGAAGATGGCGAAGCCCGAGTACTTCATCGAGAACGTCCAGGGCGGCGTGACGAAGCACCAGGGCCTGACGCCGACGATGTCGACGCTCATCATCATCGGCCACGTCAAGGACGGGATCGAGATGGCCGAGGAGATCGGCCTCCCGCCGCGCGTGATCGACTGCATCCCCGAGCACCACGGGACGATCGCGGTCGAGTACTTCTACAACGAGGCCGTGAAGCAGGCGCGGGCGGCCGGGCAGCCCGAGGACCTGGTGCGGCGCGACGACTTCCGCTACCCCGGCCCCAGGCCCCAGTCGCGCGAGTCGGCGATCCTCATGATCTCGGACTCCGTCGAGGCGATCTCGCGCATCATGACCGAGCCCAACGCGTCGCGGATCGAGGCCATGGTCCACGATGTCGTCATGCGCCGGCTCACCGAGGGGCAGTTCGACGAGTGCGGGATCACGCTCGCGGAGCTGAAGCAGGTCGAGCAGGCGCTGGTGCGCGTCCTCCTCGGCCACTTCCACGGCCGCATCCGCTACCCGAAGCCGCCCGGCGGCAAGGCCGAGTCGACCGGGCGGATGCCGGCCGCCGTCGCGGCGTCCGCGGCCGGGGCGGCGGGCGGGGCGGCATCGAGCGACGACGGCGGCGGCGCGGCCGCGGGGACGGGCGACGCGACGACGGGGCGGCTCAAGGTCCCGATGCCGTCGACGTCGAGCTCGGGGCGGGGCTACCTCCCGGTCCCCGCGCGCTCGAGCGCCGCGGCCGGCGCGCCCAGGGACGGCAACGACGACCCGCCGTCCACGCGCAAGATGCGCGCGATCCTCGAGGCGGCCGGCGAGGACGCCCCGGTCCCCGCGCTCCCGCCCGCGCCGTCGCCGGCGCCCGCGCCCACGCAGACCGGCGAGAACGGCCGGTAGGCCGCCCCTCCCCGTGCCCGTCGAGGTGAGCGTGCGCCCGCGGCGCCCGTCCGTGAAGGCGGCGCGCGTCCGGGCCGCCGCCCAGGCGACGCTCGACGCCGAGGGCGCGGGCGACCTCGCCGTCTCGGTGGTCGTCGTCTCGGACGGCGCGCTCCACGCCCTGAACCGCGACTGGCTCGGCCACGACCACCCGACCGACGTGATCAGCTTCAAGCTCCGCGAGGACGGCGATCCGGACCCGCTCCTGGGCGAGGTCGTCGTCTCGGCCGACCGGGCCGCCGCCGAGGCCGCCGCCCGCGGGATCGACTTCGAGGAGGAGCTGCTCCGCTACGTCGTCCACGGGTGCCTGCACCTGCTCGGCTACGACGACGCGAGGCCGCGGGCGCGCGCGCGCATGCGGGGGCGGCAGGAGGAGATCCTGCGGGGGGTGCGAGGGCGGGTGCGCGGGCGCGGGGGAGGTCGCCGGCGATAGCGCGGGCGGCGCGCGACCCCCCGTCGTCGGCTCGAGGGGTGGCGAGGGCGTCGTCGTCGGCGGCCACGCTCTCAAGGACGAGAGGTGGACGAGCTTGCGCGTCCCGATCACGCCCGCGACGACCGAGCCGGAGCTGATTCCGACGCCCACCTTCAGGGCGCCGGCCCCCGCGGGGCCGAGACCGTCGAGCGTGCCCGCCAGCTCGAGGGCGAGGTCGGCGATCGCCTCGGCGTGGTCGGGGCGCGGGGTGGGGATGCCGGCCGCCACCATGTAGGCGTCGCCGATCGTCTTGATCTTCTCGAGCGCGTGGCGGTCGACGAGCTCGTCGATCCGCGAGAAGACGCGGTCGAGGAGCGAGACGAGCTCCCGCCCCGAGCGCGCGGAGCGTCGCGCTCTCGCGCGCGCATGGACGAGCGGCAGGAGGAGACCCTGCGGAGCGTGCTCGGGCGGGGGCCCCGCGCCGAGGCTCCCGGTCCCACCTCGCCCTCCGGGGCTACCGCGGCCGATCCCACATCTCCCAGCGCCGCGCGTACTCCGGCCGCCCGGTCACGACGGGCCGCTCGCGCAACCGGTGGCGGTTGAGCCAGCAGTACGCCGCGCCCACCACGAACCCGCCGATGTGGGCCCAGTAGGCGACGCCCCCCTGCTGGGGCGGCGCCAGGAGGGCCGGGGCGATGTTCTGGAAGATGAACCAGATCGCGAGGAAGAGGACGGCGGGGACCTCCACGAAGTGGATGAAGTAGAAGATCGGGATGAGCGTCAGGACGCGCGAGTGCGCGGGATCACGGGAGCGGCACCTTCAGGAACCGGTCCGCGCCGCGCCGCACGGTGAGCCCGAGCGCGTCGAAGTGCTCGAGGAGCGGGATCACGTACTTGCGCGTCGTCCCCAGCCGTTCGCGGTAGGCGGACGCCGAGAAGGCGCCGCCCTTGCGGAACTCGTCGAAGAGCGCGGCCTTCGCCTCCTCGAGCGCCTCGCGGGCGAAGAGGATCCCGGGCGCGACCTCTAAGACGAGCCCCTCCTCGCCGAGGAGGGCGAGCACCTTCTTCACCTCGGCGACGCGCTTCGCCGGCAGGTCGAGCTTCGCCGCCGCCTCATCGGGCGACGGCGTCTGGAAGCGCGCCTCGCGGTAGAGGTCGTGGAGGCGCGCCCGCAGCTTCTCCTGCTCGGGCGTGAGCGACGCCGTGCGCCCGGGCTTGCGGACGCGGTCGCCCTCGGCCAGCCGCTCGACCTTGCGCTCCTTCGCGAGCGACTCGAGCGCGGCGTCGAACAGCTCGTCGTCCGGGAGGGCGGCCTCCGTCTTGAGCTCGAGGCGCTCGACGAAGAGGCGGAGCGGCTGCTTCGCGTAGAGGCCCTCGAGCGCGGCCTGGACGGCGGCGCGCGCCGCCTCGAGCCCGTCGCGGTGGACGTAGCGCGCGCCGCGGTGGAGCGCGACCGCCCGCCCGTCCTTCGTCAGGGCGGCGAGGGCCCGGTCGAGGCCGGCCGCGTCGAGCGCCGCCTCGACCCGCAGGCGCGCCGCCGCCACCGGCCCGGCGCGGGCCGCGCGCAGCGTCTCCTCGACGTAGCGGACGGGGTCGCCGAGGGCCTTCTCCTTCGCGGCGAGCGCCTCGATGACGAACGGCTTCCCGGCCTTGAGCCGGTGCCTCGAGGTCCCGAGGACGACGCCGCCGCCGATCGTCACCGCCGGCGAGTGCAGCCTCAGGATGAAGCGGTCGCCCGGCGCCACGACCGCCGGCTCGTGGAGGCGGAGCTGGACGAAGGTCTCGGCCCCGGGCGCGACGTCCTTGCCCTCGAGGAGGGCGACCTCGCCCGTGACCTCGGCCGTGCCGGCGTGGAGCTTGACGGTCGAGAGGTGCTTCAGCCGGCGCCGCGCCGAGCGGAGGTAGCGGAGGCGCGCATCCACGAGCGTCGCCCCCTCGAAGCAGCCGGGCGCGGCGACGACCATGCCGCGCGCGACCTCCTTGTAGTCGAGGTCGGAGACGTTCAGGGCCGTGCTGTGGCCGGCGCGCGCCTCGAGCGCCTCCGCCCGGTAGGCCTCGATGCCGCGCACCTTGCCGCCCTTCCCGAGCGGCAGGACCTCGACGTGGTCGCCGGCGCGGACGATCCCGCTGACCGGGACGCCCGTGACGATCGTCCCGAACCCGTGGGCCGAGAAGACGCGCTGGATCGGCATGCGGAACGGGCCGGCGGCCTTGCGCGGCCCGAGGCGCCGGCAGACGGCCTCGATCTCGGCGAGCAGGCGCTCGATCCCCTCGCCCGTGAGCGACGACACGGGGATCACGGGCGCGCGCTCGAGGAAGGTGCCGGCGAGGTACGAGCGGACGTCGTCGGCGGCGAGCGCCGCCAGGTCGGCCCCGGCGGTGTCGACCTTGGTGAGGGCGATGAGGCCGGTCCGGATGCCGAGCAGCGTCATGATCTCGACGTGCTCGCGCGTCTGCGGCATGACGCCCTCGTTGGCGTCGACGACGAGGAGGGCGACGTCGATCCCGGTCGCGCCCGCGACCATGTTCTTGACGAAGCGCTCGTGGCCCGGGACGTCGATCATGCCGACCGTCTTCCCGCCCGGGAGGCGGAGCGGCGCGAACCCGAGGTCGATCGTCATCTCGCGCGACTTCTCCTCCGGGAGGCGGTCGGGGTCGATCCCGGTGAGGCGCTTGACGAGCGTCGACTTGCCGTGGTCGATGTGCCCGGCCGTCCCGACGATGACGGTGAAGATGTCGGGCCGCGAGAGGCTTTCGGCGGCGGGGCCGGGCGGCGCGCTCGGGGGCATCGGAGGCAGGATAGTGGAAGCGCCCGCGGCTTTGCAAGGCGGGCGGCGGCCGGCTATCCTCGGACCGCGGAGCATGGGCTGGTTGCGCGACATCCTGAGGCGAGTCGGCGGCGGCCGCGGCCGTCCGGCCGTGAAGCCCGACGAGGTCGCGGCCGCGCTCGAGAAGGTGCGCGCCCATCTCGACGAGGGCGAGGTGGAGGACGGGCTGGCGCTCGTCGAGGGCGTGCTCGCGGCCGCGCCCGCGGGCGACGACCTCGTCGAGGCGCGGTTCCTCGAGGGCGAGCTGCTCGCGGATGCGGGCGAGTGGCGGCGCGCGCTGGAGTCGTACGAGGCGGCGCTCGCCGCGAAGCCGGACGACGGGGTCGTCCTCGGCGCGAAGGGCGAGGCGCTCTTCAACCTCTGGGAGCTCGAGCCGGCGCGGGCGGCGCTCGAGCGGGCGGTCCGGCTCGAGCCCGAGGACGCCCGCAACCAGCGGCACCTGGCCCTCGTCCTCGACCGCGCCGGCGAGCGAAGCCGCGCCGAGAAGCACTTCCGGAAGGCGGCGCAGCTCGACCGGGCCGAGTTCCCGCTCCCGGTGCGCGTCTCGAAGGACGAGTTCGACCGGCTCGCGCGCGAGGCGATCGACGCCCTGCCGCCCTGGGTGATCGAGCGGCTCGGCGGCAAGATCAGCTTCATCGTCGAGGACTACCCACGGCTCGCGTGCCTCGCCGACCGCGCGGACGACGCCGACCCGCAAACGCTCGGCCTCTTCTGGGGCCAGGACATCGCGCGCTCGGCCGAGGCCCGCGACGAGATCGGCTTCGTCCCGAACCACATCCTCCTCTTCCAGCGCAACCTCGAGCAGCTCGCGGCGACGCGCGACGAGCTCGAGGACGAGGTGCGGACGACGGTCTTCCACGAGGTGGGGCATTACCTCGGGTACGACGAGGATGAGCTCGACCGGATCGGGCTCGCCTGAAGGGCGGGCCGGGCCCGAGCTATCCGACGAAATGCCGTAACTAACGGCACCGGCCGCTTTCCAGGCCGATCCCGCCCTTCTCGCTGTCGGACCCCGACGATAGAATGGCGGGATCATGTCCGCGAGCCTCGAGCGCCCGGGCGCCGACGCCATCCTGAGCGACCTCAACCCCTCGCAGCGCGAGGCGGTCGAGCACGGCGACGGCCCGCTCCTCGTCGTCGCCGGGCCCGGGAGCGGCAAGACGCGCGTGATCACGCGGCGGGTCGCGCGGCTCGTGCGCGCCGGCGTGCGGCCGTGGCGGGTGCTGGCGATCACGTTCACGAACAAGGCCGCCGGCGAGATGCGCGAGCGCATCGCGCGGCTGCTCGAGGGCGAGCGCGAGACGAACGTCTACGTCTCGACCTTCCACAGCTTCTGCGCGCGCATGCTGCGCCGCTACGGGGCGCCGTCGCGCGGCTTCGCGCAGGACTACACGATCTACGACGAGGACGACCAGCGGGCGGCCGTGCGCCAGGCGCTCGCCGAGGCGAACCTCGAGGCGAAGCAGTGGAAGCCGGGCTCGGTCCTCTCCGAGATCTCGGCCGCGAAGAACCGCATGGAGGGCCCGGACGAGCGCGATCAGCAGGCGATCGGCTACGCGGACCGGACGATCGCCCGCGTCTACCGGATCTACGAGCGGCTCCTGGCCGAGTGGAAGGCGCTCGACTTCGACGACCTCCTGCTCGAGATGGTGAAGCTCCTGCGCGAGCGCGAGGACGTGCGGGCGGAGCTCGCCGACCGCTTCCGCTACGTCCTCGTCGACGAGTTCCAGGACACGAACCGCCCGCAGTACGAGATCGCGCGGATGATCGCGGCGCACGGGAACCTGTGCGTCGTCGGCGACGTGGACCAGTCGGTCTACGGCTGGCGAGGAGCGGACATCGGCAACATCCTCGAGTTCGAGCGCGACCATCCCGGGTGCAGGGTCGTGCGGCTCGAGACGAACTACCGCTCGACGAAGCGGATCCTGGAAGCGGCGTGCTCGCTGATCGCGCACAACGTCCGGCGCATCGAGAACCCGCTCTCGACGCCGAACGAGGAGGGCGAGGCGCTCCGGCTCGTCGCCTGCCTGAACGACGACGAGGAGGCGCGCTTCGTCGCCCGGTCGATCGAGCGCACGATCCGCGAGGACGACGTCGCCCCGGGCGAGATCGCCGTCTTCTACCGGACGAACGCCCTCTCGCGGAAGGTCGAGCAGGAGCTGCTCGCGCGCGGGATCGCGTACGCCGTGATCGGCGCGCTCGCGTTCTACGAGCGCAAGGAGGTGAAGGACGTCCTCGCCTACCTTCGCATCCTCGGGAACCCGGGCGACGAGCCGTCCGTGATCCGGGCGCTGCACTCGCCGCCGCGCGGGGTCGGGGCGACGAGCGTCGAGAAGCTGCGGGCGCGGGCGAAGGAGCGGGGGCTCACGCTCGCGCAGGCGACGGTCGATCCGGAGGCGCAGACGGCGCTCGCCGGGAAGGCGCTGCGCGGGTTGAAGGAGTTCGGCGAGCTGCTCGAGACGATCTCGCTCCTCGCCGCGCAGCGCGCGCCGCTCCGGCAGATGCTCGATGAGATCGTCGACCGGTCGCGATACACGGACGCCCTCCGGGAGTCGCGCGACCCGCAGGACCGGGCGCGGGTCGAAAACGTCCACGCGCTCCTCGACGCGGCCGAGGAGTTCGACCGGCAGCAGGGCCACGCCGGCGACCTCCGGGAGTTTCTCGACCACATCGCCCTGCTGACGGACGTCGACCGCACGCGCACCGGGCCCGATCGCGTGAACCTCATGACGTTCCACGCGGCCAAGGGCCTCGAGTTCGACGAGGTGTACATGATCGGGCTCGAGGAGGGCATGCTCCCGCTCGTGCGCGAGCTCGAGGCCCAGGACCTGGAGGAGGAGCGGCGCCTCTGCTACGTCGCGATCACGCGGGCGCGCAAGCGCCTCTCGCTCACGTACGCGCGGGTGCGGCGCTACTTCGGCATGGACCGGACCGGGCGGCCGTCGAGCTTCCTCTCCGAGATCCCGGACGGGCTGCTCGAGCGCGGAAGCCCGGAGATCGCGTACGGCCCGAGCGACCGCCTCAAGGCCTACGCGCGGCTCGACGGATGGGCGCGCGAGCGCCCGGCGCTGGCGGCCGCGCCCGCGCCGGCGGCGCCCGCCTCCGCGCGCGCCGACCGGGCGAGCGGGGCGGGGCCGGACCCGGCGCTCCGCCCGCTGCCATCGTACGCGCCGAGCGCGGGCGGCTTCGGCGACGCCGGGCTCAGCCAGGGGACGCGCGTCGAGCACCCGCACTTCGGGGCCGGGGAGATCGTCGGCCTGCGCGGTCACGGGCTCGCGCAGCGCGTGAAGGTCCGCTTCGACAGCGGGGCGGAGAAGGAGCTCGTCGCCCACTACGCGAACCTCCGGAGGGCCGCGCCGTGAGGGCCTACGTCTGTGCGGTCGCGATCCTCGCGGCCCTGTCGCTCGCCGCGGTCGCCGTCGCCCCGCCCGAGCGGGCCGAGGCGCACGTCGTCCCGGTCGGCCTCGGCGTCCAGGTGTTCGTCAAGGTGACGCCGGTCAAGGTGTTCGTCGAGTACAACGTCGGCTTCTCGAGCAACGCCGGGTTCGACGAGTGCCTCAAGATGGAGACGAGCCGCGACGACGTGATCCAGAAGGAGGAGATCGAGGCCTGGCTCGACCGGCTGAAGCCCAGGCTCCTCGAGGGCCTGAGCGTCTCGGTCGACGGGAAGCGGCTCGACCTCAAGCTCTCCGAGCGCAACGTCCTCGGGCTCTTCTCGGGCACGAACGTCAAGGACCCGACGCGGAGCTTCGAGTTCGACACCTGGTGGAAGTTCGAGGCCGACGTGGACCTCGGCCCGGGCGAGCACAAGGTCGAGGTCCGCGAGGACAACTTCCGCAACGAGATCTGCCAGACGCTCCTCTACCTGCCGAAGCCCGGGACGGACTTCCGCAACTACTACTTCGATCCGGGCAAGCTCCGCTGGTTCGACGTCGGGGCCGAGTGGCAGTTCTACGGGCGGCAGGTCGCGCTCTTCTTCGAGTTCCTGCCGAAGACGATCGCCGACGCGCGGGCGGCGCGGGACGCGCCGTTCTCGGCGGGGACGGGGAGCGAGGCGGCGCGGAAGTACGCCGAGGAGTCGAAGAAGGCCGCGAAGGAAGGGAAGACGGCCGAGCCCGAATCGATCGGAGCCACGCCCGGCGACCCGAGCGCCCTCCGCAGGCAAGAGCTGCCGGGCTCGGAGGAGGAGAAGGAGGCCGGCAGGCTGAAGGAGATCATCGACGACCTGAAGAAGGGCAGCCTGTGGACCTGGGTCGTGGGCCTGACGGGCGCCCTCGGGCTCGGCATGATCCACGCCATGGCCCCCGGTCACGGCAAGGGCATGGTCGCGGCGTACCTGCTCGGGACTCAGGGGCGGATTCGAGATGCGGTCGCGCTCGGCATCATCGTGACGATCACGCACACCGGGTCGATCTTCGTGATCGCGGTCGGGGTCTTCTACCTCGCCGAACGCTACCTCGGCATGAGCAAGTCCACCGGGCAGGGCCTCGCCGCGTTCTGGCTCGAGATCGGGAGCGGGGCGATCATCGCGGTCGTCGCCCTCGTGATCTTCATCCTCCGCCTCCAGGGGAAGCTGCTCGGGCACGGGCACCACCACCACTTCGGGCACGACCGCCACCACGACCACCCGCACCATCATCACGACGGCGCCCACCACGATCACGACCACGACCACGACGATCATCACCACCACCACCACCACCACCATGGCCATGGCCATCATCACGAGCCCGGGCCCGAGCACGACCATGGCCACGGGCACTCGCCCGGCTCGAGTCCGCGCGGCCTGCTCTCGATCGGCATCGCGAGCGGCATCGCCCCCTGCACGGCAGGCCTGATCCTCATCCTTTGGTGTCTCGCCAACGGCCTCGCCTGGTACGGCCTCATCGTGCTCGGCGCCTTCAGCCTCGGCCTCGGGGTCGTGCTCGTCGCGATCGCGGTCGCGTTCGTCACCTCCAAGTCGCTCCTCAAGGTCGACGTCTCCGAGAAGCCGTGGGTGCGCAAGCTGCCCCTCATCTCGCCCGTGATCCTGTTCTTCCTCGGCGGCTGGATCGTCTACGACGCGATCCAGAAGAACCCCGACGTCGTCCGCTATCTCCAGGGAGGCTGACGACCCCCGCCGCGTGTCTCGAATCGAGACACGCGAGACATGCCGGAGACCCTCTCCCGTCTCCGGCCGCGCCACCTGCGGACCCTTGCTCTGGCCCGGCTTGTGCTCGGTTCGGTCCAGGGCATGGAGGCTCGCATGATCGGGTACCGGACCCCGTGTCTCGTCCTCCTCTCGGAGGGGCGCGAGGATCTCGTGTTTCCGCTCGTCGGCGATCGCGTCACGATCGGTCGCGCGCTCGACAGCGACATCCAGTTCGACGCCGAGCACGTCTCCCGGCGGCACGCGGAGGTCTTCCGCCAGGACGACGCCTGGTTCGTCCGCGATGGCGGCTCGCGCAACGGGACGCGCGTGAACGGGGCGCGGGTGGTCGCGGAGCACCGTCTCGCCCCGAACGACCGGATCGATCTCGGGCGTCGGGCCGTGACGCTCTACTTCGTCGAGGTGAATCCCGCGAGCCTGGACGAGGCCCCGGCGGCCGCCTGATCCGGCCGGGCCCGACCCGACCTATCGCCTGAGCAGCCGCCCCTGGCCGTCGCGGTAGCTGCCGACGGCGATCAGGATCAGGTCCACGAGCGTCCAGACCCCGCAGCCGCCGAGCGTGAGGAGCTGGAGGACGCCGATCCCCGGGCTGCCCGTGTAGAAGCGGTGGACGCCGAAGCCGCCGAGGAAGAAGCAGAGGAGGAACGCGACGAGGACCTCCTTGTCGCTCACGACCGCCGGCGCGGGCCGCCGCGGGACCGGGAATCGACCGGGCCGGACGTGCTCGAGCGCCTCGTGGCAGTGGGGGCACTTCCTCGCGACCGGCAGGATCGGCTCGTGGCAGTACGGGCACGGAACGCGCGAGTCGACATCGGCCCGATCGGCCCGCGCCGGCGGCGAGAGCACGACGAGGCCGTCGTCGCCCTCGACGATGTCGAGCGGCGCCTCGCCGCGGGAGTCGAACGCCGCCAGCAGCTCGCCCGCCGACGACGCGCGCTTGGCGGCGCTCGTGTAGCAGAGCCGGAAGAAGCGGTCGGCCCACTCGGGCGCGTCGGGCCTCGTGTCGCGGAGCGAGTCCGCCCCCTGCGGCGGCGCGCCCGCGACCAGCTCGTGCCAGATGACGCCGAGGGCGTAGACGTCCGAGGCCCGCGTGAGCGCGCCCTGCGCCCCGAGAGTCTCCGGCGCCACGTAGGCGGGTGAGACCGCGGTCGAGTCCTCGCCCGCGAGGAGCGAGTGGCGGACGGAGGCATCGGCTCCGGTCCGCATCATGCCGAAGTCGGTCACCTTCACGACGCCGGTCGCGCCGACGAGGATGTTCTCGGGCTTCAGGTCGCCGTGGACGATGCCGCGGTCGTGCGCCTCGGCGACCGCCGCGAGCACGGGCCGGAACACGCGCGCCGCGGCGTCCGCCCCGAGCCCGTCGCGCCGGCGCTCGAGCAGCGCCCGCAGGCTCTCGCCCGGCACGTACTCGAGCACCAGGAACGCGGGCGGCTCCTCGTCCTCGATCCCCAGCACCGAGACGATGTTCGGATGGCGGGGCGTGTCGAGCTGCCGTCGCAGCAGCGGCACGTGCTCCGGCTCGAGCGCGATCTTGAGCGCGCGGTCGAGGCCGGACTCGACGTGCCGGGCGAGCCAGACGGTCGAGAAGGCCCCGGAGCCGAGCGGCCTCACGAGCCGGTAACCGCCGGCCAGCGCGTCTCCTGCAGACAGGCGCACCATCGGACCGCACTTTAGCGCATCGACGAGGTCGATTCAAACTCGGGCTCGGGCCTGCCCGAGCACGAAGGCCGCCACCCGCTCCGCGACCTCCCGCGCGCGGTCGAAGGCCATCCAGTGCCCGGCGCCCGCCAGGACCTCGAGGCGGCAGCCCGGGACCCGGGCGGCGAGGCCCTCGCCGTGCGCCGGCGGGAAGTGGCGGTCGTCCTCGCCCCAGAGCGCGAGGGTCGGTCGCGCGATCGAGCCGCGCACTCGGCCGCGTGGACGCCCGACACGGCGCAGAAGCTCACCCACTGACCCGGGTGCGTCGAGCGGCCGGCGAGGTAGAGCCCGCGGACGAACGGGCTCCGGTGGGCGAGCCGGCCCTCGCGCATGAACCGCGCCGTCATGACCGGGTTCATCGAGTCGCGGTGGAGCCGGTAGTCCCTCCCCCACTCGAGCGGGATCCGCGTCCCGAGGACGCGCGCGTCCTCGAGGTCGCGCCGCCAGAACGCGTCGGCGAGGAGCGCCTCGAGGTGCGCGCGCTGGGCGGGCTCGCCGCCGCGCTCGGCGGCCTCGTGGGCCATGGGCGAGATGAGGCGCGCCGGGAACCGGCCGTCGCGCTCGAGCCCGGGCCCGAGCACCCCCGGCGCCACGAGCAGCCGGCACGTCCTCCCGTTCTCACCGATGCGGAAACGGAGGTACGGCGGCGCCGGCCGGCCCTTCACGGCGAGGTACGCGCACACGCCCGGCGACTGGAGCGGGAGGGCGGCCAGCCGCTCGCGCACGCGCTCCGGGACGGGCGGGCCGGGAGCGGGGCCGTCGCCTCGCGCCAGGTCGAGGTAGGTCCCGACGCCGCCCGCGTCCGAGAGGATGGCGTCGGCCTCGATCGCCTCGCCCCGCTCCGTCTCGACGGCGCGCGCCCGCCCGCCCCGGCAGACGATCGCCCGGACGCGCTCCCCGTAGCGCACTTCCGCGCCGGCGCGCCCGGCCTCGTCCGCCAGGACGCGCGGGATCGACCCCATCCCGCCGGAGGGGTAGAAGGCCCCGACCGAGTGAATCAGCGCCGGCACGAACGCGAGCGGGCTCGGGGCCTCGTCCGCCCGCTGCCCGGCGACGTGGGTCCAGATGCCGAGCGCGTCGCGCACGGGCGCGGGCAACCCCGACGCCGCCAGCGCGGCGCCGAGCGGGCGCGCGAGGAAGAGCGCGTGCCGGATCGCCCCCGTGCGGACGAGGTCCCAGGCCCCCGGCCGCGGAACGAAGAGCAGCGGCCGCAGGCGGTCGTGGATGCGCCGCGTCCGGTCGACGAAGCGCACGTAGCGCTCGCCGGCGCCACCCGGGAAGGCGCGCTCGATCCCGTCCGCGGTCGCGTGGAGATCGGCGGAGATCCGGACGGTCGGGGCGCCGTCCGCCTCCACCTCGTACACGTGCGGCTCGATCCGCACGAGCGGCACGCGCTCCGCGAGGTCGATCCCGAGCGCGTGGAACGCCCACTCGAGCCCCGGCCGGTCGAGCAGGATGTACGGCCCGGCGTCGAACGGGAAGCCGTCGAGGGTGAGCCCGGAGGCGAGCCCGCCGGGCCCCGCTCGCGCCTCGAGCACCGTCACTCCGAACCCGAGGCGAGCCAGCCTCAGGGCGGCGGCGAGACCGCCCATGCCCGCGCCGATGACCACGACTCGGGGACGCACGGCGACCTCGCGCTACCTCGGCCCCTTGAGCCCCACCAGCGCCCGCACGGCCCGCCGCGCCGCCCGCAGGACCCTGCCCTCCGGCTCGAGCGGCGGGAAGGCCGCCGTGTCGAACTCCGGCACGAACAGCGCCCCGCGCCCGCTCGCCCACTCGTAGACCGGCTGCGCGAAGAAGGCCGCGACCGTCGACAGATCGCTGTGGAACGGCCCCTTCCAGGGGCGAACCGGCGCGTCCACGCCGACCACCGAGATCTTCTCCGACGGGTCTCCGAACCAGGCCGCCGCGGCCGCGAGCGTCGGCGACTCGCGGAAGTCGCGCAGCCCGAGGTGCCGCGCGGCCACGATGTCGACCGAGAGGGCGTCGCGCCCGCCGTAGATGCGGCGCGGGCTCCGCGGCCGCCGGCAGGCCATCATGCCGAGGAGCCCGTCGGCGGCGCGCTCGTACGCATCGAGGACCGCGAAGTGCGGCGGGTAGAGGTCGAGGAGCATGACCTCGGCCGTGTCGCGGTGCGCCTGGCGCTCGGCGAAGAGGTACTCGTCCGTCCGCCCGCCGAGCCCCTCCAGGTTCTGGACGGTGAGGTAGACGACCTCGATCGGGTGGCTCCGCATCTTCCCGAGCGAGATCCGCACGTCCGCGTCCCGCCACGTCCGCCCCACCGTGTACTGGGCGAGCCCGCGCTCGTAGGCCTGCGGGACCTGCTCCTCCGACGCATCGACGACCCGGAAGCGCGGCGACTCGATCCCGAAGTACGCCGCGACCTCGCGCACCGAGCGGTTCGCGTAGAAGCGGTCGTAGAGGTTGCGGTTCTCGACCAGGACGACGTCGCGCGCGCCCCGCTCGCCGAGCCAGCCGACGAGCTCGTCGATCAGCTCCGGGTCGGCGATCGACGAGAGGTCGCGGCGGCTGTAGCCGAGCATGAAGCCGACCTTGACCGCGACCCGGAGGTCGGCGACCGCCTTGCCCTCGGCCCGCGCCCGCTCCTCGAGGACGGCGCCGAGCCCGGCCCGGTCGAGGACCTCGCGGAGCACGGGCCGCCGGTCCTCGGGGCCCCGCCCGGCGCGGACGTGCACCTCCCCGCCGCTCGCGAGCGGCGTCGCCGCCAGCGCCGAGCGCCGCCGCGCCCTCGGCAGGAAGTACTCTCCCGCCTCCGCGACCCGCTCCGCCAGCCGGTCGGCGGTCACGCCGGCGACGAGCCGGTCCTTCTCGTCCAGGGCCCCGGCGAACGTGGCGAAGACGTGGGCGTGGCGCTCCTCGTCGCGCTGCATCCGGCGGACCTCGTCCACCTGGGCCGGGCTCGCCCGCGGGTCGGTCTCGAGGAGCTCGCCCAGCCGCTCGAAGCAGCGCGCCGCCGTGCGCTCGGCGTCGATGTTGAAGGCGCAGAACTCGCGGAACGGGGCGTAGCAGAGGTGCCGCCTCACCTCGCGCGGGATCTTCCCGAGGGCGAGGCCCACGGCCGCGACCGCGCTCGCGACCGCCCGCGAGATGGGGGCGTCGCGCCAGCGCACGTGCTGGCGCACGGCCGTCACCCAGCCCCCGACGTACCCGCCCGCCTGCTGGAGGACCGAGCGCAGCTTGAGCCCCCGCCCGCCGAGGCGCATGACGGCGCCGCGGCAGTAGATCGCGTGCATCTCCTCGTCCTTCCACGCCCAGACGAGGGCGTGGCGGATGATCTCGCGGGCGTCGTCGGCGATGGCCATGCCGCCGAGCCGCCACGTCATGAGCTCCTCGCGGTAGGCGACGGTGACGATCTGCTCGCGCTCGATCGCGAGCAGGAGGAGCTTCACGACCTCCTCGCGCGGGCGCCCGGCGTAGGCGCGGCGCCAGACGGCGAGCTCGCGCTCGAACTCCTCGTAGATGGCGCCCACGGCCGCTCCGCTCCTCGGTTCGCGCGACGCTCCGCGGCCGGCGCTACTCGCCGATCAGCAGCCGGTCCGCCAGCGCGTTCGGCAGCTCCGGGATCCCGTGGATCTTCCGGCACGTGGTCTCGACGTCGTACTCGACGCGCCGGAACTCGAACGACCCGTCGCCGTGCCAGATCGCGTAGCAGGCGCGCGGGTCCTGGTCGCGGGGCTGGCCGACGCTCCCGGCGTTGACGAGGAGCCTGTGGCTGCCGAACTCGAAGCGCCGGCCCTCCTCGGCGAGGCCGAACCCGATCTGCCGGCCGTCGTAGAAGAAGAAGCCCGGCACGTGCGTGTGTCCGATGAAGCATACAGGGAGCGAGGCGGGAAGTTGTCGCCGGAAGACGCGGAGGGCGTCGCCGACGCTCAAGACGTAGGAGAAGCAGTCCTCCGGCGTCCCGTGGGCGAGGAGGAGGCCCTCGTCTGGGACCTCGATCGTCGTCGGCAGCTTCCGGAGGGTGTGCCAGCGCTCGACCTTCTTCGGCGGCGCCTTCGGGCTCCGCGGCTCGAGCTTGCGCCGCGTCCAGAACGCCGCCCGGGCCGCGATCGGCGCGATCCGCCGCGGGACGGCGCGCGTCACGATCTCCTCGTGGTTGCCGCGCACGATCCCGGCGCAGACCTCGCGCACCCGGTCCGCGACCTGGCGCGGGTCGGGGCCGTAGCCGATGACGTCCCCGAGGCAGTAGATCCGGTCGACGCCCTCGCCCTCGATGTCGCGCAGGCACGCCTCGAGGGCCTCGAGGTTCGCGTGGACGTCGGAGATGAGCGCGAGCTTCACGGCCCCTCGCGCTCCTGGGCCGGGTGCGGGGCGGCGCCCTCGGGCGACGTCTCGCGCTCGACGAGCTTGTCGTAGGCGACCGCCAGCCGGATGGTCACCGGGCCCGGCGCGGCGCGGGCGACGCCGTCGACCGCGCCCACGGGCAGGACGCCGAAGCGGACGTTGGTGAGGAAGGCCTCCGTCGCGGACGCGAGGTCGGCGAGGTCGAAGCGCCCCTCCTCGACCGGGATCGCCGCCGCCCGCGCGCACTCGAGCGCGGCCGCCCGCGTGATCCCGGGCAGGATGCCGAGGTCGAGGGAGGGAGTGCGGAGGCGTCCGTGCCGGACCCAGAAGATGCTCGAGCGCGCGCCCTCGGCGACGTGGCCGCCCGGGTCGAGGAGCAGAACGTCGGCGGCGCCGAGGAGGTCGGCCTCGCGGGCGAGCCGGTGCCGGTCGAGCGCCCCCGTCGCCTTCGTGCGCGGGACGAGCCGCGCCGCGTCGTGGCGCACGGGCGAGGTCGCCACGGGCGCCCCCGCCGCCCGCCACGCCGCCGGCACCGGCCGCGGGGGCGGGACGAGGACGGCGACGATGGGCGGCCCTCCGGGCGCGGGGCCGGCGGCGACCACGGCCTTCACGAGGCCCTGGTCGATCCGGTTCTGCTCGATGACGCCGGCGATCGCGATCGCCAGCTCGTCCAGGGGCACCAAGAACCCGAGGTCGAGGAGGGCCGCGCCCGCCGCCATGCGGTCGAGGTGGGCGACCAGCCGGAAGGGCTGGCCGTTCCGCACGGGGATGGTCTCGAACAGCCCCTCGCCGAAGAGGAGGCCGCGAGTCGCGAGCGGCACGGTCGCCGCCCCCTCGTCGACGAAGCGGCCGCCTACGTACGCGATGCCGGGCACGGTCCCACCCGCCCGCGGAGCGCCCGAGCGAGCGCGCGCGCCTTGACCAGGGTCTCCTCGAACTCGGCGGCCGGGTCCGAGTCCGCCGTCACCGCCCCGCCCGCCTGGAACGTCGCCCGATCCCCGTCGACGAGCGCCGTCCTTATGGCGATCGCGAGGTCGAGGTCGGCGTCGCGCCCCAGGTATCCGATCGCCCCGCAGTACACGGAGCGGCGCGTCGGCTCGAGCTCGTCGATGATCTCCATCGCCCGCACCTTCGGGCAGCCCGTGACCGACCCGCCCGGGAACGCGGCCCGGAGCAGGTCGCACGGGCCGACGCCCGGGCGGAGGTCCGCCTCGACCGTCGCCACGAGGTGGTGGACCGCCGGGAACGACTCGAGCGCCCGCGGGCGGGAGACGCGCACGCTGCCGGGCAGGGCCGCCCGCCCGAGGTCGTTCCGCTCGAGGTCGACGATCATGGCGAGCTCGGCCGCGTCCTTGCGGCTCTCGACGAGCTCGCGCCCGAGGGCCGCGTCCTCCGGCGGCGTCCGGCCGCGCGGGCGCGTGCCCTTGATCGGCCGCGTCTCGACGCGCCGCCCGCGGACGGCGAGGAACCGCTCGGGCGAGGCCGAGAGCACGGCGCGGCCGGCCGCGTCCCGGAGGCAGGCCATGAACGGCGCGGGGGACACCCGCCGCAGCCGCTCGTAGAGCGCGAGGGGGCCCGCGCCCGCGGCCCGGGCCTCGAAGCGCTGCGAGAGGCAGACCTGGTAGATGTCGCCGGCCCTTATGTACTCGATGGCCCGCTCGACGGCGCGGAGGTAGCCGTCCCTCGGGAAGTTCGACCTGAGGAACGGATACTCGGGCTCGGGCTCGTCCCCGTCCTCGTCCCCGTCCCCGTCCCCTCGCTCGTCCTCGAACCCCTCGATCGCCCGTCGCGCGGCCTCGCAGGCCGCATCGAACCCCTCCCCGTCCCCCGCGAACGTCCACCGTCCCGTCTCCGCGTCGTGGGCGAGCACGTGCGCGTAGTAGGCGAAGGAGAGGGCCGGAAACGCCTGGTCCGCGGCCGCCCGCGACGGAAGGCGCTCGATCGTCCGCCCGAGGTCGTAGCCGAGGAAGCCGACGGCGCCGCCGGCGAAGGGAAGGCCCGTGGCCTCGCGCGCCGCCCGCGGGATGCCGTGGGCCGCGAGCCGCGCCGCGAGCTCGCCGAGCGGGTCGCCCGCGGCCCGGCGCTCGAGCCGCCAGCGCGGCCCGAACCCGAGGAACGAGGTCCGGCCGAGCCCGGGGAACGGGAGGGCGCTCTCGAGGAGGAAGGGCGCCTCGAGGCCGGCCGACTCGAGGGCGGCGAGGACGCGAGGCGGCTCGAGGGGCGTCGCGAGGTCGGTCGAGCGGAGGTTCGCAACCGCCATGAGCGAGCGATGATAACCCCCGCCGCGACCGGTTGTAAAGGCGAGCCGCGAGGCGAGGTAAAGGGCGGAGCGGCGGCCGACCGAAATCAACGGATGGAGACGCGACGCGGGACGGGACGACCCGAGACGAGACGAGAGACCCGAGCGCGCGAACGCCGAGCCGGAGCCCCGAGCGCCTGCCAGCCATGCCCGACCTCCTCGGCCAGTTCCTCGACCACCTGCGCCACGAGCGCGGGGTCTCGCCGCACACGCTCCGCGGGTACAGCCGCGACCTCATCCAGCTCCTCGAGCACCTGGGCACGGACGAGGAGCGCCTCGAGCCGCGCGCGATCGACGGCTTGAAGATCCGCGGCTTCCTCGCCCACCTCCGCGACCGCGGGGCGTCGCGGGCGACGATCGCCCGCAAGCTCGCGGCCGTCCGGAGCTTCTTCAAGTTCCTCATCCGGTGCGGGATGCTCGAGGCGAGCCCGGCCGCCGACGTCCGCGCCCCGAAGCAGGAGCGGCGCCTGCCCCACTTCCTCGACCCGGGGGAGGTCGAGCGGCTGATCCAGGCGCCGGGCGCCGACGACCCCTTCCCGCTGCGCGACCGGGCGATGCTCGAGACGCTCTACTCGACGGGCTTGCGCGTGAGCGAGCTCGTCGGCCTCGACATCGAGCATCTGAGCCTCGACGAGGGCCTGATCCGGGCGTTCGGCAAGGGCCGCAAGGAGCGGCTCGTGCCCGTCGGCTCGCACGCGCTCGCCGCCCTCCGCGACTACCTCCAGGCCGAGCGCCCGGGCGTCGCCGTCGACGAGTGCCGCGCCCTCTTCGTCAACCGCGACGGGACGCGGCTCTCCGAGCGGAGCGTCCGCCGCACCCTCGACCGCTACATCGCCCGGACGGGCATCTCGCCCCACACGTCGCCGCACACGCTCCGCCACACGTTCGCGACCCACATGCTCGACCGCGGGGCCGACCTCCGGAGCGTCCAGGAGCTGCTCGGGCACGAGAGCCTGGCGACGACCCAGATCTACACGCACGTGACGACCGAGCGCCTGCGGGAGGCGTACGCCCGGGCGCACCCTCGAGCGTAGGCGGCGCAAACCCGGGGCGAGCGCGTGACCGCCTTGACCGCCCGAGCGTCGCGGCGCTATCTTGCGCTCGTGAGCCCGCGCCTCCTCGTCCCGTTCGCCCTCCTGCTGCTGCTCGCCGCGGGCGGGGCCGCCAAGGCGGCGCGCGCCCAGGAGCCGCCGCCCTCCCCGCCGAAGCCCCAGGCGGCCGACGACCTCGTCGCGATCGCCGAGCGCGCGCTCGGCGCGGTCTGGTACGGCGTCTACATCCAGGAGCGGAAGGTCGGCCACTACGGGGTCTCGCTCGAGAAGGTCGAGGTCGCCGGCCGCGCGACCTACCGCTCGGAGAGCCAGAGCCGGATCGACCTCGAGGTCGACGGCCAGCGCCGCGCGTTCGCGTCGCGCATCGTCCTCGTCTGGGACGCCGCGGCGCCGCACCGCCTCCTCTCCTACGAGAGCGAGAGCCGGTCGGGGGACGACCCGGCCGAGCGGATCCGCGGCTTCGCCGGGCCGGACGGCTTCCGGCTGGCGTTCGACACGGCCGGGCATCGCGACGCCGTCACCGTGCCGCAGCCGCGGCACGACCTGGCCCAGGCGCTCGCGCTGCCGCGGCTCCTCGGACGGAGGCCCGCGCCCGGGGCCGAGTCGACCTACATCGGCTTCGACCCGTCCGCGTCCGAGGCCAGGAAGCGCGAGGAGGAGGTGAAGGTCAAGGTCCTGGCCGTCGAGCCGACGGTCCGCAACGGCGTGGCGACGCGCCTCTACGCGGTCGAGGAGGCGAGCAGCACGCAGAGCGTGCGCGGCCGCTACCTCGAGGACGGGACCTGCCTCGAGGGGCAGGTCGGGCGGATCTTCACGATCCGGCTCGAGGACGAGGAGACGGCGAAGGACCACGACGCCGCCTTCGACGTCGACGCGCTCCGCGTGAAGCTCGAGCGGCCGATCGGACGCAGCCCGGAGCGGGTGCGCCGCCTGAAGGTCCTCGTCCAGGGGCTGCCCGAGACGGTCGCCGCCGTCTCGTCGCCGCGCCAGAAGGTCGAGCGGCGCGGCGGCGGCCACCTCCTGACGATCGTCACCGAGGCCGAGCCGGACGCGGGCGAGCGGCTGGCGGCCCTGACCGACGAGGCCCGCGCGGCCCTCCGGGCGACGCGCGCGATCCAGTCGGACGACCCGAAGATCCTGGCCCTCGCGCGCCGGATCGTGGGCGACGAGCGCGACCCGTTCGAGAGGGCGAAGCGGCTCTGCGGCTGGGTCTACCGCAACCTCGAGAAGACGCTGCGCGCGAACCAGCCGTCGGCGCTCCACGTGCTCGACACGCGGCGCGGCGACTGCACCGAGCACACGCTCCTCTTCGTCGCCCTGGCCCGGGCGGCGGGCGTTCCGGCCCGCGAGGCGAGCGGCCTCATGTACTCGGGCGACGACGAGTCGGCCTTCGCCTACCATGCCTGGCCGGAGGTGTGGGTGGGGCGGTGGATCGCGGTCGACCCGACCTGGAACGAGCCGGTCGCCGACGCGACGCACATCAAGCTCGGCGATGCGGCCTCCGAGCGCGGGTTCATCGAGGCGCTCGGGTCGATCCGGATCGAGGTCGTCGAGGTGGAATGACTCGCTTCCGCCGGGCGCCGCGCGTTGACACAAGCCGCGCCCGGGCGGTATGATTCGCCCCATGGATGCCCCGGCGCAAAAGCAAGAGTTCAAGGTCATCCTGCAGGCCGTCGAGCCGGCGCGCGCGTCCGAGGCGAAGCGCGAGGTCGGAAGGGCCTTCGACATCGACGGCGACATCGCCGGCGACATCGTCAGCGCCGCGCCGATCGCGATCGTCACCGGGCTCTCGATCGGCGAGGCGCTCCTCTGCCGGCGGCGGCTCGAGGCGCTCGCCGGCCTCGGCGCCACGCTCGTCATCACGGACACGCCGGTCGACGACATCCCCAAGGTGAACTGGCCCGAGACGCCGGGCGTCGCGCGCGGCTCGCCGGCCGAGATGCTGGAGGCCCTTCCGGCCGAGCTCCGCTCGGCGCTCGCGAAGGCCGTCCCGGCGCCGGCCGCCGCCCCGGCCGCCGCCGCCGCCCCGACCGCGACGAGCGCGGGGCGCGAGGCGGCCGCCGCCGAGGGCCTTCGCTCGGGCCCCGGGGACACGCAGCGTCTCGACCGGTCCCCGCTCGCGACGGGAGCCGGTGCCGGCGACGCATCCTCGTTCCGCTGCCCCGCGTGCGGCGAGGCGCTCGGGATCTTTCGCTCGGCCGCCGCCGCCGGGAAGCCGCTCCACCCGACCCCGGGCCCCGAGAAGCTCGCCCGGGAGGTGAAGTCCCCGAAGAGCTTCGAACTCGCGGCCCTCGACCCGCTGCCGCTCGACCTCGGGTCGCTGCCGTCGTCGCCGCCCGAGGCCGCGACGAAGCTGCCGGAGCCGCCGGCGGCGCCTCCCGAGCGGACGGGGACGCAGGTCTTCTCCGTCCCGACCTTCGACCTCGAGGACCTCTCGTCCGAGCGCCCCGGGGCGCCGGCCAGGGGCGGCGGGGTCCCGGGGTCGGCGACCGCCAAGACGTCGCCGCCCCGCGCCGCCTTCGCCGACGAGCCGCCGTCCACGGACCGGTTCGAGCGGCGGGCGGCCGAGCCCGAGCCGAAGCGCACGCTCGAGGGGCCGCTCAGCCGCGCCCGCGAGCAGGAGCGGGAGAGCCGCCGGCTCCGGGCCCTCACCTCGCCGGAGAGGCCGGAGGCGCAAGCGACCCCGGCGACCCCGGCGACCGCCGCCGCGGGGCCGGGCACCGCCGCCTCCCCGGGCGCGCCGCGGGCCGCCCTTCCGGCCGCCCCGGCCGCCAAGCCCGCCACGCCGGCACCCGGGCCCGGCCCGGCCGCGCGCCGCGGCCCCGAGCGGGGCTCCCCGCCGGCGGTGCCGCCGCCGCCCTCGCTGGCGCCGCCGCCCCCGCCGCAGCTCGGGTCGGAGGACACGGAGGCGCTCGACCGCCTCGCCATCGAGGCCCTGGCCGAGGACAGCGACATCCTGGCGCCGCTCGAGACCGGCCCGGCGCCGGCGTCCGCGGCCGGGGCGCCGCGCCCGATCGACCTCGGCAAGACGGAGCGCATGGGGCTCGACCAGGACCTCGACCTCGACCTCGACCTCGAGGGCGACACGAAGCGGCGCGAGCGGCCCGGCCCCGAGAGGCGGCCCGCGCCCCCCGCCGCCCCCGTGCCGATCCCGGCCGCCCTCGCCGCCGGGGCGGGCGCGAAGGGCCGGGGCGGCCGACCGCCCAAGGAGAGCGCGAGCGAGGTGGACTCGTTCGACATCGACGAGGCCCTCGCCCTCCTGGACCAGGACCCGGCCGAGGCGGCCGAGAAGCCCGGCCTGGAGATGCACGCGGCCGACCTCGAGGCCATCGACTTCTCCGACCTCGAGGCCGAGGTCGCGGACCTGGGGCCGCTCGACGAGGAGGTCGGGGCGAAGTCCCCCTCCGCTTCCGTCCCCGCGCGCGGGGCGGCGTCGGCGGCGGAGCGGCGGCGGACGCCGTCGTCCGACGCGCTCATGCCGCTCGACCCGACGGAGGCGCTCGAGATCCTCCAGTCGTCGAACGTGAAGCCGGCGACGAAGGAGGACCCCTTCGTCCGGCCGCCGGCGGAGCCCGTGAGCGACGAGCTCCAGCCGCTCGACCCGAACGAGGCGCTCGCCCTCCTCTTCGCCCAGAAGCCGGCGCGCCCGTCCGAGGCGCCGCGCCCCGGCGCCCGGGGCGGGGCGACGGATCGCGCGGCCCCGGCCGCCGCCAAGGGAAAGGCGGGCGGGCCCGAAGGGCCGTCCGGGACCCGGCTCCTCAAGGCCTTCGAGGACCTGCCTCCTCGCCCCGGAGGGGGCGCGGCGCCCGCGAAGGCGAAGCCGGCGGGCGGCGCCTCGGGGGCGATGCCCGGGGCCCCGGCCGTGCGCGCCTCGCTGCCGACCGAGCGGCCGGCGTTCAAGGGCACGGCGCCGGGCGAGCGACCGGCCCTGAAGCCCGCGGCGGCGGCGCCGGTCCCGGCGAAGAAGCCCGAGACCCAGGCCGCGCGGCCGGCGGCGCCGACCGGCCTCCGGCCGGCCGTCCCCGCGGCGGCGAGCGCCGGCGACGAGAAGGTCCACGGGCTCGTCCTCAGCAAGATCGCGGGCGACCAGAAGCGCCAGCGCGCGGCCGAGATCATCGCCGAGGTCGCGAAGGTCCCGAAGGACGAGGCGATGAAGCTCACCGAACGCACGATCATCCCCGTCCTCAAGGGGGTGACGAAGGACGAGGCCGAGACCGCGCTCGAGCGCTTCAAGAAGGCGAAGCTCTCCGGGCGCGTGACCACGCGCCGCCTCCGGGAAGACGAGTGATCCGCGGCGAGGCCGGTCCTGGCCTCCCGCGACCGTGACGGACACCTCCGGCGACGAGGAGAGCGAGGAGCGGAGCGGCCATCGTGGACATGTGCCCGTACTGCGGCGAGGACCTGAAGGGCGCCACGACCCGCTGCCCGCGCTGCGGCACGGCCCTCGTCGATGAGCCCGACGGCGAGCTCCTCGACGTCGACGAGAACGAGGCGCCGGGCGGGGGAGCGGCGGCCGCCGTCGCCGCGCCGCCCGGGAAGAAGCCGAAGAAGCTCGTCCCCTGCCCGCACTGCGAGGCCAGGATCCCCGAGACCGCTCACCGCTGCCCCGAGTGCGGGCGCGCCCTCAAGGCCCTGATCGACGAGAAGGTGCAGGCCGAGCAGACGAAGATGAAGCTCGGCGGGGCCGCCGTCCTCGGCGGGGTCGCGCTCGTCCTCGTGCTCGCGGTCGTCATCGGCGGGTTCGTCTACAAGGGCGGCGGCGGGGGCGGGCGGGGCGAGGAGGAGGTGGTCAAGATCTCCTTCTCGGAGCTCGAGACGCTCTTCGGCCCGTCGAGCAAGACGCCCGAGGCGCGTCGCGAGGAGCGCTGGAAGGACCTCGAGGAGAAGTACGTCGTCCTCGAGGCGACGGTCGTCAAGGCGAGCGGCTCGACGCTGCTCCTCCGCCACCGGTCCGGAAAGGGGGAGGCCGACGCGCGCGTCGACCTGCGCGGCGGCGAGGAGAAGAAGCCTGGACTTCGCGAAGGGGCGAAGATAAGATACAAGGCCCGTTTGAAGGAACGGGGCGGACGTTACGGCGTCGTCCTCGATGACGCCGAGGTCGTGACGGTCCGCGATTGAGGCACGCGCTCGAGTAGCTCAACCGGCAGAGCACAGCTTTCGTAAAGCTGAGGTTGTGGGTTCAAGTCCCACCTCGAGCTCCAGTCAGAGAGAGAGAGAGCGGGTCGCCGCGGGCGCCCCGCCCTCTTCCTACAACCACCCCATCCCTCGCAAGATCGCCGCCGCCGCCAGGATGGCGGCGCCCGCGGCGAGGAGCGCCGGCGTGTACGGCGAGGGGGGCGGCCGCCGCTTGCGCGCGGGCGCCGCCACGTCCCAGAGGTCGGCCGCCAGCTCCTGCGACTCCGTCAGCTCCTCGGCGATCTCCGGGGGCGGCGGCGCGGCGCCGGCCGGTGCCGGCGGCGGAAGGGGCGGGACCCTCGGCGCGGGCGGCTCGGCGGCGGGAGCGGCGGGCCGCACCGGCTCGAGCTGGAGGTAAGGCGGGGCCCGGGGCACGACCGGCGGCGGCGGCGGCGGCGCCGGCCCGGGCTGAGGCAGCGCCTGCACCTCGGGGGAGCTGAGCGACTGCCAGCCGGCCGAGATCGCGGCCCGCCAGGCGCCCGAGCCGGGCTCGAGGTCCTGCGCGGGCGCCGGTCCCCCGGGTGGCGCGGGCGGCGCGGCGGACGGGGCGGGCGCGGGAGGGGGCGCCGCGGGGCGCGGAGCGGGAGCGGCCGGCGGCGCGGGCGCCCTCACGCGCGGGAAGCGCTCGGTCGGGTCGCCGCGCAGGGCCGGCATCGCCCCGAGGCTCTCGGCCAGGGCCGCGCTCCAGGCGTCGGAGTCGGGCTCGACGGGCACGCCGACCGCGAAGGCCCCCGGGACGGGCGTCCGCAGCGTGCGATCCCCCGGGACCCCGTCGCCGCCGTCGCCGGCGCCGGTCGCCTGGCCGAAGCCCGGCGCGCAGCGGAACTCGTAGCCGTCGACCGCGAGCACGTCGCCCGGCCCGATGGCGCCCGAGGCGATCGAGCGTCCGTTGAGCAGGACGGCCGCGCCGGCGGGCTCGACCCGGACGGCGTAGAAGGCCGGCGCCTGACGCGCGAGCCGGACGATCGTGACCGGCGGCCCGGGCGTCGCCAGGCGGACGTGGTCCGTCGGGTCGCGACCGATCCGGAGCTCCCCCTCGTCGAGGCCGAACGCCTCGAGCACGCGCCCGCGGTGCGAGATCGTGAGCAGGTCTCCGGCCGCGTCCGCGAGCGCGCCCCGGCCGCGGGCCGGAGCCGGCCACGCGGCCTCGACCGGACGAGCCGCCGGGGCGCCCTCCGCCGGCCGCTTCGAGGCGAGCCGGCAGCGCAGGACGAACGGCCCGAGCTCGACGACGTCGCCGTCGAAGACCTCCGTCTCGCGGTAGGGCGGGACCTGGACCTCGTTCACGTGGGTCCCGTTGGTGCTGCCGAGGTCGGTGATGAAGACGCGTGCGCCGCGGCGCTGGATGGACGCGTGCCGCTTGGATACGCGGGGCGACAGGAGGACGAGGTCGTTCAGCTCCGCCCGGCCGATGAAGAGGGCCGGTCCGCCTCCGTCCTCCGGGAGGGCGACCTCCCGGATGATCGCTCCGTTGCGGGCGACGACGACCGCGTCCATCCGGGGCGCAGGATAGCATTTCGACCGGGAGGACGGCAACCGCGGTCGGCGGCCCGGCGCCGGAGGCCCGGCGCGACGTCGGACCGGGCCTGGACTTAGGCCCCGTTCTCCATGATCAGGAGGGTCGTCCCGGGATAGACCTTCTCCCCGGGTCGGACGAGGACCTCCTTGATGATCCCCGTCGCCGGGGCCGGCAGGTCCATGACGCCCTCGGCGTTGATCAGCTCGAGGACGGGCTCTCCCTTGCGGACGGGCTCTCCGGCGCCGTGGTAGACCGTGACGACGGTCGCCGGCTCCATGGCGTTCTCGACGAGCGGCGGGAGGTGCAGCTCGATCTTCACACCGGACCTCCGACCTTCCGGCGCTCTCGCGCGCGACCTGCGGCCGCCGCGCGGCGCCCGGACCCGAAGGAGCTCACGAGATCATTCTACCGGCGCCCGGATCGACCGTCAACCGGCCGACCCACGCGGGTTTCCGGCGAACGCGGGGCCGCCGCGGGGGCGCCGTCGTGACGCACCGCGGCAGCCACCCCGGCGCCCCTCGCCCGCGGGGTCCCGGAGGGGCCCCGCCGCGACGCGTCACGCCCCCGCCGATCCGCTCCGCGCGAGCATCGGCGGCGCCCGGGCGGTGCCGCCGCGGTGGGCGCGGCGAGGCTGCGGTCCACGCCTTGACACGCATCCGCGCGTTCCTATAATGGGCCCTTCCGGTCGTCGGCGCTCGAGGGCTCGGGCGGTCGGAGTGCCGCGGAACGGGAGGGAGGCGACGGGGGCGGGGGGCTTTTCCGGCGGGGACCGCGGGGCGCGCGAGCGCCCGCTCCTCGACCAGGCCCGGCGGTGGGGGTTGATCTCCACGGCCGGTCTCGTCCTGCCCATAACGATCGTCCTCGGCTACCTCGGCGGGTCGTACCTCGACCGCCGGTTCGGCACGGATCCGGTCTTCCTGCTCGTCGGCGTGCTGGTCGGCGCCGTCGGCGGATTCCTGGAGATGTTCAACCTCCTCCGCCGGGCCGGGGTGGTGGGCGGGGGGGACGGCCGCCGGCGCTCCTCGAGGCACGGGAGCGCGGCGGACGGGGGGCGCGAGACATGACCGAGATGCGCGCGGCCGGCGGCGGAGGGCTCCCTCTCCCTGTCGGAGAGGCCCGGAGCGAGGGGGCCGCGAGCCCGCCGGACGCCGCGGCGAGCCCGTCGCTCATCCGCCGCGTGTACCGCAACACGCTGCTCCTCTACCTCGTGGCCCTGCTCGTGTCGCTCGGGATGGTGTCCGCCCGCATCTCGCTCGGCCTCACGGCCGGAACCGCGCTCGGCGTCGGGATCATCGCCTCCTGGCAGTGGGCCGTCGCGCGCGCCTTCGCCCCGGCGAAGCGGTCGCGGATGGGGCCCGGCGTCCTCATGCTCCTCAAGCTGCCGATCGTCGGGGCGGCGATCTACTTCCTGCTCACGCGCGACCTCGTGAGCCCCGGCGCCTTCGCCGTCGGCTTCCTGATCCCGCAGGCCTCGATCGCGCTCCTGGCGCTCGGGCAGCGCATGGTGGCCCCGGGCACGGGCGCCGCCGGGGGGGCCGCGGCATGACCGCCCTCTCCCTCTCCTCCGCCCTCTCGCTCCCGCACCCGCCCCTCGCCCAGGAGACGCACTTCCCGGGCTGGTTCAGCGGGCTCGCCGAGAGGATCGCCCACGCCCTCCACCTCGGCCCGGACGGGGCGACGAACGTCGAGCCGCTCCTCTACGTGTGGTTCATCGTCCTCCCCGGCCTCGTGTTCCTCACGTGGTACGGGACGCGGCAGCTCGACCGGGTGCCGGGCGGGCTCCAGAACGTCCTCGAGGGCATCGTCCAGCTGCTCGACTCGTTCGTGAAGGGGATCGTCGGCGAGAAGCACGGCGGCCGGTACGTCACCTTCATCGGGTCGGCGTTCCTGTTCATCGTCTGCTGCAACCTGGTCGGCCTCATCCCGGGCTTCCAGGCGCCGACCTCGAAGGTGAACCAGACGCTCGCCCTGGCGCTCTGCACGTTCTTCATGACCCACGCCGTCGGCTTCCGCTACGCGGGCCCGGCGTACCTGAAGCACTTCCTCGGCGAGCCGCTCTGGCTCGCGCCGATCGCGCTCCCCGCGCACGTCGCGGGCGAGATCGCGAGGCCCGTGAGCCTCACGCTCCGCCTCTTCGGCAACATCTTCGGCGAGGAGACCGCGATCGCGGTCTTCGTCTGGCTCGGCTTCGCCCTGGCGCCCTACATCCCGTTCCAGCTCCCGCTCATGGCGCTCGGCGTCTTCACGAGCTTCGTCCAGGCGCTCATCTTCTCGCTCCTGAGCTGCGTCTACATAGCCGGCGCGCTGCCGCACGAGCACCACCACGAGCACGAGCACGAGCACGAGCACGACCACGGGCACGGTCACGAACACGGTCACGAACACGCGGCCTCTCACGCGCACTAGGAGGGAACTCTCATGTGGGCTATCGTCGCACTCGTCCTCACGATCGGCTTCGGTCTCACGTTCGCGGCGTTCGGCGGCGCGCTCGGCCAGTCGCGCGCGATCTCGGCCGCCCTCGAGGGCATGGCGCGCCAGCCCGAGTCCGCCGGCCAGATCCAGACGGCCATGATCATCGGCCTCGCGTTCATCGAGTCGCTCGTGATCTACGTGCTCGTCATCGCGTTCCTCCTGATCGGCAAGGTGCCGAACGTCGACCAGATCATGCAGATGGCGGTGAAGGGGTAAGCCGGGTCTCCCGGTAGCTTGCACACCGCACCCCGAGCGAGGGGAGACGCGCCGTGCAGGACGTGCTGAAGCAGCTCGCCATCGACGGGCGCCTGCTCCTCTTCCAGATCGTCGCCTTCCTCATCACGTGGGCGGCGCTCAAGGTCTTCCTCTTCGACCGCCTGCGGCGGCACCTCGCCGCGCGGCAGGGGGAGGAGCAGCACCTCCGCGCCGGCGTCGGGATGAGGAAGAAGGACGTCGAGGCGGCCTCGGCCCGGCTGGCCGCGAAGCAGGCCGAGATCGAGAAGGCGGCCTACGAGCTCGTCCAGCAGGAGGTCCGGGTCGGCGTCAAGCGCAAGGCCGACGCGGTCGCCGCCGCCCAGGAGAAGGCGCGGGAGCAGCTCCTCGAGCGGCGCGCCCGGCTCGCCCTGGAGCACGGCGGCGCGCTCGAGGGCCGGCGCGAGGACATCGTCGACTTCGCCGTCTTCATCGCGGGCCACGTGCTCGACCGCAAGCTCGAGGCCGGGAAGCTGCGCCCGGTCGCCGAGGCCGCGGTCGCACCGCGGCTCTCGAGGATGGCGGAAGGAGCCGGATCGTGACGCTCGCCCGCCTCGCGCGGCTGGCGCTCGGGCTCGCGCTCGCGCTCGGGCTCGCGTCCGGGCCCGGGCTCGGAGAGACGGCCCTCGCCGCCGACAAGCCCCTGAAGCCCGAGGCCGAGCCGGGCGCGCCGGCCGCCCACGAGCCTGCGGCCGGGGCCCACGGCGCCGGCGCGGGCGGGCACGGCGAGGGCGCGCATCACGGCATGAACTTCGAGGCGCTGATCGTCCAGGCGCTCGGGTTCACCGTGCTCGTGGTCCTGCTCGGGAAGTTCGCGGTCCCGCCCCTCCGCCGCCTGCTGCGCGGGCGCCAGGAGCGGATCCGCGCGACGTTCGACGAGCTCGAGGGCGGGCTCAAGGACCTCGAGGACCGCAAGCGGGACCTCGAGGCGAAGCTCCGCTCCGCCGAGGCGGACGCCGACGCCCGGAAGGAGAAGGCGTTCGTCGAGGGCGCGGCGCTCCGCCAGCAGCTCGTCGAGGAGGGCGAGGAGACGGCCGGCCACATCCTGAGCAAGGCGAAGCTCGAGGCCGACTTCGAGCGCGAGGCCATGCTCATCGAGCTGCGCCGGGAGTTCGTCTCCGTCTCCTTCGCCGGCGCCGAGGCCGTCATCCGCAAGACGATGGACGAGAAGACCCAGGATGCGCTCGTCGAGCGGTTCTTCGAGGGGCTCGAGGAGGCCGGGGCGAGAAAGAGCCGGGGATCGGGCTCGGGCTCGGGATCGGGCCCGGGGTCGGGGACTTAGGCGGGAGCCATGGCCGAACGCACCGTCGCCAAGCGTTACGCGCGCGCCCTCCTCGGCGTCGCCGCCGAGCGCAAGGTCGTGGACGACGTCGAGCGCGACCTCTACGCCGTCGCCGAGGTGTACCGGGCGGCGCCTGAGGTCGCGGCCGCGCTCGCGGACCCCTCGCTCACGCGCGCGCGCAAGGTCGCCCTCATCCGGCGCGCCTTCGAGGGGAGGGTCGTCCCGCTCGTCCTCGAGTTCCTGGCGCTCCTCGTCGAGAAGCGCCGGTTCGCGCTCGTGGCCGAGATCGCGGAGCTGTTCGACGACCTCTCGGACGAGCTCCAGGGCGTGATCAAGGTCCGGGTGAAGACGTACCTCCCGCTCAAGCCGCCGCAGCGCGAGCGCCTGCTCGAGCGGCTGAAGGGGTTCACGAGCCGCGAGCCCATCCTCCACGAGGAGGTCGACTCCGAGATCCTGGGCGGGATCGTCGTCCGGATCGGCGACGACCTGATCGACGGGTCGGTGCGCGGGCGCATGCGGATGCTCAAGGAACGCCTGGTCCTGCGGTCGGACGAGAAGAGGTCGAACCGGTAGGGTAGCGCGGGCAAGCGATAGGGGTCCCCCACGATGGCGATCAAGCCGGAAGAGATCAGCACGATCCTCCGCCGCGAGCTCGGCGGCGAGTCCGAGGCCGACAAGCTGAAGCTCGAGAGCGTCGGCCAGGTCCTCCAGGTCGGCGACGGCATCGCGCGCGTCTACGGCCTCGAGAAGGTCATGGCCAGCGAGCTCGTCGAGTTCCCGGGGGGCGTCATGGGCATGGCGCTCAACCTCGAGGAGGACTCGGTCGGCTGCGTCATCCTCGGCGACGACCGGGCGATCAAGGAAGGCGACATCGTCCGCTCGACCGGGCGCATCACCGAGGTCCCCGTCGGCGACGCCCTCATCGGCCGCGTGGTCAACGCGCTCGGCCAGCCGATCGACGGCCAGGGCGAGATCGCGACCAAGACCTTCTTCCCGATCGAGACGCGGGCGCCGAACGTCGTCGAGCGCCAGCCCGTGAACGAGCCGCTCCAGACGGGCGTGAAGGCGATCGACGGCATGATCCCGATCGGCCGCGGCCAGCGCGAGCTCAACCTGGGCGACCGCCAGACCGGGAAGACGGCGATCTGCATCGACACGATCATCAACCAGAAGGACTACTTCGGGACGCCGAACGAGGTCGTCTGCATCTACGTGGCGATCGGGCAGAAGGCCTCGACCGTCGCGAGCGTCGTCGACACGCTCAAGCGCTACGACGCCATGAAGTACTCGATCGTCGTCGCGGCGACGGCCTCCGACCCCGCGCCCATGCAGTACATCGCGCCCTACGCCGGCTGCGCCATGGGCGAGTACTTCCGCGACCACGGGCGGCACGCGTTCGTGATCTACGACGACCTCACGAAGCACGCGTGGGCGTACCGGCAGATGTCGCTGCTGCTGCGCCGCCCGCCGGGCCGCGAGGCCTACCCGGGCGACGTCTTCAACCTCCACTCGCGGCTCCTCGAGCGGGCCGCCAAGCTCAGCAAGGAGAAGGGCGGCGGGTCGCTGACGGCGATCCCGATCATCGAGACGCAGATGGGCGACGTGTCGGCCTACATCCCGACGAACGTCATCTCGATCACCGACGGCCAGATCTACCTCGAGCCCGACCTCTTCAACGCCGGCATCCGCCCCGCGATCAACGTCGGCATCTCGGTCTCGCGCGTCGGCGGCGCCGCCCAGATCCCGGCCATGAAGAAGGTCGCCGGCAAGCTCAAGCTCGAGCTCGCCCAGTACCGCGAGCTCGCCGCCTTCGCCCAGTTCGCGTCCGACCTCGACAAGGTCACGCGCGACCAGCTCATCCGCGGCGAGCGCCTGGTCGAGCTCCTGAAGCAGCCGCAGTTCTCGCCCATGCGCGTCGAGGACCAGGTGATCTCGATCTTCGCCGGCACGCAGGGCGAGACGGTCGACTCGGCCCCGTTCCTCGCCGACCTCGCGGTCGATGACGTCCAGCGCTTCGAGAAGGAGCTGCTCGCCTACATCGCCAAGGACCACCCGCAGATCCGCGAGGAGATCCGGACGACGAGGAAGCTCGAGGACAAGACCGCGGAGAACCTCCGGCGGGCGATCGCCACCTTCAAGCGCGACCGCTTCAAGCCGACCGAGACGGCGACGGCGAAGGCGTAACGGCTCATGGCCAAGGTCGTAAACCCGCGCGCGATCAAGCGGAAGATCCGCTCGGTCCAGAACATCCGCAAGATCACGAAGGCCATGGAGATGGTCTCGGCGGCGAAGCTCCGCCGCGTCCAGGGCCGTCTCCAGGCGATCCGCCCGTACTCGAACAAGATCCGCGAGCTGCTCCGCGACCTCGCCGCCCAGGCGGGCGAGATCGAGATCCCGATGCTGAAGCCGCGCCCCCAGGTGCGGCGGGTCGCATACGTCGTCTTCACGGCCGACAAGGGGCTCTGCGGCGCGTACAACGCGAACATCCTGCGCCTCGTGACGCGCACGGTCACGCGGCCGGCGGAGGACGTGAGGCTCTTCGCGATCGGCCGCAAGGGCGCGGACTTCCTGCGCAAGCGCGGCTACCCGCCGGCCGGCCGCTGGCTGGGCCTCCCGGTCGAGCCGTCGTTCAAGCAGATCCGCGAGATCACGCAGGCGGTGATCGGCGCGTACCAGCGCGAGGAGGTGGACGAGGTCCACCTCGTCTACACCGAGTTCGTGAGCGCCGCCCGCTACAACCCGCGGGTCCTCAAGTTCCTGCCGATGGAGACGAAGGCCGCCGAGGAGGCCATGTCGCACGGCAAGGCCGACCTCAAGGCGGGCGCGGAGCCGGGCAAGGACAGGGGCGGCGCGGGCAAGGCCGGCGCGGTCGAGGCGCCGTACGGCTACATCTTCGAGCCGGAGCCCGGGAAGATCCTCGAGCAGCTGATCCCGCGCTACATCGAGATCCTCTTCTACCGGGTCCTGCTCGAGGCGGCGGCGAGCGAGCACGCGGCCCGCATGACCGCGATGCACAACGCGACGGACAACGCCGAGGACCTCATCAAGTCGCTGACGCTGAGCTACAACAAGGCGCGGCAGGCCTCGATCACGAAGGAGCTGCTCGACATCGTGGGCGGGGCCGAGGCGCTCAAGGGGTGACCGTCCGCGGGTAGCGGCCCGGGGTCAGAAAGCGAAGGGTCGAAAGATGCCACCGAAGGACAAGGGCAAGGGCGGGAAGCAGGGGCCGGCGGAGCCGGAGTCGGGCGCGGCGGCGGCCGTCGCGGAGCCGGGCGGCAACGTCGGCCGCGTCCTCCAGGTCATGGGCCCCGTCGTCGACGTGAGCTTCCAGGGCGGGGAGCTGCCTCCCATCTACAACGCCCTCAAGATCGTCGACGAGGCCCGCGGGATCGACGTCACCTGCGAGGTCGCGCAGCACCTGGGCGACCAGGCCGTGCGCTCGATCTCCCTCGCCACGACCGACGGCCTCGTCCGCGGGATGCCCGTCGACGACACGGGCGCCCCGATCAAGGTCCCCGTCGGCCCGGGCACGCTCGGCCGCATCATCGACCTCCTCGGCCGGCCGATCGACCGCGACGAGCCGGTCAAGGCGGCGGACCAGTGGCCGATCCACCGGCCCGTCCCGCCCCTCGTGGACCAGGAGGTCACGCCGCGCGTCTTCGAGACGGGCATCAAGGTCATCGACCTCCTCGCCCCGTACGCCAAGGGCGGCAAGGTCGGCCTCTTCGGCGGCGCGGGCGTCGGCAAGACGGTGCTCGTGCAGGAGCTGATCTACAACATCGCGAAGACCCACGGCGGCACGTCCGTCTTCGCCGGCGTCGGCGAGCGGACGCGCGAGGGCAACGACCTCTGGCTCGAGATGAAGCACTCGGGCGTCATCGAGAAGACGGCCCTCGTCTTCGGCCAGATGAACGAGCCGCCGGGCTCGCGCCTGCGCGTCGCGCTCACGGGCGTGACGCTGGCCGAGTACTTCCGCGACCAGGAGGGCCAGGACGTCCTCCTCTTCATCGACAACATCTTCCGCTTCGTCCAGGCGGGCTCCGAGGTGTCGGCCCTCCTCGGGCGCATGCCGAGCGCCGTCGGCTACCAGCCGAACCTCGCCGCCGAGATGGCCGCGCTCCAGGAGCGGATCACGTCCACGCGGCGCGGGTCGATCACGTCCGTGCAGGCGATCTACGTGCCGGCGGACGACATCACCGACCCGGCCCCGGCGACGACGTTCACGCACCTCGACGCGACGACGGTGCTCGAGCGCAAGATCGCCGAGCTCGGGATCTACCCGGCCGTCGACCCGCTGCGCTCGACGTCGCGCCTCCTCGACCCGAAGATCGTGGGCGAGGAGCACTACCAGACGGCGCGCGCCGTCCAGCAGATCCTCCAGCGCTACGAGGACCTGAAGGACATCATCGCGATCCTCGGCATGGAGGAGCTCTCCGACGAGGACAAGCGGGCGGTCGCGCGCGCCCGCAAGATCCAGAAGTTCCTGTCGCAGCCGTTCAACGTCGCCCAGGCCTTCACGGGCGCCGAGGGCAAGACGGTGCCGCTCAAGGAGACGATCGGGGGCTTCAAGGCGATCGTCGAGGGCAAGTACGACGACCTCCCCGAGCAGGCCTTCTACATGGTCGGCAACGTCGACGAGGTCGTGAAGCGGGCCGAGAAGCTCCGCGGGAAGGCCTGAGCCGGGGCACGGAAATGTCGAAGACCTTCCGCATCGAGATCGTCACCCCCGACGAGACCGCCCTCTCGACGGACGCCATCTCGCTGAAGGCGCCCGCCTGGGAGGGCTACCTCGGCGTCCTCGCCGGGCACGCCCCCATGCTGGCGGTCCTCCGACCCGGCGTGCTCACCGTCAAGGGCGAGCGCCGGGAGTGGGTGTTCGCGATCAAGGGCGGCTTCCTCGACGTCCGGCCGACCCAGGTGACGGTGCTCGCCGACGACGTCGAGGCGGCCGAGTCGATCGACGCCGGGGCGGCGGAGTCGGCGGTCGCGGCGGCGAAGGAGAGGCCGCTCGAGGTCCCGGCCGACCTCAAGGGCGGCGAGGCGCGGACCCGGGCCCGCGAGCTCGCGGCGAGCCAGAAGGACCTCGAGGTCCGCTGGGCGGAGGCGAGGCGCGACGCGGCGGAGAGACGGCCCGCGTAGCCCCGGGGCCGAGCGTAGGGGAGGCGCCCGCTTGCGCCCGGCGCCGGCGGACGTCAACATCGAGGCGACCGGAGGGGGATCATGTCCGCGATGACTCAGGATCCGCGCGCCGCCGCCAAGTCCGCACCCGCCGCCTCCCCCGCCGCCGCCCCGCCGGGGGCGGCGGGCTTCGAGCGCGCGCGCTGGATCGAGGGGCGGGTGCGCGAGCTCCCCCAGTACGTGATGTTCTTCTACAACCTGCTGCTCGACTCGCGTCTTTCGAAGGACATGAAGGAGCACGCCTTCGGGACGCTCCGCTACATCTTCGACGCCCACGAGATCATCGAGGACGACGACCCGGTGCTCGGGCGGCTCGACGACCTCGCCCTGTCGCTCCGCTGCTTCGCCGAGCTGATCGGGCGCCTGCCGGCCGGCACCCTCGCCGTCTACGAGGAGGTGCTCGCGCGCGAGGGCGTCGCGATCCGCGAGCACACGCCCCTCGCCTACAACTACCTCGGGAACTTCTTCCTCAAGATCGCGTCGATCTACAAGGACACGATCGTCCGCTACGCGCCGGAGCTCGGCAACGCGATCAAGACGGGCGCCCTCGTGAAGGACCTGCACGGCTTCTTCGCGCTGCCGAAGCAGGAGCCGTGGACCCCGGACCGGCTCCAGCTCGTCGAGAACTTCCTGTCGGCGGTGAAATAGGCCGCGGGCCGTCCTTCCTTCACTTCCGTCGAAAGGCCCCGCTCGACTCGCCCACGCTTCCCCCCGACGACCCCGGGCCGCCCGGCCCCGCGAGCGGCGCCGGGTTGCGCATGCGCGCGCGCGCCTCGGCGGCCGTGATCCGCCCCTCGTGCTGCAGGCGCTTGAGCGACGCGTCCATCGCGATCATGCCCTCGCGCGAGGACGTCTCGATCACGCTGTAGAGCTGGTGGAGCTTCTGCTCGCGGATCAGGTTCGCGACGGCGGTCGTGTTGACGAGGAGCTCGACCGCGAGGACGCGCCCGCGCCCGTCGGCGGTCGGGATGAGGCGCTGCGAGAGGACGCCCTTGAGCGCGAGCGCGAGCTGCGTCCGGGCCTGGTTCTGCTGGTGCGGCGGGTAGGTGTCGATGATGCGGTCGATCGTCTTGACGACGTCGATCGTGTGGATCGTGGCGAGCACGAGGTGCCCGGTCTCGGCGGCCGTGAGCGCGGCCGACATCGTCTCGAGGTCGCGCATCTCGCCGATCGTGATGACGTCGGGCGCCTGGCGCAGCGCGTGGCGGAGGGCCTTCGCGAACGAGAGCGTGTCGTCCCCCACCTCGCGCTGCTCGATGACGGCGAGCCGGTTCCGGTGGACGTACTCGATCGGGTCCTCGATCGTGATCACGTGGGCCGGGCGCGCGCGGTTGATGGTGTCGACCATGGCCGCGAGCGTCGTCGTCTTGCCGACCCCGGTCGGCCCGGTGACGAGAAAGAGGCCCTCCGGCGCGAGGGCGAACTCCTCGACGATCGGCGGCAGGCCGAGCTGGGCCAGCGTCGGGACGTCGCGCGGGATCAGGCGGAAGACGGCCGCGACGGAGGCCCGCTGGTAGAAGACGCTCGCCCGGAAGCGGGCGGGCGGCTCGGGCGGACCGGCGCCGCCGCCCGCCCAGTCGAGGACGGCGCCCGGCGCCTGGGCCGTCGGCCGCCTGAGCTCGAACGAGAAGTCGAGCTCGCGGTCGCGCTCGAGCCGGCCGATCTGGTCGCGGGCGAGGATGGCGAAGACGAGGTCGCGCGCCTGCTCGGCCGAGAGCGGCTCGGCGTTCACGTGGACGAGCCGTCCGTGGACCTTGTAGGAGATCGGCGCCCCGCGGGTCACGATCACGTCGGAGGCGCCGTGGACGACGGCCAGGCCGAGGGCCTCGGCGAGGTCGGGGCGGGCCACGCTCACAGGTCCTCCACGAGCACGGCCGACCCGCCCGGGCCGTCGTGGAGCGCAAAGCGCCCGTCGCGGTAGACGATGTACGAGGCGGCGTCTCCCTCCCAGGACCCGAGCGTGAAGAGGAGCCGCCGGCGGCCGTCGACCTCGAGGCCGGTGCGCCCGGCGCGGTGGACGTGGCCGACGACCGCCGCGTCCGCCCCGGAGCGCCGGAACGCGCGGCGCACGGCCGAGGCGGCGAGCGAGAGCGTCCGCTGGGACTTGCGGGCGACGACGGTCCGGCTCGCCCCGGCCATGCCCCCGGCGATCGCGCTCGCCGCGCCGAGCGGGAGCGAGAGGTAGAGGCGGCGCGCCGGGCGGCTCCGGATCACGCGGCGCATGGCCCGGTAGGCGCCGTCGCGCGCGCAGAGCAGGTCGCCGTGGGCGAGGTAGAGCGCCCGGGGCCGGCCGTCCGGGTGGGCGAGGGCGATCGTGCAGGCGTCCGGGACGACGGCGTCGGCGCCCGTCGCCCGCAGCATCTCCTCGCCCAGGTGGAAGTCGCGGTTCCCGTGGAAGAGCGTCAGCCGCGCGCCCGAGCGGGCGAGCCGCGCGAGCGCGTCGAGCACGGGCCGCGCCTCCTCGCTCTCGGCCTGGCGCGGCCCGATCCAGGCGTGGAAGAGGTCGCCGAGGCAGAAGGCGCGCTCGTAGCCCTCGCGGGCGGCGGCGTCGAGGAAGGCGACGAACCGCTCGGTGCGGGCGGGCTCGCGGGCGTCGAGGTGGACGTCGGCGAAGAAGAGGGCGTGGCGGATGGGGGCGGCGACATCCATGACGCCGTGATTCTAAGGCACGGAGCCCGCGGCGACCACCGAGGAGGACGGGCGGGCGACGCCGGAACGTCAAGTGAGACGTGGCGGAGGGACGATATGGAGTGTCGGGAGGAGGAAGGAGCATGCAGCAGAACACCCGCCCGCACGTCTCGAGCCTCTGCTTCCACCTGTACGAGCGGTCGATCCACCCCGAGCTCTTCACGGTCGTCCGCCGCGCCGAGGTGACGGAGCCCGCGTACCGCGCCACGCTCTGGATCACCGGGCACAGCCACGCGCTCGCGCTCCGCGCGGACGGCGAGACGCTGACGGAGATCCTCGCCCCGCCGGGCGCGCCGTTGCCGCGGCTCGGGCTCAAGTCGACGATCGACCTCGGGCGCGTCCCGCGCGACGACGTCGTGCGCCTGGGGGGCGGGATCCGCTACCGCGCGTCGGTCCGGCTCGAGAGCTACTCGGCCCAGGGCTACCGCGAGGCGCAGGCCGAGCTGCTCGAGGGCCGCCACGACGGCCCGCAGCGCCTCAAGGGCTTCTTCCCCGACCCCGAGACCCCGGGCGACGGCGCCTTCACCCCCTTCGCCCTCGTCGACTACCGGGTGCGGCCGCGCCGGCTCGAGGTCACGTCGGTCCACGCCTGCCCCGAGGAGCACGCGATCCTGGTCGTCGACTCGCGCTTCGAGGTGGCGTCCTAGCTACCGCGCCGGGTCGATGACGGCGAGGAGCGCGCGGGTCGCGAACGAGACCGCGAAGAAGACCACGGCGAGCGCGATCGCGTAGAGACCGATGACGAGGGGCGTGCGGCTTCCGTCCGCCGCCCGGGCGGGCTCGGGCGCCGCCGCTCCCGCCGCCGCCGCCGGCCCCGGCGCGACCGAACCCGAGTCCGATCCGGCGAGGTCCGGGTCGGGGGTCGCCATCGAGTCGGTGAGGGGCGGGGGCGTGAGCGCGCCCGAGGACGGCGGCTCCTCGACGTAGAGCAGCGTGACCGCCCCGACGCCGATCCGGTCGCCCGGAGCGAGCGGGGCCTGCTGGATCTTGCGGCCGTTGAGGGTCGTGCCGTTGCGGCTGCCGAGGTCCACGACGTGGGGGCGCCCCTTCACGAGGCGGACGGCGGCGTGCTCGCGCGAGAGCCTGTCGTCGTCGAGGCGGATGATGCAGGTGGCGATGCGGCCGATCTTGACGCCGTCCTCCGGGATGGCGAACTCCTCGCCGATCCGCGGCCCGGACTCGATGATGAGGCGCATCGGCTGGCCAGGGCTCCGGACAGGGCTCCCGCGCGTTCAGGACCTCGTGAGACACCGCTCGAGCGAGCGCGCGAGCGATGCCCGCGTGCGCAGGATATCAAGCGCGCGAGGGGAATCCAGCGAGGATACGCGGCCTTTTTCCTCACGGGGTCTTCCTCTCGCGCCCGATCCTCCGAGCGCTCGCGCCATCCCTCTCGCGCTCGCAGGCCACGCCCTTCCTTGCGGGCCGCCCCCGCGCGGGCTACAGTTGGGCCCATGTCGGCCTCCCCCCCCGACGCCGCCCCGCCCGCCATCCGCATCGCGGGCCTCGTCAAGGAGTACCGTTCCTGGCTCGGAAGACGCCGCGTCCGCGCCCTCGACGGGATCACGTTCCACGTGCCGCGCGGCGAGGTCGTGGGCCTGCTCGGCCCGAACGGCGGCGGCAAGACGACGACGCTCAAGTGCCTCCTCGGCTTCCTGCGCCCGACGGCGGGCGAGGTCGAGGTCCTCGGCCGGCCCCCGACCGACCTCGCGGCCCGGGCGCGCCTCGGGTTCCTGCCGGAGGAGTCGCCGTTCCCGGGGTTCCTCCGCCTCGAGGCCGGCCTCGACTTCTTCGGCGCCCTCGCCCGCGTCCCGCGCCGCGAGCGGCGCGAGCGGATCCCGCGGCTCCTCGAGCGCGTCGGCCTCGCGGACGCGCGCCGCCGCCGCCTGGACGAGCTGTCGAAGGGCATGGCCCGCCGCTTCGGGATCGCCCAGGCGCTGATCGGGGAGCCCGAGCTGCTGATCCTCGACGAGCCCACGTCCGGCCTCGACCCGCTCGGCATGCGCGACTTCGGGCGGCTCCTCGCCGAGCTGCGCGCCGCGGGCCTGACCGTCCTCCTCTCGTCCCACCAGCTCGGCCAGGTCGAGACGGTCTGCGATCGGGCGGCCGTCCTCCACCGGGGGAAGCTCCTGGCCTTCGACCCCGTGCCGGCGATCGTCGCGGCGAGCGGCGAGAAGACCCTCGAGGCCGCGTTCCTGCGGCTCGTGGCGTGACGGGGATGCGGGCCGGACCGCTCCCGCTCGGCGGCGCCATCCGCCTCGCGCGCCTCGTCTTCCGCGAGTCGGCGCCGGGCTTCGCCGCCGTCGCCGCCCTCGCCGGCGCGGTCGCCCTCCTCGCCTGCGCCCGCGCCGTCGAGACGGTCCCGGGCGGACGGGCGGCGACCGGGCTCTCCGTCGCCCTCTTCGTCGCCAAGGTCCTGGCCACGGCGACGACCGCGCTGGTCGGCGCCCTCGTCGTCCCGCGCCACCTCGCCTCGGGCGAGGCGGTCCCGCTCCTCGCCCGGCCCCTCGGGCGCGGGGCGTACCTCGTGGGGGCGGCGCTCGGGGCGGCGGCCGTCGGGGTCCTCGCCGGGGTCATCCCGCTCGTCCTGGCCGCGGGCGCCCTGCGCGCCGGCTGGCTCGGTCCGGACGCCGCGGCCCGCGCGGCCCCGCGGGCGGCGCTGGCCGCGGCGGCGCACGCGCCCGACCCCGAGCCGGGGGCCACGCGGGTGACCCTCGGGGCCCGGAGCCCGAAGCTCGAGTGGCGCTTCGAGCGTCTGGAGGCGGTGCGCGGCCGCGGGGCGGCGCGGCTCTCGATCCGCCCCGAGTACGTGCTCGCGGGCGGCGTCCCCGGCGAGGCCCGCGCCCTCGTGCGGCTCCGGGCCCACGACGCCGCCGGCGCGCTCCAGGCCGAGCAGATCCTCGAGTCGCAGCTCGGGCACCGGCGCGGGTCCGAGGTCCCCGTCGCCGGGCGCTTCCTCGCCCCGGACGTCGCCCGCCTCGAGGCGGTCGTCGCCCTCCCCGAGCCCGGGACGGCCGCATCCTTCGACCTCGTGCGGGAGCTCGGCCAGGAGCGGTACGGCGTCGCCCTCGAGGCGCCCGGCGCGCCGCTCGAGGCCGGCCTCGGCCTGGCGCTCCTCGGCCTCGCCCTCCAGGCGGCCGTCGTCGCCGCGCTCGCGGCCCTCGCCTCGACGTTCCTGTCGGAGTGGGCGAGCGCGCTCCTGGCGCTGACCCTCGCGATCGCGGCCTGGTCGCGCGAGCGGATCGGCGACTTCGCCGGCGCCCTCGCCCGCGCCCAGCACACCCACACGCACGGCGGCGAGACGCACGTGGCGCTCGAGGCGCCCGGCCCCGCCTGGCTCACGGGCGCGGCCGACGCCGCCGGCCGGGCGCTGGCCGCCCTGCTGCCGGACCTCTCCGGCCTCGACCTCGCCGCCTCGATCGCCCGCGGCCGGCTCGGCGCGCTCGACCCGGCGGCGGTCGGGCGATCGGCGGTCGTGGCCGCCGCCGCGCTCCTCCTCGGGTGGGCGATCTTCCGCGCCCGCGAGGTCCACGGCGGAGGGCGCGCCTGATGTCGCGCCGCCGCCGCGCGCTCCTCTTCGCCCTCTTCGCCGTCGCCGCCCTGGCGGCGCGCGCCGCCGTCTCGCCCCGGCTGGCGCCGGACGACCCGGCCCCGCCCCCGCTGCGGCCAGGCGAGGAGGCCCTCACGCTCCTCGGCCCGTTCAAGGCGCTGGCCGCGAACCTCGCGTTCGTCGAGCTCGACGAGGCCTACGACCGCGGCGACTACGCGGCCGTCCTCCCGCTCGCGGACACGATCACGGCCCTCCACCCGCAGCACGAGCGGGTGTGGGCGTTCGCGGCCTGGACGCTCGCCGTCCAGATCCCGGGTTTCGAGGAGGGGCTGCCGCAAGACGAGCTCTGGGCCTGGCGGAAGGCCGGGCTCCTGAAGCTCCGGGAGGGAGCGGCCCGGAACCCCGCGAGCTGGTACCTCCGGTTCGAGGAGGGCTTCCTCGCCTGCCGCTACGTCGCCGGGCGTCCGGCGCTCGAGCGCCGGTTCCGGGACGACCGCGAGGTCAACCCCGAGGGGCTGACGGCGGCCGACTACGCGACGCGGCGGTTCCGCGAGGCGGCCGCGCGCGGCCCGCATCCGCCCTACGTCGACGAGTACGCCGCCCGCGGCTGCGAGGCGCCGTGAAGGGCGGCGCCTTGAAGCCCCTTGCCAGGCGGGCGGCGATGGAGTAAGAAGGCGGGCTTCCGTCACCCGGAACATCGCAGGAGGAGGCGCCACCGCAGTTGAGCACCCAGCCGCAACCCCGATCCGCGCCGCAGGCCCGGCCGGAGCCCCTCGAGGTCGCGCGCCTCTGCGCGCGGATCGCCGACGAGAAGAAGGGCGGAAGGATCCTGATCCTCGACGTCGCGCCGGTCCTCGTCATCACGAGCTACTTCGTGATCGTCTCGGGCGACACGGGGAAGCAGCTCCAGGCGATCGCCGAGGCGATCCACGCGAAGCTGAAGCCCCTGGGCGTCCGGCGTTACGGCCGCGAGGGTTACGAGGAGGGGCGGTGGATCCTCCTCGACTACGGGGATGTGGTCGTGCACCTGCTGGTGAAGGACCTGCGCGACTACTACAACCTCGAGACGATCTGGGATGACGCGGCCCGGGTGGCGTGGGAGAGCGAGAAGAAGCCCGCGCCGGCCGGGCGGGAGGAAGAGGAGTAGCGGTCGGAGCTCAGCGCGGCCCGGGCGGCCCGGGCGGCCCGGACCGCTCAGGCGGCGCGACCGGCGGCGCCGGCTTCTCTTCCTTCGGCTTTCCCCCTTCGGCCGGGGGAGCCGCGGGCCTTGGCTTCTCGGCCGACCTGTCCGCGGGCTTGTCGCCCGGCTTCTCCGGCGGCTTCTCGGGGGGCTTCTCGCCCGGCTTCTCCCCCTCCCCCTCCCCGACCAGCTCGGGCCGGTAGAAGAACACCGTCACCACGAGCGGCGACGCGATCAGCAGCCGATCGCGAAGGACGACGACGTTCCCCGACCGCTTCTCATCGAGCTTGCGACCCGTCGGGAGCATGCGCGGCTTCGGCGTTCCGCCGTCCGGCATCTCGAGCACGAAGGCCAGGATCCCGCCGCGCACGGGGATGTAGAGGTGGTCGCCGCAGAGCGCGCCCCGGGCGACGGCGAGGCCCTTCTCGGGCAGGACCTCGCCCGGCGGCCGCCGCGACCCGTCCGTCGCCCGCACGAGGTCGATGCGGTTGCCGACGAGGGCGAGGTGCCCGCGCCAGAAGCCGAGGACCTGGTTCGCCTGCTGCCGCTCCGTCCGCCAGGCGGGACGCCCGGTCGCGAGGTCGTAGGCGAGGAGGGCGTCGGAGTCGCGCGGGGACGCGACGAGGAGCGGCGGCGCGTTCTCGCCCTCCCCCTCGTAGACGAGCGGCGGCGCGATGTAGAAGCCCTGGCTGGCCGCGTCGCCCCAGGGGGTCCGGACCGCCAGGCGATAGCGCACGGCCCAGAGGACCTCGCCGCGGTAGGCGTCGAGGGCGGCGAGGACGCCCGCGCCCGTCGACACGTAGATGACGGAGCCGACGCGGGCGAAGGTCGGCTGCGGCAGCTCCTGCGGGGCGTCGCCCGCGTACCCGTGCGACGGGCGGACGCAGATGAACGTCCGCCAGCGGATCCGCCCGGCGCGCGGGCCGCGGCTGTCGAAGCCGAAGATGAAGACCTCGCCGCGCTCGCCCAGGGTCGAGACGGCCCCGGCGACGACCGAGTCGTCGAACGCGAACGGCACGCCGCGGAAGCTCACGCGCCCGAGGAGCCGCTGGTCGTCGCGCCCGAAGGCGTCGGGCTCCTCCGTCGTCCAGATGAGCTTGTACCCGCGCCGGGCGTCGAAGGCGTAGAGGTCGGCCGTGAGGCCGCGGTCGAGGTCGAGGCCGCCCGGCGTCGGCGCGAACATCTCCATCTCGGGCCGCCCCTCGCCGCGCCCGTCCCCGTCCTCGCCCCCCGGCAGCCGGCGGTGGTGGATCGCGGCGTAGAGGAGGTCGCCCGCGACCGCCGTCCCGGCCGCCGTCCAGCCGTACGGGATCGCCCGCCCCCACATGTCCGAGCTGACGAGGTCCATGCGCTCGGCGCCGGCGCCCGAGGGCGAGACGACGACCACGGTGCGGAGGGCGTTGGCGACGAGCGTCCCCTGGCGGAAGGACGGGAAGACCGCGGCCACCGTGCCGTGCTCGAGGTAGTCGGGCGTGTACGGGGCCGCGCCCGGGGCCCCCGGCTCGCCCTCGCGCGGCCGCCCGCGGCCGGTGAGGGAGGGCGGCTCGAGCGGGACGACGGCCTCGGGCGCCGACGCGTGCAGGTACCCCTTCGGGTGGTTGCGTTGCGCGGCCGGGGCGCTCGGCCGGTAGAAGCCGTCGGCGTCGTCGGACGGCGCCGGACGGGGCCCGGCGAGCGCCTCCAGCCCCGAGCGGGCGGCGGCGGCGAGGGTCACGCCGGACGGGCCGGCGGCCTCGGCCGCCTCGAGCGCCGCGCGCAGGTGCCGGCGCGCGCGCCCGGCCGGGCCGGCCTGGGCGCAGGCGAGCCCGAGCCTGAGCTCGAGGGCGGCCTTGCCGCCGGGCACGTCGGCCGCGCGGTAGCGGGCGATGAGCTCGTAGCAGGAGAGGGCGAAGACGGGCCGGCCCGCCTCGAGGTGGATGTCCCCGAGGAGGAGGGCGGCCCGCGGGCCGCTCGACGAGAAGAGGTAGAGGCCGACGATCTCCTCCAGCCGGACGACGTCGCGCGCCTGCTCGGCCTCGGCGAGGAGGGCGCCGGCGCGCGCGTCGACGAGCCGCTTCAGCGCCTCGCGGCCCTCGGGCGGGAGGGCGGCGAGCCGCTCGCGCAGCCGCACGGCCAGCGACACGAAGACCTGCTTGTCGAGCTCGCGCTCGGCCGGCTCGCGGAGCACGAGGCGGTTCGCCTCGTCGGCCCCGCCGCCGAAGAGCCGCTCGGAGATCGCCTGGTAGCGGCGGGCCGCGTCGAGGTAGCGCCCGGCGGCGGCCAGGTCGTCGGCCTCGGCGAGGGCGGCGCCGAGCGGCCCCTCGACCCGCTCGACGTACGCGCGGTCGTCGCGGTCCTGGGCCCGCGCCTCGCGGGCCGCGGGGGGCAACGCCCCCGCCGCGAGGAAGGCCGAGAGGGCGATCGAAGCGCCGACGCCGAACCTGCGAGATCGCGGTGGGAGGCGATGGCACGCCATGGGCCTGATTATATTAGAGTCCGCATCCCGCGCAACGGTTCCTCGTCGAAAGCCCTGACGGCCGATCGGCTTGACAGCCGTGTCGAACGGGGATAGACTCCCGGTCCTTTGCGGCCGGAGCTCCTGCTCGAGACCCGCTCGGCCGCCGAGACCGAGGCCCTCGGCCGTGCGCTCGGCCGGGTCCTCGAGCCCGGCGACGTCATCGCCCTCGCGGGCGAGCTCGGCGCCGGGAAGACCGTGCTCGTCCGGGGCGTGGCGGGCGGCGTGGGGGCCGCCGAGGGAGCCGTGCGGAGCCCGACCTTCATCCTGCTGCACCGCTACGAGGGCGGGCGCCTGCCGCTCCATCACGTGGACGCGTACCGGCTTGCCGGGGCGCAGGCCCTCGTCGACATCGGACTCGACGACGTGTTCGAGGCCGGGGCGGCGACGCTCGTCGAGTGGGCGCCGCGCGTCGAGGGCGCCCTGCCGGACGAGCGGCTCGAGGTCTCGATCGAGCACGCCGGCGGCGACCTCCGCCGCCTCCTCGTCCGCGCCCGCGGCGACCGCTACGAGGCGCGGGTCGCCGCGCTGCAACGGGAGCTCGCATGAACCGCTCGAGGAAGCTCTACGTCACGGGCTCGCGCCCGGACGACGGCAAGACCGCCGTCACGCTCGGCCTGCTCTTCGCGTTCCTCAAGCGGACGCCGAAGGTGGGCTTCATCAAGCCGCTCGGGAAGCGCGATGTGGACGCGCGCGGCTTCGGCCTCGACGAGGACTCGATCCTGATCGAGAAGGCCTGCCAGGTCCACTGCTCGCTCCCCGACATGAGCCCGGTGACGGTCGACCGTGAGCTCACGGACCCCTACCTCGAGCAGGCCGTGTCCGAGGTCCTCCTCGACCGGGTGCGCGAGGCCTTCGCGCGGGTCGCCGAGGACAAGGACGTGATCGTCATCGAGGGGACGGGCCACGCGGCCCGCGGCTCGGTCTACGGCCTCTCGAACGGCGACGTCGCCCGCGAGCTCGGGGCGAGGGTCGTGCTCGTGTCCTCGGGCCCGATCGACCAGTCGCTCGACGAGATCGCGCTCAACCTCTCGTTCTTCCAGGCGCGCGGCGTCGAGGTCCTGGGCGTGATCCTGAACCGCGCCCGCCCCGGGGACGTCGCCTTCCTGCGCAACTCGGGGCGGCGGCTGCTCGAGCGGCTCGGCGTCCGCCTCCTCGGGATCGTGCCGCAGGACGCGCGGCTGGCGACGTCGACGGTCCTCCAGGTGTTCGAGGCGATCGGCGCGCGGCCGCTCCACGCGGCCGAGGCCAAGCTCGGGGCGCGCGTCCAGCGGACGCTGATCGGCGCCATGACGGCCGCCCAGGCGCTCGGCCGCCTCGAGGACGGGGCGCTCGTCATCACGGGCGGCGACCGGGTCGACATGATCCTCGCGGCGCTCGCCTCGCGGGTCATGAGCGACGGGCCGCGGCTCGCCGGCCTCATCCTGACGGGCGGGCTGCGACCGCCCGACCCGATCGTCGCCCTCATGAAGCGGACGGACCTGCCCGTCGCGATCGTCGACACCGACACCTACGCGACGGCGCGCCGCATCGACGACATGCCGGGCCGGATCGCCCCGAACGACCGCCTGAAGCACGACGTCGCCCGGGCCCTCGTCGAGGAGCACGTCGACGTCGAGGCGATCTGGGAGGGCCTCTCGTGACCGACCTCCTGCGGATCGCGGTCCACGGCGCCGCCGGGCGCATGGGCAGCCGCGTCATCGCCCTCGCCCGCGAGGAGCGCGACATGAAGGTCGTCGCCGCGATCGTGAGGCCCGGCGACCCGCGCGTGGGCCGCGACCTGAGCGAGACGGCGGGCGGCGAGCCCATGGGCGTCCCGATCTCCGACCGGCTGCCGGACGGGGCCGTCGACGCGATGGTGGACTTCTCCGAGCCCGACGCGACGCCGGCGCTCGCGCGCCTCTGCGTCGACCGCGGGATCCCGATGGTCGTCGCGACGACGGGGCTCGACCAGGACATGCGGGCCGGGCTGCGGGAGGCGGCGCGCTCGATCCCCGTCCTCGTGGCCGCGAACCTCTCGCTCGGGGTCGCGCTCCTCGCGCGGCTCGTCCGGGACGCCGCGCGCGCGCTCGGGCTCGAGGCCGACGTCGAGATCGTCGAGGCCCACCACCGGCGCAAGATGGACGCGCCGAGCGGGACGGCCCTCCACCTGGCGCGGGCCGTGGCCGAGGCGCGCGGCCAGGAGCTCGACCGCGTCTCGACCTTCGGGCGCCACGGGATCATGGCCGAGCGGCGCCGCGAGGACATCGCGATCCACGCCCTGCGCCTCGGGGACGTGGTCGGCGAGCACACGGTCTCGTTCGGCTTCGGGAGCGAGCGGATCGAGCTCACCCACAAGGCGCACTCCCGCGACGTCTTCGCGCGCGGCGCCCTGAAGGCCGCGCGGTTCGTGGCCCGGGCGGCCCCCGGCCTCTACGGTCCGGAGGACATCCTCGGCCGGTGACGCGGAGCGGCAAGGCCGGCGCGCGCCTCCGCGGAGCCACCGCGAGCCGTGAGAAAGCGCGCCCGGCAGCGGACGTAGGAGCCGTTTTTTTTCTCTTGACTTCGCGCAGTAAACGCATAATATTCGTCACGTTAGTCGCTGCAAGCCGACAGTCGTCGAGATGGACTTAGGTCGGTTCTGCGAACGGGGTGCCAGGCGGGGTTCGGGGCGGCCGAGATCGGGCGTACGCTGTAAAGGCTCGGGTGGGGAAAGGGAAGAAGGGAGCCGAGGGATGACGAAGAAGGAGATCGTGAAGCAGATCGCCGACAAGGTCGGACTGACGCAGGTCCAGACGAAGGACGTCGTCCAGTCGACCTTCGACGCGATCATCGAGGCGATCGCGAGCTACGGTCGCATCGAGCTCAGGAACTTCGGCGTCTTCGAGGTGAAGGAGCGCGCGCCGCGCAAGGCGCGCAACCCGAGGACCGGCGAGCCCGTCGACGTCCCCGCGAAGAAGGTCGTCGTCTTCAAGCCCGGGCGCCTCATGGAGGACCGGGTGGGCGCCACGCACGACTAGCGACGGCGCCGCGGGCGGCGCGGCGGCGCGCGCCGAGCGCGGAGCATGGAGCGCGGAGCGCACAAGGGATGGCGGCGGCAGGGGGACGACCCCTGCCGTTTTCGTTTGAGGGCCTGGACATGAGGGCGAAGAGGGCGGGGCGGTTCGGGGTCGCGGCGTTCTTCCTGGCGCAGGCGGCCCTCGTCGCCGGCGCGCGGGCGGGCGAGGGCGTCCCGCCGCCCGACGAGCCGTTCGAGCGGGTCCACGACCTCTCGTTCCTGGAGGGGGTGGACTTCGCGGACGGCGCGCGGGGCGCGTTCCCGTTCACCTCGGCGGAGCGGGACCCGCTCGACGCGCTCGTCATCCCGCTCGGGGTCGATGCGCCCGACGCGGGGGCGGCGGGGAGGATGGTCCCCGCTCCGCCCGACCTCGAGGCGCAGGGCGTGATCATGATCGGCTTCGCCGAGGGCCCGGGGATCGCCGAGCGCGTGCAGGAGGTCGCCTCCGGCCTCGACCTCGTGGACCAGGAAGGCGAGTCGATGGATGCGCGCGGGTCGCGCCTCGTCGCGAGGCTGAAGGCGCCCGATCACGCGCGGCTTCAGGCGCTCGTCGACGGGCTCAGGGCGACGTTCGACCGGCGGGTCGCCGTCGACGTCCACGTCCTCGTCGTCCCGGCGGGCGACCCGGTCCTCGGCGCGGCGGAGGCGGGCGGGCGCGGGGCGCCGGCCGGGTGCGTGCCGCCGGCGGAGGCCGAGCGCCTGGTCGCGGCCGCCGAGCAGGGTCGGGGCGGGGCGCGGCTCCTCCTCGGCGGGCGGCTGGCGGCGCGCGTCGGCGAGCGGGCGCGGCTCCGGAGCGCGCGCCAGGTCGCCCTCGTGCAGGCTCACGAGCCCGACCTGACGGGCGTCATCCCCGTCCTCAACCCGAGCGTCGGCGCGGTGGCCGAGGGCGTCCTCGTGGACGCGGTGGTGCGGCCCGCGCCGGACGGCAAGGAGCTGACGGTCGATGTCGTCGTCCTCGAGACGACGGTCGGGCGCGTCAACGGGGTGGACACGCCCGAGGGGCGGCTCGACCTGCCGAGCCTCGGGGAGCGGCGCGCGGCCCTGCGGCTCCGGCAGGCGGCGGGCGCGACGGCGCTCATCGTCCTCGGCCCGGCGCGGCACGAGGGGGCGGAGGCGGGGGCGCACGTCGTGGCGCTCGTGCGGGCGCGGTCCGAGGCCCTGGCGGGGGGCGGGGGGGCGGGGGCGGGGCCGGGGCCGGGCGAGGGCGCGGGCGCCGGGGTGGGGTTCGAGGTCGCGGATGTCGGCGCGCTCGTCGACGGCGGGTCGTCGCCGTTCGAGGGCGTCGACCGGCTCGTCGAGCGGCTGCGCGAGGGGCTCGGGGATCAGGGATCGCTCGGCGCCTTCGGGACGCGGGCGCTCGTCATGGGCGGGGCTCCGGACGTGCGCGAGCGGACGAAGGCGGTGCTCGCCGCCGAGCGGGCGCGGTTGCCGGCGGCCGTCGCCGTCGATGCCTGGCTCGTCGAGGCGCAGGCGGAGGAGGTGCGCGCGGCCCTCGACCCGGCGCGGCGGGCGACCGCGGGGCTCGGGGCGTCGGCGGCAACCGCGGCCGTCGAGCGGGCGCGCAAGGGGGACGGCGCGCGGCTCCTCGGCGTCTACCGGCTTGCGGGGCGGGCGGGTGAGGCGCTGGCGGCGCGCGACCGCGTCCGCCAGCGTTACCTGGCCGGCGTGCGGCGGCTGTCCGGCGGACCGAGCGGCGTGCCCGCCACCCTCGTCGACGAGCCCGTCGTGCGCGAGGCCGAGTCGGGCGTCGAGCTGCGCGTGGTCGCGCGGGGCGAGCCGGGCGGCGGCCTCGACCTCGAGGCGCGGGCCGTGCGACAGGCGGCGACGGCCGGGCGGACGGCGAGCGTGCGCCTCTCCGGCGGGCCGAAGATCGACATCGCGCTGCCCGAGCTCGACATCCGCGAGGCGGGCGGTCGCGTGCGCCTCGAGCCGGGGGAGGAGTGGACGTCGTTCGGCGCGCACGGGACGGCGGGCGGCGAGGGGAGCGTCTTCCTCGTCCTGCGCGCGCACCGCTGAGGCGCGCGCGGGAGCTCAGTCTTCCACGAGCTTCCGCGACAGGTGATAGATGCCTGCCTGCTCCTCGACGGGGAGCTTCACGCCGTCGGCGTCGTCGCCGATGAGGTGCTCCTCGTCGCCCAGGCGGTAGGTGCCGATCACCTGGAGCGCCTTCACCCCGTTGTCGGCGAAGCACTCGCGGAAGCCGCCGCCCTCCTCTTCCTTGATCGGGCCCCAGTTGAGCTCGCTCACGTGCTTCTTGCCGTCGTGGACGAAGACGGTCGGCCGGATCGCGGGCCTGCCCGGCTTCCAGCTCACCTTGACCCCCGGGAAGGCGCGCAGGCCCTTCTTCGTCACCTCCACCCGGTAGCACCCGTAGAGCGCCGCGTCGAGCGCGATCTCCTCCTCGATCGCGTACGGCGGCCGCGCCCCGGGCGCCTTCAGCAGGAACTTGAGCTGCACGGGCCCCCCGGTCACGTACCGGCTCGGGATCTCGATCCGCGACGTCGCGCCCTCGGCCGCCGGCGGCACGGCGATCTCGCTCCCCCGGAAGTGCACGTACCCCATGAGCATCTGGTCGGTCGCGTTGAACACCCGGACCGAGAACGGCTCGGCGAAGGTCCTGAACCCCGCCTCGACCTGGATCGCGACCTCGGGCATACGGCTTCTGGCCTCCCCCTCGGGCCCGGATTCTATCGTTCGCCCGCCCCGAGCGCCAGCGCCCCCGCCCGCAGCCCGCTCCACCTCCTTGAAACCCCCCGCCCCGCCCGCGTAGGATGCTCCGAACCCTCGCCTCCGGGCGCGGGTCTCGCCTCGTCGGGGCGTAGCTCAGCTTGGCTAGAGCGCCTGCTTTGGGAGCAGGAGGTCGCAGGTTCAAATCCTGTCGCCCCGACCAATACTTTCGACAATCCCCCGGTCCCCTCGAGCGGCGGTTTAGGCTCGCGGCGTAGCTGCGCGCCGGAAGCCATGCGCCCGCTCCACGCTTGCCGGGACGGAGCGACTCCGC